>Ga0256843_1000035_pt1 | contig 111638 bp, 105 predicted proteins | sample AlvinellametaG_FD_191572 | JGI IMG/M metagenome (GOLD analysis project Ga0256843, IMG submission 191572) | Pompeii worm associated microbial communities from hydrothermal vent at the East Pacific Rise, Pacific Ocean - Alvinella | ecosystem: Host-associated > Annelida > Integument >... | reverse complement strand
GCATTTTCTTCTCTTTTTCGACCAAGATTCTTGGTCGAAATGGTCGTTTCTTGGTCGTTATTATACTCTTTTTTTTGGGCTAAGTCCCTTAGTTTAGGGGTTTGGGGAGTTTTTCAGGGTTGACTAACTAAAGTCGAGTTATATATCCTCTCTTTTGCCTTTATATTAAAAATATAACCATTGTACCACTTTTTTAATTTTTCCAATAAGCTATATTTATCTATATTGCATTTTTTTAAAATTGTCTCTTCTAAAGATAAAAGAACTTCTGATTCATTAAACCCTGCTAAGTTATTAAACTCTTCTCTATAAGTTATATGTTTGACAATATTAAACCCACTACTTAGACTATCAAGAGTTATTGGCGTTACTCCTGTGATAAACATCTTTTGAACTACACCCGTCTGTGTAGCCCCTTTTAAAACTTCATAAAAACTTCTTACAAAGCCACCTTTGCCTACTATTTTTAAAAAATCATTCATACTATAAGCGAGTATTGCATTGGCAAATTGGTCGTACTCATCTATAAGTACATAAATTGAATCATCTTCTACTATTTCAAAAAAATACTTTATGAGTCCCAATGGAGTTTTTATCTCATAGAGTTTATCAATACTAATATCATATCCATAGTTACGAAAATATCTATAGAGTGCTGATTGAATATTATCTCTAAATCCTTGATAAACCTCTTCTATCCCACCATCAATATTTATCCCACTAAACTCAAAAAACAGAATTTTATAACTACTCTGCTAAAGAGCTTTTCTATACTGTAGAGTATTATAACATAGAAAGAGAAAAGGAAGAGGGGAAGGGAAATCCCCCAAGATGGGGGAACCTAAAAGAAGAACTTACTCTTCAATAACACGACCATTACTGGGTTGAACGGGTCGGTTATTTGGAAATGCAAAGAGGGTAAAGAAGGCATTGATCTGCTCTTTAGAGGCGGTAAGTGGGGTTTTATAGACGTGCCATTTTACATTTTCACTACAGGGTGGAGTGGTGAGTGAACCCATGAATTTATAGTAGTCTTTGTTTTTGGGCATAAGGGCTTGTACCTCTTCGCTAGTAAGTCCACATTTTTGTGCTTCGCCTACTTTTAGGTTGGGAAGCTTTTTCCATGCTTTTGCTAATACAGGGTTCTCTTCGCCTTCGACAAACATTACCGCAATAACGGCTAGTTTCCCATCATCGGTAGCATGTACGAAGTGGGCTTCAAGTGGGAAGGCATCACCGTTAATATTGTTTTCGCTAGGTACATGGAAGTGGAACTGTTTAAGCTTATAATCTGCACCATCAATTTTAAGAACACTTCCATCTTTTACATTAACTTGAATGGTATGACCATTATTGATAATACTTTCAGACCCTGTTTTGTATTGAAGATCTAGTGGAGTTAGGTTACTGTCTTTAGTCGCTACGACATTAATCGGAGATTGTTGTTTTCCTTCAGAACACATATGAAACTCTTTTTTTACTTCACTCCAGTGGCTTGGACCTACATCTCCCATATATCCCCAGTGTTTAGCATGTGCTTCATGTTTTTCTGTTTTTGCTGGAGCCTCTTTTGTGGTTGCATGTTCTTCATTAGCTTGAGCTGATGTGATTAAAAGTAGTGCTGATAGAGCAATCGCCGAGTATGTTGTAAGTTTTTTCATTTTTTTCCTTTTAAGTTTTGGTTGTTGATTATATCAAATTTATTGATTGAAAACTAATAAAAATTTAGTTTTAGTTTATTGGTTGAAGCTATAATAGATACTTTTATTGTAACTTCAACAACGCAGGTTTACTCTTCTATCAACCTCCCGTTTGTGGGTTGAATGGGTCGGTTATTCTCTTGACCGATCTCTTGGTGCATCGCTTCGAGTTGTGCTTTGGATGCAGTGATGGGTTTTTTTAGAACAAACCACTTAACCCCTTCAGTACAGGGTGGGGTGGTCAGTGAACCCATAAATTTATAGTATGCGGTATCTGCAGGAAGTAAGACATTGATATATTCCGAAGGAAGATCAACCTCTTTGGGCTGGTTCTTACCTAGTGGAAATGTTTTAATCATACGGTTAAGTGCAGGATTGGCACTTCCCTCTTCGAATACTACCGAGATTACTGCTAGGTTACCATTGGGGGTCGCATGTACAAAATGTGCCTCCATGGGATAGGATTTACCATTGATATGGTTTTCACTTGGTGTATGAAAATGGAACTGCTTAAGAGCATAAGGGTATCCATCGATGGTTAGGGTATTGCCCTTGAGCATATTAACTTGTACCGCGTGACCATTATTGATAATATCTTTTGCTCCCTTGGTATAGCTTAGCTTTAGGCGTGGTAGTGGGCTATCTTTGGTTGGAACCACATCGATTGGGGTCTGTTGTTTCCCTTCTGAGCACATATGAAATTCACTGTTAAGTTCTCCCCAGTGTTCTGGTGCTACCTCTCCCTTGTAGCCCCAGTGTTTGGTTTGATGTTGGAGATGCTGGGTTACCTCCTTAGCTGGTTTGGGGGGCTCTTTTTGGAGTCCCTCACTCGATTGACTACATCCTGTTGAGAGAAGTAGCAGGGTTAGTGCTACTCCTGAATATCTCAAAAGTTGACTCATTCCTTTCCTTTCTACTTGATTTTATACTTAAATCTTATCACTAATATCAAAAAGAGTTATTAAATTTTAGATACTCTCCATATAAAATTGATGAACTGTCCCACTTTTACGCTTTTGTATTTATAAGGAGAGGTTAATATATTTATTATATTGATTAATATGATCTAAAAAATTTATCCATACTCTTTTTTGAATTTAGGTTGGATATAATCGCATTAAAATTTATAGAAGGTGGTTACCTATGAAGAATATACTCTTTGGTCCTGTTAACTCAAGACGATTTGGTAAATCTTTAGGCATTGATTTGAGTCCTACAAAAAAGCAGTGTAACTTTGATTGTCTCTATTGTGAGTTGGCACCCGCTAAGACCATCTCGACTTATGAAGACCTGCTCTCTACTCAAGAGATTATGCAGGCACTAGAGGAGGGGCTTAGGCTCTATCCTGATATTGATGTTTTAACCATTACAGCCAATGGTGAACCAACACTTTATCCTTATCTATCCGAATTAATGGATGAGATCAATAAGATAAAAGGCTCAATTAAAACCTTGATTTTATCTAATGGGTCAACTATTGCCAATGAAGCAACACAAGAGGCATTAATGAAGTTTGATACAGTCAAACTCTCTTTAGATTGTGCTACATCTTTGTGTCTTAAACGGTTAGATCGTGCGGATAGCTCGGTGGAGATTGATCAGATTAAATCGGGGATGTTGGCATTTCGATCGAAGTTTCAAAATCCATTGATTATTGAAGTATTAATGGTTAAAAATATTAATGATAAACCTCAAGAGATAAAAGCACTCAATGCATATCTTTTAGAGCTTAATCCTTCACGTATTGATCTAGGAACGATTGATCGTCCACCTGCTTACACGGTAGAGCCATTGAGTTATGAAGATCTCTATCGTATCTCTTTGATGTTTGATGAAAGACTTCCTTTATATATTGCTTCGCGAAAAAAGAGAGATATCGATCCCTCATCATATAGTGAAACAAAAATTCTTGATACCTTAAAAAAGCGACCATTGACACAAGAGGATATCGATACACTTTTGGATTCTCCGAGTCTAGAACGTTTCAAAAAGCTCTATGAGGAAGGTAAGATTCATACGCGACAGAGTGGTGGATATGAATTTTTTGTGGTTTTAACGTAAAAAATTCAAAAAACTCTTGACAAGTGTGCGATTTTTGTCTATAATCGCACTCCAATTTAATTGGTAAACATTCCGGATTAGCTCAGCGGTAGAGTAGATGACTGTTAATCATTTGGTCACTGGTTCGAATCCAGTATCCGGAGCCACCTTTTTAAATTGAAACTTTTAACACTATGTTCCGGATTAGCTCAGCGGTAGAGTAGATGACTGTTAATCATTTGGTCACTGGTTCGAATCCAGTATCCGGAGCCACCTTTCTTATTTAAATTCTCCAGATTCATATAACCATTGATTTTTAACTTTTAAGAAATGACTCTTTTCTATCATCTCTCCAGAACTCAATTGGGCTCTAAAGGTCACCCATGCTTCATGCTCTTTTTCAATACATTCAAGAATCTCTAAACCTAAGAATTTCGTTGTGTTCGAGAAGGCTTTGATACCCTCTTGCCACGCGAGAAGGTCAGGGGTGTAGTCAGGGTTATTGGGATGGGTTGTTTTAATAATATACTTAGCATCACCAACGGCATAGGCACTATAACGAGACTTCATTAGAAGTAGGGCACTAGAAGCCAAGGCACCTTTGTGATAGCGTTGACAACATTTTTTATATTTTTGACCACTTCCGCAAGGACAGGGGCTATTGGGGCTTGTTTTTTTCATGGCTGTATGATACAGTATTGAATGCTATAATGTCAAAAAAATTATATAAAAAGAGTACCAATGCGTTTAAAAAACTTTCTCCCAACAACAAAAAAAGAGATGAAAGAGCGAGGATGGGAGCAGTGCGATGTGATCTTGGTTAGTGGAGATACCTATATCGATACTCCTTACAATGGTATAGCCATTGTGGGTAAGATTTTAGAGGATCAAGGGTATCGAGTAGGGGTGATTGCTCAGCCCGATATCTCAAGCGATCGAGATATTACCCGTCTAGGAGAGCCGAGGCTCTACTGGGGGGTGAGTGGTGGACTGGTCGATAGCATGGTGGCAAACTATACCGCGACTAAGAAGTTTCGAAAACAAGATGACTTTACCCCTGGGGCAGTGAACAATCGTCGCCCCGATCGTGCGGTGATGAAGTATTGTAACTTGATTCGTCAACACTTTAAAAATACCGTACCTCTGGTACTGGGTGGAGTAGAGGCGAGTCTGCGTCGGGTAGCACACTATGATTTTTGGACAAATAAGATTCGTCGATCGATTCTTTTTGATGCCAAAGCAGATGTATTGGTTTATGGTATGGCAGAGAAATCAATTGTAGAGCTTACCCATGCCTATGCCAATCATCAGCCCATCGAGGATATTAAAGGGATCTGTTATATCTCTAAACAGAAAAAAGAGGGCTACTTTGAACTGCCAAGCTTTGCAGAGTGTGTAGCAGATAAGCATGCTTTTATTTCGATGTTTCATCATTTTTATGCCAATAATGAACCAAGCATCTCCAAGGGGTTAATTCAAGAGCATGATGGGGGGCGTTATCTGATTCAAAATCCTCCTCAGGAGAGTCTTACTCAAGCAGAGATCGATCATGTTTATGATTTAGGTTATGCTAGGGATGTACACCCTTACTATAAAAAGCAAGGAGAGGTGAGAGGATTACAGACCATTCAATTCTCAGTAACCACTCATCATGGTTGTTATGGAGAGTGTAACTTTTGTGCCATTACAGTGCATCAGGGACGTACCATTCGTAGCCGAAGTCAAGACTCTATCGTTAATGAGATTGATGCTTTTAAGGAGCATAAAGATTTTAAGGGAATCATTAATGATGTGGGGGGAGCTACCGCAAATATGTATGGTTTTGAGTGTGAAAAGAAGCTAAAAAGTGGGGTCTGTCAGGATCTTCCTTGTACCAGTTCGCAGGTTTGTCCTGTTTTGAAACCCAACCATGCCCCGCAGATTGAGCTGCTCTCTAAGATTCGTAAACTTCCTCATGTTAAAAAAGCGTTTGTCAATAGCGGGATTCGTTATGATCTGATTCAAGAGGATAAAAAATATGGTCAACATTATCTCAAAACCTTGGTAGACCATCACATCTCAGGACAGATGAAAGTAGCCCCTGAGCACATAGAAGACAAGGTGCTCAAATACATGAATAAGCCTGATAAAGATACCCTTATGCGGTTTAAGGCAAGCTTTGATGCACTCAATAAAAAATCAGGGAAAAAACAGTTTTTAACCTATTATCTTATTGCTGCACACCCAGGGAGTGAGTTACGAGATATGGAGAATCTAAAATCTTTTGCCAATCAGGAGTTGCGTCTTAATCCCGAGCAAGTGCAGATCTTTATTCCTACGCCTTCGACCTATTCAGCCTTGATGTACTATACCGAAATGGATCCATGGACAAGAGAGAAGGTATTTGTCGAAAAAGATCCTCAGCGAAAACAGAGACAAAAAGATGTGGTGACTCAAAAGCTAACCCATCAAAAGAGACATACGCCAAAACGAACCAAGCTTAAAGAGCTTGAAAAACAGAACTATAAAAGCTATAAATCGTTGAATGCTTTTAGAAAATATTACTAATTTCAGATTTTTTTACTTTATTTTAGGAAGAAGGTAAAATTTCTAAGCCCTATTTTATGGGCTTGTGGAAAAAATAATGGAAAAAATCGAAAAAAAACAGAAAAAAATCTAAATGTTTAATTTTATTAAAGTTTATTTCTGTTATAATACGATTACAACGACATAAGTTACTCTCTAGTATCCCCCTATTTCTAAATCGCTAGAGATCGAGAGTTACTCTCGGCTTTGTCGTTGTGCCTTAATACTCTATTGGTTCAAAGAGGCCTTTTTCCTTATTTTTTTGTATCTTTTGGTATATGCCAATTTTCCCATTCATAGCGACATAGATACCAATATCAGGCTCTCCTTGGATAAACCCATAGGCAGATGCGAAATTCGCTGTTGCCTCTATTGGATTGATAGAGAAAGGTACCATACTCCCTGTTAGGAGGATGGTTCTATGGAGTTTTGCACCATCAAGATAGGCTGCTGTTTGATCCATGGTATCGGTACCATGAACAATAATAATCTTTTGATTGGGATGTTTTTTGATCTCTTCTAGAATCGATCTGCGATCTTGGTCGTTCATCTCTAAACTGTCTTTTCCTATTATGTTTATAATGTTCAAGGGCTCCATCCATGTTTGAGCAAGCATTTTAAGTGCTTTTCCCTTAGGTTCTATATCTAAATTTCCTGTTATAGGATTGTAAACTTTGTTAAAGGTTCCCCCTGTATTAATGATTAATATTTTTTTCATAATCGTCCTTGCTTCATCTTATAATTTATACAATATTCTAACTAATCGTGCTAAAATACGCCATTAATTTTTTATGGAGAAGACTATTATGATAATGAAAGGCAAAAAAGGAGTTATCCTCGGTATTGCAAACAAAAAGTCCATTGCGTACGGGATTGCTAAAGCGTGTCGAGATCAAGGAGCAGAGATTGCCATCACTTTTTTAAATGAGCGGTTTGAGAAAAAGTTAGCACCCATCGCAGAGGATCTAGGATGTGGGGAGGCATTTTATCCTTGTGATGTGAGCAAACCCGAAGAGATCAAAGCCCTTAAAACTTCGCTTGAAAAAGATATGGGTGAGATCGATTTTATTGTACACTCCATTGCATTTGCACCCAAAGAGGGGCTCTCGGGGAGATTTTATGATATCTCCAAAGAAGCATTTGATGTGGCGATGGATATTTCAGTCTATTCTCTTATTGAGGTGGTACGTGAGCTTAAACCCATTCTATCTAGTAACGCATCGGTCTTGACCTTGACCTACTATGGTGGGGTGAAGTATATTCCTAACTATAACTTAATGGGGATTGCCAAAGCAGCACTAGAGATGACCACCAAATATCTTGCCGAAGATCTTGGACGGGACGGTATTCGGGTTAATGCCATCTCGGCGGGTCCCATTAAGACGCTGGCAGCTGCGGGTATTGGGGAGTTTGGTTTTATGCTCAAATGGAATGCCGCCCATGCCCCGCTTAAACGTAACGTAACCATTGAGAATGTAGGAAACTCAGGCATGTACCTGCTCTCTGACCTAAGTGCTGGTGTAACGGGTGAGATTCATTATGTAGATGGTGGATTTAACATTATGGGGATGCCTGCTGTTGAGCTCAACGAGGATGGCAAGCAGGTTATCGCATGGAATGGTGATAGTAAGTAGTGCGAGATTCAGCCGAATATTTAGCCAAAAAATCTTTTTTTGATAAGATGTTGACCCTCTATGGACGCAATGCTGTCTTAGAGGCACTTGAAGATAGCTCTTTAGAGATTCATCGATTGCATCTTTCTCGTTCCAATCGACCTGCACCACAACTCGAGCGTATGCTTACCCTTGCCAAGGAGCGAGGGGTCGAAGTGGTTTATCATGACAAAAAAGGGCTCTCGAGAATTTCAAAAAATGCCAAACAGGATCAAGGGGTAGCACTGGATATTATCTGGGATCAAGCAATGAGTGAGCAGGAGTTTATCAGTAAGCATCAACGCTTTCGTGTGATGGTACTCGATGGTGTAGTTAATCCTCAAAACTTAGGAATGATTATTCGTTCATGTGCAGCAGGTAATATTGATGCGATTGTTCTGCCTCAAAAAAATACCGCACAGATCTCTCCATTGGTTATTAAAGCAAGTGTGGGAACCATTTTCCGTATACCAATTATCAAGAGTAAAGATCTTTTAGAGACCCTTCGTTATTTTCAGAAACATGAGGGCAAGATCTATACGCTTTCATCGCATGCGAAGGCTTCTTATAAAGAGGTCTCTTATGCACCTAGGAGTCTCTTTGTCTTGGGTAATGAGACCCATGGTGTCTCTGATACGGTCGCTAAGCGTTCGGATTATGAGATTGCCATTCCTCTGCATCGTGGTGTTGAGTCGCTTAATGTCGCAATAACAGCGGCACTCTTAGCATTTATGTAGTGAGACAGAAGGATGTTTCAAGGGTTTCCCAAAGAGGGGTTAGCATTTTTAGCAGCGTTAAAAGAGAACAACTCAAAAGTGTGGTTTGATGCCAATCGTGAGCGTTATGATCGGCTGATCTTAAGACCCAACAAAGCCTATGTCCAAGAGATGGGAGAGCATCTACAGATACTGGTTCCCACCATTCGTGCCATACCCAAAAGTAACCATTCGCTTTTTCGCATCTACCGTGATGCCCGTCAACATCCATCGGCTCCAATTAAAGAGCGTATCGGGATTATTTTTTGGCAAGGAGCAGGACATCGGATGCAGAGCAGTTCATTCTATATGCACTATGGAGTGAATGAGTTGTTTGTCTCAACAGGTATTCGCAAGTTTAAGCCACCACTTTTGGCAATCTATCGAGAGTACATCCAAAATCTTGCTCATCGTACAGCACTTCATGAGATCTTATTGGATCTCAAAGAGAAGGGCTATCGATTACCTGAGCCATTTTACAAACGTTATCCTCGTGGCTTTAGTGCCAATGAGCCTTATGCCTATTTGGCACGCTATAATGCAATCTATGCCTATGTTGAATCACAACCCGATGAGCTCTTTCACTCGGAGGCGATTATTGATCGGAACTTTAAGATCTATGAGGATATGTTTCCTTTGCATCAATGGCTCTATGCCATGACCTGTTATGGTAGGGCATAATGGAGTCTATTGGAGTGCTTGGCTAATCTCCTCTTCAAGGTAGGATGAGACACTATCCCATGGGTTTCCATCAAAGCCATCTTCTGTAAAATAGATATATCCAAATTGATGCTCCTGTGCAAAATCGATAAGCTCTTGGACATTATCCTCTTCCATCTCATAAATCAATAGGGAGAGATCGGTACTCTCAGAGGGTTCATTATAGCTAGAGGGGGGATTCTCCTGTCGTTGTGCATCGGTAGTCTCATAGGTGACAATGAGGTTGGCAATACCTGAGTCGATATAGCTTTGATCGGTTGTAATCCCAGCATTGAGTACAATATATTCAAAATTACGCTCTCTTGCTTCACTGCTTAGATTGCTGTAGTAATCAAGCAGTTCAATATCGGTTGATGTCTCATCAAAGAAGATTCCACTAACACCTGCAGATTGGTAGATATCTTGCCACGCATCAAGATCTTGGATAATCTCTTGAGTATCACGGTCACCATATTGGGTATAGACATAACCCACAACTTTGATCTCTGCATCGACTAAATCGGTAATCCCTTGGGTGTAGTTGCTATCCTCTTCATTAAAGTGTCCATTGGTGGGGTTTACCACAGCGATAATCTCTATATCAGGATACTCTCCTTTTAGATCAATAAGGGATTGCCATACATAATCATCCTCTTGCCAATTGGGATAACTGTAGAGTGGAATCAGAATTTTTAGTTGATCGCTCTCTTCTTGAGAACTCTCCTCCTCCTGATCATTACTCTCATCCTCTTGGGTATCAGAGGAGAGGTCAGGAAAGTGAAATCGATACTGTTGTGCCGATAACGCAGCAGGAAGCAGTGTAATTGAGCCTAAGCCACAGAGTGTTTTTAAGAAAGTGCGTCGTTTCATTCTGGTACCCTTTTCGATATTAATGTTATGAATTGTAATCAAAAAGTGATAAAAATAATATTAATTTGTAAAAATAAACTGTTTTTAAGTTAAATGTTTTTTATTATTAAGTCGTGCCAAACTTTTGGGATAGGATCGATCAAGGGCAATCTGGGTTGCGAGTTGATCAATCTCCTCTTCAGGATATTGGAGTTCCAAGGTAGGTGTTGGTATCCCTTCTAAGATCAGTTTATCTTGCTTAAGCTCTTGGATAATGGCATCTGCCATATCAATTACCGATGAGACCTTGACAATTTCGCATCGGGCATAGTGTGGAGTAGGAAAGGCAACCTCTGCCACACGTAAGCTTGGGTCATCTCCTGGAATCTGTTGGGCACCATAGAGGGGTTTATAGCCCACTTGTGCTTCACAAAAGTTAGGAATAAAGCGTCCAAGATGTTTAATGGCACGTTGGGTTCGTTCATCTATTTCGGTCTTTTCCCAAGTATCTTCAATCTTATCCAAGAACTTTTTGGGAAGCTCTGGATGACATTTTTGAGGAGTATTTTTGACCAGACCATCGGGGTAGAGGGTGATCGCTTTGGTCATACCATGCAGTTGAAAGTAGCCATCAGGGTAGGGGGTAAACTGACCCATGCCATGGGGAGTTCCTCGATCTCCATGGAAGATAACTTCAGGGAAGAGGGTTGTATTGTGTTTTTGCCATTGGGCAATATAGGCAGCCTTAAACTCTACCATCTTTTGACACTTCAGACCTATCATCTCATCAATAATACCTGTACGAAATCCAGTGGCATTAATGAGATAATCGAAGCTTTCAGACTCTTGGGAAGAGTTGCTTTGATGCTCAATGCACCAGCGGTTATTTTTGTGCTGGATCTCGCTTGCTAATCTATTAAACTTGAGTGTAATATTGGGCATCTGCTCTAATGTATGGGTGAGTATCGCACTGGTTCTAAAGAGGTTAATGCCATACTCTTGTACCATAATGAGTGGAAACTGAACCTGTTCAAAGTCAAGCTCTTTGGCGAGTGAGATCATCCACTCATCGGCACTTTGTGGCATAGAGGGGATGGGTTGCTCTTGAAGTTGAAGAAGCTTCTCTTTGCTGTAGTATCTAAAATACTCTTCAGGTGTTCCGAGTACTTGATTACTCGGGTCAATCTTAATAAGCTCCCAATAGGCATCTTGAAGGGTGTGCAGTCGGGGTAGAAGATCATCCACTTGCATCGAGAAGCCTTTTTTAGGGAGTGCGATTACGGTAGGACGATGATCGATTGCCTGTGGAAAGAGTTTCGCAAAATCGATGGATTGTTTCAGGAGTGTAATGCACTGCTCATCAGAGATATCAGGATAGAGGTTCCCCCCTGCATGCAGATGACAAAAAGGTGGTCCATTAACCAGACTTGATTCACGCTCAAATAGGGTTACTTCTAAGCCCATGGAACCCAAAAAGAGAGCCGTTGAGGCTCCCGCTATACCTCCACCAACAATGGCGATTTTTTTCTCTCTCATGTTACCTCTTATCTGTTAAATAAGGGTAGGATATCAGCAAAATTATCAATCGTAGCTGTAGGATTATAATCCAAGAGATTTTCTCCTTGGTTGTAGCCATAGGTAACGGCAATGGTGCTCATAGGAACAGCCGAACCAGCAAGCAGGTCGTTACGAGAATCCCCAATCATGACCGCATCGTTTGGATCAATTTTTAGGGTTTTACATAGATGCAGTAACGGAAGAGGATGGGGCTTTTTCTCTAGAAGGCTATCTCCTCCTAAATAGTATTCGATGAGTGAAGAGAGCATGAGCTTATCTAAAATCGGCTTGACAAATTTTATGGGTTTATTGGTAATAATGGTGAGTCGATACCCTTGCTTTTGAAGTCTTTTTAGCGTCTCTAGGACATGAGGATAGAGGCAGGTTTTTTGGGCAAGGTTTCTTTGGTAGTGCTCTAAAAAGGTCTTGTGTGCACGCTCAAAGAGTGTAATATCAACCTCATAATCGGCAACGGCTCCTTTGCCAACAAGGCTACGTTTTACAAGCATTGCCGAGCCATTTCCTACCCATTTACGAATACGATCTTCGGGGTAGGTTGTTTTCTTAAGATCTTGAAGCATAAGATTAATGCTCAATGCAAGATCAGGAGCACTGTCGATTAAAGTTCCATCTAAATCAAAGATAAGTAGTTTTTTGTTTGAAAAAATTTCCATTATTAAAAAGAGATCCCTCCAGAGACTTCAGGGTATCCTCGGCTACTGCTTTCAATTCCATCATCATAAACCTCTTCGACCCAGCCTACAGAGACATAGGTACTGCCTCCTGTCTGCATGCTGATCCCAACACGACCACCATAGCTGTCATAGTCGCGGTAATCAAGCTCTCCATCCTCTCCCATATAGGTATGAGAATAAAACGCTCCAAAATAGGGACGATAGGGAAGGTCAAGTGGTAGATGATAGGTAACAGGAACAGTAAATTGGTTAATGCTAGGATCATCTCCAAGCCATGTTTGGTAGTTGAGCCCTATAGAGAGATTGTCAATCACAAAATAGTGGGCATTGATTCCCATTACTGTATAGTCGTGACCATAGGCACTCTGTTGACCAAGCGTAAAACCAACATTTTTATGTCCAATAGAGAAGATACCACCTGCATGGGCAATCGAGGCTAAGAGCAGTAGGCTAAAAAGAGATTTTCGTATCATAATAACTCCTAAATATATTAAAAAATATTATATTTAATTAAACTTAAAAATTGGGAAGGGGCTTGATTTTGTGTAACGCTAGTTTGAAAAAATTGTTTATTTTTCTTAAAAAATACTTAAAAATGATTAATGTCAATTTGTATATTTATTTTTTTGGTTATATTGAATTTTTAAACTAAAAAAAGGGGGTCTACGTGACAACAAAAAAAGAGAAAGCTAGAGGATGGCAAAAACTTTTTACGGTATTGCTGTTTAGTTCATTATTTGCAATAGGAGGGAATGCTCTTGAGATTAATACATCTATTATTACAGATGGGGATGATGTCGAAGAGCGAGCGAGTGGAAGAATGGAGGAGGGGAGTAGTGATCTTGAGATGATTGATGACTCTGGAGATCAGACCATTGGTTTGCGTTTTGTTAATATCGATATACCACAAAATGCGACCATTACCTCAGCGTATATTCAGTTTAATGTTGATGAGACAACTTCTGAAGATACACTTTTGAATATTCAAGCACAACGCATAGGAGATGCACCTGCTTTTTCATCGGAAGATGAAGATTTGACATCTAGAGAAAAAACAACCCATTCTGTTTCTTGGGATGTTCCTGTGTGGGATACGGTTGATGAGAGTGGAGAGGATCAAAAAACTCCTGATCTAAGAGAGTTGGTTCAAGAGGTTGTAGATCTTAGTACATGGGATAATAACCATAGTATGGTTTTTATTATTGATGGTTCAGGTAAACGGGTAGCAGATTCTCACGAGGGGGGTGAAGCTAAAGCTGCTAAACTTCATATCGAGTATACTGTAGATGATGGGAGTAATTCTCAGGATGATGAGAATACAACAGAGAGTAATACGACAGAGAAGATGAAAGTTTTAATTCCATTGTATATCTATCCTGATGAAGAGAGTTGGCAAGGGGTTATTGATGCAAAAAATGATAATCCTGATATTGAAATTATAGCCATTGTCAACCCCTCTAATGGGCACTTTGATAGTGAGGATGATAATTATAAACTTTATATTCCTACACTTGTTGATGCAGGAATTAAAGTGGTGGGATATGTCTATACAGGCTATGGTGATCGAGATATAAATGAGGTAAAAAATGATTTGGATAACTGGAAGGAGTTTTATCAAGAAGATGGTGTGATGGGTATCTTTTTTGATGAGTCATCAAGCAGCAGTGAAGATCTCTCTTACTATCAAGAGCTAACTTCCTATGCAAACTCTTTGGATTTTGAAACCACCATTTTAAATAGTGGAATAACCATTGATACGGAGTATTTTAGCGAAAATGTTGCAGATATTATTGTGACGTATGAAGAGAGTTACGAGAATTGGAAAGAGCATTTTCAGACAGGTGAAGTAGGATATAATCATCCAGATGAGAATACAAAAATTGCAATTTTGCTTCATACTACTTCATCCATTGAAGATATGCAAGAGGTTGTTGAGGCATCACAAGAGGATGGTTTTGAGTATCTTTATGTGACAGAAGATGGAGATGATTCAAATCCTTGGGATTCAATTTCTAGCTATTTTGACTCGGAAGTTAAGGAATTACTTCAGTATAGTGTGGCAGACTATGATGAGGAGAATGATACCATAGTAAAAATGGTTACGTTTACAATTGCCTCTGGTGATGATGATGTTGAAGAGCAGAGTGATGGGTCGATCTATCCAGACAGTAGTGATCTTGAATTGGTACATGAGGGAGGGGATCAGATTATTGGTTTACGATTTAATCAGATTAGTATTCCTCAAGGAGCTACTGTCTCTTCTGCTTATATTCAGTTTACAGTAGATGAGAGTGATGCTACAGATAGTACATTACTTAATATCTATGCTCAAAATAGTGATAATGCACCCGCATTTAGCTCTAATGATTTGGATGTAAGTTCTCGAACAAAAACGACAGCTACTGTTTCATGGGATGTTCCCGTATGGGATACCGTCGATGTCAGTGGAGAGGAGCAAAGAACACCAGATCTAAAAGAGTTGCTTCAAGAGGTGATCTCTCGTCAAGGTTGGGAAGAGAATGGATCGGTGGTCTTTATTATTGAAGGATCAGGAAAACGTGTGGCAGACTCCTATGAAGGAGGAGCAGATAAGGCGCCTAAACTTATTGTTGAGTATACTGTGGATGAAAATCCTAATAAGACGACCTTTATAGAGAACAGTTATGCCAATATCCTTAACCCCGATAGAGGTCTCTACTCTGCAGATTATGCACTTAATAAAGAGACCGATTATAACATATTTGAGGATCCATATAATAATGGGTACCGTATAGTATACGCACCAATTAACTTGTATGACTATATTGAGACAGAGACACTTCCTTCTTCTTTGATTGATACCATTGATGGTCATTTAAATGAGGCAGAAGAGAAAGGGGTAAAATTAATTTTACGATTTAAATATCGACCAGATGCCAGTAGTGATTATCATGATCCTGCACTGGATATTATTATGGGACATATGGATCAACTGCGTGATACACTGCAAAATCATAAAGAGATTATCTCGGTAATTCAAGCAGGAAGTATCGGAGCATGGGGTGAGTGGAATCTCTTTACTGATGAGTTTGCAGATAGTGATGATAATTATAAAGAGAATCGAAAAGCTATCATTAGTAAACTCTCTGATATCTTTCCTGAAAAATATATTCAGATTAGAACCCCCATGCATAAAGAGTTGCTTTATGGAACCTCTGCTGAGTATGGAGAGGAGGGGAGTGAGGGGATGATTACACCTGAGCTTGCTTATAGTGATGATATTCGTGCAAAAATTGGACACCATAATGATTGTCTTATGGTTGATGATACCAATTATGGTACTTATGATTCAGACAATATCGAGTTCTGGAAAGATTATGTTGCCAATGATAGTAAATATACTGTTGCAGGTGGAGAGACTTGTGGTATAGAGAGTGGTTATGAGGAGCTTACAGATTGTTCTTATGCTTTGGCTGAATTAAAACGATTGCATTACGCTTATTTAAATGATGTTTATCATCCAGATGTTTTACAAAAATGGAAAGACCAAGGGTGTTATCAAGAGATTAAAGAGAATTTAGGATATCGTCTGGTTGCAAAAGAGTTAATCCTTAAAAAGAGTGAAGATAATAGTAGCTTAGATTTAAATTTAACGATTGAAAATAGAGGATTTGCCTCTCCCTATGTTCAAGAGAGTGTGATGTTTATTCTTAAAAATGAGAACAATACATATGGGTTTGCTCAATCATCCATTGATATTCGAAAATTTTATGCACAAGAGTCTCAGAGTATTGTGGCAACGCTTCCTTTAGAAGATGTTGAATCGGGTGAGTATAGACTCTATTTACAAATTGGAGAGCATTTTTCTGCTATTCGACTCTCTAATAGTGAAAACAGTGATGGAGAAGCAATGTGGGATGAGAGCCTAAAAATAAATATGTTAAAATCAGGTATTAAACTTTAGTTTAAGCAGAGGAGAGATAATCTTCTCCTCTGTAATTTTTACCCCCGAATATTAAGAAAATTTCGGGTACTGATATCGTCCCATGCTTTGTTGAGTTGGCTAAATTGGGTATAGCTTTTAAGTACCCGTTTAAAATCTTCACTCTTTTTAGATTCCACCTCTAGTACCTCATTTAGTGCTTTCTTAGCAGCTTCTAGTACCTCTTTGGGGAAGTTTTTAATCTGAATATCTTTTGGCATCTCCGCAAGGGCTTTGGCATTTTCGTAGCGGAACTTTTCGATCATGTTGCCTGTCATCTCTGCTGCTGCGGTGGTGATAATGGCTTGGTGTTCGTGGCTTAGCTTCTCCCAGCGGTTTTTGTTAAAGGTGATCTCTAAAATGGAACCAGGTTCATGCCAGCCTGTATAGTAGTATTTTGCAACTTTGTCAAACCCCATCATGCGATCAAGTGCAGGTCCAACCCATTCGGTCGCATCGATGGTTCCTCGCTCAAGTGCGGTAAAGATTTCTCCTGCGGGGAGCAGTACAGGGTTGACTCCAAGGCGTTTCATGACCTCTCCTCCTAGACCAGGGATACGCATCTTAAGTCCTTGAAGATCCGCAAGGGTATTGATCTCTTTTTTAAACCATCCCCCCATTTGTGGTCCTGTGCTTCCTCCGATAAGCGGGTAGAGATTGAACTTGCCATAGAGCTCTCGCCAGAGCTCCATTCCTCCACCAAATTTAAGCCATGTTATCATCTCTTCAGAGGTTAACCCAAGGGGCATTCCTCCAAAGATTGAAAAGGCAGAGTTTTTCCCTTTCCAGTAGTAGACACCAGAGTGAAAGGCATCTATCTGAGCTGATGAGGTGGTATCAAAAACTTGTAGGGCAGGAACCAAGATATTTTTGGGGTAGACTTTGATCTCCAAGGTTCCACCACTAAGCTCTAGACAACGGGCAGCAAACTCATCGACACCTGTTCCCATAATAGGAAAGTGTGCGGGCCATGAGGTGGCGAGTTTTAGGGTAACCTTTTTCCCTCGTGAGAGGGTGATGTTTTTATCTTGGATGCGGTTCTCTTCTCGGTAGCACCCTTGTAGGGCGATTGCTCCTATACCGAGTGTGGAGGCGGTTAAAAAGTCTCTTCGTTTCATGCGGTGTATCCTTTTTGTAAAAGTGGGATTATAACATGTTTGTAAGAAAAGATAGAATAAGAGTAATTTACTCTTTTTATGCTATCATAACTCCATGAGTAAGATAGCAAAAATAATCGAGAATAACCCCAATAAGTATATTCTTTTTCTTGGAAGAGTGACCAACTTTACCGATGAGGAGTTACGCCATTTTGTCGAGGCAGAAGGGATGAAATATGCCAACAGTTATCAAGGAGAAGATCCCAATACTATAGGACTGTTGGTGCTTAGTAGTATGCTAAGCCCACTTGAAGAGCAGATCTCTTATGATCTTTATGATGCAGGGGTGCAGGATCTCTCTTTGGGGGCATTTGAGTCCTATTTGACTGAGCAGATTAAACCCAATACCCTGTTGATGTCGCTTAAGCTCTCTAACGATCAATCACGCTTACGTCGATTGTTACAGAATGAAGCCTTTAGCAATGAGGTCTATCTAAAACTCTTTAAGATGTTTGATTGGGGTGGGGAAGGGATTTATGAGAACGATACCAATCGTGATATGACCATCGCTTTTGTTAAGCGTTTCTATCGACCTGATGGGTTTAGAGATCCTGCGATGATCTATGCCCCTACTACGGTGATGAATATTGCTCAGGAGTCTAGGGATCCTCTTGTTTTGGAGGCAATTTTAACCATGCCAAATCATACCATTAAGGTGAGTCGTTACGAACAACATCGTCCTAAGAACCTGCGTGAGACCGTAGCCTTTAATGAGGCGATCAATCGCGAAACAGTACGACGTTTGATGGGATATAATGATACACAAATAGACTATTTCTTAGCAGGAAACCCTGCGGTAAGTAGTCAAGAGCAGAAGATCTTGTATCGTCGTGCAACGCCTGAGGTGCGTTTGATGTTGGCACACAATCCTACGTTGAGTGATGCCCTTTTTGAGGAGTTGCTTGGTAGTGAAGATGAGGTTGTTCAATCTCTACTTCGTTATCAAACGATCACACCTACGCGTTTTGAGTGGATCAAAGAGAATCCACACTTAATCTATGTGGGGAAAAATCCAGAGATTGGTGCGGTGCTGGATCGGCTTATGGCACTTCATTATGAGCCACTCGATCGGGAGCTTGCTACCAATGATGGGCTTTTGGTTGAACAGTTAGAGATACTCTACAGTAGATATGGGAATTTAATCGCCAAAGAGTTAGCACTCAATCCCAATACACGGGCTGAGCTTTTGGCAGAGTTTTATGCTCAGCCAAGTATCGAGATTCTTAAAGCTTTGGCATCCAATCCCCAAACACCAACAGAGATTTTAGAAGCACTCTGTCAGCGTCAAGATAGGGCACTTAATCCTTATTTAGCGGCTAACCCTTCTGTGGATATTCAATATCTACGGGCATTTCAACTTGATCCTTCTCTTGTTCGTATTCTTGCCAATAACCCCACCTATGCCAATGCTGTACTTCAGGGGTTAGGACTCTAGGTTGCTGATAACATACTGGTTGATGGAGTCTCCATTAACCAAGATATTGATCTCGTCTTTATATTCATAGAGTACATTACTTTTACTTTTCAAAAGAGAAACACGATGATTAATGCTATAGAGTGCGGTAAGAAGGCTTAGGTTTGAAAAGATACTGATGTAGCTCTCCTCTTTTTGAAGATAGTCGTTAAGTTGAGTCTGAATATCTCTTGGGTCGTTATTATTTTGGATATTTTTAAGATTCTCTTCGATATCTACTTTTTCTAATCTTTTTTGTGTTGGGTTGGTTTTGTAAAACTCAATTTCTAGATTTTTGGACTCTTCATGGACGAGTGTTTTGTGTCGATTGTTGTAGATAAGTAGTTTCAGATAGTAACTTTTATGGATAAGCTTTTTAAGACTTTGGGTTGATTTGAGGGTATGAATAATGGAGAGTCTCCATGAGTTCATCGAAACCGTACCACAAAAGAGCAGACACTTCTCGATTGGGGGTGCTTTAAGAAACTCTTGATCCATAAACTTTAGAATATTGGAGATATTGGGCTCATATCCGATAATAAAAAAGTAGTTTTTACACCCTTGCCACTCTTTGTTTAGAAAGGATGTAAAGGAGTGAAGGTTTTTAATCTTATCATCCACCACCATATTGTGTCGCATGTAATCAAATGAGTAAAAACCGATGCTTTTTCGTAGATCTGTGGCATCCATTCCATGGATAGTATTGATGTAGATATTGTTAAGCTCTTTTTGGTAATAGTGTTCGAATTGATCGCGTACGGCACGACCATAAGTGCCATTATGTAGAATAATAATGTTGTTTTTTTGATGATGGTGGGGACAATTTTCTTCGACACAGATGGCACTTTTGATTTTGGAGAAGATAAACTCCACCGCAGTTTTTGCCTCATCGTAATCGGGAGGGAAGATGCGAATAATGTTGTCGTCTCGATCGATGATCTTTTCGATGTTCTGATCGTTAATGGAACTGAGTGAACCGATAATCTGAATCGCTTCACGTTGCTCTTTGGGGAGTAGTTCTCGTGAGAGGATGGAGTCTCTAAAGATCTCACTTAGGCTTGTGATAATAATGTAGCGATATTTGGTTGTATTGAGATGATGAATGAGGTAGTTGATTTCATTGATGTCTTTTTCGACAAAGATAAATTTAATTTTACCCTCTTCTTTGAGATCAAAGAGTGTTGAGTTGTTTTTGAGAATATGGTTGTATGCTGCAATTTGGGTTAGTGTCCATTGGTAGTTTTTATCATTGAGATGGCGAATGAGTACAATAATTTTGTATTCGATTTTGATTAAGGAGAGCAGATATTTTTTGAGTGTATGGCTAAAAGGGATATAGTTGGGAATCTTTTCGATAATTTTGATCGCTTTGTGGCTAGAGAGGATATTTTGGTTAATTAGATAGATAATAAGTGCAAGCAAGAGGCTCAAGATTAAAAGAGCGGAGGTTATCATATCGTTAATAGCAGAAAAGCCCAAATCAGGATCTGTGTAGATGGTAAAGATAGCTAAAAAGATAAAGAGAAAGATCAACAAACCAGAAGAGAGAGAAGAGGTGAGTCTTTTGGTATGGATAAGATAAAAATTTAGCATTAAGAGGCTAAAAGTACTCCAGAGTAGTGCCTGTAGTATTTTATAAAGAGAAGCATGAGGTGAAAAGGCACAAGTTAATGTAACTATCAAGAGTAGTAGGATCGATCCATAGAGATATCTTTTCATCTGTCTTTCCCCTTAGATATTCAGATCTTTTAATGGTATCGAAGATTTTCTATGTTTATCATTAATTAAGGCGATTCATAGTATACAGTGTAAGTTTTATAAAAGAAGGTAAATTTGAATGAGAGCAACAGCAATAAGCAAAAGTCTTGATCGACTTATTACGGCACAGATTCCTGTTTTTATCTGGGGGAGTCCTGGTATTGGTAAATCCTCTATTGTAAAGCAGATTGCCAAAAAACGAGCATTAGAGTTTGTTGATCTACGTCTTTCGCTCTTGGATCCTACGGATCTAAAGGGGATTCCTTTTTTTGATGCTCAGAAGCATCAGGCACTCTGGGCGAGTCCAAACTTTTTACCCAGTGATCCCGACTCAAAAGGGATTCTTTTTTTAGATGAGATCAATACGGCTCCCCCTTCGGTACAAGCGAGTGCCTATCAGTTGGTTTTGGATCGTAAAGTAGGGGATTATGAGTTACCCAAAGGGTGGAGTATTGTGGCTGCGGGTAATAATGAAAGTGATCGAGGTGTGGTCTACCGTATGCCTCCTCCATTGGCAAACCGTTTTGTGCATCTGGAGATGGAGGTAAGTTTTGAGGATTGGAAGCAGTGGGCATATCAGCAGGGACTAGATAGTACGCTAATTGCTTTTTTGAGTCATGACCCTTCGCATCTTTTTCGCTTTGACCCTTCAGCAAATCAAAAATCATTTCCTACGCCACGCTCTTGGGAGTATGTGCATCGTATTCTTTTATCCGTCGTTGAAGAGGAGCTCTTGATGGAGATTATCTCTGGTGCGGTAGGCAAAGAGAGTGCTACGGCTTTTTTGAGTTTTCGAAAGGTAATGGATCGCCTCCCTGATATTGAGACGATACTCCAAGGGGAGTTGCATGATTTTAAAGAGGAGGATGCACAACTGCTTTTTGCGTTGAATGCAGGAATTGTGGCTCACTTACGGGCAGATCCATCGCTAGAGAAGATCGATAACGCCTTGCTCTTTGCACTTACTTTACCCAAAGAGTTTTCGGTGATGTTGGTTAAAGATCTTCAGCAAAATAGAGTCCCCATCGAGCATTCAGCTCAGTGGGAAGCATGGGTTGATGCGTTTGCCTATCTTTTGGTTTAATTTCAGGCAATGAATTAGGGGGAGTAAAATGAAAAAGATTTTTTGGTTGTATCTAATTTGGAGCAGTCTGCTTTTGGCATCCTCTTCGTTTTGGCAGGAGTTGGTAGAGATAGAGTCTCGCTATTTTGATAAAAAAACTACCAAAATATTGCTCCATGATGAGGATTTGAACCAAACAAAAGGGATCGACCATAATGAGAGCCGTGGTATTGAAGAGCAGTTTGAAGCGTTTGCTTCGTTAATTATTAAGCTCAAGAGTGATCCCTATTCACTTGATCGTAATGAGAGTCTTTTCTTTGATCGAGAAAAGAGTATTAAAGAGATTCGTAATCTGACATTAAAAATTCAGACAAATCAGCGTTATGGGTATCAGTTGGCAGTTCAGAGGGACAGTATTAAGCTTCAGTCTTTACGACTAAGAGAACAGATCTACCACTTCTTTACCCATTTGGCTCAAAACTGGACAAATTTTAGTGAAAAAGAGCTCAAATCGTATATTCAAAACGCTCAAGAGCAGCTCCATCAAGAGGTAGATATTAAGCAGTTGAGTCATCTCTATCAACAGCTAGAGGGTGCAACGGGGGTTATCCCGCTGCAGACTAGGCGAAATGTACTGCATCTGGCTCAAGATTACTACTTTTTTGATACCCTGTTGAGCTACTTGGATCTTAATAGTTCTATTTTGAGTTATCACTCCTTGAGTAGTCGTTTAAAGATCGATAACCTCATTAACTATATCAATCAGCAACCTTTTGCACAGCATGCCAATCTCTATTTACGTTATTTTAAGTTGGATATGGGACGGGTGTTGCTCTTTTTGGTGACGATGCTTTTTTTTCTCTTTTTAAACTATCTGCTCTATCTTCGGCTCTATCTCTATTTTAAATCCAAGATTCTAGAGGAGGAGGATGAGAACGATGAACTCCTCTTAGAGAATCTACGTAGGATTCGTCTGCCCATCTCTTTGTTGGTCAATGGGATTGGTCTAAAGTTGGCATTGGAGATTTTGGATTATCCGAATACCTTAAGTGATACAACCAATCTCTACTTTTCGTTGGTCTTTATCGCACTGATTGCCTATATTGCAATGCAGAGTATTGAAAATCTCTTTTTTATCTATTTTCATCATCGAAGTCGACGTAACATTACCTTGCGTACAGAGTTGATTAATCTAATGCTCTCGGTAAGTAAGGTGATTATTCTGCTTATTGCCATGATTGTGGCACTTTTGAAGATGAACATCAATGTCTCTGGAGTTATCGCCTCTTTGGGTATAGGGGGCTTAGCGGTGGCACTGGCTGCTAAAGATACGCTTTCGAACTTTTTTGGTCTACTTAAGATTATTTTTGATGAGTCCTTCTCTCAAGGGGATTGGATTAAGACCAGTGATGTGGAGGGAACGGTGGTAGAGATTGGATTTATCTCGACCAAGATTCGTACCTTTGATAATGCGATGATTACTGTCCCCAATGAGAAGCTAGCCAACACCTCTATTAAAAATTGGTCTCGACGTAAAGTGGGACGACGCATCAAGTTTCATCTAGGAGTAACCTATGATTCTAAACGAGAGAATCTTCAGCAGGCGATTGATGAGATTCATGCCATGTTGGTAGCACATGAAGGAATCAGTACCCCTGATCGGATCAATACGAAAGCCCTTAAACGTAGCTATGCTCGAAAAAACCGATTGGTCTCTTTGGACAATAAATTGGGAATTAAAAGTACCCTTTTGGTCTATCTGGATAACTTTTCAGACTCCTCCATTGATATTTTGATCTATACTTTTAGTAAAAGCACCGATTGGGAGGAGTGGCTCAAGGTAAAGCAGGATATTCTTTATCGAATCTGGGAGATTCTAGAGCATCATGAGCTCTCATTTGCTTTTCCTTCTCAGAGTCTTTATGTCGAGAAGCTTCCTTCTTTAGAGGAGAATGCTTTCGATCAAGGAGGATCTTTGTGAATCAAGCCAAGATAACCAAAGCCAAGAGTAGATTAATGATGGAGAATCCCTATTTTGGTACGTTGGTAAGTGGTTTGCAGATGCGTATTAACAATGATATTGCAGCCGTATCTCCCCAAGGTGATCTGCTAGAGTATAACAATGAGTATCTAGAGGTTTTGAATATAGAAGAGGTAATGAGTATACTTGCCAATGCCGCGATGCACCAAGCACTCTTTCATGCAGATCGAGGGCAAGGTAGAGTAGGGTCACTGTGGCACTTGGCAAGTGATTATGCGATTAATGCCCTTTTGGTAGAGAATGGGTTTTCCTTGCCACCGTTAGCCAACTACTCATCACGTTTTGAACGTCTCTATGCAGAGGAGATTTACAGTACACTATTAGGAGAGCAGGAGAGGCGTGATTTAGAAACAACTCAAGAGCAAACTTCTGAAGTATCGTCCTCTAATGATGAACCCTTTTTTGAGTCCTTAATCGATCAGGAGGAGTATGAGATGCTCCTAGAGCAGTTGGAAGTAAAAATGGCAAAGCAAGGAGAGCTTCCTAAAGGAATTGAACGCTTCGTAAAGCTTACGTACAATACACAAATTGCATGGAGAGATGAGTTGTATCGTTATGTTAATACCCATGCTAAGAGTGATTATAGAATGTTTCCTTCGAGTAAAAAGCATCTTTACCGAGGGATTGCCTTGCCTTCGATCTATGGAGAAGAGCTAAAAATTGCTGTTGCAATCGATACCTCTGCCTCAATTGAAGAGGCTCTACTGGAGTATTTTTTATCGGAGCTTTATGAAATTATGCAGATCTTTAGTAACTATCGGATTGAGCTGATAGAGTGTGATGCAACCATACAGAATATTCAGAGCTTAACTCCATTAGAACCCTTTACTCCTCAGCTTAAGGGGGGAGGGGGAACCGATTTTAGACCTGTTTTTGATTATCTTGAAACACTGCATGGAGAGTTTAAATTTCTTATCTATTTTACAGATGCAGAGGGCGTGTTTCCATCTTATCTACCGACAATTGATACATTATGGGTGATTCCTGAGCATAGCCAAGAGGTGACTATTCCTTTTGGAGAGGTTTTATATATTAAGATCTAGAAAAGAGAACACACCCCAAAAGGGGAGTGTGTTAAAGTTGACGATTAAAATACGCCAAGATCTTTAAGGGTATCCATAGAGAGTCCAGAGACGATAAGTCCTCTTTTCTTTTGGTAAGCTTCTACAGATTTTTTGGTTGCTTCATCAAGTACACCTGTTACAGGTGTTGGGAATCCTGCTTTGGTTAAAGCTTTTTGAATTTTAGAGATGGTCTCAACAGTCATGCTAGACTTACAAAGTACAGGCATCCATTTAACCTCTTGGTCAGAGATTTTAACTTGTTTACTAACGGTTTTGTAGGTCGCAGGAATAACGGTTTTTTTAGTCTGCTCTGGTTTAACCAATTTGGTTACTTCTACCATTTTATAAGTAGCAGGGATCTTAACGGTTTTGGTTGTTGCAGGTTTAACCAAGACTTGTTGAGTAATGGTTTTGGTTACCGCAGGAACCTCTACTTTACAGATAACAGATGTGGTACGTTGCATACCAGGTTTTTCCATAAGAGAGTCTGACCATACATATTTGGCATCAGATACTTTTTTGGTTTTGCTAACGGTTTTATAGGTAGGAGGAACTTTAACAGTCTTGGTGCTGGCAGGTTTAACCACCTCATTGACAGGAACGGTCTTGTAGACAGCAGGAATTTTGATGGTTTTGGTGGTCTCAGGTTTTACCAATACTTGCTTGGTAACGGTTTTGTATTGAGCAGGAATTTCAACCAAACACATCATCTCTTCAACCGAACAATCTTTGTCTTCACATTTGGTCTCTTTCCATACCTTTTTAGCGGGTGCTACTTGAATCTTTTCGGTTACGGTTTTATAAACAGCAGGAACAGTTACAAGTTTGGTACGCTCAGGAGTAACCAAGATTTTTTTGGTGGTTGTTTTTAAGACAGGAGGCTCAGAGATAATTCGCTCTGATGCAGGAGTCTCAAGTACTTTTTCAGTAACGGTTTTATACTGTGGTGGTGCATAGAACTCATAAAAACAGGTTCCTGCTTTAGCATGGTCTAGATCAACACCACTGGCTTTTGCAGAAGCAAGAAGGGATTCTGGAACAATTCTGGCTTCTGGATGAAGACCTGTTTTCCACTCAACAGAGGCAGGAGATACGGTGATGGTCTTGGTCTCTGTTTTGTAGGTAGCAGGAACAGTAACAATTTTTGTTGTAGCAGGAGTATCGATCACTTTCTCTTTAACCACTTTATACTCAGCAGGGATAATGGTAATTTTTTCACTTTTTGGTGTGGCGATGATCTTTTCGGTAACGGTTTTATATTTTGCTGGAATGATAACTTTACCATAACACATACCTGATTTTGCATTAGGTAGTGTAAATGATCCATCGCTGGCTTTTTGTGTGGCAACAGCTGTGGGTTTGGTTGACTCAGAAGCCGCAGCCTTGATCCCTTTTGTTTCACTTGAGCTTTTGATTGCGGTGTTGGTTGTTTGAGAACATCCTGTTGCAAGTAGTGCAAATGTTGCAACGGAGAGTAGTATGGTTCTTTTGTTTATCATGATGATTCCCTTGATATTTTTAGATTTACGCAATTATTCTATCGAATAAAATTTTAGATTACTATTAATAGATCATAAAAAATGTATATATTTCTTATTTTTAATCTAAATTTGTGTCTTTTTATTAAAAATTGATACCATTTTAATGAATAAAAAAGTTATATGTTATAATTCTCTTATGAAAAATGAAATTGATATAATAATTATTGGTGCAGGGGCAAGTGGGCTCTTTTTGGCATCACACCTTAAGCATAAATCCTATTTGATACTGGAGCATAATCCCAAGATCGGCATGAAGATTATGGTATCTGGAGGGGGAAAATGTAACCTCACCAATGAAGATCTCTCATCCCAAAATTATCTGGCAAATCCACGTTTTGTACAGCATGTTATTAAGCGTTTCGATCAAGATCAACTTTTATCTTGGTTAGGTGATCAGGGATTAATTCCTGAGTTGAAGAAAAAAAACCAATATTTTTGTAAGCACTCGGCAGATGAGTTAATCAGGGTTTTTAAAAAAAATATTAATATGCAAAACATTAAATTAAATCTCTCCGTACTTAATGTGAAAAAAGAGGGAGAGATGTTTCGGGTAGAGAGTGATAAGGGAGTTTTTTGGAGTAAAGCTGTGGTTGTGGCAACAGGGGGGTTGAGTTTTCCAAAATTGGGTGCTTCGGGGATTGGGTATGAGATTGCTCAATCTTTTGGGCATACTATTGTCCCTGCTAAGCCCGCATTGGTAGGTTTAACCCTACAACCTGAACAGTTTTTTTTCAAATCATTAGCAGGGGTATCAACAGAGGTAATGATCAGTGTGGGAGAGAAAAAACTGAGAGGATCACTACTCTTTGCCCACAAAGGGATCTCGGGACCTGTGGTATTGAATGCTTCACTCTATTGGGAAAAAGGAAAAATTACCATTGATTTTTTACCAGATAGTAATCTGAAATCTCTTCAAAATGCTAAAAAAAAGATTAGCAATCTTTTGGGAGTGCCAAGTCGTTTGAGTCGACTCTTTTTAGAGCAATTGGGTATTGAGGATAAACCCGCTTGCAGGTTGATTCCACAGGAATGGGCGAAGTTAGAGCAATTACGATCATATACTTTTGCACCTGCTGGAACATTTGGTTATACCAAAGCTGAGGTAACCAAGGGGGGAATTGATACCTCCCAAGTAGATGCTGGATCGATGATGAGTAAAAAAGTTGATAATCTCTATTTTCTAGGAGAAGTACTGGATGTAACAGGAGAGTTGGGGGGTTATAACTTTCAGTGGGCATTTTCTTCGGCTTTTGTTTGTGCAAAAGCGATAGAATAATAAAAAATGTGCTAAAATTGTGTAACTTACAAAGGAAGTGGATGCTGTGGCGATAAAAGAGATTATCTATAAAAAAAAGTGTTTTAAGTTGAGTTATGAGTTGTATAATCCTCATGCAAAAGTGGGTATTTTGATTCTTCATGGTTGGGGAAGCAATAAAGAGATTATGAAGCAGGCTTTTGGTCAAATGTTTCCCAACTACCGACAGACCTATCTGGATCTTCCAGGATTTGGTGGGAGTAGTAATGAGATGGTTTTAACCACAGAGGATTATGCGTTTATTGTTAAGCTCTTTATCAAAGCAGTGGGACTTAATCCTACGGTTATTATGGGGCACTCTTTTGGGGGGAAGGTGGCAACCTTTTTAAATCCTGACTGTTTGGTATTGCTCTCTTCGGCAGGAATTAAAACCGTTAAACCATGGTCGGTTAAGGTTAAAATAGCTACATTTAAACTGCTTAAACCTCTGGGTTTTGCTAAGATTCGAGAGCTTTTTGTTTCTCCTGATGCTAAGGGGATGAGTCATGAGATGTATGAGACCTTTAAAAATGTGGTTGATGAAGATTTCGAGGCACATTTTGCAGAATATCAAGGGCGAGCACTGATTTTTTGGGGGAAAGAGGATACCGCTACACCGCTCTATACAGGTGAACGGATTCATCAATTGATTGAAAACAGTGCGTTTTATCCTCTCGATGGGGATCACTTCTTTTTTCTTCAGCATGCCAAGTTTATTGCCGATACCATTATTTCTGAAATAGAGGGTTAAGCTGCAAGTCATCCTATGCTAAAATACCCGCTTTAAACCATATAAGGATAAGCGAGATGCTAGTTTTAGAGATGATAAGTAACATACTGTTTGTGTTGGCATTGGGGTACTACTTTATGACCAACATGCAGTGGTACAGCTATAAGTTAGAGCGGGTGATTTTTCACCATACCAAAGCGTGGTGGCATCTGGTCTATTTCCTCTTGCCTCTATTGGGCTATTTTCTATTTCATAAATATTTTAATTTGAGTATTATTGTAACCCTAATTTATATTGGTATGCTCTACCGATGGTATCAGTCGCTGGATAAACCATTGGTCTTTACAGGGCGGGTTAAACGTTTTTTTGCTACGTTGATCTTTTTGACCATATTTTCTGTAATGCTCAAATTTGCAGGGGTACATTATGAGAGCTTTGCGGTAATTATTCCACTCTTTTTGGCTTATTTGATTTCGGCGATGATGGAGAAGATGCTCTTTTATGGCTTCGAGAAAAAAGCCGCACAAAAATTAGAGAAGATGAACAATATAGTGGTAATTGGAGTTACCGCAAGCTATGGTAAGACCAGTATTAAAAACTACATCGCTCATCTACTCAAAGCCAAATATAATGTCTATGCAACACCACGTTCGGTCAATACTTTTGGTGGGGTACTCAAAGACATTAATGAAGATCTCCCTGAAGATACCGAAATCTATGTGGTAGAGATGGGGGCTCGTGGTGCGGGAGATATTGCCGAGATTAGTAAGTTTGTCAATCCTCATCTGGTTGTTGTAGGAAAAATTGGCCCTGCACACATTGAGTATTTTGGAACATTAGAGAATATTCGTAACACCAAAATGGAGATCTTGCAATCGGATCGTCTCAAAGAGGCGTGGGTACACGACTCTGCCATGGTAAAGCCCGAACGAAATGTACACACTTTTGGTAAAGATATCTCCAATATTCGTGCGACGTTAGAGGGTTTAGCCTTTGAGATGGATAATCGAGACTATCATGCCAATATTCTAGGTGCCTTTAATGCAATGAATATCGCCGCTGCCATTAAAGTTGCTAAAGCATTGGGCTTGGATGATGAGACGATCGATCAACAGCTCGCTACCCTAGAGCCCACTCCTCATCGATTGCAACGCATGGATGCAGGAGGAAAAGTGATTATTGATGATAGCTTTAATGGTAATATCGATGGTATGATGGAGGGGTTTAATCTCGCGAGTACCTATCAAGGGAGAAAAGTACTCATTACCCCTGGTCTTGTAGAGGTGGATGCGTCGATGAATGAAGCAATTGCTAAACGTGCCAATGAGGTGTTTGATCTGATTGTTGTAACAGGGGATCTGAACTATGAAATTTTTAAAAAGTATGTAGATTCAGATAAGCTTCTTAAGCTCGAGAGTAAAGATCAGATGCAAGCGATGCTTATTGAGCATACCAAAGCAGGGGATCTGATCCTTTTTGCTAATGATGCCCCAAGTTTTATCTAATCCAAGGAGAGAAGATGATTGTCTATGGAATAAAGACCTGTGGAAGTGTCCGTAAGGCATTGAAGTTTTTTAAAGAGCATGAGATTGAGTATGAATTTTTTGATTTTAAAAAAGAGCAGGTTGATGAAGCTAAAATTAGGGCATGGCTTAATGAGACCCGTATCGAAAAGCTCTTTAATAACCGAGGAACCAAATATCGAACGCTCAAACTTAAGGAGCTTAATCTTGATGAAGAGGGAAAAATAGCATGGCTAGCCAAAGAGAACATGCTTATTAAACGCCCTGTCATTGAATATGACAAAGGATTGATCGTAGGTTTTGATGAGGAGCTTTATCAGAAGGTATTTGTGGATTGATGATTAAATCCCCTCTAGATCGGACATCCTTTTGTCTGAGAATAAAATTTAAAATTTGGTAAAATATCATCAAAAAAGGAAAACCATGAGTTATATGATCGATACCTTAACCAAGAGGGTAGGGTGGTTAGCCGCGGTATTGGCGATGCTGTTGGCACTGTTGGTGGGGTATGATGCTCTGATGCGTTATTTTTTTTCGGGGGGCTTGATTGCCCTACAAGAGCTAGAGTGGCATCTTTTTGATATTGTGTTTCTCTTGGGGCTCTCTTATACACTGAAACATGATAAACATGTACGGGTGGATATTCTCTTTACACACTATTCTCATGATACCAAGGCGATTGTGCAGATTCTCTCTATGCTCTTTTTGCTTATCCCTTTTGCACTCTTTTTTCTAAATGGAGCATACGAAATGGCATCTCAGAGCTTTGTTCAGCAAGAGATCTCTAGTGACCCTGGTGGATTAAAGTACCGTTTTATTATTAAAGGTATTCTTTTTATTGCCTTTGTTTTACTGGTGTTGCAGTCGATCTCTGAGATTATTAAAGCCTATCAGAGTTTAGAGCAGAAAAGAAAGCTCTATTTAGCACTAGGAGTGGTGGGGCTCTTTTTGGGTTACTCCTCGTTGGATTTAGCATTTTGGACGGATCCATTGTGGTTAATGTTCCTCTTGACACTCTTTTTATTGCTTAGTGGCTTTCAAGTGGCATTTGTTTTTGCAGGGGTGGCACTCTTTTTTGCGTTGATTAGCGATGAGTTGGGGCTTAATGTTTTAGAGATGTTGCCCTATCGTGTCTATGGAATTATGGGAAACATGACACTAATGAGTGTACCTCTTTTTATTTTGATGGGGTTGATTCTTGAAAAATCCCGCATGGCAGAGGATCTACTGCTCTCTATGGGCAAGCTTTTTGGGCGGGTGCGTGGTGGTTTGGCAATCTCGGTGGTGGTCGTTGGGGCAATCTTGGCGGCAAGTACAGGAATTGTGGGGGCATCAGTGGTGATGATGAGCTTAATTGCGTTGCCATTGATGCTTAAGCATCACTACTCACCCGAGCTGGCCACGGGTGCAATTAGTGCAAGTGGAACACTAGGGCAGATTGTCCCTCCGTCTATTGTCTTAATTGTTTTGGGCGACCAGATGCACTTGAGTGTGGGAGATCTCTTTAAGGCAGCGGTGGTTCCTGGGATTTTGTTAATTCTTCTTTATATTGGTTATATTCTTCTTATTGCCCATTGGCGACCTATGGTAGCACCTGCAATTAAGAGTGAAGAGCCTTATAAAAAGGTACTCCAAGAGGCACTTAGGGTCATTATGCCTCCAATGTTGTTGATCTTGGCGGTTTTAGGATCCATCTTTGCGGGTATTGCATCTCCCACTGAGTCTGCAGCCATAGGGGTTTTAGGAGCACTACTTTTGGCAGGCTTTCAAGGGACATTCTCGTTTGAGTTGGTACGTTATGCCTCTATCGAGACCGTAAAATTAACCTCCATGATCTTTATGATCCTCATTGGTGCGACGGCATTCTCTCTTGTTTTTAATGAGTTGGGTGGACAAGAGATGGCAATGAACTTTTTTGCAGAAGAGATGGGGGACAAGTGGATGTTTATTCTCCTCTCCATGGGGGTTATTTTCCTGTTGGGCTTTTTTATCGATTTTATTGAGATCGCTTTTGTGGTGGTTCCCATTTTGGTACCCATTGTGCATGCATTTGGAATTGATCCAGTCTGGTTTGCGATTTTAATTGCTTTAAATCTTCAAGCATCTTTTTTGACTCCACCTTTTGGGTTTGCTCTTTTTTATCTTAAGGGGGCAGCAGGAGAGAAGGTGACAACGGCACAGATCTATCGGGGGGTGGTGCCCTTTATTGGATTGCAACTCTTAGCGTTGCTTATTGTGGTGCTTTTTCCTGATTTGATCTATATTTTTGGAAAATAATAAAAAACTAAAAGAAATAAATAGATAAAAAAATTAAGTTTCTGTTATAATCATGGTGTTACCTAAGGAGGTTCACCATGAAAAAGCATCTACAGTGGTCTATTTTTTTCATCATTTGTTTACTGTTTACCCCGCTAGAGGCGGTAGATTACACCAAAAAAGGAGAGGTTCAATCGTTTATACAGATGATGCATAAGCGGTATGGGTTTAAAACGAAAACATTATCGTTGTGGTTTCACGGTGTTCGTAAGCATACGCGTGTTCCCTATCGTAAAAAACATTATTACTATCATGGAGAGAGCCACTCTTCGGGGAGTTGGGATCGATATGCGTATCAGTATCTTAAACGAACAGGTGGTGGGGTCTATTTTATGCGGAAATTTCATGATACACTTAAGCGAGCTTCTAAAAAATATGGCATTCCTCCTGAATATATTACGGCGATTATCGGTATCGAAAGTAACTATGGAATGAATCGAGGAGATTATTTTGTTTTTGATCGATTGGTACACTTGGCATTTGATAAAGGAGATCGACGGGCTAAGTTTTACAAAAAAGAGCTTATCGCTCTTTTGCGTCTAGCTGCGGCAGAGAAGATCGATCCTAGAGAGATTCAAGGCTCCTCTTCGGGTGCTATTGGTCTGGCACAATTTATGCCATCAACCTATAAATCTTTTGCTGTGGATTTTAATCATGATGGAAAAAAGCGGATGAATAATGTGAGTGATGCAGTGGGGAGCATTGCCAATTACTTTTATCGTCACCACTGGCATAAGGGGGAAGATGTTGCCGTTCGGGTACGTTATGAAGGGGAGTGTTTTAATGCCCTTCCAACAGGGATTAAAAAATCCTATAATCGTCGAGATCTAGAGGGGATAGAACCTCGTGAACCCTTTAATTATCATGGAAAAGTCTATTTGATTAAGTTAGAGAGAAACAGTTATGATGAGTTATGGTATGGGGGATGGAACTTTTATGTCATTACCCGTTATAATCACAGCTCTTATTATGCCATGAGTGTGCATCAGCTGGCTCAAAAGATTAAACGATCCTATCAGCGACGCTATGGAAAGTTTTAAACGCTTTTGCTATACTTCTTTTATGGAAAATCAAACATTAAACTTTACCCTCAAACCCGATACCATAGAGAATCTTTTGACCTTCTCTGACCTTTTAAAAAAAGATGTCAGTTGGGTTATCGAACAAGCCCTTGAGGAGTATTTTGCTCAAGTTCAGCAACAACTCCTCGAGAAGAACCTTGCCGATGAGAATGCCATGACCAATCTAGATTACGATGAGTTTTGGGATGGGGTTGATCTTTAACCCCGTTTTTTTTCGATGGCTTTAAGCATCTCTCCATAGTTGGAGTCGGCTAAGCCCATCTCTTTAATGGCATTGAGTTGAGCCTTTAGAGAGTTGTCGACAATCTTGATGACTTCATCGATATCATCCACAAGATGAATAAGGTTAAGATCCCGTTTACTAATGGTTCCATACTCCATCATGGAGGTCTGCATAAACTCATAGAGCTTACCCCAATAGTCTGTTCCGACAAGGATCACCGCACCTGGTGAAGATTTTTTAGTCTGAATGAGGGTTAAAATCTCAAAGAGCTCATCCATGGTTCCAAATCCACCTGGCATCGCGATATAAGCAAGTGAGTAGCGAACAAGCATCACTTTACGGACAAAAAAATAATCAAACTTAAGTTCACGATCGAGATAATCATTGCCCGCTTGTTCATGGGGTAGATCGATATTTAGACCAATAGACTCCGCATGAGAAGAGGCTTTAGCTCCACGATTGGCTGCCTCCATAATTCCAAAAGAGCCTCCTGTAATAACACTGTAGCCACTGTCAGCCAATTTTTTGCCAAGCTCAATGGCTTTTTGGTAAGAGGGCGTGTTCTCTTTAAGGCGGGCACTCCCAAAGACCGTGACCGCTGCACCAATATCATCGAGTTCATCATACCCTTTGACAAAGTCTGCCATAATTTTAAAGAGACTCCATGAGTCAAGATAGATACTGTTTTTATTTCTAATTTTTCTATTCATATAGTGGTTTACTCGCTTTCTAAAAGTTTGATGAAGTATAGATAAGATTTGCTTAAGCTTCAACTATTCTCCAACAATTATTGGATAGGATTAGGTATGAAAAATCTATTATTTATCTTAACACTCTCCCTCTCTTCACTTTTGGCTGATTTTCAGGCACGAGTCTATCCGATTGCTCCTAAATTACAAGAGAAGATGATTGAGGGAAATACATGGCAAAAAGGCTGCCCTGTTGCGATTAAAGATCTTCGTTATCTGCGTTTGACCTATCATGACTTTGATGGAGAAGATCAAGTGGGTGAGTTGATTGTCCATAAGGATATTGCTAATGAGATGGTAACCATGATGCAGGAGGTTTATAATCTAGGGTATCCCATTCGACAGATGCGATTGATCTCTGAGTTTAAAGGGAATGATTGGCAATCAATCGAGGCAGATAATACCTCGGCATTTAATTGTCGTCGAGCGACAGGATCAAAGAAATGGTCAAAACATGCGTATGGTAAAGCGATCGATATTAACCCTTTAGAGAACCCTTATATCTCTAGAAAAGGCAAGATCTCCCATAAAGCCTCTTTAAAGTATCGTAAGCGGATACACGGAGATAACAGTGCATCGGATAGAGCGGTGTTACTTCCTGCAGATCCTGTGACTAGACTCTTTAAGGCGTATGGATATCGATGGGGGGGAGATTGGCACCATACCAAAGATTATCAGCACTTTGCTAAGTAGTCTCTAGGGGTATTTGTCCAAAAAATGCTTGGGTAATTTCACGCATCTCTTGGGTATCGGTAATACGGTTAACCTCATTACGAAATGCCGATGCTCCTTGGTAGCCTATCTTGGAGTAGGTATGAAGATGTTTACGAAACATCACAGCACCATATTCACCATAGTGTGCTACCATCTGGTCAAAGTGTTCAAGTACCACCGATTGGATAAGTTCGGGTGTAGGCTCTGTAGCCTCTTTGCCTTCTAAAATAACTGCTTTCATAAGTTGAAAAATCCATGGCTTTCCTACCGCTCCACGTCCAACCATAATGCCATCGGCTCCTGTGTGTTCTAGTACCCATTTGGCTTTTTGTGGGGTGGTGATGTCCCCATTGGCAATAACAGGAATCGAGACAGCTTGTTTGATCTGGGCAATGGCATCGTAATCGACAGGAGCCTTGTAGCGTCCTGCACGGGTTCGTCCATGTACGGCAATAAAGTCTGCTCCGTTATCTTCGCAGATTTTTGCCTGCTCAATATGGTTTTTTTCATTAAACCCAAGTCGCATCTTAACTGAGGTATAGGGTTTATTGGAGTACTTCTTAATGGTGGCAATTGCTTCGCCCATCGCTTTGAGATCGGTAAGAAGCGAGCTTCCTTGGAGGTTGTTAACCACTTTAGGTGCAGGACATCCACAATTGAGGTCGATAATATCAACACCCTCTTGTTGATTAATAAGCTCGACTGCCTTTTGAATCACGCTGAGGTTAGATCCTGCAATCTGAATGCTATAAGGGGTCTCTAGGGGGCTCTTTTCGAGCATTTTTAGTGTACGTTGATTTTGAAATGCCAAAGCATTGGAGCTAATCATCTCGCTTACGGTTAGATCCGCACCAAATTTTTTGACCACACTACGAAAAGGAAGATCGGTAAACCCTGCCAGAGGGGCAAGGGCAAAGAGAGGTTGAGAGAAGTTAAGCGTCATTACAGATATGTTTAATATTCATAAGATCGGTAATTTTGTATTTTTTATGCTCTTTTTTAAGATCATAAAGGGCACGGAAACGCATAAACTCATCTTCATCATGCTCATCAAGGTACTCTCCTGCTTTTTCGATCATCTCATAATCAAAAAGAAGATAGAGATAGGCTGTTTGAGCTTTGGGATACTGTTGGTCATAACTTCTAAAGAGTTTAAGGTTCTCATCAGGAGAGAGCTGTTTTTTAGTCACATTGGCAATGAAGAGGTAGTCACTACATTTGAACTCTTTGTTAAGATCATGAATAAACTCATCTAAAATAGTCTGATCGAGTCCTAAGTTCTCATCTCGTGTTACACGGCTAATGAGGATCATAAAGCTCTCTCGATTAAAAATTTTACTGTATTTTCGAGCTTTAATAAAGTCAGTCTGTTCTGCAAATCGCTCTAGAGCCTTCTTAAAGACCTCTTTAGGAAATTGCTCTTTATTCTGAAGAACCATCTCGGCAAAGTTTTCATCTTTCTCTAGGCAGTTTAGGCTGTTTTTAATCACGAGAGGATTATCTTTGGAGAGGGCACCTCCCAATTTTTTTTCACGGAAGTCGATACATTTTCCCTTCTCAATCTCATTAATAATATTTAAAGCACTCTGAATTTTTTCGGAGACACCATCGACCGTCCCTTTGACATGGATATGTGAAACTTGAAGCAGTGATGCGGTCTCTTTGAGTTTGGGAAGGTTAAACTTCTGTGGCTTTGGCTCATTTAAGAGCGACCAGTAGAGGGCATTGTTTAGGTTGTCACTGTCTTTCTCCCACTTTTTAAATTTAAAAAAGTTTTTGGTTCCGTAGAACATCATATGAATGACAGATGCAAACATCAAAAGTAGCATGGGAATAATAACCCAAATGGCAACAGGCATGGTGAAATAGACACCAAAAAAGTTATGGCTATACTCATTGGGATTAAAAGTATAGATAAAGATTCCTACCATTGTCATTAAAACGATTGATGCTAGAATATACAATCCTAAACGCATAGAGACTCCTCTTTTTATTTCATTTGTTTTTCGATTACTTCTCTACAGGTAATGCAGTAACGTGCAAAGATTTTTACTTTGAGACGTTCGATATTGATCTCCTCTTCGCACATTTCACAGACTCCGTAAATACCATCTCTAATTTTATCCAAAGCTAGTTCAATTTCTCTTAATTCATTGGCTTGTTGGTCTAAAATTGCATTATCCACGGCTCTTCCTAAGGAGTTCGAAGCGTGATCAGCTTCATCTCTAAGATCAGTAGGGTTCATCTGGTCGATCTCAGAAGAGGTGATGTTAAGGTTCTGTTTGATTTTTTCTTTTCGTTTTTCGAGAGCCTGTTTAAAAAACTCTATCTGTTGTTTATCTAACATTTTGTATATATCTCCTAAATTATTTATGGTAAGGATGGTTATTAAGAATGGTTAATCCTCGAAATATCTGTTCCATCAATACCACTTTTGCCAGTTTATGTGACAGCGTAATTTTACCAAAAGAAATGGTACGGTTACATTGTCGCAAAAAACCTTGTTCAAAGCCGAAAGCTCCACCAATAAAGAAGTTGACTACCCCTCTATCCTTAAACAAATTTGAAAACTCATAACTATCCACCTCTTTACTAGAGGGGTCAAGTGCAATATTAAATCCACCTGATAAATATTTATCAAGTGCCATGGTATAAGATTTTTGTGAAGCTGCTGTGGAGATCTCGTGTGCTTTGGTGATATCTTTGGTAAAAATTTCAAAAACTTCAACTTTGGCAAAAGGGCGGGCGATTTTGGTATAGTGTTCAATAAGAGGAGCGTAGAGTTTATCTTTGGATTTTTTATCGATAATATAGATATTAATCTTCATAGAGGTCACTTCCTATAACTCGATAAGTAATCTCTGAACCAAATTGGTCAGACTGCTTGACTCCACCTATAAGTCCTACAGGGTGCTTGGAGTGCTTGGCAAGCGTTACTGCTTGCTCTCCCAAAACTCGTGCATCGCTTTTGGTTGAGGTTCCACGGTAGGCTCCTAGTCCGATGTAGTCAAGGTCGAGTTGATTTGCCTCTTCTATCTCTTGGAGTGTATGGGTAGAGAGTCCTAAGAGTTTGTTGCCTATTCTTGTTCGGATAATCTTTACCGCATGGGTAAGATCCTCTGAGAATTGTCGGATGTCCTCTTGTCCAAGATGTAGACCATCGACTAGATTAATTAGCTCAATATTGTCATTAATAATAAGTTGACCGTGGTAGTGTTGTCGTATAAGTAAAAGATCCGCTTGTTGTATTGCTAGAGGTTGAGATTTGTTTCGATATTGTGCAATAGGGATCTGAAGACGTTGGAGTTTTTGGCTCAGTTTCTCAAGAGAGAGACCTCGGGAGAGGAGGCTCTCTTTGTCAATCAGTGCATAGATCATAACTAGGAGGCATTATCGATTCGAGGGTTGTCTTTAATAAAGAGGGTCATAAGGTCGGCTACGGTCTTTTTCATATCGTTTCGATCAACAATCATATCGATAAGACCATGTTCGAGTAGGAACTCTGAGCGTTGGAACCCTTCGGGGAGATCCACCCCTACGGTCTGTTTAATAACCCGTTGACCCGCAAACCCAATGAGGGCACCTGGTTCTGCAATAATAATATCTCCAAGCATAGCAAACGAAGCCGAAACCCCACCCATGGTAGGATCTGTAAGGATAGAGATAAATGGAAGACCCTCTAAATGCAAACGGTTAAGAGCCGCTGAGGTTTTGCTCATTTGAAGAAGTGAGAAGGTACTCTCTTGCATTCGAGCACCTCCTGAAGCGGAGACAATAATAAATCCGCAACGCTTTTCGATAGCACGTTTGATTCCTCGTACGATCTTCTCTCCTTCAACTGAGCCTAAACTCCCTCCCATAAATGAGAAGTCAAAAATTGCAATCTCAGTCTCTACCCCATTAATGGTACATGATCCACTAACCACCGAAGAGGTTTTTCCTGTTTTTGCTTTTGCCTCTTCTAATCTTTTTTTATACGATTTTTTGTCCACAAATTTGAGTGGATCAATGGGGGCTAGTGAGGCATCATGCTCTACAAAACTTCCCTCATCGCAAAGAAATTCGATTCGTTTTTTGGCATTGATACGAAAGTGATTGTTACATTTAGGACAGACGTTACATTTGGATTCTACCTCTTTGTAGTACATTAGGGCTAAACATTTGGGACATTTGATCCAGTTACTCTGTTCACTCTCTTTGTTATCATTTCTTATCATACTAGAGAAAAGATTTGCAAAATTCATTTTATAGGCTCCACTACGGTTTTCTTGATGGAACTATACCATAATGGTTATCAAGAAAAACTAAACTCTATCTTAAGAGGCGATAATCATCAGGATTTTCGCTACCCCTAAGCCTGTAAAGGTGCCTATAATATAGCCCATCATTGCCATGAGTACTCCAATTTGAACCAAGGCTTTATTGTAAGCTTCTGCAAGAATAGGTGCAGAGGCAACCCCTCCAATATTGGCAAGTGAAGCAACCCCCAAAGAGAAGAGATCAATTCGAAAAAGTTTGGCAAAGAGTATCATAGTTAGTGCATGAATGGTAAGAATGGTAAATCCAGCCAAGAGATAGAGCGGGGCTTGGGTGAGCTGTTCGAAATTGGCTCGAGAGGCGATCAGTGCCACAATAAAATAGAGCATCATGTTGCCCAGTGGCATGGCAGAGGGTTTAAATCGACTCAGTGGACTGACCCCTGCTAAGATTCCTGCAATGGTGGCAAGAAGTACCTTCCATGTTCCTTCGGTAATAAAGGCAGAGGTGGGCAGTTGCATAGCAATCTTTTGAGAGAGGAGAGAGACCATTAGCGAGAGTGAAAGGATCCAAAAGAGTGAGGCAAAGGTAATGCTTTGGCTCTCTTTGGTGGGTTGGAGTACCTTGATGAGGTTTTGAAGTGGGGCATTATCGGCTTTGACCCATCGGTTAAATTTGGGGGCAAAGGGGACGAGAGAGAGCAGAATAATAACCCAGATAGAGTAGTTGACCATGTCGATAATCAGTACATTTCCAAGCTCGGGAAGATTAAGTGCCTCTTGAATGGCAACCATGTTTCCTGTACCCCCCATCCATGATCCACTAAGTGCTCCAAAGGCTTTCCATGCGTCAGGCTTAAAGGCATGGTGAAAAAGGGCAAAAGTGAGAATAAATCCAATAGCAATGCTCACGGATGCCAAAAAGAAGGTCAAGAGGATCTTCTTGCCCAGTTTCAGAACCTTACGGATATCGGTCTGTAAGAGCATTAAAAAGATCATGGCAGGAACCAGATTGCCTTTAAATGCTTTATAGGTGGTGGTGATGGCATCGTTTCTCTCCCAAACCCCTAAAAGGGAGAGCAACATAATGCTAAAGTAGAGTATAACAATAGCAGGAAGATACTCAAAGAGTTTACTCGATGATCGATCAGCAAGGTAGACCAGACTTGAAGCAATAAAAAGTAGTAGGGTGATAAATGCAAAAGGGGTTTCGATCATGGAGATCTCCTTTGATTGTTAAAGATGTGAGATGGTTACAAAAATAAGATGCCAATTTATTTACGGTTCTATTTTTCCCAAATTGTAACAATTTATAGTTATAATCAAACCATGAAAGCAATTATTAATGCAAAAATTATCACCAATGGGCAGATTCTTAGTGGTTATCATCTGCTCTTTTCCAATAAAAAAATTATTACCCTCTCACGAGATATCCCTATTTGGGCAGAGGTAATCGATGCAGAGGGAGCCTATCTGAGTGCGGGCTTTATTGATATTCATATTCATGGTTCATTAGGTGCAGATGTCATGGATGGTACTCAAGAGGCACTAGAGATTATCTCTAACTCTCTTGTTGCTACAGGAACCACCGCTTATCTAGCAACGACCATGACCATGTCTGAAGAGGTTATTCGTCAGGCACTCAATACAATTAAAGCCTATCAGCAGGCACCCAAGGGAGCCAAACTCGTAGGAGCACATCTAGAGGGTCCCTTTATCAACCCCTCTAAGCATGGGGCACAAGACCCTCGGCATATTCAACAACCAAATTTGGCATTGATTCGTCCCTATTTGGATATTGTCAAGATGATTACATTAGCTCCCGAGGTTGAGGGTGCTAAAGAGTTTATTGGTTATCTTCAAGAGAACCATCCTGATATTGTTTTGAGTATGGGGCACAGTGATGCCTCGTTTGAAGACGCAAGGTGTGCCATAGCATGGGGCGTGACGCATGCGACACATCTTTTTAATGCCATGAGCCCATTTCATCATCGTCATCCTGGTCTAGTTGGAGCTGTTTTAGGTGATAATGAGGTAAGTTGTGATCTGATTGCAGACAAGATACATCTGCATCCCTCATTTTTTGATCTGCTTGCACGTTTGAAGCCAAGGCAGTTGATCTTGATTACTGATGCGATGCGTGCAGGTTGCATGCATGAAGGAAGCTATGATCTCGGAGGGCAGGAGGTATGTGTTGCTAATGGAGAGGCGAGACTTCTAGATGGAACCTTAGCGGGGAGTGTACTTAAACTTAATGAGGCATTAAGAAACTTCTATCAAGAGAGCAATATTGGGCTTCCTGAAGTGGTCGAGATGGTAACGGTACGACCTGCTAAGAGATTGGGGCTTAAGATGGGTGAACTAAAAGAGGATTATCCTGCTGATTTTGTACTCTTTGATAGAGAGTTTAATATTTTAAAGAGTTTTATTGATGGAGAGGAGTGTTACTCCTCCTCTCTTTAGTTGGGGCTAGTTGAGCTTTTTGTACTCATAGGTAACGGTTGATAGTGGTTGTGTATAGGGTTCACTTCCTGTATAGTATGAGGTGATACTCTCTTCTACACGGACAGGGTAGTCACCATCATAGGTAATGTTGTAGTTGGTAATGGTTCCTGACTCTATCCCTTCATAGGTTTGAGAAGATTGCTCTTTGATAACATTGTTTACACCTGCATACCAGAAGATGCTCTCTCCAAAGATCATTTGATAATCATATGGAGTCTTTTTGTCATCATAGGTTTTGGTAATCACGGTATCGCCATAAGTAGCATTTTTGAGAACCAGTCGTACTGGATTTTTATCTTGGTAGGTGAACTCGGTAGTGAGACTATAGCTTTGACCATTGGCATCGTAAGAGGTGGTAACCAGCTCAGTGGGTGTATTGTCGTTCCATTTACTTGTGACCATCTGGAGTGTTAGTGATCCATTTTCATAGCTATCGACCTCTACAAGTCTCTCTCCTTCGTAGCGATAGACAGTACGATTGGTGTTGATTTCATTATTTTCAGAGTGTTCTTGGCAGACCTCTTCGGAGAGTTTATTATTGGTATAGGTAAAGCTACAATCCTCTGTACTGCTTACCGATCTTCCTTGCTCATCAAGGTAGCGTACCTCTTGATAACCAATGATACGATTGTTGTTATCAAGTTGATAGGTGGTGGTATCTTCAAGTACACCATCTTCTCGATAGGTTGACTCCTTGGTCAGGACTCGATCCCGTTTGGTGGTTGTTGTGGTTGTCTCTGTATTGCTATTCTCCTCTTCTCTTGTCTGTTCTGCCACAATTTGATCTGCTTCTTGAGGAGTAATTAACAACTCTTTGGAGAGAGGAGCCAAGATAGAGTCGATACAGGCTTGATCTCCATTACAGGCATTCATTCCATTGGGAATGGTGTCTCTAATACCATTGATAAGCAGTTCATCAGCCATCTCTTTGATATTACCATCACTAATCTGTTTGGGGTTTAAGCCTCTCATACCGAGGGTGTTCACATTGATAGCTAGATCTTCGAGGAGAATGTTATAGAATTGATCGACATCTTTCATTACTCGGGCTGCTGCAACATCCTCTTTGGTGAGTTGATCAGCATCAATCATCGATTGAAGAATAGAGAGCTCTTTTTTGTCGATCTCTGTATTGTTGTAATCAAAACTGGTTCCATCCGTTGAGCTATCAAAGCTTAATCCAAACTCTCCTGTTGCATTGTAGGTTACTCGAGCTTTATCTTCAAGAATTAACAAGATAGGATAGTCGGGATTGTAGTTGTCTAGAAAGTACGTATCTTCAGAGAGTCTCTCTAGCTTGGTTAAGATGGTATCTACTGTATCGTTAGGATTAACGGTTAGTTTTGTCTGTAACTCTGTTGCCGCACAGATACCATCATGATTGCTGTCTTGACAGATAGTGACGACCATCTCTTGTGGGATCCCTACCAGTTGTAAGATTCGCTGAAGCAACTCTTTGGCTTCATCATCTCCACCTCCACAACCAATAACGCCTAAGGTAAAAAGGGTTCCAAGTGTTAAGAGTCTCTTTTTCATGATATGTCCTTTCTTTAATTATATATAAATAGTATATCACAAATTAGTTTAAAAATATTAGGAAAATATCAGTTCTTGTGAATATTTATTGTTTGTTTCTCTACTCTAAGTAGAGCTGGTATAAAATGAGGATAAAAACTATTAAGGAGTCTATCATGAAGAGAGGGATATCAATACATATAGGACTGAATCATGTCGATAAAGAGCATTACGGAGAGGGGGTCATGCCACTTGAGACCTGTGAGCAAGATGCGAAGGATATGCAGGCATTGGCGATGGGACAGAACTTTAAATCTACTTTTTTACTGCTTAGTGAAAATGCAACACGCGATATGGTCAAGTCACTTATTCGTCTGGCAAGTCAAGAGCTCTCTAGTGGGGATATGTTGCTTTTAAGTTACTCTGGACATGGTGGATTTTTGCCCGATCGAAGTGGTGATGAACTTGACGATCATTTAGATGAGACATGGTGTTTGTATGATGGACAGTTAATTGACGATGAGCTTTTTGAACTTTGGGCAGATTTTGATCAGGGGGTACGTATTGTTATGGTCTCTGACAGTTGTCATAGTGGTACGGTTGCCAAAGCCAACCAGTTTAAAGAGATTGAAAATAACAAAATCTTTCAGCCAAAGCTTCTGTCATACCGTGTGGCAAAAGAGGTTTACTATGCCAACAAAGATTTCTATACAGAGGTAGAAGCAAGTGTGGATCCGATCAAGATTAAGCAAGTTAAAGCGAGCATTAAACTCTTAGCGGCCTGTGCAGATCCTCAGGTATCGTATACCGCACCCTTTGCACGTAACAGTATCTTTACAGAGAGGCTTTTAAAGGTCTGGAGTGATGGACAATTTGTGGGTACTTATGATGAGTTTTTAAGTTCTATTCGAGAAGAGGTAGAGTCGTTGGATTTTCTTCCGACCAAACAGACTCCTATGTTGTATAATGTAGGCACATTACGAGGTGACTTTGATGAAGAGAAACCTTTTCAGATTTATGAATAGTCATTATGGGAGAGAGAAGTTATAAAAATAGACTCTTAGATGTTCGTAAAGATCGGCTTGATCTTCGAGATCGGCTCTATCGACCACTTTTACGGTCACTTCCTGCACACTATCCTAATGTTGAGCATCTTGATGAGGTGATTCAATCGTATCGTAAAAATCAGATGATTTTAGACCAAGGCTCTACAGGAGCCTGTACGGGGTATGCTTTGGCATCGGTAATTAATTATCTTCTCTGGAGAGCACATGGTTCTGAAATAAAAGTAAGTCCAAAGATGCTCTTTAATCTGGCACGTATCTATGATGAGTGGGATGGAGAGGATTATCAAGGATCTAGTTGTCGTGGGGCAATGAAGGGTTGGCATAAACATGGGGTCTGTCCTGAGTGCTATTGGTCATTTAAAGAGGATGAACCCAAAGAGGGATGGGAACGAGCCTCTGTAGAGTATCCTCTTGGGGCATATTATCGAGTAGAACAAGGTTCCATTGCTGATATTCAGTCGGCACTCTGTGAAGTGGGTGCACTCTACGCTTCGGCATCGATCCATGATGGATGGTGGAAGGTTGAAGGGTGTCAAAGTAGAGATGGCGTTCTTTTGGTTGAGGAGGATCTACCCAAGATTCAATATGATCCTTTTCCTCAGGGGAATCATGCTTTTGTTATTGTGGGTTATACCCGTTATGGATTTATTGTCCAAAATTCATGGGGGGAGTCTTGGGGAAATTGTGGTTTTGCACTGTTGAGTTATGAGGATTGGCTTGCGAATGGATTGGATATCTGGGTAGCAGTGATGGGGGTTCCTGTTGAGATAGAGCGTACACCCATGACCATCTCTTCTGAAGCGTTAACCTCTTTAAAGCCTTACAGTGGTATGGTTCAAGCTATTAATGTAAATGAGCAAAAACGAGCAGAAGAGCAAGCGTATGAGCATACTTTGATACTCAATGCAAATGGGCGTGCCAAACATACGATTATTAGTGCTAATGACCTTGACCACTCTATGGAGATAATCAGTTACATTAATCTTAAAAAATGGTTGGAGCACTCAGATGATCATCGTAAAGTAGTTATCTATGCACTAAGTGGTTTGGATAATGAGAAGGAGTCTATTGCCAAGATCAAACGTCTTATTCCCTATTTTTTAAACAATGGAATCTATCCAATTTTTTTAACATGGAGAGAGAGTTATGTGGGGGCAATTGTTAAAGCCATTGAAGATCATTTTGAACAAGATAAGATTATTGCTAAAAATGATATCGACAAAGAGGCACTGAATCGTGCCATAGAGAACTATGGAAAAGCAATTGCCTTGCGGGGAATCTGGTCTGAGATTAGAGGAACGTCAAAGCGTGCTTGTGCGAAGCGTATTCGGGGGTTCTCGATCCAAAAGAGTGGTGTGCTCTATGTTTTGACAAATGCTATTAAGCGTCTGAGTCAATACTATCCTATAGAGTTACATGCTATTACACACTCTGCAGGTGCACAACTTTTGCTTACTTCAGGATTAAACCCCTTAATTAAAGAGGGAATTGTCTTAAGATCATTGCACCTTATAGCCCCTACTGTAGCATTAGAAGATGCCTATCCACTGCTTTTTCGTGCAGATAGAGTAGGGATTTTAAAAAAGAGAGATCTCCATATTTATATGCTCGATGGTAGCAGCGAAGAGGATGACCATGTAGGGTTATATCAACACTCTCTACTCTATTTGATTAGTCGTTCATTAGAGCAGATTCATAAGACACCTCTTTTGGGGCTAGCAGAGTCATGGGAGGATTTAGATTTATTAAAAGAGAAGGGTATTTTTACCGCACAACAGCTAAAGATTATTAAACGATGGCAACGTTTTGCACTTACAGAAGAGGGGTGTTCTACGCATTTAATAACAAAGAGAGATGATCCGCTTTTTTGTTCGGTTCAAGGGGAGTATATTGAACTTTCACATATCAATTTAGATCGGAGTATCAAGGTGCTTGAGACGATTTTAAACCATATTCTCTTTGGAAAAGCAGAAGGAAAACTTAGTTATACTTTAGAGACCCTCTGTTAAAATCTCCATCTTAACCATAATTTAGGTAAAATACAAGCGAAATCTAAAAGTAAGGTATAGAATGAAAGTAGTTGTAATACAAGGTCCAAATTTGAATATGTTAGGTCATCGCGAGCAGAATATCTATGGTCCTATGAAGTTGGATGATATTCATGCACAGATGTCATCATTTGCACAGCAAAATGGTATTGAGATTGAATTTTTTCAAAGTAACTTAGAGGGTGAACTGGTTGATAGAATTCAAGAGTGCATGGGAGAGGCAAACGGTATTATTATTAATCCCGCAGCATATACACATACTTCAATTGCTATTCGTGATGCGATTGCTGCGGTACAGATTCCTACCATTGAGGTACACATCTCCAATATCTATCAACGAGAAGAGTTTAGACAAAAGTCACTCATTGCTCCTGTTTGTGCAGGACAGATTGCTGGTTTTGGTCCCTTCTCTTATCATATGGCGATGATTGCAATTGCTCAGATCATGAGCGAAGTAAAAGCGATGAAAGAGGCAAAGCAGGCACAACAAGCCAAGCAGTCGCTTCAAGCACAATAATCTACATCAAACTCCCTAGGTTGAGGCATTTTAAACGCTTCTTTTTTGGGGAGGTTACAGCTCCTTTATATCTTTTTTATGTATAATTGTTATAATTTATTTTAATATCTACTTTTAAGGCACAACCGCAATGAACTATATTGTACGTGATGAAAATGCCATCTATTATGAGTGTGGCTACAGCAATGATAATGCTCTTTATCTTCATCTTGGAGGTGAGGCATTTTTCTTGACCGATAGCCGTTATCAACTTGAAGCCAATGAGCTAGTTGAGGGTGCAGAGGTACTAATTGAGTCTGATCTCTATCAAAAGGTTCATGAGATCCTCAAAAAGAGTCGGATTAAAAAGTTGATCTATGATCCCAAAGAGTGGAGTATGTTTCAGTATGAAAAGATAACCAAAGGATTAAAAATACGCTTTAAGGGCTCGGTAGATTTTTCGCATAAAAAGCGTATTGTTAAATCTGAAAAAGAGCTAAAAAAGCTCAAAAGAGCAGCACAATTGGGGGCAAAATCTTTTGATACATTGGCAAAGATTATTAATGAACATGGTTTTAAAAACAGTGAATATATCTTGACCCATATGGCAAAGAGTGCTCTTTCAAAGTATGGTCGCTATCCACTCTCTTTTGATCCTATTGTTGCGGTTGGGGCAAATGCAGCTAAGCCTCATGCCATGCCGACTGAAGTCTGTTTACGTAAAAAAGATCTTCTGCTTGTAGATGCGGGTTTAAAGTATGAGCGATACTGTTCTGACCGTACTCGAACAGTCTCTGCACGCGAAGGATTTACTTTTGATATTGAGCAGAAGTTTAAAAAGAAAAAGATTCAAAAAGCCTATGATGTGGTTAGAAAAGCACACGATAATGCCATCAAGAAGGCTCGATCAGGGATGAAAGCCAAAGAGGTCGATGCACTGGCTCGAGGGATTATTGAAAAAGCAGGTTTTGGTGAGTACTTTATCCACTCTACAGGACATGGGGTTGGGTTGGATATTCATGAGATGCCCTATATCTCTACTCACTCAGAGACCATTATCGAAGATGGTATGGTCTACACCATAGAACCTGGTATCTATATTCCTGATGAGTTTGGTATTCGGATTGAGGATATGGTGGCAATGGTCAATGGACGAGCCGTAGTGCTCTAGCCTCTCGTTAGCGAAGCAATAGGGATAAACTCTATCTGATTGCGTTTAACTATTCCTATCTGTTTTTGGCAGACCAAAGAGGGGAGAGAGATATAGTTTTGGATCTTTTTTCCCTGATGAAAATGCCCTTCGATAATCAATGCCTCTTTGGGGTAGTAGGTACGAATCTCATGAACATGGGTTTCAAAGCTTTCAAAGTCACTACAGATCTTTTTTTGTTGGAGTTTTTGCATCCGATGATCGATAATGGTACGTTCAAAGGGGCGAAGAAGAGTGAGACTAAAAGGGTTTCGTAGGATACGAGAGTAGATCTCGTAGCTGAGTGGACGAGCATAGCGATCACCATGAGAGAGGTAGACATTATGCTCTTGAATTTTAAATTTAATGGGTTGTTTGCTTCGTGGATAGACTTGAATATGGGGAAAGAGTTCTTTAAGGCAAAAATCATGGTTCCCCTCAATGTAATGGATCTCTATCTCTCTAGAAAGTTTTTGTAGACGTTGGATAAGTGGGCTAGAGAAACCCTGAATATAATGATTATATCCAAAGAGTAGATCAAAAATATCCCCCATTAAAAAGAGCTGTCGGTCGGGATTGTTTTGAGATTCAATAAGATCTAAAAGATCAAAAATCTCCTCCCCATGATGGGGGTAATGCACATCGGCAACAAACATTGCCCCCTCATTTATTGTTTTTGGCATGCGGGGCAGAGACCATAAAGATTGATTTGAGATCGTTTAAGGGTGAAGTTCTCAATCTGAAGGGCTTGTTGGGCTTGAGGGGTAATCTCTGTATCACGTATCTCTCCACAGTTTTGGCAAATGAGGTGCATGTGATCCTCTTTTTTGATCTCAAATTTTGATTTGGCACCATTCATGGGAACCTCAACAATAACATTGTTTTGTTGCATTAGGATAATGTTTTTATAAATGGTTGCCAAGGAGAGGGTAGGGTGCATCTCTTTGACATCCTCATAGATCTCATCAATATTAAAGTGTCCTGCCCTATCGATAGAGCGTAGAATAGAGGTGCGTTGAATGGTGGCTTTTAAATTGTTCTCTTTTAAAAGTCGGATATAATCGGTCATTATCTTATTGGCTCTCTTTTTTAATGGAATACTTATATAAATATTATAACATGTAATACTTAGATAGATACTTTTAGTTCAAGAGGAGGAGGGCTCTCCATAAAATGTTATGGAGAGATTGATGATAGAGGGTTAGAGTTCGTCAGCGTGCTTAGCAAGGTACTCAGCAACACCTTCTGTATCGGCTTTCATTCCTTCATCCCCTTTTGCCCAACCTGCAGGACAAACTTCACCATGCTCATTGGTAAAGAGCATTGCATCAACCATTCTTAACATCTCATCAATGTTTCTTCCAAGTGGAAGGTCGTTGATGACTGCATGTCTTACAGTTCCATCTGCATCAATAAGGAAAGATCCTCGAAGGGCAACAGATTCGTTTAACAGTACATCATAATCGCGTGCAATCTGTTTGGTAATATCAGCTACGAGTGGATAGCGTACTTTTCCAATACCACCTTTTTCAACAGGAGTCTCTTTCCATGCAAAGTGTGAGAATTGAGAATCTACAGAGACACCAATAACATTGATTCCTCGACTTGTAAACTCATCAAGTCTGTGGTCAAAAGCAATAAGCTCAGAAGGACAGACAAATGTAAAGTCCAAAGGATAGAAGAAAAGAACAGCTCCTTTTTCTCCTAGGTTCTCCATAAGGTTGAAGTCTTCAACGATTTGGTTGTTGCCAAGAACGGCTGCAGCGGTAAAGTCAGGTGCTTTATTGGTTACGATCATAATAGTTTTCCTTATTCTAGATAATAATTTTTATTAGTAAGTAAATTATATCGTAAAAAAATTAAATTAAGATAAAATTACTCCGTTTTACCAAATGAATCGATTTGAGAGGAAGGCAAGAGACCAAAACGTCGAATAAATGCTTTGTCGATATCAATAACCCCTTGAGCTTGTAACTTCTCTAAAACCGACTTGGTACAGAATGTATCTCCAGGCCACTCTCGTGTAAAGCCATCGATATATGATTTATTGGTACCATCTAGTGCCATAAAGGGTTCAAGACTGACATCTCGTTGGGCATCGATGTTGTTTACCACACGCCAGAGTAACAGATAGGGGTTGTCAAGCTCATTGTTATTGTAATCCACAATGGCAAGAACTTTAAGATGTTTTGAGAGTGGATGGAGCTTCTGAATCAGTTCACTCATGGGATGTTGTTTTTTTACCAAGATAACGGTAATGGGGTTTTTAGTTTGTGTAAAATACTGCTTGAGTTCAATAACTTGATTGTCAATCTCTTGCATTTTTTCTAGAAGTAAGGCATCATTAATGGGCTCTTGAACACCTTTTAGTATCTCTTCTCCTGTGGCATCAATGCCCAGTTTTCCTCCAACAAGAGACTCATTTGCTGTATGGTCAAGGGCATCAATGATACCTTGGGTGATGAGAATTTTATTGGGATCTAAACGGTTAAGAATATGGGTAGTAATCGCTTGAGCATCTTCTAAATTGGGAGCATCCTGATTAACAAAGATGGCATGCTTGACAAAACTCATCTGTCCAACTCCCCAAAAGGCATGCATAAATTGTTGAGCATGACCTTTATAGAGGGTTTTCATTTTTCCTAAGATAAGGTTATGAAAGACTCCATTTTCTGGCATATAGTAATCAATCAGGTCAGGAGCCATGGGTTTAAGCATGGGTAAAAAGATACGCTCTGTTGCCCATCCCATGTATTTGTCTTCTAGAGGTGGTTTTCCTACAACGGTAGCTTGAAAGACAGGATTTTTCTTCATGGTAATGGTCTCAACTTCCATAACGGGGTAGGACTCTTTGAGGGTATAGTATCCTGTATGATCCCCAAAGGGACCTTCGATCTCCATCTTTTTCGGATCAACAAACCCTTCAATTACGATATCTACATCTTTAGGAATATAGATATCATTGGTAAGGGATTTAACCAGTTGAGCATTTTTACCGCGAACAAAACCATAAAGAAGCATCTCAAACATACCGTGAGGCATAGGGGCTTGTCCACACCAAATATAGAGGGGATCTCCTCCAATGGCAACGGATACAGGCATTTTTTTACCTGCTTTTTGATATTGGTCAAAGAAGTGTGAGGCATCTTTATGGATCTGCCAGTGCATACCCAGATGGTTTTTGTCATACTGTTGGAGACGGTACATTCCTAAGTTTTGCATGCTTCCATCAAGGCTTTGGGTATAGACTTGTCCCATCGTAATAAAGGCACCACCATCCTCTTCCCATGTTTTAAGAATAGGCAGTTTCTCAAGGTTGATATCTTTTTTACAGACCACCACCTCTTGACAGTTTCCTGTTGCTTTTAATCGTTTGGGAAAGACATTTTTGAGTGCCAAGAGTTGAGGAATCATTTTAAGTTTTTCAATCAAACCTGTAGGTGGCTTAAGTTTAAGAAGTTTATCGATCCCCTCTGCTACCTGATCGGGATGTTTATCAAAAATTTTTTCCGTAACCAAGCGGTTAGCAAAGATATTCATTAAAATTGGCATATCATAAGTAATGCCCAAGCGTTTATTGATAGGATGGGTAAAAAGAAGTGGACGAGAGTCATCCTTTTTGACCTCAATATAGGCGACGTGAGGAATTTCAAGCTCTACGTCCAGTGGCTCTTTTATGATTTTTAAGTTACCATGCTCTTTTAGCCATGCTACAACATCTTGCATTTAAATACTCCCAATTTTATAATGAGAGTATTATAGCTGAAAAGTCGTTATTTTTGAATTTCTGCGACTACTGCACCACGAAATTCACCCAGTTTAAATCCTGTTGCCATATCGGTTGGGTATTTTTGTTGGATCATCTGTGCTATTTTAGGAGAGATGTTGCTTCCATGGCAGATGAGACAGGCTTTTTGTACTTGTAGAGGTTGATAGACGCGGTAGTGGTTACCACCCATATCCACTGCAAGAGGCTCTTTGTTGTTGACCGCTTGGAGACGATACATCACCTCTTGATCGGTTGTATCGGGATGGTTGGCAGGATTTCGATACTTTAGTGCGGTTCTTCGAATCTGAACATTACCACTTTTGGCATTGTACTCATTCTTCATCTGTGTTGCCATAGTGCTACATGCACCCATAGCAGTAACATGAGAAGGGTCTTGTTCAAGCATACTTTTTAGTGTGGGTTTGAGGGTTCCTGTAAAACCTTTAATGTGTAAAAGACCAGTTTGAATAATGGCTTTGTCTTTGGTATATTTTACAGGTTCAGAATTATTGACAGATGTTGTTGAGGCAGAAGGGGTGGTTTGTGGCTCTTCTTGAGGAGCAACGATCTCTGTTTGAACTTTTTGTGGTGCCTCTATCTTTTGGGGAAGCTTTTGAGGCGTAGGCGTGTTGTTACACGCCACAAAGAGTAGAGAGCTTGTCATTAGTATAGAAATGTTACGGTTCATGTTCTTTCCTATTGTTTAATATGATACAGTAGAAGTATAACTATTTTGATAGAACCATTAGCTTAATTTTGTTCTTTACTTTCACCCCAATTTTGATACGATCAAGTTTTACTTTTTTATTGGCATGCCAGAGAATTTTGCCATCTTTTACCTTGACACGATGCCAACCATTGTTTGAGATAAAAATCTCGGCGTTGGTAATACTTTTATCCTCGAGTGTGACTTTAACGGTTTTAACAATCTTATCTTGAGGAAAGCTAGAAGGTTCTTCAAAGGTTACCCCACAAAGCTCTTGAAATTTAAGGTAGAGTTTAAAGGGTGCATGACCTACTAGTGCGGAACGATCAATATCATAAGGGTTAGTGCAGGTACCATTAACGGCACCAATATTTTGATTAAATACCGCTTCAAAACCATAGCTTTTTACCACTTGATCGACACGATCATCATACTCTCCATAAGGGTAAACAAAAAGTTTTGGAGTGTAGTTAAGGTGTTTTTTCATCAAGGCAAGCCCTTTGTCCATATCGGCACGGATAGCATCATTGCTCATTTGACCATAATGTCCATGACCATAGCTGTGAAATTCAACATCACCATATTTGGCAATCTCTTTGAGTTGTTTCCATGAGACATAGTCTTTATATTTTTTTTCGGTATATTTAACCGCAACAAAAAGGGTAAAGGGGTAGTTGAATGCTTTAAAAATAGGTAAACCATTGGTGTAAAAACTCTTAAATCCATCATCAATGGTTAATGCAACCCACTTATCAGGAACAGCCTCACCTGCTTTGATTTTATTAACCATCTGCATGAGTGGGACAACCTGATAGTGATGTTTTTTAAAGTAATTAAACTCTTTTTTTAGCTCTGAAATCGAGGTATTGGTGGTTGGGTAGCGGTTGTCATCAAATCGGTGATAGACAAAAATATGCCCATCACTCATAAGATAAGGTGACAAAAGGAGGTAAAGGAAGAGGAGGACTTTTGTCTTAAACATATCTAACATTTATCAAGATGGAGGCTTAGTCCATCTGCTTTCGTAAAAATGTAGGGGTATCGAGATAATCTTCATTATCATTGTTGTAGCCACCTACCACTTTGGCACTGTGAATGCCATTAAGAAGAGAACCCTGAACAGGTCGTCTCAGCTCAGCAGTATTAACGGTTGCTTTTTTCTTCTCTTCTGGCTGGATTTGATTCTCTAAATCACTAGGATCTTCAAAACCTGTTGCAATAATGGTTAGTTTTACATGATCGAGTGGAATATCTTCTGAGGTGGTGGTACCAAAGATAATATTTGCATCCTCATCAGCATTTTCCTCTACAATATCCATCGCTTCAGAGATCTCTGTAAGCGGATAGTCGGGGTGAATATGGAAGTGTACCAAGATCCCCATCGCTCCATCAATTGAGAGATTATCAAGAAGTGGCGACTCAATCGCAGTTTTTGCTGCATCATAGGCTGCGGAGTTTCCTTGAGATTCACCCACACCCATAAGTGCTAATCCTCGGTGACTCATAACGGTTTTAACATCGGCAAAGTCAAGGTTAATATCATTAGCCCCATGCGAGAGAATAACATTAGAGATTCCGCTAACTGCTTGAGAGAGGACATTATCAACAAGTCTAAAGCTCTCTCTCATTCCTAGGTTCTTCTCAACAATAGAGAGAAGTCGCTCATTGGGAACCACAATAATAGAATCAGATTCCTTTTTGAGCTCCTCTAGTCCTTCTTTTGCTAATCTTTTTCGTTTTCTACCCTCGAAGGCAAACGGACTGGTTACAATTGAGACAGTTAAGGCTCCTACCTCTTTGGCAGCTTGGGCAATAATAGGAGCAGCTCCTGTTCCTGTTCCTCCACCAAGACCTGCAGAGATAAAGACCAAGTCGGCACCATTAAGCATGGTTTTAATACTATCATAACTCTCTTCTGCAGCGGCACGTCCTACTTCTGGTTTCATTCCTGCACCCAATCCTTTGGTTGCATTCATGCCCAGTTGCATTTTATAGGGTGCTAAAGAAGCGTTAAGTGCTTGTGCATCAGTATTGGCAACGAGTAGATCGATACCACTCACCCCTTCGTTAATCATGTGGTTGATCATGTTTCCACCACCACCACCAACGCCGATGGCTTTTATTTTGGCTCCATGAACCCCAGACTGTGTCTCTGTAATGTTGAACTCTTCCATGTGTTCCTCCTTACCTTTGGTTTAAAATATTTTCTTTGCCCATTCAACAAAACTCTGAACGGGATTACTGTGATTACTTGTTTGCTCTTTACTTAGGTCGGCAAAAAGATCATTGGCACTCTGCTCTTCAAATGAGGGTTGTGAGACAGAGATCTTTGGTTTGACTTGTCCCATTGCACCATTGATGGCAATATCACTGAGTGACTCTTTGGGTATGTAATCTTTTGAGTGTAGCATGTTCTTTTTACGATCAAGTTCATACTCGGTAAAGCCACCTGCCTCATAGATCATTAATCCAATAGCGGTCGCATACTCAGGTGAGTCTAGCTCAGTGGGCATTTTTCGTACTTTACGCGGGAATCCAATGCGAATAGGAATATTGGGCATAAGTGCCTGTGCCAACTCGCGAGTTCCTGTAATGTGGGTCATTCCTCCTGTGAGCATAATGCCCGATCCAATATTGTCTTTAAGCCCACTTTTAAGAATGGATTTAGCAAGAATGGTCAGTGCCTCCTCCATACGACTGTAGATAATATTATGCACAATATCGAGTGAAACAATATTGACTTTTTTATCATCACCAATAATGGGCAACTCTACATTCTCCACAATATCACTCTGAAGCAGGCTTCCCTTGGTGATTTTAAGCTCCTCTGCAGTATCGAGTGGTGTGTGCAGTGCAATAGAGAGATCATTGGTGATGTGGTTAGATCCCACACTTAAAAAATCATTATACTGAATGGCATTACCTGAGTGGATAACGAGATTACTAGTATGCCCTCCAAGGTCAATAACCGCAATACCTCGCTCTTTATCATCTTGGTCGATTACAGCAAGTGCCGAGGCGTATCCTGTGAGTACCACTTTCCCGATCTCAATACCTGCAGCATTGACCGCTTTTTTTAAATTCTCTAAGCTTGATTTTGCGGTCATAACAATATGTGTGTCTACTTCCATACGGCTAGCATTCATCCCATAAGGGTCTTCTATATAGTCTTGTTCATCAATTTTAAACTTATAAGGTAGAACATGAAGAATCTCAAACTCATTGGGTATGTTGGCATTATAAAGTGCTGTTTGCATAACGCGATTGATCTCGTTAATAGAGATATCATTGTTTGGAATGTTTACGACCCCTGTCGAGTTGGTGCTCTTGGCATACGCTCCAGAGATCGAGATGATGGCGGTAGTGATGTTGATGCCCGAAACCCGCTTGGCATCATCAACAGCTTTTTTTATGGCTTTAGATGCCAATTCAATATTGGTAATGGTACCTTTTTTAATGCCTTGGGATTTGGCAACCCCATGACCACTAATCTCCACATCCCCCTCTGTAGTTTTTCCGATAATTGCACATATTTTAGTTGAGCCGATATCAATAGCTAAGATGGGTGTACTCAATTTTCAATCCTTGGATCTTATTATTTTATCAATTATTTATAAATTTTAGTAGGATATTTCTTGTCCAGTGATCTCATAAGGTTTGATTCAAATGTTTTTAGCTTCATTGCATCTACATTTTGAGCTAAACCTTCAGTCTCATTTTTATCAATTGTGATTAATTTTTGATCAACAATTTGATAGACAATAACCTTCTTTCCTATAGGTATAATACCTTTTTCTTGGTTAGAAGTAAAGAGTTTAGAACCAAAGTTTGCCATTTCTTGTTCATTCAAACCTATTTTTTGTTTCTCAATGTTTTTTAGTGTGAGATAATCTGATGTTTTTGTTGTTTCTTTCTCGATGTTAGATAACTTAGATTGTGCCAGTTTTAATAACTCTTCTTGAATAAGTTCACTTTTGTAAAGGGGTAAAAGTTCACTTTTGGCAGCATCGAAACTTTTAATGGTAGGATTGACGATTTGAACAATCTTAATAATAGCATATCGATCGTTCACAACTTTTGGTTTCAGAAGGTCTCCCGCTTTTTTACTCTCTATTGCTTGCCATACCGCAGGAGGAAGTCGAAGGTCATTAAGATCATAGGTGAGGGTTTCTGACTTTTCAATTTTTCCTTTTTTATAGGCAATATAGGTTTTGTCTGCACCACGTTTGGCTTTTTGTACTTTAAGGTCTTGAACCACTTGATCTTTGGCTTCATCTAGAGAGAGTCGTTTATCTTCGTTGTCGGTATATTTAAAACTGTTTTTTTGGTAAAAAGCCTTAATCTCTTCGTCGGTGACATTGATATCTTTGGTTTCATACCAGACAAGATCCAAGGTATACTGCTTGGGTGTTTTAAACTGATCTTTACGAATTTCCCAATAGGCTTTGAGTTTCTCATCATCGATGGTAAGATTGACATCTTTTGGAGAGAGGATTAAATACTTAAGCTTGTCAGCGACTTCTAGTGCTGTCTGAAAGGCTTTATACTCATTCTCGAGCCCTTTGTTGCTAATGAGTGCAAATGTCTTTTGAATGGTCAACTCATCCCGCAATGAAGATTCAAAAGTTTTGATGCCAATACGGCTGTTTTGTAAAAACTTCTGATAGATATTTTTATCGAATTTACCATTATTCTGAAAAGCAGGAATGGTAGCAATTCGAATGGCAACCTCTTCATCTGAGACAATAATACCAAAATCTTTGGCAAGATTTAAAATCTTAGCTTGTGCAATCATCTTGTTGAGTACCTGCTCTTGAAGTCTCATTGCCTTGGCTTGCTCTTCATCAAACTTTCCTTGGAACATCTGGTTATATTGACTGTATAAGTTTTGATACTCCATTTGAAAGCGGTCTTTACTTAGGTTAATCGATCCCACTTCTCCTAGGTTGTTACTCTTTAATCCAAACGAGAACCCATAGGTGGCTCCTGTGAATATAAATGATATGGTCGCTATCCAGATGGTAACGATCAGAAATTTATTATGCTTTTGCATCCAGCTAATCATGGGCATATTACCTTAATATAAAATTTGCATAATTTTAGTCTAGTTGTTATTAATTATTAATGAAAAAATGATAATAATCGTAGTATATTTAGGAAAAAGATTAAAGGGAAAAACGTGGAGTATAAGAATACACAAATAGCAACAGAGGATTTACACTACATCTGGCATCCTTGCACACAGATGAAAGATCATGAACAGCTTCCACTGATCCCGATTAAGCGTGCAGAGGGGGTCTATCTGTATGATTTTGAGGATCAACCCTATATCGATGCCATTAGCTCATGGTGGGTCAATATTTTTGGACATACCAACCCCTATATTGTCTCTAAAATCAAAGAGCAACTCGATCAGTTAGAGCATGTGCTTCTTGCAGGGTTTACCCATCAACCTGCAGTGGAGTTATCTAAAAGATTGGTAGAGATAACCCCCTCAGGGCTCAATAAGGTCTTTTTTGCAGATAATGGATCGAGTGCGGTAGAGGTAGCGTTAAAGATGAGCTACCACTATCATAAAAATAGGGGAGAGCATCGTCCTCTTTTTCTTTCGTTGAGTAACTCTTATCATGGTGAGACCATTGGGGCACTCAGCGTAGGTGATGTGGAGCTCTATAAAGAGACCTATGCACCACTGTTGCTCTCTTCGATTCAGACACCTGTTCCTAAAAATCAGACACTTGAAGCGGTAGAAGAGGCAATTCATGCACTCAAAGAGATCTTGGCTAAACGAGGGGATGAGATTGCAGCATTCATTTTGGAACCCTTGGTACAAGGTGCAGGTTACATGCATATGTATCATCCTAGATACATTACCCAAGCCAAAGAGATCTGTGATGAGTATGGGATTCACTTGATTGCAGATGAGATTATGACAGGTTTTGGACGAACAGGTACAATGTTTGCTTCCGAACAGGCAGGCATTACCCCTGATTTTATGACCCTATCCAAGGGGTTGACAGGAGGCTTCCTCCCTTTGGCTGTTGTTGTGACAACGGATGATGTCTATCAAGCATTCTATTGTGACTATAATGAGCATAAAGCCTTTTTACACTCACACTCCTATACAGGTAACCCATTAGCCTGTAGTGCGGCACTAGCAACATTAGATCTTTTTGATGCGTCAGATGTTTTAGGTGAGAATCGGAAGAAAGCTGATTATATTTTAGAGAAGATGGCACCTTTTGAAGCATTAGAAAATGTCAAAGAGGTACGACAGCAGGGCATGATTACCGCCATTGAGTTGCAAGGGTATGCTCCCGAGGAGCGTATTGGACTAGAGGTCTATCGGTATGGGTTGGCTCATGGTGTACTCTTGCGACCACTTGGGCATGTAATCTATTTTATGCCCCCTTATGTGATCTCTTATGAGGAGATTGATAAGATGGTTAATACCGCATATCAAGCAATTCATGGACTTTTAGCATAATCTTTATGCATCTTCTTTGGTATATTGCTTCTCATAAAAAGGAATCACCTCATGGTTGGGCATGGGGCGAGCGATTCCATAGCCTTGGGCTTGATCACATCCTAGCTCTAAAAGTGCAGGAAGATGTGCTTTGCTCTCGACTCCTTCGGCTATCACTTGATAGCCAAAGACTTTGGCAAGTTGTATAGAGGCGTTGACCATAGAGTGGTTTTCGCTGTCGTTAAGCATACTCATCACAAAACTTTTATCAATTTTTATGTTGTCTACTTTGAAGCGTTTGATCGAAGAGAGGCTCGAGAAGCCTGTTCCAAAGTTATCTAAAGAGATCTTAAAGCCCAATTTCTTGATCTCTTCAAGTGATCCTACCTCTTGGTGGATATCTCGAATGGCAATGGTCTCGATAATCTCAAAAAGAATTTTTTGGGGATTGACTTGAGGATATTTGTTGAGGAAGTGTTTAAGTGTATCAATAAAGCCATCGGCTTCAAACTCTTTGGAGCTGATATTGATGCTGAGTGAAAAATCATACCCTTGCTTATGCCATATCTCATACTGCCTAAAGAGATGCTCAATAACCCACTCTCCTAAGCGACAGATGGTTTCACTGTTATCTAAGATATCAGGAAGGAAGCTTTCGGGGGTAAGGATGCCTTTTTGGGGGTGTTGCCAACGAATTAGAGACTCAAAGGCGACGATAGATTCCTCTTTGATATCGATAATGGGTTGATAGTAGAGGGTAAGTTCGTCTTTAAGGATTGCCTCTTTAATCTCTTGGCTCTTTTGGGCTTGGATTTTGAATTTAGACTCCTCTTTGGCATCAAAAAAGGCATAAGGTTTTTGATTACTTTTAGCACTGTACATCGCTTTGTCCGCTTGTCGCATGAGTGCCTCTAGTGAGATGGGGTTGGAGTGTGGTGAGTGGAAGGTTATTCCACTACTAAAGCTAATGGGAATGGTGTGGAGAATGCCATCATCATCAGTGTAGATAACAGGCTCTGAAAAGTTTTTCTCTAATCTTTTAAGAAAGCTAAGGATATGGTGATCCTCTTTTAAAAAACTAATTGCTACAGCAAACTCATCTCCGCCAAATCGGGCGATAATATCCTCTTTTCGAATCGATTTTTTTAGATTTTTTGCTACCTGTTTAAGAATAATATCACCTGCTTCATGTCCATAGGTATCGTTGATGGGTTTAAATTTATTTAGATCAAGTGCCAAGAGTGCAACGGATCGATCCTCTCGGGCACTCTGATGGATAAGTTTTTCAAGAAGGCTAAAGAAGAGTCGACGATTTGAGAGCCCTGTAAGCTCATCATGTTGTGAGGCAAATTCGAGATTCTTTTTAAGATTTTTCTGCTCACGCTCCTCTTCGAGGTTTTTGACAATATCTTGAAGCTCTCTAAACATCTGCTTAGACTCGAGTGGTTTGAGTATATATTTGTCAATACCCATATTTATTGCTTTTTTAAGATACTCAATATCGTTGTATCCCGTAAAGAGGGCAATGCGTTGATTGGGGTTGTATCGTTTGATCTCTTTACACATATCTAAACCATTTAGATTGGGCATCGAGATATCTGCTAGGACGATATCGGGCATCTTCTCTTGATAGAGTTCAATACCTTCAATACCATCGCTGGCGACGAAAATCTCCTTGAAGTAGCCATTGAGAACACTCTTGACTATTCGTTGTGTCAGAAGATTATCTTCGACATACAGTATCGTAAAATCATTCATAGTTAAACTCTTTGAGTTATTTTTTGGCTTATTATAACATGGCTAATATAAATTATTAAAATTAAACATGCTTTTTTTCGTTAATCATAAGGAGTCGACAGCTGTTTTCTAGGATCGCAACTTTTTTGACCATCTCGGTTAAGTCGCGGTCATAAGAGATCAGACCAAACCCTTTAATGAGTAAGAGATGCTCTTTGTGTTCTTGAAAAAAGAGTTTAATCTCATAGGGGGCACGACGGTGCCAATCTTTAAAATTTTTTGGATCATAGATGGTGATCTCTTTAAGTACCTGATGCCCATAGTAGTCTTTGGGAACAACAGAGTGATGCTCCAACGAGTAGGCGGTAGCATAAGGGGGCATGGTATAAGAGATATATTTGGCATTGGGGAAGTTTTTATAGATCTCTTCGTGGATATGCACATCGGGGCTTGCCTCTTTCCAACGATAATCTTTAGGGCGGGCACAGTTAAGCTGAATAAAGCAACGCTCCTCTACTTGATCTAAGATGGTCTCTTTCTTGTTAATAATAAAGGAGTTGATGGTGGTTCGTGCTGAGATGGAACCATGAAAGACCCCAAAGTAGTTTTTTCCAAACATGGAACTGGATATATGTTTGATCTCATCAAAAAGATACTTCTCCATATCATAGCCTTATTATATATTTTTGGTATTATATCGTTTAATGAATAATGACAAAGGTAGAGCATGAAGATTCCTCATGTTCCTGTACTTCTTGATGAGGTACTGGATGGATTTAAAACGATAAAAGAGGGCTATTTTGTAGATTGTACGTTGGGGTATGCAGGGCACTCCGAAGCGATGTTGGCTCAGTATGAGCAGATTAAGCATATTGGCATTGATCGAGATGAAGAGGCATTAGCCTTCTCTAGAGAGCGACTCTCTTTATACGCTTCACGAAGCAAGCTCTATAAAGGAACCTTCTCTACGGTTTTTCCTCGGCTTGAAGAGTCACCAATTACAGGAGTGTTGGCTGATTTTGGGGTCTCCTCCTTGCAACTGGATAAATTGGATCGTGGATTTGGTTTTGAGAGTGAATCGCTCGATATGCGTATGGATAAAGCTGCTCCGTTGAGTGCATACGAAGTGGTCAACCACTATACGCAAGAGCAACTCTCGTATATCTTTGATAACTATGGAGAGGTGCGATCCCACCGTAAATTGGCGGGAAAAATTGTCGAGGCACGCTCTAATGCACCCATTAGGAGTGCCAAAGAGCTTGCTGAGATTATTGCTATGGTTATTCCTAAAGGAGGCAAGATTCATCCTGCAACATTAGCATTTCAGGCGATTCGAATTGAGGTTAACAATGAACTAGGAGAGATCGAAGGGCTCTTGGATGCACTAGAGCGTCGAGCCAAAGCAGGAGGCTTAAAAGGGGCAATTGTCTCGCTGATTACCTTTCACTCGTTAGAGGATCGATTGGTTAAAAATCGTTACAAGCAGTGGACACAAGCATGTATTTGTGACCCTCATGCAATGCGGTGTACCTGTAGCAAGGATCATCAGCTGGGTAAGATGTTTACACGTAAGCCCATTGTGGCTTCGGCAAAAGAGATCAAGCAGAATCCAAGATCACGGAGTGCTAAGCTTCGAACATTTATTTTTAAAGGATAACGTATGGCAAGAGTTCGCAAAAAGAGAAAACAGGAGAATGGTGTAACATGGGGCATGTTGCTCTTTATGTTTTTTTCAGTTGCATTGGTGTTGCTTTTGACGATTCCCAATATCTATCTGGATAATCAAATCTATAAAGAGAGTCGAGAGATTGCCCGCTATCAGCGTATTGTTACCACACTGCAAGAGGAGCAGGCGATTATCAAAAACAGATTGGAGAAGATTCGCTACCATGAGCACCTCCAAGAGCAACCCTCGGAGTAGAGATGATTCGAAACTTTTTAGCCTTTGCGATTGATCGTCCTGTTTTAAACCATATCTTTATGCTCTTTATGGCGGTGATGTCACTGTTTGCCTATCAGAATATTGCCAAAGAGATCTTTCCTGCATCTACACTGGATCAAGTATTGGTTTCAGGTGTCTATGTGGGAGCGAGTGGAGAGGTACTCGATAAGATGGCAGTTAAGAGCATCGAAGATGAGATGAAATCACTCTCAGAAGTCGATACGATTGAGAGTACCATTCAAAATGGCTCTTTTCGGATTATTGCAGACATTAAGCGGGGAAATGATCCTCAGCTGGTTTTAGGGGATGTAAAAGATATCATCTCTAATGTTAAACGGGATCTTCCTGCAGACATGGATGAGCCCATTGCTAAAGTGGTGGTACATGAGTATCCCCTTATCATGGTCGCGGTCTCGGGAGAGGTGGGTACTAAAAAGTTGCTCGATGCGGCAGATGATCTGAAAAGTCGGCTCTCTTTGATTCCCAATCTAAGTGGTATCTTGATACGTGGAGAGTCCGATGAGGAGATATTAATTACTTTAGATCAAAAAAAGATCGATGCCTATGGACTCTCTAAGCAGGCGATCTATCAAGCGATCAGTTCACTCTCTTCTATCTTTCCTGTTGGTACAATTAAAGAGGCGGGAAATCACCTTTATATCTCTACTATTAATGGCGAGAAGGATAAAAAGAAGTTAGAAGATACGCTTCTTAGTGTTAATGGTAAACATTTTTATCTTAAAGATATCGCTTCGGTACGTTTTGGTTTAGGCGATCCCACACAGCTTTCGCATTATAATGGCAAACCCAATATCTCACTCGATATTAAAAAGACCAAAGAGGGGAATGCCATTGCACTGGTTAAAGAGATTCGAGAGATTCTTAAAGAGTACAATCAGAAATATCACCAAGAGATCACCTTTGATGCCTACACCGATACCTCGGTCTGGATTAAAAATCGTCTTAACTTGGTCTCTTCCAATATTATTTTTGGTCTGATTTTGGTGATGTTGGCACTCTTTTTATCTCTAAATGTTCGTATTGCTTTGGTGGTTGGTATTGGGATTCCTACCTCGTTTATGATTACGTTGATTTTTGCCGATATGATTGGGTACAGTTTAAATATGCTTACCCTTTTAGGTACGCTTATTGCTCTTGGAATGTTGGTGGATGAGGCGATTGTGGTGGCAGAGAACATCTATCGACATCTTGAGATGGGTAAGCCCCCACGTGAGGCTGCCATTGATGGTGCAGCAGAGATGTTCCCTGCCATCTTAACGGCAACGCTGACGACGGTTTTTGCTTTTTTACCACTTTTGATTATGACAGGAAAGATGGGGATGTTTATGAAAGTACTTCCTGTGATGATCTCAATTCTTTTGCTCAGTTCTCTATTTGAGGCATTTTACTTTTTACCATTACACTCTAAAGAGTTTTACTCTATAGGAAAGCTTCCTAGCTCGACAGCAGAGGAGCATGGTGGATTTTGGCAGTGGATTATTGGTACGTACAAGCAGATTCTTAAACTACTTTTGCGTTATAAGTGGATCTCGTTGGTTGTGATGGTTGTTGGTATCATGGCAGGAACCGTGATGATGACAAAAATTACGAAATTTCAACTCTTTCCTCCTTTTGATGTGCAACAGGTTTTTGTCAATGGAAAAGTGAACATTAATCATGAGCTTAATGAGACTGAAGCTTATGTAACAAGGGTAGAGAATGCCCTGCTTGCAAAGTTGGATAAACAGAGTGTTGATTCAATTACTTCGGTGATTGGTTTTCGAATGAATGCCGACTCTACCTTTGAGACGGGAGAGAATCTTTTTCAGATTTTTGTTAACCTTCACGAGAAGGCTCCTGAGAACTTTTTTGATCGCTACATCAATCCACTCTTCTCACTTGAGTATGATGATCATGATATGATTCGTCAAAAGAGTGCTCAAGCCTTAGTGCAGGAGATTCAAGAGGAGATTCTACCCGAAGTGGGTTCGCTCGAAGTTGGTGGGGTAAAGATCTTTGAAGAGTTTAATATCTACGCACAACAGACAGGAATTGTAGGACACGATATAGAGATCGGCTTCTCTGCAGATCATCTTGAAGCAGTACTTCATGCCATTGGGCGTGTAGAGGAGAACCTTTCGCATATTCAGGGGGTTCATGATATCTCAAACGATGCCAACGAGGGGGAGCGAGAACTGAAGCTTCGTGTCAATGAGTATGGGCAGTCGTTGGGCTTGAGCGAAGGGTATATTAGTACCGCACTTCGGGGATCGTTTTTTAAGGGGGAGTATGCCAAAGCATTTAATCGTGAAGGGCTTATTCGTATTAAAGTAGAGGATCGTTATAAAGATAAAATTGAAAGTATTCAAGAGTTTAAAATCACCACCCCCGAAGGGTTTGTGGTGGCACTCAATGAGGTGTGTGATTTTATCTATCAAAAGAGCTTTGTACGTATCTTCAAAGAGGATGGAGAGAAGGTCTATTCGGTCTTTGCACGTCTAGAGGGAAAAAAGATTGTTGCAAGTGAAGTGATGAAACAGCTTGAGCCTCTTTTAGAACAACTTCGTAAAGAGGGTATTAAGGTCATTATCAAAGGGGAGGCACGAGAGAACGATCAGATGAAGCGAGAGATGATGCAAGCGGCACTTATTGCGGTCTTTTTGATCTTTATTACACTCGTTTGGATGTTTAATTCTTTTGTGCAACCATTGATTATTCTTTCCATTATCCCATTAAGTGTCTTGGGGGTCTTGGTGGGTACCAAGCTAATGGGTATGCACATGACCCTTCCTGGGGTAATGGGGATTATTGGTCTAGCAGGCGTGGTGGTTAATGATGGGCTTATTATGCTTTCGTTTATTCGTGATGGTAAAACCCAAGAGGAGATGGTAACCCTTGCAGGCTACCGTTTGCGTCCGATTATTTTGACTTCATTGACTACCGTTTTGGGTCTCTCATCGTTGATCTTTTTTGCAAGTGGACAGGCACTTATCTTGCAACCTATGGCGGTAAGTTTGGGCTTTGGGATTGCGTGGGCGACGGTGTTGAATCTCTATTTTGTACCGCTAATGTATGCGGTAATCTATCGAATCAAAGAGAGATAATGCCCAAAGGCATCTCTCTTTTTTAGGAGGAGTGAATCTCGAGTTGGCTCTCTCCATTGCCTTGTGGTTGTAGCAGAATTTTAGTAGAGATAACCTCTTGGAGTAGTGGAGTGTGGGAGATAATCCCAATAATTTTCCCCTCTCGTTTGATTTTACTAAGTACCTCTAGTACGTCCTGTAGACTCTCTTCATCGAGTGTTTCAAACCCTTCATCCAAAAAGAGGGTATTTAGCTCAAGCTCTTGGGTATTGAGATCTATGAGTGCGAGTGCAAGTGCTAAGCTCACGATAAAGCTCTCTCCACCTGAAAGGGTTGCAATGGCTCTACTTTGATTATTGAAATAGTGGTCAAGGATTTCGAGCTCTAATGTAAGTGGGTCTTTGATCTGAAGACGATAACGTTTAGAGAAGGATTGAAGATGCTGGTTTGCTAGGTCAATAAGCTCTTCTAGGTTTTTCCCTTGTACATAACGTTGATATTTTTGACCATCTTGTGAACCGATGAGGTCATTGAGCTGTTGCCACTGTGCGACAATCTCTTTTTGCTCTTCGATTCGGTTGAGTCCTTGTTTTTCACGTTGGATATACTCATTATCCTGTTCAATTTGCTGTTCAATGGCTCCAATCTCTTGGTTGATGAGTCCTAATTTTACCTCGAGTGCTTCACGCTCTTGTTCTAGTTTTTCAAGGTTGAGTAGTTTAAGTTTCTGTCGTTTCTCTAGATCTTCTAACATGCTAAAGTAGTGAGCCTTCTTTTGGTTAAATTGATCTTTAAGGCGTAAAAATTGATCGTAACTTTCTTGTCGCTCTTTGCCCTGTTGGGCAAGCTCTTGGTTGTAGGTTTGGGTATCTTTGTCTCCAAGAATCGCAAAACGGTTTTGTTGTAATAAAAGAATATCACACGATTGCATGGAGGATCGTTTTTGAAGTGAGCGTAAACGCTCTTCGATATAACTTCTTTTTGAGAGACTCTCTAGCTTCTCTCCTTCGATAGGGTGGATGGATTGTTGTAACTCTTTAAGCTCTAAAGAGAGTTTCTGGTATTGATCTCGTTGTTGTTTGAGCAGTTGAATGCTATGGGCATCAAGGGTAATGTTGTAGAGTTTTAGCGTCTTGATAAGATAGTAATTAAGCTCTTGGATTTTGGATTTTAGCTCCTCTTCAACCCGTTTGCGTGTATTGTTTTTTTGGATACGTACCCGAAGATCAAGCAGCTCCTCTTTGGCTTGTGTGATGCGTTCATTGATAAAGTTTAGCTCATTACGTTGTTGGCTGACTCCATGGAGGGTCTTTTGGAGTGTGGCTTGTTGTGTTGCAATCTCTGTTACCTCTCCTTTGATATGTTGTAGGGGAACGAGTGCTTGAGATTTTGCTTCAATCTCCTCTTTGAGACGTGCAATGGTACTCTCGTGGATGGCAATTTTTTGCTCTAGTTTATGTGCTTGATTTTGGAGAGCTTTGAGACTATCTTGTTGTTCATGGAGTATCTCTTTTGTTTTATTGGGGGTAATCTCATTAGAGAATAGGGGGTGTTGGGTAGATCCACAGAGAGGACAGGGCTCTCCCTCTTTGAGTTTGGCACGCTCCTCTTCGTAGTTAAGAATCTTCTCCTCTAATCGTTGTTTCTCTTCTAGCTGTTGAATACTTTGTTGGAGCTGTTGAATTTGAGGAACAAGTCGCTTATACTCTTCTCTAAACTCCTCGAGTTCTTTATTGTGTTGCTCTTTTGAGTTGATAAGTTCATTTTTTTCTGCTTCAAGAGAGGCTCGCTCTTGAAGTTTGGTTAGCTGTTTCTCAAGAATCAGATGCTCTTGTTTAACCTTTTCGATGTTTTGTGATTTAATCTCTTTTTCGAGTTGATTACGTCTAGCCTGTAGGGTATCGATCTCTTGGGTTAGGGGAGCCTCTGAGAGATCCTCTTCGATTTGGGTTAGGTTTTGGAGCTCTTTTTGGTAGGCGAGTCGTTCATTAAATTTACTTTTAATAAGGGTAAAGTTCTGCTGTAAATGGACGATATTGGGGAAGTTCTCTAGCTCTTTTTTAATCAGCGTCTCTTTGACATGGAGTTTGGAGAGTTGATCTTCTCGCTCTTGTATGGTCTGGTTAACCTCTTGGAGCTCTTTTTCAATCAATTGAATCTCTGATTGGATCTGTTCGAGGTTTTTTTGGTTAAACTCCAACTCATGATCAAGGAGTTTGGACTGTTCGATCTTCTTTTTCTCTTGGACAGAGAATTGTAAAAAGTCATGATACTCTTTCTCTTCGAACTGTTTGGCAATGAGACGTTTTTGGAGATTCTCTAGAGCATGTTTTTGCTCTTCTAGCTCCTGCATCTGTTGATCAAAGAGTCGTTTTTGTGTGATCTGCTCAGTAAGCTTAGAGAGGTTGTGTCGATCTCGCTCCTCTTTAAGCTCTTGGAGGCGTTGTTCAATCTTTTGACGCTCTTGGGTAGAGAGATGACGAAGATCTTTGAAGTTACGTTCCATCTCTTGGAGTTTATGTTGCTCTTTTTGGGTTGTTGCGTAGACCTCTTTAGAGATTTTTGCATAGATCTTTGTATCGTGCATTTTTTCGAGTAGGGCTAAACGTTCTTGGCTTGGGGCATAGAGAAATTGATTGAATAGTCCCTGAGGGAGAAGCATTGACTGGCGAAAACGTTGAAAGTTTAAGCCCGTTAGTTGTTCGATCTTTTTTGAGACCATTTCAACTTCTTGAGCAATAGTCTCCTCTCCCTTTTTAAGCCACATCTCTTGTTTGAGTTTGCCATCACTTTTCTCTTGATGAAGATGACTTCTATAGGTTATTCCCTGATGTTCAAAGGTTACTTCACAAAAGTTGGTTTCGCTCCCTTGGGATATGGTGTGAACAGTATCGGTTCCCAAACGAGACGTTTGTGCGTAGAGGGCAAGCGTAATAATATCTAAAAGCGTACTTTTCCCCGCACCTGTCTTTCCTACAATGGCAAAAATCTTATCCTGAAAATAGGGTTGAGTAAAGTCAATCTCATTTTCCGCTTTGAGGGCATTGATATTTTTACTTCGTATGTTGATGATTCTCATGTAGTCTCTTTAAGTTTTTTTAGGATTTTTTCATAAAGCTTTTGAAGCTTCTCTTGCTCTTTAGGACTCATCTTGCTAATAAGTTGATGAAATATTGCTTGATGTTGCTCTTCTTGATTGTTTTGATTCATATCTTTCATCTTGTTTAACTTTTTTGTGGGATTTTATCCTACTTTTTGTTAAATAGAAAGCACCTTTGTTGGGTAACGAATAGATTTTAACTTTTCATTAGATACATTGGCTATAATAATCACATTTTAAACATGGAGAGAAACTTATGAACATTTTTAATGATGACGATGATGCGTTCGTAGGAACGCCAAAGAGCAACTATTTCGCAATTGCTAAAACAGCCAACCAGAACATTGTAGAGATGGAGCTGGATAAAATGTTCCGACGTTTTGCTGTTGCCGAGAAGCTTCTTGAGGAGCATGGGCTAGAGGAGGAGCATGAACGATTGATGAAAGCCATGGTGATCGATAAGGAGTTGGATGATCGAACCAACTCGTTGTATATTGAGTTGGTAGGAAATATTGTTACTCAGTGTGAATAAAATTTAAACATAAGGACTCGTAGGTGATAAGTGCCGTTGAGAGAAAAATAGAGCAGTATATTGCTCAGCTTGGTGATACGAAAGTATCATCGCTTTATCGAAAACTTCCCCATGGAAAGCGATTGAGAAGTAAGTTGATTCTTAAGATTGCAGGTGGGGATTTGAGGGTTATTAAGACAGCGGCCACCGTGGAGATGATCCATGCTGCTAGTCTCTTGCATGATGATGTTATTGATGATGCCAACACACGACGTGGAAAGGTCTCGATCAATGCTAGTGATGGCAATAAAACCGCCATTATGATGGGAGATATTCTCTACTCTAAAGCCTTTTTTGAGTTAACAAGTATCGCTCCTGAGATTGCCAAGGTGGTCTCTAATGCGGTTGTGCAATTAAGTCTTGGAGAGCTTGCTGATGTGGAGCTTTCTCGTCGATTTCATACGGATAAAGAGGCGTATCTGAAGATGCTCTATCAAAAGACCGCTTCTTTAATGGAAGCCTCTGCCGAAGCAGCTGCTATTTTGGCAGGAAAACCACGCATACCTTATCGTACTTACGGTCATCATCTAGGAATCGCTTTTCAGATGATTGATGATATCTTGGATATTACCGCAGAGAGTTCGGTGTTGGGTAAACCTGCACTACATGACTTTGCAGAGGGGAAGGTTACACTTCCTTATATGTATCTCTATGAGGCACTTCAGGAGGAGGATCGTGAGTATCTAGTTTCACTGCATCGTAAGCGTTTGAGTGCGGATGAAGCACTCTGGATTAAGAGTGCCATGTCCAAATATCAGATTATAGAACGGGCTTATGGCGAGGCAAAAGCATTGATTACTGAGGCGATTGAGTTGATGGAGTCACGAGGAGAGAAGGATCTCTCCAATATCGCCAAAGCGATGATCGAAAGAGAGTTTTAGATGTCTTATCAAGTTGTATCCTTTAACCACAAAAATTGTGCCCAAGAGGATCGTGAAAAGTTGGCATTTCCTACCGAATCCGAAATAAAGGAGATGTTAGATAAGTTAACGGGTTTTGAGTTTATCGAAGAGGCATACATTGTATCAACCTGCAATCGGGTAGAGATTGTGGTGGCAACCAAGGATGCCTTTTCGAGTTATCATGCGATTTTAGGGCTTTTGAGTCTAAAGTCGGGATTGAGCTTTCATTCCCTCAAAGAGATGGGGGGACGTTATGATGATGCTGATGCTATTTTTCATATCTTTTCGGTGGTCTCATCATTGGAGTCTTTGGTGATTGGAGAGTCGCAGATTACAGGGCAGGTTAAAGATGCTTACCGTTTCTCTTTTCATAACAAAACTGCCAATCGTAAGCTCAATCGTGTAATTTCATACGCAATTAAGTGTGCAGCAGAGGTGCGTAATGTAACCAACATCTCCAAGCTCCCCCTCTCTATTGCTTCTGTTGCCGTAACCCAAGCCCATAAGATCTATGGAGACAATATCTCGGGAATGGTTGCGGTGATTATTGGAACAGGAGAGATGGGCATGATCGCAGCGAAGAATCTGTTGCGTTTGGATTGTGATGTATTGCTTTTGGGACGTGATCGAGATAAACTGGCAAAAAAAGCTCAAGAGTTAGGAGAGAATGTTTGGGTAGATACAATGGACAATCTACATAAGTATCTCAATCGTTATCGACTTCTCTTTAGTGCAACATCGGCAAAAGAGACAATTATTAAACCCTCAATGATCGAAAATGATAATCTTGATCGTCTCTGGTTTGATATGGCAATTCCACGAGATATTGATGATATGAATCTTAAAAAACTGCAACTTTTTAGGATTGATGACCTCAAAGAGATCTCTCAAGAGAACTATGCACTCAAACAAGAGCAAGCCAATCGAGCCATAGAGATTGTGGAGCGGTATCGGGATGAGTTCTATCGTTGGTTAAGAGCCCTTTCTATTGAACCTGTGATTAAAGCGATGCGACTTCAAGCCAAAGAGGCAATTGATAAAGAGCTAGAACGTGCCATTAAAAAAGGGTTTGTTCCCAAAGAGTATGAAGCCAATATGGCAAAGATGGCAGAGCAGATGTTTAATCGATTTTTACATGATCCTACACAGAATCTACGTCACTGCTCATCCGATATGGGCTCGAGTAAGAAGATTGATGCGATCAAAGATATCTTTGGTATTGTTACGAGTGATCGAAACGCACGAAAGTATAAAGTAGAGCATCATGGAAAAGGCTACAGTTAACAGCAGACTTTTTAACAATAATCGATATTATTTCATAAGCGTAGCGTCAAAAGGAGATCCATGCGTATAGATAAATGGCTAGCATCGGTAAATGTCATTAAACGACGAACCATTGCATCAGATATGGTCAAGAGTGGGGTGGTCTCAATCAATGGGCTCAAAGCCAAAGCGAGTAAAAATGTTACCGTTGGTGATAAGGTCACCATCGAGTATCTAAAAGGAGCTAGACACTATGAGGTGTTACAGATTCCTACAACCAAAACCATCCCAAAGAGCAAAAAAGAGGAGTATGTCAAGGAGTTGACGGAGTAGTTTCCGTTGATTTTTTGTTCACGAAGGAAAAATTAAGATGAGAAATCAAGAGAGATTTGAAGCACTGTTTAATAATCAGTTAACAACCAAAGAGGCACGAGAGTTTTTGGTATCACTCTATAAAGAGGGTGAGTCTTATGAGGATATTGCAACAGCAGCATCGGTGATGCGTAAACATGCTATATCTCTGCCCATCTCTAAGACACTACAAGAGCGTGCCATCGATATTGTAGGAACAGGGGGAGACAAGAGTGGGAGTTTTAATATCTCTACAACTGTTTCATTGCTCTTAGCATCGATGGGTTCTGTTGTTGCTAAGCATGGTAACCGAAGCATCACTTCCAATTCGGGATCGGCCGATCTTTTAGAGGCATTGGGGATCAATCTAAACCTTACCCCTAAAGCACAGGTACAACTGCTTGAAGAGACAGGTTTCTGTTTTATCTTTGCAATGAATCACCACCCTGCAATGAAGCACATTATGCCAATTCGTAAATCGATTGACCATCGAACGATCTTTAATATCTTAGGTCCATTGACCAACCCTGCAGGTGCGAAGAAGTATCTTTTGGGGGTCTTCTCTCCTGAGTATATTGAACGTATGGCAAAAGCCCTTGTCGAGCTTAAAGCCCATCGTGCCTTTGTGGTGAGTAGTGATGATGGCATGGATGAGATATCTCTAGCTACCACCACACAGTTTGCTTATGTAGAGGGGGGGATTGTTTCGCATGGCGAGATTGATCCTGCATCCTTTGGCTTTAAAAAGGCTCCCAAAAGTGCGATTCTTGGAGGAACGGCTAGGGATAATGCTCAGATTACACGCGATATTTTTACCAATCAAGCACCTCAAGCCCATCGGGATATCGTTGTTTTAAATGCAGGATTTGCACTCTTTATCGATGGAAAAGCACGAGATATTCAAGAGGCATTTGAGATGGCAAGATCGGCACTAGAGAGTGGGCGTGCACAAGCCCATCTAGAGACAATTGCGACACGTTCGCATCAGCTCTCATGAAAGAGATTATCGCCCCCTTAGAGGGCATTGATGCGGTGGTAGTGTATCTTAAAGAGTTACTGCCTGAGCATGCCATTATCTTTTTGCAAGGGGATCTTGCTTCGGGTAAGACAACGCTAACCCAAGCGATTTCTAGGTCGTGTGGTATCGATTCTGCTGTAACCTCGCCAACCTTTGCTTTGCAACAGTGCTATGGAGAGGGGCTCTACCACTATGATCTCTATCGGATTGAGCATTCAGAGTTTATGGAGTTGGGGCTTTTTGAGGAGTTTGAAAAAAAAGGTTGGCATCTTATTGAGTGGGCAAGTGAGGAGCTTCGGGCTTTTTTAGATGGAGCAGGCTATGAGTGCTATCGTGTTAAGATTGATCCATTAGGGGATCAACGAAAATATACCATCACAAAAGGCGAATAGATGCAGCACACGTTAGAGGCAAAGAATCTCTCTAAAACAATTAAAAAGACAAAAATTATTCATGATATCTCTCTGCGTGTCTCTTCGCGAGAGGTGGTGGGGCTTCTAGGACCTAACGGTGCAGGAAAGAGCACCTCTTTTTATATGATCTGTGGGATTACGGATGCCACTTCGGGGCAGGTTTATCTTGATGAGACAGAGATTACGCAGATGTCCCTCTCTGAGCGTGCACGGTTGGGGATTGGTTATCTTCCTCAGGAGTCAAGCATCTTTAAAGATCTTACCGTCGAGGAGAATCTGCTAATGGCAGCAGAAGCGGTAAAGTTGGATCGATCCACCACCAAAGCTCGTATCGAAGAGCTTTTGATGCTCTTTAATATTGAGCCCATACGTCAACGTTATGGGGTTCAGCTCAGTGGTGGAGAGCGTCGTCGTGTCGAGATTGCACGGGCATTGGTGGCTCAGCCTAAGTTTCTTTTACTCGATGAGCCTTTTGCGGGAGTAGATCCCATTTCGGTTGAGGATATTCAGCAGATTATCAAACAGCTTATTGAACTTGATATGGGGGTTTTAATTACCGATCATAATGTACGTGAGACTTTGGATATCTGTGATCGTGCTTACGTTATGCGAAGTGGTGCGATGTTGGCAATTGGTACAAGTGAAGAGATCATGAAGAATGAAGCAGTTCGTAAATATTATCTAGGAGAGAACTTTCATTTTTAATTAAAAATATGTCACGATAGTACACAATATCCTTGGCATTTATAATTAATCATAGTTTATAACAACTATAACGAGGAACTAAGCCTTTGTGAGCTATAATCCACCAAATTTATTTCTCAAAATTAAACGATAGGATGGTTATATGGAAGGTGTATTTACTTTTTTAGGTGCCTTTACAGGACATGGAGCGGGCATGGTAATGGCCCACTTACTTTTGGTTGCAGGCTTGATAATGTTGTTGGCAAAATATGCAACCACAACCCTCAAAGCCGTACCTGCAGGTACACAGAACTTTATGGAAGCGTTTCTTGAAGGTGTTATTGCCATGGGTAAAGATACCATTGGTGAAGAGAAGGCACGGAAGTACCTTCCATTGGTAGCAACTGTTGGTCTTTTTGTTCTAATCTCAAACGTTATTGGTATTATTCCAGGGTTTGAGTCTCCTACTTCAAACATTAACGTAACATTGCCATTAGCATTGGTTGTTTTTATCTACTACAACTATGAAGGTATTCGTGAAAATGGTGTCAAGAAATACTTTGCTCACTTTATGGGACCTGTGCCTGCGTTGGCTCCTTTGATGTTCCCTATTGAGATTGTTTCTCATATCTCTCGAATTATCTCACTTAGTTTCCGTCTTTTTGGTAACATTAAAGGGGATGATCTCTTCTTGTGGGTACTTTTGATGTTGGTACCATTCTTTGCACCACTTCCTGCCTATCTGTTACTCTCATTCTCTGCTCTGCTTCAGACATTTGTATTTATGATTCTTATCTATGTCTATCTTGCAGGTGCGGTAGCAATGGATGAAGATCACTAAGATCTTCTTTTAGAGGAGAACCCTAATGAGACTTCCTTCAACAGTATTGAGTTTTCTCATTAACTTTCTTCTAGGAGCATCATGGGCATTTGCCTTGATTGGTGCTTCAGCACTCTTTTTTTATTTTCTCCCTGCTGGACTCTTTTACGCACTTTTGGGTGCTTTTTTTGGTGCTTTACCTGCTCTTTTTATGGTGTTGTTGTTGGAGTATTTTTTGATGCGAGAGGAGAAGCTTAAAGAGTTAAAAAAACAGACCCAACTGCTTGAGCAACTGGTCAAGTTTCATACCTCTGACGAATGATTGCTTACGCCATTACCGATCCACTAACACTCGATTTTAGAACCCTTCATCAAGATCTTCAACTCTTTTCCCAAAAAGCCGATATGATTCTCTATCGGGATAAAAAAAATGCAAACTATGCCAATGATGCCCATGCTTTTGTTCGTGAGGCAAGTCAGCATGGCTTTAAAGAGGTTTTAGTGCATAGAGAACCGCAACTCGCCAAGGCATTAGGTGCGAGTGGGGTACATCTTAGTTCAGATCAGATCTCCCAGATCTCTTTGGCAAAGGAGTTGGGACTCTTTGTGGTGGTTAGTACCCACTCATTAGCCGAGATTAGAGCCTCTGCTCTTCTGGGTGCAGATATGGTAACTTTTAGTCCTATTTTTTTTACTCCCGATAAAGGAGTTCCAAAGGGGATAGTATTACTAAAAGAGGTGGTTAAAGAGTCCCCTTTGCCGATTATTGCTTTAGGAGGAATACTCTCTTCAGAAGAAGTTGATGCCTGCAAAGAGGCAGGAGCAGCGGGTTTTGCTTCGATTCGATATTTTAAAACCAATAAAGGATAATTTATGAAATCAATCTTAATAATCGTCTTGTTTATCAGTTCACTCTTGGCAACCCGTTATGAGGTGGATCAAAACAGTTCTCGGGTAGGGTTTGAGATTCGTCATGCGGTAGTGGCTAAGGTAGAGGGGCAATTTAATGAATTTTCGGGACTCTACGACTATGATGATCAACTTCATTATTTTAAATCTTTTCATGGCGAAGCCAAAATGGCATCGGTAGATACTCAGGAGAAGTATCGTGATGCACATCTTAGAGATAAGGTATTTGATGTCGAGCACTATCCGATTATGAGACTAGAGATGTTACGTCAAAATGGTAGTAATTTTGAGGGGAATCTTACCATCAAAGGGATTAGCAAAGAGGTAAATCTTACCATTGGACGCTCTCTAGAGGTACCTAAGATGTTTTTGTTACAGGGGGAGATCTCTCGTAAGGATTTTAATTTAACCTTTTCTGATATGGCAGAGCTTGGTGGGGTTGCCGTTGGGGATAGGGTTACGATTTCTGTAGAGTTTTTAGGTACGCCACAGCAGTAGTTCTCTTAATATATTTTTAATCCTTTTTGGGATACTATAAAAGAAAAAGGATTGATCATGCAAGCAAAAATATCCTTAGGCTTGGGGAGTTTCCTGATCTGTGGTACGCTTTTAGGAGCTCAAGAGCAAGTTGTTGAGCGAAATGGTAACCTTAATGTTAATGTTATTGATCGTAAAGTTATTGTTAATGATAAGGTGGTCAAAACCATCCCTGAGGGTGAGCCCATTAGCGTTGAAGGTTGTGGCATGGGTGCAGATATTGATGGAGATAAGATTGGTGCCAAGATTGGTGATATGGGGGTTAAAATCGATGGTGACTCCATTGGGGTTAATGTGGGAAGCCTCCTAAAAGGAGCCCTTAAAAATATTAATAGTGAGGACTCCAAAGAGGAAAAAGAGTTCTTCAAAGGTGATTTTTTTGATGATTAATCTTTAAGAGAGTCGATCTCGAAAGGTCTCATAACCAAACCTTTTGATGCACTCAATCGATCCATCTCCTCTTTTGACGGCAATGGAGGGGAGAGGAATGCCGTTAAAGGTGGTTGATTTAACCATGGTATAGTGCATCTGATCTTCAAAGATAATTTGATCTCCAATCTTTAATGGATACTCAAAAGAGTAATCCCCCATAATATCCCCTGCAAGACAGCTGTTGCCTGTGAGTCGATAGGTGTGGGCTTTCTCTCCTGCTTTACCTGCATTGTGTACCTCTGCACGGTAGGGCATAATAATGGTATCGGGCATGTGGGCTTCTGCTGAGATATCCAAAATGGCAATATCCATACCATTGTGTATAATGTCTACGACCGAGGCGACCAATGTTCCTGTCTCCCATCCTACCGCTTCACCTGGTTCTAGATAGAGTTGCAGATTGGGATAGTCTGTTTGGATCTTGTTTAGTAGGGTGATGAGTCCTACTTGGTCGTATCCCTCTTTCGTAATATGGTGTCCTCCACCAAGATTGAGCCATTTTAGTTTGGGTAGATAGGTTTTAAACTGCTCCTCAAAAGCTTGCCATACGGCACTGAGTGCTGAAGCGTCCTCTTCGCAAAGGGCATGAAAATGTAACCCCTCTAATGCTTCTAAAATAGAGGTATCAAAATTCTCTTTGGTGGTGCCCAATCGAGAGTATAGACCACAGGGATTATAGAGCTCAACAGGGGCTTGAGAGTATTGGGGGTTGACCCGTAATCCTAGTGAGATGTTGGGGTTATGCTCTTTTGCCATTTGAGAAAAGGCTTTAAACTGGGCAGGAGAGTTAAAAACCAGATGATGTGAAATAGAGGCGATCTTTGGAATATCGTGGGCTTTAAATGCAGGGCTGTAGGTATGGGTCTCTTTACCAAACTTCTCATCCGAGAGCAGTGCTTCATGCAGTCCTGATGCACAACATCCATCGAGATATTGTGAGACCAGAGGAAAGCTCTGCCAGAGGGCATATCCTTTGAGTGCGAGGAGAATCTTAACCCCTGTTGCCTCTTTGATGCCTGCTAAGGTTTTGAGATTGTTTTTAAGTAACTCTTCATCGAGTAGCCAGTAGGGGGTATCCATGTTGGGGTTGCTCCTTGGGTAAAATTGGAATAAAATGAGAAGCATTATTATAGCCAATTATTGTATTTTGTTGGGAATTTTAAGGTAGAATAGCCGAACTTAAATTTTATAAATCAAAAGGATTATCATGAGAATACTACATTCATTATGGATTATGATGTTTTTACTCTTTAGTGCCTGTCAAAGTCAGCCCAATCAGCCTGCTATTCAAGCCCCTAATACGATTATGAGCATTCCTGCTACGACACAACAGCTATTGCGTGTAACGACAGCAGATTGGAATACTTCAACAGGAACTTTACAGCGTTATGAACGCGATGCCCAAGGGCATTGGCAAAAAGTGGGCAAGCCCATCAACATTATCTTAGGACGTAATGGTCTAGGATGGGGATTGGGATTACACCATACGCCTGTGGATGCTGTATATATTAAACATGAGGGAGATGGTCGAGCACCTGCAGGGCTTTTTGTTTTGGGACATGGTTTTGGGTATGATACGTTTGATATAGCATTCCCTTATACACTCTATCGTAGAACCGATCATTGTGTGGATGATAGCCATTCGCAATGGTATAACCAGATTGTTGATTCGACCAAAGTAGAGCAGGATTATAAGAGTTTTGAGTATATGCGACTAAAAAATAATCTCTATGAGTATGGAATTACGGTCAATCATAATCCAGATCGCATTGCTCAGGCGGGCTCTTGTATTTTTATGCATATTCGTAATCCTAAAGGGGGTGCAACGGCAGGGTGTACAGCAATGGATAAAAAAGATATTGTAGAGATTCTTCGATGGCTTAGAGAGGATAAGCATCCACTCCTCTTGCAGTTGCCTAAAGAGGAGTTAGAGAGATATATCGATGATGAGCAACTCAAATCATCGTAATTTAGGGGCAGGGTTTACTTAAGTAGTCCTACTTTATTAAGAAAAGGTTTAATGTCCAGAGACTTCTCGGCAAACTTTTTGATGAGGGTATCAAGATGACCATTCTCTGGTACCCATTCGTCCAAATGAGAGAGTCCATACATCTTCTCTGCTTTGGTTAAGCCTTGGTAGGCGGGGAGCTCATTGCGAATAATTTGAATGGTGTCTGCCATGATGATTCCTTTTTTATGAAGATTAATTGTTATATTTGATTCTATCCAATTCCTTCTATAACTTTAATATGAATAACTCATTAAAAAAAATATTTAAACATTAATTAATAATAAAAAACTCTTTTATCGCTTAAGTTTTCTGGATCTTTGGAGTAGATTAGATCGAGAACGCATGGATTACAATATATTCATGATATAATCTTGCTTTATTTTATCTATAGCAGGAGCAAAAGTTAATGGAGATGGTATTAATCTTGGTGGGGATGATGGTTGGAACCCTTTCTGGTTTCTTTGGTATTGGTGGTGGGATGATTTTGGTTCCCATACTGTTACTTTTGGGGATCGATATTAAGAGTGCCATTGGTATATCCATTGTGCAGATGGTCTTTTCTTCTTTTTATGGTTCTTATCTGAATCATAAAAAAGGCTCACTGGTTTTAGGTGAGGGTATCTGGGTTGGTGTCGGTGGATTTATTGGGGGTGCACTGGGTGCATATTTCTCGGAACGTGTTCCAAGCGAGGTTTTGGAGTATCTCTTTTTTGGGCTTTTGATTTTTGCATTATATCGGCTCTTTCTCTCTAAACCATCGGGAGAGGCTGAAGTAAAAACCCTCTCTCCTGTGCTACTTTTTGGTGTGGGATTGATGATTGGAATCTTTGCCATCTCCTTGGGGGTAGGGGGATCGATTCTCTTAACCCCTATTTTGGCTGGATTTTTGCACTATCCTATTAAAAAAGCAGTCAGTGCAGGGCTCTTTTTTGTGGCATTCTCTTCGGTTGCAGGGCTCTTTACTAAACTAAGTACAGGAACTTTGGATTTGACTCAAGGGCTCTATGTGGCGGTGGCTTCACTCTTTGGGGTCTATCTTGGAATATGGTTAAAAGATCATGTGAGTGCTCTTAATCATAAACGTTATCTACTCATTATGTACTCTGTGGCACTCTTAATTTTAATGAAAAAAATGTTTTTAGGATAATGGTACAATGAAAAATGGAAAAATAGAGGTCTTTGGAGCCAAAGAGAATAATTTAAAAAATATTAATGTCACCATTCCCAAAAATCAGCTGGTGGTGATTACGGGTATTAGTGGTAGTGGTAAATCGACACTGGCATTCTCGACACTCTATGCAGAGGGGCAACGACGCTACATTGAGTCGCTCTCTTCATATGCTCGACAGTTTTTGGGACGTGTAGGAAAACCTGAAGTAGAGAAGATCGAAGGGCTAACACCCGCCATTGCGATTGATCAAAAGACCACCTCTAAAAATCCACGCTCTACGGTGGGAACCATTACCGAGATCTATGATTATCTGCGTCTGCTCTTTGCCCGAGTGGGGAGACAGCACTGCCATGAGTGTGGTAAACCAATCTCGTCGATGAGTGCTTCTGATATTATCGAGGAGGTGCTCAAGCTTCCTAATGGTGCTAAGTTGGTGATCTTAGCTCCCTTGGTTAAAGAGAAAAAGGGAAGTTTTGCCGACATGATCGAATCATTGCGTCACAAAGGCTATGTGCGTGCAATGATCGATGGAGTCATGGTTCGGCTCGATGAGGAGATTGAACTAAGCAAAACCAAAAAACATACTATTAAGGTGGTGGTGGATCGAGTGGTGGTCAAAGAGGAGAGTCGTGACCGTATTGGGCAAGATGTAGAAAAAGCACTCAAAGAGTCTTTTGGTGAGGTGGAGATTGAGGTACTGAACTATGAGGAGTTTGATCTTGATCGTCAACATATTCACTTCTCTGAGCATCTGGCTTGTTTTGATTGTAAGCTTAGCTTTGAGCCCCTTGAGCCTGTCTCTTTCTCTTTTAACTCTCCTAAAGGGGCATGCCCAACCTGTGATGGGTTGGGGATTCGCTATGTCATTGACCTTAAAAAGATTATTAACAGTGCTCTAAGTATTGAAAAAGGAGCGGTCAAGATCATGTATGGCTTTAATAAAAGCTACTACACCAAATTTCTTAATGCTTATTGTGAACAGAATGATATTCCTATCGATGTGCCATATGAGGAGCTTAAGGAGTATCAGAAAAAGTCCATCCTCTATGGGGGTGGGGTAGATGTAGAGTTTACATGGAAGCGTCATAAACTCAAACGTGAGTGGCCTGGGGTAGTTAAGGTGGCGTATGATATGTTTAGCGATGAAAAAGAGATGGGGGAGTATATGACCGAGAAGGTATGTGATCGTTGTAATGGTCACCGTCTTCGTCCCCGTTCATTGGCGGTAAAGATTGCCGATAAGAACATTGCAGATATTATTGATATGCCCATCGAGAAGAGCTATCAATTTTTTATGGATTCTGCCAATTTTGATCATTTTACGCCCCAACAGCAACTGATTGCTCAATCGGTACTTAAAGAGATCCAAGAGCGACTCTTCTTTCTCTATGATGTAGGATTGACCTATCTTACACTCAGTCGTGATGCACGAACCATTTCAGGGGGAGAAGCACAGCGGATTCGGATCGCTTCGCAGATTGGTTCAGGGTTAACGGGGGTAATGTATGTACTCGATGAGCCTAGTATTGGGTTACACGAACGTGACACCATGAAGCTGATTCGAACGCTTCGATCCCTTCAAGAGAAGGGCAACTCGGTGATTGTGGTGGAGCATGATAAAGAGACGATTCTCTCGGCAGACTATCTTATCGATATCGGACCAGGTGCGGGAAAATTTGGTGGTGAAGTGGTTTTTGCAGGAACAGGCAAACAGATGCGACGTGCCAAGACTTTGACCGCAGACTATCTCTTTGGGCGAAAGCAGATTAGTTATCCTCATGATCGTACGCAAGAGGAGTGGATCGAGATTAATAATGTACGTTTAAACAATATCGATAATATTTCAGCCCGTATTCCTTTGCAAAACTTTGTCTGTATTACAGGGGTTAGTGGTAGTGGAAAGAGCTCATTGATTCTTCAAACCCTATTGCCTGTTGCTAGAGAGGTGCTTAACCATGCACGTAAGGTAAATAAGGTCGATGGTGTTGAGATTCATGGACTAGAGCATGTGGATAAAGTTATTTATCTTGACCAGAGTCCTATTGGGCGAACCCCACGCTCGAATCCTGCAACCTACACAGGGGTTATGGATGAGATCCGTAAACTCTTTGCCAAGACCAAAGAGGCGGAGTTACGGGGCTATAAGATGGGGCGATTCTCCTTTAATGTTAAAGGGGGACGTTGTGAGAAGTGTACAGGAGATGGACAGATTAAGATCGAGATGCACTTTTTGCCCGATGTTCTAGTAACTTGCGATGGGTGTAATGGGACACGCTACAATGCCCAGACACTCGAAGTGCTCTATCGAGGTAAGTCGATTGCTGATGTTTTAGCCATGTCTGTAACTGAAGCGATGGAGTTTTTTAAAGCGGTTCCCTCTATTGCAGTGAAGCTTAAAACCCTTATGGATGTGGGGCTTGATTACATTACACTTGGACAAAATGCCACAACCCTCTCAGGAGGAGAAGCACAGCGGATTAAGTTAAGTAAAGAGTTGAGCCGTAAAGATACAGGAAAAACCCTCTATATTCTTGATGAACCTACCACAGGGTTACACTTTGCAGATGTGGATCGCTTAACAGGGGTGTTGCATCATCTGGTTGATCTTGGCAATTCGGTAGTGGTGATAGAACACAATCTAGACATGATTAAAAATGCCGATTATATCATCGATATGGGACCAGAAGGAGGCAACAAAGGTGGACAGATTATCGCTACAGGAACCCCACAAGAGGTCGCACAAACCCACCAAGAGACAGGATCTTATACAGGGAAATATCTGCTTGATGAGTTAGAGGCAGCGTTGAGCTAAATACTAAGGGTGTCCTTTGCGGTTCTGCTTGAACTCAATGGCACTTTTGAAGATAAGCATTAGAAGAAAAAAGGCAATCACCTCATAGCCAATTGCCCAGTAGATGGTGTATTCTTGAATGTTGATCCCTTTAAATATCTGCAGGTCAATGCCTGCAATGGTCACAAAGATAAAGAGTACTCCTACAATATAAGGAATCAGAATAAATGCCACAAAAAAAATAAAGTTACCAATCCCTTCTGGGAGATGAATCAGCTCATTTAACTCTAAGCGTTGGTGGAGAAAACTATGGTTTTGGGTCTGTTTCTCTTGGGATTGAGCTTTAAGTTGTAGTTGTCTGGTACGGTAGGCTTTCTCTTTTAAGGCACGATGAACGGTATTGAGGTAGGGATCATGAGTTGGTTGTCGCATACTGTTCTCCTTAAATATTTATTAAAAATAAATTATACTATAAAATTATAAAAATAAAGAAAGAATAATAGGGTAAAATCCCGTTAGATTAAAACAAGGCAGACGTTTGAAGACATTGACCATTATTGATACATTTGGATTTTTTTTTCGATCCTATTTTGCACTTCCACCATTGCGTAACTCCGAGGGGTTTCCTACAGGATTGTTGACAGGATTTATTAACCTTATTGATACGCTACGTCGAGACCACAACACCGATTATCTTCTTTTTGCACTGGATACCAAAGGGAAGAGTTTTCGAAATGAGATCTACCCTGAGTATAAAGCCAATCGAACAGAAGCACCCGAAGATCTTACCAAACAGCTTCCCATTGCAATTGAGTGGATTCGAGAGATGGGATTTGCCGCACTCTCAAAGGAGGGCTATGAGGCAGATGATGTGATTGCAACCGCGACTAAGCTTGCTAAAAAAGAGGGGATTAAGGTTCGCATTGTCTCTCATGATAAGGATCTCTACCAGATGATCGAAGAGGATCGTAGTGTCTTAATGGTCGATACGGTAAAACGCTGCGAGATTGATGTGCAGGGGTGTATCGATAAGTTTGGTGTACATCCAAAAGATTTTATTAATTTTCAGGCGATTGTTGGGGACAGTTCAGATAATGTCCCAGGGATCAAAGGAATTGGACAAAAGGGTGCAAGCAAGCTGATTAATCAGTTTCACACACTCGAAGCAATTTATGAAAATATCGAATCGTGTGGCACGCCCCGTATACAGAAGCTTCTATTAGAGGGTAGAGAGAGTGCTTTTCTCTCTCGGGATCTTGTGACCATGCGAACCGATATCTTTAAAGATCTTGACTTTGAGAGTTTTCTCTTTGAGGATAATAAAAACTATCTAAGTGTGTTGCTTGATGATTTTAGACGTTTTGAGATGCGTCAGGCGATCAAAAAAGCACAACAGGGTATGGTTATGGTAGATGAGCCTAAAGAGGAGAAGGCTCAAGAGAGATCTGATTCGTTCGAAGCGATTACACTGGATACTCCGAAGGGACTCTTTGAGGTGGTCAATGAGATTGATTCAGATCAGCTGATTGCGTTTGATATTGAGACAACAGGACTCGATACCAAGAAGGATCGACTTGTTGGATTCTCTTTTGCTCTGGATCAGAAGCGTGCCTATTATGTACCGATTGGACATCGTTACTTGGGTGCTGGATCGCAGATCAATATAGAGGATGCCCTAAAGGCGGTGGATAAGATCTTTAGTGCCAAGGTTATTGGACATAATCTTAAGTTTGATCTTTCACTTTTTTATTATCAGTATGGGTTTAAACCTTTGGTTCCTTTTGCCGATACCATGATTATGGCATGGCTTTTGAACCCTTCTAATAAGGTTGGTTTGGATATTTTGGCAAAACAGTTTTTTCATTATGAGATGAAGCCTTTTAAATCTTTAGTTAAAAAAGGAGAGAGTTTTGCCGATGTCGATATTGCCTCTGCCACTTTTTATGCTGCAGAGGATGCGTGGATGACCTATCGGCTCTATTTTGCACTGGATAAAGCCATGGAGTATAGTGCTATAGAGTATCTTCAAGAGAATGCTCAGCGTTGGGAGTACCCCTTTATCAATGTACTGATTGCCATGGAACAACGAGGTATTAAACTTGATGAACTTCAACTTTGTCAACTTCAAGGAGAGTTGAGTAAGCAGATACTCTCCCTGAGTCGATCGATTTATGCTTTGGCGGGTCGTGAGTTTAATATTCGTTCAACACAGCAGTTGGGTGTGATTCTTTTTGAGGAGTTGGGGCTTAAAGGAGGAAGACGTACCAAAACGGGCTTTAGTACCAATGAATCGGTATTACAATCTCTGATAGATCAGCATGAGATTATTCCAAAGATTTTGGAGTATCGTATGGTACAAAAAATCCTCTCTACCTATGTGGAGCCACTTTTAAAGTTGGCACGAGAGGATGAACAGAGTCGCGTCTATACCTCTTTTTTACAGACAGGAACCGCCACAGGACGACTCAGCTCAAAAGATCCCAATTTACAGAATATTCCTGTACGCTCTCCTCTTGGTCGAAGTGTGCGTAGAGCCTTTGTGGCAAAAGAGGGTTATAAGCTTTTAAGTATTGACTACTCTCAGATTGAGTTACGTCTCTTGGCACACTTCTCTAAAGATGCGGCTTTAATCGAGGCATTTGAGTCAGGCTTAGATATTCACATGGCAACAGCGATTAAGCTTTTTGGTAAAGAGCATGCTCAAGAGAAGCGTAATTTCGCTAAGTCGATCAACTTTGGATTGCTTTATGGTATGGGACCTAAAAAGTTATCGGCAGAATTGGGGATTGAGCAGAAAGAGGCAAAAGAGATTATTAAGAGTTATTTTGCTTCATTTCCTACGGTTAAAGCCTTTTTGAATCAGATTCAAGAGGATGTTAAAGAGAAAGAGTATGTTGAGACACTTTTACGACGACGACGAATCTTTGATTATAAAAATGCCAATGGTATGCAAAAGGCCGCCTATTTACGAGAGGCGGTCAATACAGTATTCCAAGGAAGTGCAGCAGATTTAATCAAGCTCTCAATGCTCAAAATTGAGGAGGTGATGACCCAAGAGAGGATCAGAGGGAGTATGCTGTTACAGATCCATGATGAGTTGATTTTTGAGATTGATGCTCAAGAGATAGAAGAGGTTGGTGAACGATTAAAGTCGATTATGGAAGGGGTTATGACGTTAGAGGTACCACTACACTGTTCATTAAGTATTGGCGACTCTTGGGGAGAGTTAAAATAGTCTATACTAAGAGGGGACTTAAGAAGACTCCCCTCTAAGTGCATTGATCTCAGCTCGTATTTTTTCCATTTCGAGACGCTCTCGTTCCCTTTTTATATTAAAAAGCTCCTCCTCTCGTCTGTGTCCCCTATGAGAGTAGAAGCTTGATATTAAGAATCCAAAAAAGGATAAAATAGAGCTGATTAGCGAAGCAATCAATATAAAGTCGTCATTACCCGTAATCTCAGGCTCAATGGATACAGAAGGAAGAGAAGACTTCTGCTCGATATGCGTTTTTTTGTCAAGTGTATTATCCTGAGGAGATTGTACTGTTTCTGGATAAAACTGAAAAAATAAAAATACAAACAGTGAGACAATAAAGAGTGTTGCAAAAAACCTTCTATAACTCAAGCCCATTGAGCCTCCTTTTTTAAATTGATCGCTTTGGCATTTTCAGATGCACCTTATTATATCAGAATGTAATAAAATAAATTATTATAACTTAGATTTAATCTCTTGGGCTAATTTAAAATAAGATTTCTCCATCGCATTGAGCATGCTTTCGATATTATCATGTGGCATGGTCTCTTTGGTACTAAAGAGGTAGTTCTCAATTTTTCCTGTTTTTTTATCTAGAATCTGATAGTTTGCCTCTAGGGTTACCACATTTTTGTAGGCGATAAGTTTGGTAATGTGTAGGGAGAGTTTTTTATCCATTTTATCGATATCTGACCATGGATAACCGTAGATATTGGGGTTGTTCATCGCTTTTTGTAGATAGGTAATAAGCACATTGGTCAGGTGCTCATCCATGGAGTGGATCCAGTTGGCTTTATCAATCTTTTCCAGATGATAAGGAGAGGATTTTTTGTAGATGGGAGAATCCATAAAGTAGATGGGAAGTTCTACTTTTTCTACCGCGATAAAGAGTTTGCTGTTGCGTGTAGCATCGACTTTTGAGGTGTCTCCAAAGGTGTAGAGTTGTTTGGAACTGCATCCTCCAAAGAGGAGCAGTAGCATAAGGGTGATGATGGTTATGGTTTTGTTCATTAGTCGTCTCCTACTACCAGAGCGTTGGCGTTTCGTTCTAGCATTTTATTGGTTTTATCAAAGGATTCGGATGCCTCCATGACCGCTTTAAGCGTGAGTGATACTTGATCGGCAAATTTAGAGTCGCCACCATACTCATAGGTAAGTCTCTGAATATCACGCAGGGTATTCTCTAGCTCAATGAGGGTGGTATTGATATTGCTAGGAATGCTCTGTAGATCCTCATTGGCTGTGATTTTGTTAAGGTGATTGATGGTGGTATTAAAGTTAGCAACGGTCTGTTCTAATCGCTTGATGAGTTTATTGGTTGGGCGACGGTTCTCTTCGATCATGGCGGTCATGGAGTTAAGCAGTGGCTCTAAAGGCAGCTTCTGAAGCTTCTCAAGCAACTGTTGGGTCTGTGTGATGATGCTTTTCTCTTTTTTATTTTTAATGGTAGGCAAAAGCTCATAGCTCCCCTCTTGGATAATCTCTCCAGACGTTTTGGTAAAGAGTAGTTCAATAAACTGTGAGCCTACTACAGGTAGGGTGGTTGAGAGTTTGGCTTTAAGCCCCTTGTGTACCAGTTTGGGAATGATCTCATTATTATTCTCATCTTGATCCATCAGTTTAAAGGCATCGGTATAGAGGAGCATATAGATATCACTAATAATATTGCCCTCTTTATACTCGTTCTCAATCTCTGTTACATAACCCACTTGGAACCCTTGAAACTCAATGGGTGCCCCGACATTGAGTTTGGTACTGCTTTCAGCAAAGCGTACTTTATAGGTGTGGCTCTCTCCTCCAATGCCCAGTTGTTTACTACGAAGTTCGGCTAAGTTTTTATAGAGTGGAAAGATAATCTCCTCAGCAGAGCTAAGGTTTTCATCAAGTGTATTGCTAGGTGTGTAGATGGCAATTCCTCCATGCAAGAGTTGAGAGAGTGGTGCAAGACTCATATCGAGGGTGCCTTTAGAGAAGTCCATATTAAAGGCACTTCGGGTATAGAATTTACTCTTTTTATTGATAAAATTGGTGTACTCCTCTTTAACAAATGCGGTAAAGTTGACATGGCTTCCATCAGGAGAGATCCCCACACGTACCACACGCCCAATCTCGATCATGCGGTAGTAGATGGTACTCCCTTCGGAGATATTATAACTCTCAGGGGCAGAGAGAACGTAGTAACGCCCTTTGCTATCATCGATATAGGGCTCTTCGAGACCTGTAAAGTGATAGGTGGTTGCCTGCTCTTTTTTCCCACTGAGTTCAATATAGGATCCCGAGACAATGGTATCGAGTCCCGAGACCCCATTGGATCCCACATCAGGGTGAACGATCCAAAAGCGTGCTTTTTTATTGAGATAAGGGGTAACATCACGGTTCATTCGTGCTTGAATGAGTACTCCTTCGCCATCTTCTGTGAGGGAGATCTTTTTGACCAGTCCAACATTGACATTGCGTATTTTTATGGGGCTTTGATTTTCGATCAGTCCTGCATTGGCTTTAAAAGTGATCTCAATCATGGGACCAATTTTGGCATAGTACTCAAAGGCGAGCCAGAGGGCAATAATCATCGCAATCAGTGGTACCAGCCAAACGGTGGTGAGCAGTTGAATACCGCGTGACTCTTTGACCTTTGGGGCATTGTATTTTCGCATTGAATATCCTATTTTTTTATTAATCTTGTATCAAATGAGAGAGCAGATAGCATGGTAAAAAAGACCATTAACGCAAAGGCAGTTGCCCCTGCACCTGGAACGATCTGTACGGCAGAGAAGTGAATGAGTACCGAAAGAATCGCTACGACAAACACATCGATCATTGACCATGACCCAATAGACTCTGTTAGGTAAAAAAGTTTATGCTTATCTACCCTTGATGATTTAACATTATACTTAGTAGAGATTAGAAGATAGATAATAAAGACAAATTTTAAGAGAGGAACAAAAACAGATGCCACCAAAATAATAAGGGCAACAGGATAGGATCCATGCTCCCAGAGTGAGATTACTCCACCAATAATGGTATTTTGGTGTACCACACCAAACTGTTTGGTTACTAAAATAGGGTAGAGATTGGCAGGAATATAGAGGATCATGGCAGTAATTAAAAAGGCAATGGTTCGGTGAAGACTGGTTTTTCCATCAGGAGAGATTTTTTCATGACAACGTCGACAGTGGATCTCTCCTTTTTGGTTTAGGTTAACCGCTTCACAGATGGGACAGCGTACAAAACGGTTTTTGCTCATGAGTGCTCCTTGTAGATACGCTCATATTCACTCCAGAGTTCTGCAAAACTGATACGTTTGATAATAATGGCATCGAGCATCAGAAGACACAGTAGTGCCACAAACGAGACACCCAGTTCGATCTGTGCATAATCAAAGAGTTTAACCATAGCAACGAGAATGGAGACAAAAAAGATATCAACCATGCTCCATGGACGCAGTTTGGCAATGAGTATCAGTAGGCGTTTGACCAGATAACCCAACCGTTGTTGGTGCATCAAAACTAAGAGTAAAATCAGTGAACCAAGGATTAAAATGGGAAAGAGGAGAATAAGAAAAAAGAGCATGATCCCCACCAGATAGTACCCCTCTTGGAAGATTACAACAAACAGAGAACTCAGCGTAAGGCTCTGATTGATACCGTTAATATTAATGGTAATAATCTCAAACGAAAAGGCAACAATCAGCAGAATAAGTGCTGTAAAACTTAACGCAAGGGTGGTTTGAAAAAGGTTGCGTTGATTACGGTAGATCACACTGTTACAGTGTTGACAGAGTGCTTTGGCATTGTGGTGAAGTTTGATCTTCTTGTGCAGGGTATGGCACTTTTTACAGATGACAAGGGTATCGAGTTCTTCTTCATTCATGGAGTAGATTATAGCAAGAATTTCTAAAGGTCGCTACATCGATTTAATAAAGGTCGCGTAGATCTCTTCGAGCTCATGATCCTCTTTTTCCATGAGTTGTGCATTGTCTGTTTTAATGGTCTCTTCGAGTACCGCCATGCGTTTGATGAGGTAGTGAAAGATCTCTCGATTAACATCGGGAAGCATGTCGTGTCGAAGCTGTTTGGCATCGGTTGTGCAAGAGAGTATGCGTGCAGGAATCCCTACCGCGGTGGCATTGGCGGGCACATCTTTAATAACCACTGAGTTGGCACCAATTTTACACCCTTGTCCAAGGGTGATGTTGCCTAGCACCTTTGCACCTGCACCAATAACCACATTACTCTGTACCGTAGGGTGACGTTTACCATGAGAAAGAGAGACTCCCCCTAGGGTTACCTGTTGGTAGATCAGTACATCATCCCCAATCTCGGCAGTCTCACCAATGACCACCCCAACCCCATGATCGATAAAGACACGACACCCAATGGTGGCAGCAGGATGGATATCAACCGTGGTTAAAAACTGTCCAACAGCCGAGATAAATCGAGGGATAAAACGCCAGCCTCTTTGGTAGAGACGGTTGGCAATACGGTAAAAAAAGAGTGCCCATAGCCCTGGGTAGTTAAAGAGTAACTCAAAGCTTGAGTGCAGGGCAGGGTCGTTACGTTTGACATTTAAAAAATCCTCTTTGATGGTCTGAAACAGTGTCAATTTTTAATCCTCATAGTTGGCTTGAATGGTCTTAAGATAGCTATTTTCGCTTAAATAGAGATAAAGCTTGCCCAATAATTTATCTTTTTGAGTAGAATTGATAAGAGAAGACTCTTCAAGTTGGCGTTTGAGTTGTTTGGCAATCCAGTTGGTATCATAGTCAATATCATCGAGTACATCCATCAGGTTTTGAGATTCGATAATTCGTTCAATATGGTACTCTCCTTTCTCGTCAAAGCTGATGGTTGCTTCGGTAGGATGGGTAAAGAGGTTGTGTTTCATTCCCAGTACCTCTTGGTAGGCACCTGTTAGGAAAAAGGCAAGAAAATACTCCTCTTGGGTTACATCAATATCGTGCAGATAGAGAGGCTTCTCTCGGTTAAAGTCAATCTCTCCATCGCTGTCACAGGTGATATCCCAGATGCTTGCAGGATTGGTGGGTTTAAGGTGTAGCTTATCGATGGGCATTATAGGAAAGTGTTGTCCCAATCCCCAAAAGTCAGCAAGAGATTGAAAAGCAGAGAAGTTAACAAGGTACCGCTCTTGGATCTTATCTTGGAGTTTTTGTAGTTCATTGGTCTCTTCATCTTTGAGCAGATAGATGGACTTCTTAACAATCAGATTGACCAGTATTTCGGTGTTGGAACGATCTTCTAGGTCGATATAGCCCAGATCAAATAGGGTCAAAAGGCTCTCCATGTGGTCAAGGCTATCGTGGAGATACTCCCGTGCATTGGTACGGTTGAGGGCTTTCCAGAGGGCATGAAGCTCTTCGACAAGGGGAGGATTTTGCTCTTTAAGCCGAAGCGATCGCTCATGGTACTCCTGAGAGAAGAGCTCTAAAACAGGGGCAATGAGCACCGCATGGCTTGCAGCAATAAAGCGTCCCGATTCGGTAAAGATATCAGGTTCGGTGATCCCTTTACTTTTGGCAATCTCTCGCATTAAAAAGATCACATCATTGGCAAACTCTTTGAGTGAGTAGTTTCGTTCTATGGTGTGTCCATGTTGAGAGTACTCCACCGCAAGTCCCCCACCAATATTGACCGCATTGAGTGCTTCTGCTCCTCGTTTTTTAAGATCTGCATAGATATTTCCCGCTTCACGTAAGGCTTTTTTGAGGGGTGCAATATCGCTCATCTGTGAGCCAATATGGAAATGAATCATCCAGAATCGATCCAGTAGGTTATTGGATTTCAGTAGTTCATAGGCTTCGAGTAACTCGGTAGAGGTAAGACCAAATTTAGAGCTGTACCCCCCACTTTTTGCCCAGATTCCTACCCCTGAGCTATGGAGTCGTATACGTACCCCAATTTTAGGAATCACAGGAGTCTGCTCTTTTTGATTGAACTCTTGATTAACCGCAATAATGGTCTCTAGCTCCCCTAAGCCTTCGATGGTAATGGTAATATTATGTCCCATGTTTGCCGCAATAAAACAGAGAGAGATCATCTCGCGATCTTTAAAGCCATTTACGGTAATGGGTGCCCCAAGGGGGGTATGGGTGATGGCAAGAATGAGTTCGGCTTTGCTTCCTGCTTCGAGTCCATAGTTGTAGGGTGAGGCTACCTTCATGAGGGCATGAACAAAGTTGGGAAACTGGTTGACTTTAAGAGGAAAAACTGCTTGAAAGGCTCCATGATAGTCAAACTCCTCTTTGGCATGATTAAATGCCTCATAGAGTGTATCGATCTGCTTTTTTATTAGATGTGGAAAACGAAGCAGTAGTGGACCTTTGTAGCCCTTGTTTCTGATTGTTTGTGTGATCTCTAGTAGAGAAGGTTGACGCTTGTAGTTGATGTTGACAGTGCTTTTTTTGATAATAAAGTTATTATCTGACCAAATATCTATACCATAGTTTGATTGCATACAGTACTCCCCAAAAATATTGAGGATATTATAGCGAAATATTCCCCACCAAAATGGCGTGAGTTTGGCTATCTTAAGAAAAAGATCGGCTTCTTAGGAGAAAACTATACAGCAATACCTTCGATACCTAACCCCAATCCATCGTGGAGTCTTAAGTGATGTTCTTGAAAGAGGGCACCTCCTTGGATGGGGTTATAATCAAGTAGGGCAACCCCATCGAGATCAAGTCGAGTAATGCTCTCGGATCGTGCCGAGACTACATGCAGTGCAGCTCCTATAGAGATGGGACCCTCGAGCATACATCCCATCATGCACTCAACATTATAGAGTGACGCAATATCGGCAATTTTAAGAGCATTGCTGATCCCCCCACATTTGGCAAGTTTAATATTGACAAGGTCACACGCATCCATCTCGAGTAGCTCAATGGTCTGTTTGGGCGAAAAGATCGACTCATCGGCAAGCAGTGGGGTAAGGGTGCGTTCTTTGATGTATCGCATGCCCCGAAGATCGTTGGCTTTGACGGGTTGTTCAATAAGATCAATGTTGATACCTTCGCGTTCTAGTCGATTGAGTATTCGAACACTCTCTTTGGGGCTCCATGCTTGATTGGCATCGATACGCAGTTTAGTATCGGGAAAAGTCTGGGCGATGGCTTGGATTCGTTGGTAATCTTCTGCGATGGTGGTACCCACTTTAATCTTAAGGGTATCGTAACCCAAATCAACTGCCTTTTGTGCATCTTGAAGCATCTCATCAATAGCGTTTAGGCTAATGGTAATATCCGTCGAGAAGGTTGTTTTGTTACCTCCTAGAAGTCGATAGAGGGGTTGTTGGTGGTATTGTGCCCAGAGATCATAGAGTGCGATTTCAAGTGCCGATTTAAGGGTTGTGTTGTGAACCATGCTATGTTCGAGGGTATGAAGGAGATGATTAAATGCCGTAAGCTCTTGATTGATTAGTAGAGGGGTAATGTGTGCGAGTGCAGCCTGCATTCCTTTAAGGGTCTCTCCTGTAATGACGGCGGTGGCGGCTCCCTCCCCATAACCAATAAGACCTTGGTCGGTCTGAATGGTAACCACAAGATCTTGGAGGTGGGTTACGGTACGCAAGGAGGTCTTAAATGGTGTTTTTAAGGGAGTAGATAGAATTTGGCTTTCAATATTAATAATCTTCATGACGTATTTTAACATATTTTTTTGCTATAATACGCCTTTGTTTTTAATAGCACTATTTAATAAAAGATAATAAAAAGGGAATAATTAATGAAATCCAGTTCAAAGGTTCTTCTGTTTGGGGTGTTGAGTGCACTGCTGTTGATTGCAGCTTGTCTCTATACCCATCTAGAGGAGTTCACCGCAGATGCAACCGCACAACTCATCGAGGTGAGTAGTTCAGCAGAGATAGAACCCAAGGAGAGTTTACCTCCGTTAGCTCCCGCACCAAAAGAGCATAAACTCATCGAACAATCAACCACTCCCATACCTAAGCCAAAGCCCAAAGAGGAGACAAATCAGAGCGATGATTCTTTGATGGTTGACGCAAAATTGTTCTATCAAATTATAGAGCATAATATTACCATTGATGGGCGACTGCCAATTATGGAAGATAGCGATATTCTAAAGCAGCGAATGATGAAAGAGTGTTCAACGCTTCACTGTAATAAACAGGTACGATTCTCTCCACAAGAGAGAGAACCTGAATGGAAAGAGCTTGCCATTGCATTAATTCAACTTTTTCATGAAGAGGGTTTAAGTGAAGCGATGTTTGAAGCAGAGCGTAAAAAGATTACGATAGAGGCGGTCTTTAAGAGTGAAGCATCTAAGTTGCGTTTGGATCAGCTCTTAGAAGGGTATGATGCTCTTTTTGATATTCAAGATAGCTCTTTGGTTAAAGTTCCTGAGAATAGAGTTGCGCTGGTTACTACACCAGAAGAGAATAAAAGTACAACCAGCAATCAGAGTCTAGAGGTTGCTGCGGCAATGCTTGCAGAGGATGCCATCGAGCAGAATCAGACCACGCCAATAACTTTAGCTCAGGCGAAGGTTTCGGAGATTCTAAAAAAGAGACCCATTAATTTCCATCGAAATCGAGCACGAATTACTAGAAAAGGCAGGGCTACACTTAGAGAGATTATCGCAATATTAGAACCACTTAAAGATGAGATAGAGATAGAGGTACAAGGCTATACCGATGCTGGAGGAAAAGCAAAAGTCAATCTCTGGATTAGTCAACAGCGTGCCAAGAGTGTCAAGTGGTATTTGGGGCATCATGGTCTAGATCCCAAAAAAATAACCGCAAAAGGGTTTGGAGAGACCAATTTATTGCTTGAAGATCAGCCCTATAATATACGGAATAGACGTGTAGAAATTGTAATTAAAAAGGAGAAAAAATGATAGAGATAATGGAGAAAATGGTACTCTGTTTGGCAATAGCACTCTTGTTGGGGTTTTTGGTGGGGTGGCTGTTTTCTAAAGCCCTACATCGAGAGCGTCCTGAGTTTCATGACGAGATTGAAGAGGAGAGTGAAGATGAACTCTTAGCACGGGTACGTCAACTTGAAAAACTTTATGAGAATGAAAAAGCACTCTCTGCAGAGTATCAGAAAAAGAATAAAAAACTCAAAGGGGAGCTGATGAAAAAGATTAACCTGCTTAGCAATACCTCTGAGACACTAAAGGAGATACAGAATAAGAATGGTCATCAAGATATTGAAGAGAAGCTTCGTAGAAAAGAGGCAGAGCTTAGAGAGTTTGAAGAGGTACTAATCAAAGCAGAAGAGACCATTGAGTCACAAAAAGCAGAGATTCAAAAGCTTCAAGAGCAGTGTGTTAAAAAATAGTCGATAAAAAAGCTCTTTAATGAGCTTTTTAGGCGTATGGTATAAGTTGTGTTGATTGATATTTTGTAGATTTATAAATTATTAAAAGTTGAATGATGTTTAGAAAAGATTAAAGATGGTGGGTCCAGAGAGACTCGAACTCTCGACCACTCGGTTATGAGCCGAGTGCTCTAACCAACTGAGCTATAGACCCTTTTATATTAAAAATTACCTTCGTTGATGTCTACTACGTTTCATCATGGTTATTTTTGAGTCAGAATTATACATAAAATAGAAACGAAAAGCAAGTAAATTCTCTAAAATCCCAAAAAGAAAAGCAAAAATGATAAAAGATGTTCCACCATGACTGAACATGGGCAGAGGTAACCCCACCACGGGGGCGAGACCAATGGTCATGGAGATGTTTACCCCCATGTAGATAAAAAATAAAAAAGCGATCCCCGAAGCCATCACCTTAATAAAGTAATCTTTGGCATAACTCATGGCAATATGTAAAAGATGTAAAATCAAAAAGATATAGAGTCCAATTACCGTTACAATACCAATAAATCCAGATCGTTCCCCAAGATAAGCAAAGATAAAGTCGGTAGAGGAGACAGGTAGAAAGTTGAGTTGTGTTTGTGTAGAGTTGTCTCTGGTTTGACCATCCATTCCTCCTGAACCAATGGCGATTAGGGATTGTTGGACGTGATAGCTGGGTTTTCCTAAAAAATTGGCGATTCGCTGTTTTTGATATGGTTTCAGTGCATGGGTATAGAGTAGTGGTGCAGAGAGCCCAATAATCAATAGTAGTCCTACCCAGATACGTGCTTGAATACCAATAACAAAAAGTACACCAAAACCAGTCAGTAAGAGTACCAACCCTGTTCCTAGATCAGGCTCTTTTGCAATAAGTATAAAGGGGAGCAAAATATAAAATGAGAGTCGCATAAACATTTTGAAGTCATAGCCCGATTTTGGAGGGGGGTTTCTCATAATGATGTAGCCCAGCATCAAGAGTACTGTAATTTTAATAAACTCCGATGGTTGAATGGTAACTCCAATACCAGGGATCTCAATCCAGCGTCTTGCTCCAAGGATTTTTTTACCAAAGAGGTCAACGCTAAGAAGAAGTCCAAGATTGATCCAATAAGAGAGAGGGATAAGCCACTTATACTTTCGCCAAGGGATTAAAAAGGCAATAAAAAACACCACTGCAGCAATACCATAATAGACCATCTGCTTTTGAAAAAGTTTGGGATTGATCTCATAGACCAGATAAGAGGAGAAGACAAAAAGTGGAATCAGCTGTAGTATTAAAATAAAGTTAAATTGTTGAAGTATACGTCGATCAAATTGAAACCAGTTTCTCATATAATGCTCTTGTTTTAAGATTTTGTATTATAGCTAGCAATCAATTAATCTTAAGCAGTGATGAGGGAGAAAGAGAGTACGAAATTAGGGAGGAAAGAGTACTCAAATGCTATGTTTGTCTATCAATTTAAAAGGAGGAATGGGAAAAAACGTTTCTCATCACCTGCTTAAGATATGAGAAATTATATCTAAATCGGATAAAATTACTCTTAATTTAAAGGAAAATTATTATCTTTTTTGATTAAAATTAGAAGTGTCGCTTATTTCTGGGCTTTCTAGAGCCTTTTTGAACCTTATTTTTACTTTGATTGCTAGCAGATTTGTCACTATTCATCATTTTTTGAGCAATCTCTTTAGCTTTTTTAAGGTCAATACCCTCTTTTTTTTCTCTTCTCTTTGGTTGTTTTTTTTCATCTATTAAAGGGGGTGTTGTTTTGAATCCTTCAAGGTTCCAAAGTGAGATGCTTTGTGATGTGGCTTCTTGGATGCTCTGGAGTTCTTGGGATTGATCTTCGCAGATGAGTGAAATCGCAACACCTTTTTGGTTGGCACGTCCTGTTCGTCCAATACGATGAATATAGGCAGCTATATCTTGAGGGAGTTCAAAGTTGATAACCACAGGAAGTTCTGTGATGTCAATACCGCGTGCAGCAACATCGGTGGCTACGAGGATTGAGATTTTTCTCTCTTTAAATGCCAATAGTGCTTGGGTTCGCATGTTTTGACTCTTGTCTCCATGAATGCCTACTGCTGTAAGGGTGTTGCTTTTGAGATAGGTGACAATTTGATCGACTTGGCGTTTGGTATTGGCAAAGATTAATATGCGATCCCATGGGTTTTGTTCTATTAGGGCATGGAGTGCTTCAAGTCGCTGGTTTGTAGAGATATGAACAATGGCTTGTTCGATAGTGTGTATTGGGCGTTGGTCGGGGGCTATGGTAAGTTCTATGGGGTTGTGCATAAAGCTCTTTGCCAACTTTCTAAGCGGATCGATGAAAGTCGCTGAGAACATTACGGTATGTCGATGGGTAGGGGTTTGTTTGAGAATGGTGATGATCTCTTCTAAAAATCCCATTTCTAACATTTTGTCTGCCTCATCAAGAACAATCATCTGAAGTTTAGAGAGATTGAGTGTTCCATTTTTGATATGTTCAAGTGTTCGGTGGGTGGTTCCTACGGCAATATTGGCACCCGCTCGGAGTGCTTGGATTTGAGAGCCGAGCTTAATCCCTCCATAGAGAGCAACGGATTGGTGTGGAGTGTTGGATGCAAGCATTTGAATCTGCTGATGAAGTTGTAGAACAAGCTCGCGGGTGGGTGCAAGGATGAGTGCATCAATTTTGTAGCGATCGGCTCCTTTTTTGTTCTCTTTTGGAGGAGTTAGGTTTTGAAGCATGGGCAAGATAAAAGCAGCACTCTTTCCTGTGCCTGTTTGTGATGAAGCGATGAGATCTTTTTTTTCTAATAATAATGGTATGGCTTTTTTCTGAATTGGGGTGGGTTCTGTGTAGCTCATGGTTTGAATATTGTTTAAAAGTGTTGGGTTTAAGTTGAATACTTTAAAGGACAAGTTAACTCTCCTGTTGTAGTTTGTTTTAATCGGATTAGATATATAATAACATCTTAAACTAAAAAAAGGAAAAATTATGAATCCACTTTTAATCTTTTTTGTTTTGCTCTTTTTGGGGGCGATGTTTCTTATTGGTGAGCATCCTGAATATAACCCTTTGAGCTCAGATAAACAAGAGGTAACCACCAACTCTAGTGATGTAATGAGCAACGCAGCCAAAAAAGAGAATGAACAGATGGGAGAGGAGTAATCCTCTCGGCTCTTTTTAATATTTTTATTTTATCTTAACCTTAATTCCCTATAATCCCCCTCAATAAAAAAACGAGGATATCTTAATGCAATTTCAAACGTTTAAAATAGATAATCTAGATCAGTTCCCCCAAGATTTAGAGCAACTCCTAAATCATCAACTAGCAACCATCAAGCAGTTAAGCACAGGTGATGCTTTAACCTATCATGAGATCTTAAAGCCCATGCAGGATCTCGAAGAGGAGTTGGGAAACTTTTTTACACCGCTATCGCATCTCAATTCGGTTGAAAACTCTGAATCGACACAAAAGGCGTATGAAGCATCACTTCCTCTGCTTTCCAAATTCTCTAGTGCCGTTTCTCAAAATGAGGATCTGTTTCGTAAATTGAAAGCACTTAACTCCAAAGACCTAGAGGAGCAACGGGTCATCGATAATGAGATTAAAAGCTTTGTACTCTCAGGAGCCAATCTCTCCCAAGAAGAGAAAAAAGAGCTTGAAGCGATTGATCTACGTCTAAGTGAGTTGGGGAATCTCTTCTCCCAAAATCTGCTTAATGCAACCAATGCTTATGAGCTGACTATTCATGACAAAGCTGATGTGGCTGAGCTTCCTGAGAGTGATCTTGCTCTTGCACGTATTGAGGAAGAGGATGGGGTGGTCTATTATCGCTTTACCCTACAGATACCATCTTATATGGCATACATGACATACGGGTCAAACCGTACCTATCGAGAGGAGCTCTCACGGGCATACGCCACCCGAGCACCTGAAAATGCCAAGGTGATCGATGAACTTTTAGAGTTACGTCAACGTAAAGCCAAGCTTTTAGGGTTTGAGAATTATGCGTCATACTCTCTTGCGACTAAAGATGCCAATAGCGAAGCGGGTGTGATTGATTTTCTTGAAGAGCTTGCTACTCAAGCACTCCCCCAAGCCAAGGTCGAGCTTGAAGAGCTTAAAGCCTTTGCCAAGCATACCGATGGGATTGAGGATCTTGCAGGGTATGATCTTGCCTACTACTCGGAGAAGCTAAAAAAAGAGAAGTTTGATTTTGATGAGAGCATGACCAAGCCCTATTTTGAACAGTCTAAAGTGCTCAGAGGCATGCTGGATGTTGTCTCAGAGCTCTTCTCTGTTGAGTTTAAAGCGGTAGATGTTCCCGTATGGCATGAAAAAGTGCAGACCTTTGATCTGTATGAAAAGGATACCATTGTAGGACGGGTCTATTTTGATCTTGAAGCACGAGAGAGTAAACGAGGTGGAGCATGGATGCACGATTGGGAGACCCATTTTATCGATACTCATGGTGAAAAGCATCTGCCAAGTGCTTTTATTGTAGGGAACTTTGCACCCTCTACAGAGAGTCAGCCAAGTCTCTTAAGACATGATGATGTGGTCACACTTTTTCATGAGATGGGGCATGGTCTACATCATCTGTTGGGGCGTTGTCATGAACGTTCGGTCTCGGGGATCAATGGTGTGGCGTGGGATGTGGTGGAGTTTCCTTCACAGTTTCTTGAAGCCTTTGCTTATGAGAAGCCCATTCTCAAACGTTTTGCCTTCCACCACGAGACAGGTGAGCCCATGAGTGATGAGCTACTCAACAAAATCAAAGAGAGCAAAAACTATCAAGCTGCCTTAGGTATTTTACGTCAGGTGGAGTTTTCGTTGTTTGATTTTAAATTGCACCAAAAACTCTACCAAGGGGATGAGGTTCAAGCCCTGCTTGATGAGATCCGTCAAACCACCGCACTGCTTCCTGTACCCAAATACAATAAGTTTCAGCACGGTTTTGCCCATATCTTTGCAGGTGGATATGCTGCGGGTTACTACAGCTACAAATGGGCAGAGGTTCTTAGTGCCGATGCCTTCTATGCCTGTTTGGATGAAAAACAAGGGTTTAATCAAGAGAAAGCTGATGGCTATTTGAAATATATCCTAAACCGAGGGGGATCGGAGGATATGTCGGTACTGTATAAAAAATGGCTAGGACGAGAACCAAAAGTCGAGAGTCTTTTGAAGCTTTATGGGATTGGGGTTTCTTCTTGAGGATAATACTTCGGAAGTAGTGCTTTGGCTCCACCAAAGGGGATGAGATTAAAGGGGTAGATTTTGATGGGCTTGGTCGAGAGGTTGGGTGGAGGAGTGAGGTTTATCATAGAAGATAATACCTCTATTTGAGACTTACGCTCTATCTAAGTTATCAAGCAGTTCCAAGCCTCTTTTCTTATCTCCTTTAGAAGCCATCAAATCAAACCGTGTTTTAGCATCAAACTGTGTTAAGGCAATGGTAGCAAACTCATCAAAGAGTTTATTAAGTGAGATTTGTTTGCTCTTTGCGTAATTTTTGAGTCTCTCATATTTACTATCTGAAATGCGTAAGGTTAGTGTACTCATAATGTATACCTTTCTAAAAATTGTTTTGGGGTTAAAACTTCTATATCAAAATGAAGTTCGCCAAATGCTATGTCTTTGGTGTTATCGGTGATAATCACTCTACTGTTACTTGCTACGGCAAGTTCTATGAGAAAATCATCATTTTTGTCTTCAAGATTTGGTCGCCATAAATAGAATATTTCATTCCATTGACAAGTTGATAAAAATGCTTGAAAGAGTTCATTTTGCTCTTCTACATATAAAGAACAGAGTTTTTGAATCTTTTCTCGTTTCATGACAGCTTCATATTCAAGAAAAAGTGTGGTACTGATTTGAGGAGATATTTTCTCCTTTAATGCTTGTCGAATAATCTCTCGACTTGACCCATCTTTACTAATAAGAGCTGAAATCCATATATTGGTATCTACAACTACTTTCATGAATTATGATAGCATATATGATGTTAAAAATGAATTAGTTGTTATTATAATAAGAGATTTTTTTTGAGAGGTGGGTTTAGGTTGGTTGAAGAGATTGAGTATTTTGATGGGCTTGGTTGAGAGGTTGGGTGGAGGAGTGAGGTTTATGGATTGTGATATAAAAATATACTTTTTCAAAGGGTTATATTCTTTATTATGATTTAATATTTTAAACTTTAGTTGTTATTTTTATATTTCTCTTTTTTTGTTATATAAATCTTAATTTAGTGTTTTTTTGTTTTGTTCTCTTTAGAATATCTTGTATAATAATTATAATTTGATACAAAAAATGGAAGTAGATGAGCATAAAATTCAATTTTTTTAAAGCATTAGCAGGAGATAGTATTCTTATCTCAACGGATAGAACAAATATCTTAATTGATGGTGGATATGGGATTACTTATGAAGAGCAGATTCAACCTAAACTCAATAGACTGAAAAATTGTTTAGACTTGGTTGTTTTGACACACATAGATGAAGACCATATATGTGGTTTAATTGAAATGATTCAAAATGATAGAAAAAATACAAATAAGATAAAAGAGTTTTGGTTTAACTCTATTAAAAGTATAAGAGTACGAAAAAATAGGAATGTTCCTGTAAGTTATGGACAAGCAGAAACATTTGATGCTTTATTAAAAGAATATGATGTTCCTGTGAATCATGAAATATTTCTTACAAATAGTGACAATCAGAAAAAATATCTTATCAACAATGAGATAGAATTACAGTTATTATCCCCTTATGAATCAGATTTGAGAATTTTAGAAAGAAAAGAACCTAAAAATCAAAATCCTACAGAGTGTTTAAAAAATAAAGCTAGACAAGTATCAACTGCATTTGGTTCTGATAATCGACCTCCTAATAAATCAAGTATAGCTTTTATTTTAAAATATGATACAAAAGAGTTTTTGTTTTTAGCAGATGCAAATATTGAGGTTATAAATAGGTCTTTAGAAACTTTAGGCTATTCAGAAAATAAATTAGTGGTAGAGTTTGTAAAGCTTTCTCATCATGGAAGTTTAGAAAATATTAATGAAGATTTTTTAAAGATGATTGATACAGATAAGTTTATAATTTTGACAGAAGGCAAACCTTATAATCATCCAAGTAAAGAAATTTTTCCTCTGATTATAAAGCATCAAGCAAAAGATAAAGATATAGAGTTTATTTTTAATTATGAGGGAATAAAAAATAGAAAATTACAAGAAGCGAAAGATAATGGTGTTGATTTGACAAGATGTTCATTTAAAGTATTGAGTCGTAATTTTTTAGAAGTATAGGGGGAGAAATTGGAAGAAAATGAGATAAAAGAGTGTATTGTTAAAATTAAAACAAATGGTTCTCATGGTACAGGTTTTTTTATAGATACAAATAAAATTTTAACTTGTTTTCATGTGATTAAAGATACTTTAGAAGAAGATATAAAAGTAGTTTTTAATGGAGACGAATACTCTGTTAAAATTGTAGATAGAAAAGAAGAATTTGAGATTGATTTAGCTATTTTAAATATTGAAGTTAATAATAGAAATTTTTTAAATATAGATGAAACTATATTAGATGAACATAAATTAAGAAGTTATGGTTTTGCAAATAGTGAAGATTATTTTGATAATGCTCCTGAAGGTTTTGAACGAGGATGTGTACCTGTAACTTTGGAGTATGAGGGAACTGATAATCATTTTATAAAGTTAAAAAATGGTCAAGTTGAAGAGGGACATAGTGGTTCTCCTATTATTAATTTAACTACAAAATCTGTTTGTGGGGTTTTAAATATAAGCAAAAATCCTAATAATAGCTTAGGTGGATATGGAATTCCTATTGAAAAGTTGAAGTTGTTGGATTTAAATAAGAAGGTTGTAAATATGCTTGAAATTGCTATAAAAGAAACAGATACATTAATTAAGAAAGGAGAGATTGTAGAACAATTAGTCTCTAAACTTTTACATGCCGAAAACTATATATTAAAAGAACAGCTTAGTAATAATGGTAAAAAATATGAGTATATATATGAGAATAAAAATAATGATATTTATATAAATTTTTACGATAGAGAAGAGGTAAAAAAAGAATCTATAGAGGGTATTGTTACAAAGCAATTAATAAATGATTATGGTAAAGTTTGGATTTTAACTACTCATGGATTAGAAACAAGTGCAAATGAGTTGGTTATTAAATTAAAAAATAAGCAAAATATTATTGATTTTTCTAAAAAAAAGTTATTGGATTTATTAATTTCAAGAAATATAATTATAGATAACTCTTTATTAGATAGAGGATGTTTTAATGATGATTATGTCGAGAATAGTTCAACTCTTATTTTTTCGGAATATGGTTATTATTATTTAACAAAAATTGAAAATAGTGAAGAAGATGGGATTATTGTTCACAATGCGTTAGATGGTAGTTTAATTAAAGATACAGCATTATTAAATGATTTGTCAAAGCTAGACTCATTATTTAAAGATTTAAATTTTTATTTTATAGAAAAGTTTATTGAAGATGCTCAAATAGAACGAGAGTATCCTATCTTTGATACGAATAAATTAAAACTTTCATCTAAATATATAAATAAAATTCAAAAAAATGCAATAAAATTTAAACATCCATATAAAGAAAATCTTTCATTAGATGATTTATTTATATATCCTGATTTAGAAATTATGACTAAAGAAGTTAAAGATATAAAACAATCATTAGAAATTAACTCTAAAAAATTTATAAATGTAGATGAAATTAAATATAGTATTATTTATGGTTCAGCCACGTCAGGTAAAACATCTCTTGCTTATAGATTACAATTAGAATATACTCAAAATAAATATATCCCTATTGTTATTGAAGGAAAGGATATTAAAAATAAAGGATTCAAAAAGGATAAGATAAAAAGAAAGATTTTAAAAACATTTAATAATCAATATAATGAACAATTAAAACTTTCTAATTTTGAACAATTAGAAAAAGAAAAAATTATAATAATAATCGATAATTTTCATTTTATTTTTAAAAATGATGATAAAAATGATGATAAAAATTATCGTATAAAAAACGATGATAACCATTATAAAGTAATATATATTAATAATTTAATCAGTTTGGGATACAAAAATATATTATTTATTGCAGACGAATCATTATTATTACAAGCAACAACAGAAGGAATTTTATCGAAAGCATTATTAGATTTTCATCATTTTAAGATTTTACCATTAGGGTATAAATTAAGAAATGAGATAATTAAAAAATGGATTTCTCTTGGTCGAGAGTTAAAAATAGATAAAGATAGTTTATTACTTATTGCACGAGAAAAAGAAAAAATTATTAGTTCAACAGTAGGATATAATCTTGTTCCTGCATATCCATTATATATATTGACATTATTGCAATCTATGGAAGCAAATAGTGGAAACTTAAATGAAAATAGTTCATATGGACATTACTATAGCTTTTTGATTATTCAATATCTTAATTATGATAATAAAATGGAAGAAAAAGATATTACAACGGTATATGGGGTTTTGTCAGCATTAGCTTATAAGTTTCTAAAGGAACAAGAATATACTTGTACTTATGCAGAATTATTAAATTTTTATATAGATTATCGTAATGAAAAAAAATTTACACCATCTTTTGATGTGATACAAAAGGTAATTGATACAAATATTTTAATAAAAGATGAGAATGATGGATATAAATTTTCACACGATTATTTATATTATTATTTTGTGGCTAAACATTTGGCTAATAATATCAATAATCCTGAGATAGTAGAGTTAATTCAAAAAATATCAGATAAAATGTATAGGGTGGAATTTGCAAATATCATTATGTTTTTATTGCATCATTCTCCACAAAAATTTATACTTGAAATGTTAATAAATAAAACAAAACAAATATTTAAGGAAACAAAAGAGTTTACTTTTTCAATAAAAGAATTAGAAAATATCAATAAATCTTTAAAACAAGAGAGATTAAAATTAGAAGATAAAACAGTTGAAGAAGCTAGAGATGAAGAGTTAGAAAAAGAAGAACAACATTATCGTATTGCTCAAAGAAATCAAAAAAAACAAGAAGATGAGTATCCTGATTATGATGAGGAGATAGAAGCATTAGATACTTTTTCAGAATTGAATTTAGCATTTAAAATGATTGAAATATTAGGACAGATAGTTAAAAGTAATTCAAATTTAGATGGAAATTTAAAATATGAATTAATAGAAGAGGCTTATAAAGTTAGTCTTCGTTCTCAAGGAAAAATTGTAAATTTTATAGAGGCTAATCATAGTTTATTACTTGAAGAAATTAAAAGTATTATTGAAAGTAAAAATTATGTTTCTGAATATGAAAAAAATGAAATTGCAGGAGAAATAGTCTTTGCAATGGTTTCTTCTATATCTAAAGGTATTATTAGTAAAGTAGCAAAAGCTGTTTCATCAGAAGAGTTAAAAATAATATATCAAGAGATTAAAGAATCAGATAGAGATAATCTTGCTATAGAATTAATTGACCAAGCGATTGTTTTAGATTTTAAAAGTGGATTAAAAGTTAGAGAAATTGAGAAGATTCATAAAAAATTAGTTTATGAAAATAATACTTTACCTGATTTTATATTAAAAAAATTAGTATTGGAACATTTGTATATGTTTAAAACGGATATATCTACTAAACAATCTATTTCAAGTAAGTTAGGATTAGATGATAATTCATTAAAACGAGAACATATAAAGGCTATAGCGAGATAAAGGATTTTTATGTACTAATTACTTTAAAAGGAGTAAAAATTATAAATTTAAGATTTAGATGATATGCCAAAAAAAGACTGGAAAACCATAATAACCACCATCAACACCAAATCTCCAACCTACCTAAAAAACTTTCTAACCTCCAACGAAGTTTTTTGCCCCTCAAAGGGATTTGAAAATATCTTTGAGCCAAGTCACAATACCTTTAGCTTAAAGCACCTCAACAAGCCAAATCCTGCTAACTGGATACCAATTTACAAAGAAGATGACCTCAGTGACTACCTGATAGAAAATAGGCTTATGCTTGTGCGTTGTGGTCAGGGAGAGTTTTTCTTTTACAAAGGGGAGATAGTTTTTGATTTGAGAGCGTTGGAGCATGATGAGATATTGGTGGAGAGCATTGAGAGTGTGGAGGGGTTTATGCCTTTGACACTGTAAGAGTTTCATCGTAATGAAAACGCTTACCTCAACCGAGCTTTGGCACTAGGAGTGTTGAATCACTTTTTAGACAGTAAGAGTTTAGAGGTGTTTGAAGAGAGGCTAGAGCAACAAAATTACAGATGGCTACTCTATGGACAGTTTGGGAAAATAAAGACCAACTTTGAGCTAGAGTTTAAAACTACCAAAGGTTCACGACCTATTAACCAAGGCTTTCAGTTTGAGATGGATTTGGTCTTGGAAAATAGAGATGAAATCATTATTTTTGAAGTCAAACAGGGCAAGAAAGTACGAGAGAACTTTATACTCTGTTTTGCTTTGTTGATGGGTGTTTCGATAAGGTTAAGGTTTTGAGAAGTTTTAGCTATATATAGAAGCATATCTATATTAAATTAACTAAAGAAATAAATTTAAAAAGGAGTCTCAATGAGTGCTGAAAAATTATCATTTTTTGATGGAAATATAACTATAGATGCAGATATATGTAATGGAAAAACAACTATTAGAGGTCAGAGAATTACCGTACAAATCATGTTAGAGTTTTTGAGTGCAGGGGAGAGTAGTGAAGAGATACTGATTATTGATGAGTCAAGAGTATAAACTTATTTAATATAATATAACATTAAAAATTTAATATAAAATATTAATAGTTTCTTAAGATTTTATGAAGTTAGATTCTGTTATACTTCAAAAAATTGATAAGAGGAGATTGGCATGAGAAAAAAAATTATCTTTTGTTTGCTTTTGAGTGGTTGGCTTAGTGCGAATAACCACTATCGTATCTTGGGTATTAATATACAACAAAGAGAAGAAGCAACTATAAAGAAAGAGAGTTTAAGTACATTAAAAATATCGGATATTAAAGTAAAGCAAATTAAAAAAGAGGATCAAAAGAATCATTCGATACCACTTTTAGAAGTGTTTTCTCATACCAAGGTCGAGAAGATCTCCAAAGAGATGACCCTTTATGGTATGGGGGTAGAGTATCAGATTTCAAAAAATCTGGAGCTTTCGGTTAATCTTTTGACTGAACTAGACCTAAAAGCACCATCAAAAATGCTCAAAGATCCAGTAACCAATATTAATGTGGCACTATCGCTTTGAGATGAACTTACCACACCCTTTCTCTTCGGTACCGTTAAAGGTCTTGATCCGCTCTTTGGCTTTTTCCTCCCATGCTTCAAAGCGTAGGCAGTTGTGGGCTTCGCGACACTGTTGGTTGTCACAAGCGATGGGGACTTTGGCGTAGCGACTCTTAGACATTGAACCTAAAGTGCATTACGTCACCATCTTGGACGATGTACTCTTTGCCCTCTAATCGGCTTTTCCCGGCCTCTTTGGCTCCTTGTTCGCCACCGTATTTGATAAAGTCCTCATACGAGATAACCTCCGCACGGATAAATCCCTTCTCAAAGTCGTTGTGAATGACCGCGGCAGCTTTGGGGGCGGTGGTTCCTTGGCGAATTGTCCATGCTCGTACCTCTTTGACCCCTGCGGTGAAGTAGCTCATGAGTCCGAGTTTGTCAAACCCTTTGTGGATGATCTGCTCTAGACCACTCTCAGTAACCCCAAGATCGTTAAGCATCTCTTCACGCTCTTCGTCGTCAAACTCCACCATCTCCTCTTCGATCTTGGCACAGAGTTTAATCACTTCGTAGTTTCGCTCTTTTGCGTAAGCTTTGAGGGCTTGGACATGTTCATTGTCTTTGGCTAAGCCCTCTTCATCGACATTGGCTCCATACATAATCTCTTTAGAGGTAAGCAGACGGAGATCTTTGTTGAGTGCCAAAAAGGCATCTTCATCCCGTCTTGGGTAGGTGGAGACGGGGTTATTCTCTTCGATGTGTAGTAGTAGCTCTTCGGCGATCTCGAGCTGTGCTTTGGCATCTTTGTCGTTACCACGAGCCTTTTTCTTGAGTGAATCTACCCGTTTTTGTACGGCATCAAGATCAGCAAAGAGAAGCTCTTGTTCAATAATCTCCACGTCACGCAATGGATCAATGGAGCCTTCGGTATGGACAATATTTTCATCTTCAAAACAGCGTACAATGTGCAAGATCACTTCGGTCTCTCGGATATTAGATAGAAATTTATTACCCAATCCTTCACCTTTGCTAGCACCTTTAACCAAGCCTGCAATATCGACAAAATCGAGTGTTGAGTATTGGATCTTCTCAGGATTGACGATCTTGGCAAGCTCCTCTAGACGTTTATCGGGTACGGGGACGATCGCTTTATTGGGTTCAATGGTACAAAAAGGGTAGTTGGCACTCTCTGCGTTTTGTGCTTTGGTTAGGGCGTTGAATGTGGTGGATTTACCAACATTGGGTAGACCTACAAGTCCGATGCTTAATCCCATAATATTCCTTGTGTGTAAAAATAGTTATGGGATTTTAGCCAAAAGTTGGTGAAGAGGGGGTTATTTGAGTTTGTTTCTTTGGTGCTGAAGCAGTCGAATAAGTGAATAGAGCAGTTGAAAGAGTAAAATACCAACGAGATCTGCCACCACATCATCAAGCGAGGATTGTCGCTGAGGGAAAAAGAGCTGAACCAACTCAATAAAGATCCCAAAGAGTAGTAGAGATCCCATGTTTCTGAGTCGATGTTGGATGGTTGATGAGGCTCGATTAAGGAGTAGTGATAGGGTAAAGAAGGCAAAGATATGTTTGATCTTATCTCCATCATTACTGCTTAGGTAGATATGGTCATCGGGTACGATTGCCAGTATAAAAACAATGGCAACCGTAATAAAGAAGATCGGTTTAAAGTATCGACTTCTTCGTAAGATAATCAACATTACTTCTCTTTGCTAAGTCGCTCAAGGAGTTTAACCATCATTCGTACACCCGCCCCACTTGCACCATGGGGGTTCTCTCCCCACGCATGCTCGACAAACGCAGGTCCTGCGATATCGATGTGTGCCCACTTCTCTTTGTGATCTTCATCGATAAACGCCTCAAGGAAGAGCCCCGCGGTGATCGCTCCACCATAGCGGGTATTGGAGATATTGCAGATGTCGGCAACTTCACTCTTGATTGATTTTTTTAAATAGCGGTTAAAATCAAGTTTGGTGGCAAACTCCCCAGCGATTTTTGCCCCTTTGAGTACCAGATCTTTGGTCTCTTCGCTGTTGCCCATGACGCTAGAGGTGTAATGCCCAACCCCCACAACCGAAGCTCCTGTAAGGGTAGCAAAATCAAAGATATAATCCGCCTTGACCTCCTGTTGGGCATAGCAGAGGGTATCGGCAAGTACCAAACGCCCCTCGGCATCGGTATTGCGGATTTCGATGGTTTTCCCATTTTTAGCTACCAACACATCATCAGGCTTATAGGCATCTCCACCGATCATGTTCTCGACTGCCCCCACAAATCCATGTACCTCAATGGGTAGATCCATTTCGCTTACTGCTTTCATAATGCCCAGTACTGCAGATCCTCCACTTTTGTCTGATTTCATGGTGACCATAAAGTCTGCAGGTTTAAGGCTGAGTCCTCCACTATCATAAGTTAACCCTTTTCCAATCAGCGAGATAACCATTTTGGGGTTTTTGGGCTTATGGCTTAGGTGAATGACGCGTGGTTTATGACGCGAAGCACGAGCCACGGCAAGTAAGGTGTGCATTTGCTCTTTTCTAAGATCTTTGGGTTTGAGGATACGACAGCTTAATCCACTCTCTTTTGCCAGATCTTTGGCAATCTTTGCCATTACTTTGGGGTAGCAGTCATCAGGGCTGGTGTTGACTATATCACGGGTGAAGTTGGTCGCCTCCGCTAAAATCTGTGCAGCATTGAGTGCCTCAGCACAGGCTTGAATGTTTAGATCAAACTCTCGGTAATCCTCCATCGAAATAGTGATCTGCTCAAGGGTTTGCGGAGATTTCTCACTTTTATAACGATCAAAACGATACGCACCCAAGATCGCCCCTTCGACCATCGCTTTGAGTGCCGCGGTGCACTTTTCGTGGTTCATGTATGAAGCGATTTTAACCGTTTGGTAGCTTTTGATTCCTTGGATTTTGCGGATAGCAGCAGCGATGGCGGTACGCATGTTGGTACTAGCAAGTTTATCCATTCCCACATAGAGTCGGTCTTGTTCGATCAGTAGTGTGGTTTCGTCTTGCTCGCCTTTAAAGCCAGCCTTTTCTAGAAGGGCTTTGTCTTGGATAAAACGGTGCTCAAAGTTCTTATCGACCACGATAATGATCTCAACGTCCGCTTCAATATGTTTAATGGGATTGGTGGTTAGTTCAAAATTCATCTATATTTCTCTCTTTATTATTTAAATTGTTCAGCCAAAATATCTTGGGCTTGGATCATGTCTTTATCCCCTCGTCCCGAGAGGTTGACCAGAATGGTTTTTCCCTTAATCTCCTCGGGTGAGATTTTTTTGAGGTAGGCAACCGCATGAGAGGACTCAAACGCAGGGATAATCCCCTCTTTTTGTGAGAGCCAGATAAATGCCTCCATGGCTTCCTCATCGGTGATGTGGTCGTAGGTAACAATCTTGTTATCCTTGAGATAGGCATGCTCAGGTCCAATCCCTGGGTAGTCAAGCCCTGCCGAGATAGAGTGTGCCTCTTGAATCTGTCCATCTTCATCTTGGAGCAGGTAGCTTAGTTGCCCATGCAACACCCCTGGGCTCCCTTTGGCAAGAGAACAGCCATGTTTGCTATCTAGCCCTAAGCCTCCCGCTTCGATACCGATACACTCGACACTCTCATCCTCTAAAAAGTGATTAAAAATCCCCAACGCATTGGATCCTCCACCAATACAGGCGATGACTTTATCGGGTAGACACCCTTCGACCGCTTGGAGTTGGGCTTTGGCTTCCCAACCAATAATGGACTGAATGTCCCGAATCATCATGGGGTAGGGGTGAGGACCCGCAACCGTTCCAATAATGTAGTAAGTATCCCGTGCATGGGTCA
>Ga0256843_1000034_pt1 | contig 112185 bp, 128 predicted proteins | sample AlvinellametaG_FD_191572 | JGI IMG/M metagenome (GOLD analysis project Ga0256843, IMG submission 191572) | Pompeii worm associated microbial communities from hydrothermal vent at the East Pacific Rise, Pacific Ocean - Alvinella | ecosystem: Host-associated > Annelida > Integument >... | reverse complement strand
AAAAATAGGGATAGACAACCACATAATGTGATCATCTATCCCTATTTAATTTTCTTTATTATTACTTTAGCACGCTCTTATTTACATGCACCTCTTTCTCATACTCTTCAATATATGGTTTCACATTCTCATTCCAAGCTTTTACGTTTGTAATTCCGATTGATGTAAAATATTTTCCGAGTATTTCTTTTCTATTTCTACTAATCCAGTTCAATGATGGCTCGTCCTTGCTGGTTCCTCCAATGAATACTTCTTTAGCATATTCTACTGCTTCTGCATCAAGAATGATTGCATCATGGATATCAATAGCCCAATCATACATATCAATTACTTTGTCTACTGTATTGTTCATTACTTGTGAATCGAGATTGTGAATCAATCCAGTTACAAAGAATCGTTTGAATGCAGTTAAATCTGGTTTCTTTACTGTTTCTGTATTGTGAATTCTGCGAATACTGTTTGTGTATGAATCATATAGATCGAATTTATATGTTCGTTCACCAACATTATAGTATCGATTACATGGAACAGTAAAATTTTCATTTCCAACTTTAAGAGTCATTTCTTTTTTTGGTTTTACGTTCTGAATAATGAAGTCTTTGAATCTGTTTGCTACAGCAATATCTCCAACTTCAAGTTCACGTTTAAACGCTACAACTTCATTCATCGTATATTTGATATTCATTTCTGACCACATTTGATCAGGACTCATAGATGATCCATATACAATACGCATTATTGTTTTAAATTGAATTCTGTTAGTTACTACATCATGATTCCATGCATCTTGAATTTTATTTCCAATCATATTGGTACGCTCAAGGAATGGTTTGTGATTAAGTAGTAATCCCATGATTCCAAGCACAGAAGCACTCATATCAATTTCTACGGGAATATACCATTTGGTTTTTCCATTAAGTTTTTCAATATGTTTTTGAGCTTCTTTCAATCCAATGGTTCCATTTGCGTATGCAACCTTTTTAGCGACACCCTTCCAATCAAGTTCAAATACTTCATCGAGTTCTTTATACATTCGTTGAAGCCAGATATCTTCATATAAATCATCAATATCATTTGAATTGTTCAATTTGTTTGTGTAATATGCTTTGCGTCCAAATTGTACTTTACTGGAAATTGTTCCATTTTTGTATCCAAGAAGTTCAGCAATAAAAAGATATTTATTTTTAAGACCTTTTTTTGTTGCTATATTTCGATATTCTTCAGGAATAATGAGCATTGCTCTCATAATTTTGAAGCCAATTGGATTACCGATCTTGTTAAGCATTCCTGCTATATTTCTACCACGAGAATCTGAATTCGCTTGACCTGAAGAATAAAGATTTTCATCATTGTAAATATAATAATCCAGAGCTTCTTTACCAACTTCTGCATAGTTTGCTCCATCTTCTTGAAGTTGTTTATATTTTACGAGTGTTTTGTCAATACCTTTATTGATAAGTCTTAACACATCATCATAATGTTTTACAATGTTATCAACATCAAAACTAAACACTGTATTCCCTGTTTTACGGAATCCTTCTCTGATAATACCGTTTTGCGTTTTTTCACCCAATACTCTTACGATATTATTTTTTGTTGCTTCTGGTTCCAATGAAAGTACATATCGTTTAAACTTATTATATTTTCTTACATAAGCAAGTTCATCTTCTGATACGTATTTAAGAAGTTTTTCTTTTCTAAGATATGCCTCTCCCCAGTTATTGGTTGGGAGAGACTTACTTGTTATCCAACCTGATTGAGATAGAAGTTTTAATGCAATATTCATTGCTTCTGGATTAGCAATTCTTTTAGCCCAATATGGAAGAGAAATAGTTCCTTTCTCTTCTTTTGACAGAAATGCTTTCCACATTGCATTAAACATTCTTTCTATTTCATTATTCACTCTGGTTCCATAGTTGTTTTTGAAACCTTTGATTTTTGGCATCTCAAGTTTTCCATCAAGGATTTGCATTCGTACTTTGTTCATGATTAGTCCTTTCTATCATTAAAAAAAGACGACTGCATTAAGCAATCGTCTATTCGAGGAACCAGGGGTATTAATCTTCCAGTACGAAGTCACCTCCCTTTTCCTCAAGCTTTTCGAGTTCTTTATTCTCTTGATATTGCTTAATAGCCTTATTCTCAGCAAGCGTAAACCATAGGCGATATTTGTCGCGTGTAACATCTTTCGCTTTGAATTCATTTAGTCCAAGTTTGAGATAGATGCTATCAAGCAATGCAGAGAGTTTTTCGAAGTTTCCTTCTTGAGCAGGAAATACTTCTCCGTCTTTATAATATGCAGGTGATCCAAGAGCATCACGAGCTTCAATGAGTTCTACGGGATTGATTCCTGTAATTGCTGAATATTCAAGGATCTTTTCATCCGTGAATGCACCTCTGGAACCAGCAATGATACCTAGTACTTGTGCATGACCCATTCCAAATACATTGATTGGAAAGACGTTAATTTTAAATTTACGTCCATCCTTTGCGACGAATGGTGCAAGTGAGTTTAGTTGGAAGATAATATTGTTCAGGTGTTCCAGCTCTTTTTCTTTTGCCATTGTCGAGCGTTGTGCTTCAATGAACTTTTCATTGTCAAGAAGCTCAAGAAGAGCTTCTTCTTGAAGTTTCTTTTTTTCTTCTTGAGCAATACGTACTTTTTCTGCAAGTTTTTCTTGAAAGTTAAGTTCTTTTCCCATTTTTTATCCTTTGTTTGTGTATATTGTTAAAGATCATATCTCACCTAATTCTAGTTACGATCATATTTTAGTTGTAAAAAGAAACTTTACATGTTACACCTCCATTTTTGATGCATATTACGATCATATCTTTCTAAAAGATAAATTGACAATTAAACTATCCTTCCCCCATTAAAGGGGAATCTCAACAAGTTTAATATGCTTGAAGCGTGAAGTCTTGATGACTTCTCCATTTTCGTTGACATGTTCTTCGCTTACGCGTTGAGAGAATGAAGCATATACTGTGGTTGCGTTTTGGAGATCTTCAACCAGCGCAGGAATTAGCCACATTGCTCCACCTACCATTACTCCATCAATTGCTTCGTTGATTACTTTGTCGTAGTTTTCATCACCGATACGTTTACCAGTAATTTCTTCTACGACAATTCGATAGATTGCATTAACGCGATCCATGATTTCTTTGGTGGTAGGTGGTACACCGAAATTGAGAAGATGTTTGAGTTCTCGTTGGAGTTCTGGACGAAGATCAATAACTCCGTCTTTAATTTGCTCTTGAGTCGCTTGGTGTTGGGTGAGGTTGAGTACTTTTTTCATTTTGTTTTCCTTTTATTGTGCTTTGTTTATTGAGCGTGTTGATTTACGTTCTTTGACTTGTTTTTTTGTTTCAAGTCTATTTATTTTGTGGTAGAGATATTTAATCTCTTCTTGAAGAGAGTCGATTTTATCATTTCGTACCATAATGATAAACATTAAATAAATAATGAGTGATCCCATAATAGCGATTACGATTGCAAGTGTCATTTTCTATCCTTTTTTGTAATGTGTTGTTCTTCCTGGTTCCAGAGGGTTTTACACTATAAGGTTAAATACTTCTTTTACAGTAGGAGTACGTTTGTATTTCCATGATTCTGAACCATCATATTCGGTTCTTTCAAGCCATGAACCATCTTTGAATACGATAGCTCCATACAATTCCTGCGCTCCATATCCAGAGTCATATTCTGTTTCATTTTCAATAGAAACCACTCCGTTTCTTACTTGAAATACTAGAACTTTTCTTAAAAAGTTATCTAATATCACTTTTGCATATTCGATATCTTTCACCTCTTTTCCAATTACCTGAAGTTTACTTTTGATTTCTTCAATTGCTTTCATTTTTTGATTCCTTTTTGTGAGTATTTTTTACATTGGATTAGACTATTCACCCTGGTTCCAATAGTATATTTGAGCATATGTTTTTGCATATATATACGATCAAATATATTATTGAAGGAGTTTGAGGTTTTTACTGTTTTAGTGAATTTTTTCACCTTGAGGTTTTACCCCATGATAATTTCATGGGGTTTTCACTCTAGAAGATGCCTTTCAGGATATTTTTTTTTGATGGAGGTCTGTGATATTCCCACCATTCTGCTCCATCATATTCATGTCTTTCTAGCCATGTGCAATCGTTAAACAGGATCATTCCAAATATTTTTTGGCTTCCATAGGCATTATTGTATTTGATTTCCTTGATATTATCATCTTGATAAATTATCTTTCCGTCTTCGATAATGAGGATCTCTTTGTTGAGGTATCCCTTTCCAGGCATTTCTACTCTACCTGCAACTACGTCTTTAATATCAACTACTGCTTTCATAAATTCGTTCCAGAAATTTTTCATCTTTATTTCCTTTCTTAATATGTTTGTGTTACTTGATTGGATTTACACCCCAATCAGGGATCAGCACCTCGTCTCCAGGACGAGCTTGAGGAAATAATGACCAATCTGCTACAAAGAGCAGACCAGTTTCCAACTCCACAACAACCGTCATTCCAGAGGCGTTAACTCCTTTAAACAAGTATTTTTTTTCCATCTCATTTTCCTTTTTATTAACCGATAAAACCGCGTTCATAGCGGTCAACAATTTCCTTAATTTCTTTGAAGATTTGCTGAGCTCTTTTATCGAATTCTTCTGCTTTTTCTTCACCTCTAAATCCTTCTTCATCTACTGCTTCTTCTATGAAGTTCATTTCATCGTATAGCAGTTGTTCAAGCAGTTTTTCGTTTACCACTTTGTACTCCTTTTTAACCAATTGCGCCTATTACCAATTTGGCAAAGGCAATTAGAAACATTGTTAGCCAAAAAAAGTTTGATACTTTCCTTCTTGCAGTTTTTGTCATTCTCATTGTTTTCCTTTTTTATTTTCCTGGTTCCATTGCTTACGCTATATCCACTTCATCACTGTAAGTGGTTTGTACCTTTTTACCCCCATCTTCCCATGATTCTATGGTGAAGCTGGCTCCATCGTTCTTACGAACAAAATCTTTGATCTTGTTCCATGACGTGGTTGTGAATATTGTTTCGCTGAATTGTTGACCACTCATTGAGGTCCAATAGTCTTTTACAATGTAAATCATTCTCGTATCCTTTTATTTTTGATTTGGATTAACCATCGGTATATTCCCTTACCCTATGACCCGATCCTATTGGCTGAGAAATATAACGATAATTAATCATTCGCCCATGCTGATTAGGCATGAGCTTTTTGCTATCTGAAAGTATTCTTCCAGTTAGCACGCTTCTTTCTGCTATCCATTTTTTGTCCTTTCTAATTTATTTGAGATCAACTCATTAAAGGGCTACGCTTGACACACCATGGCATATAATGTATAGTCAGCTTTTAGTGCGTAGCCCTCTAATGAATCGATCTTACAGCTTATTTTTTTGAGCAGTTTTACGACTTACTCAGGTCGCTCTGGGAGTTAGAGTGCGAATTCGTCCTCCTTCTCCCAGAGTTTAGAGGTGCGATTTAACAGCGCATCTGTGTACGCCGTCTCTTTTGCAACCTCTTTTTTGCCTTCTTCGCTCAACTGAGCAAGGAAGGCTTCACGGGCTTTCGCCCGCTTTATGCTCTTTTTTTGAGCTTCAAGAACCGTATCTTTCAACGATTCGTGACTGATCACCTGGGCACGTGCGGTTTGGTCTACCGCCGAGGTGAGAAGATCATCGGCTACTACGCCGATTACTTCACCTCTTTCGCCTACCCAATTAAGGGTTCGGGATACATATCCCCAACCCATAATAACCACAACCAGACCCAATGCAAATGCAAGAATTTCAATCATTATTTATCCTTTCTTATTTATGGAACCAGGAGTTGATTGTTCTCTGGTTCCTTATTTGTTGGCATTGATCAGATGCAACGCTTAATGAGTGATCAGATCTCATTATTTTCTGCCCACTACGAAGCTGATTAGGCTCCGTAGTTGGCGTTGATCTCTCTTGCTTCCTCAATTGAGGTGCAGAGAGTTCCATCGATGGCGATGTAATACATTGTGTTTTCCTTTCTGTTAGATTTGGGTTGTGAGCCCTCAATAATATGGAGTTTTTTTGGTTCCGATATTGTTGAAGGTTCTTGAAGCCGATCTTAGGGCTAATTTTTGTTGGCCTACTTTTCAGTAGGCACATAAGGATGTTAGTATTAGAACTGATCTTTGCAGATCAGCTCTGCCACCTTTTCTGCGTCAAAGGAGTGATACCCGCACCCACCAAATGGGTGCGCGGGAGTGTATGTCCACTCCCATGTTCCACTTTCTACATCCCCGTCATTAGTGATAAAGTCACCTTTGACGAGGTATTCTACTGCGTCACCCTCACGGGTGACGCTAGCGGTGCCGAGGAATATCACCTCCTCCCCAGGGAAGAGGTCTGTTGATTTAAATTTCATCATTGATCCTTTCTGTTGATGATTATTGTTTTAGGACCGTTTCTCCCGATCCTACAGCTAATTTTTTTGGTTCCCCCTTTCGGGGGATGAAGGGGATTAGAAGTCGATATCGACATCATCCCCTTCAAGATCGATTGAAGCGTCGAGCACCAAAAATAGGAGCTCTTGCTTCTTTATCCATGCCTCTTCGGTTCTTTTGCTTCGGTAGAGGTCCCATAACTTCTGGTGGACAAGCTGGTTTACGTCAAGATATGCTTTTAGTAAAGCATATCTTTTTTTGGGGTCGGTCTCCCCAGAGAAGCTCTCGTAGAGTTTCTCGTTGCGTCCGTCGAAGAGGCCGGCGAAGAGGCCTGTTCCTTTAATGTTTGGTACTTCTGCCATGATGTTGTCCTTTATATTTTAGTTTTGGGGTTTTACCCCACCCCGTAGGGGCAAGTACCAACCACGAAGTGGTTGGTACCAACAGCATCCCACCGAAGGTGGGTGCAGGTGAAGAGCGAGCCGAAGGCGAGCGTAGGTGATAGGTGAAGACACTGCGACGAAGGAGCAGTGTAGGTAAGGCACAGCATAGCAGGAACCAAGGAGACTGCATAGGCTGGCAGAAATGGGTCCCCCTAACGATATGGCACATAGAGGGGGGGGGCACTTTGAAAATTTTTTGTCGAAGGACGAAAAACTAAACCATTTCATAAAAAAAAGATTTCAACTTTTTTCTTTTTCTTAAACTAGTCTTAACTCATCTCAATACATTCTTTTTCAGAAATAATGGTACTTTTTTCTGAAATACTTATGGAACCAGGGGTATTGTTTTTAGCTATGATCTCTATATATATTTGTAAAAAAAAATATATATTTTTTCTCTAAATGCGATTTTTATAAGTGGAATCAAGGTGAATATATTGTCATGTTGTGGTATTTATTTGGTTATGAAGATATAATATATGTTTTATAATACGAGAGGTTTTATAATGTTAAAAGAATATTATTATATGATAATTCATGCAGTACAGCTGTTCTTCCACGATATGTCATATAGGATTGGCATGATTAAGAGAAGGTACGACAATGATTATAAAGAATGTATGAATACATCTGGATGTGTTGAAGAGATTGTGTTATTATTTGTTATTGTTATTATTGTGTTGATAGCATTATCAAATTACTATTATAGATGATAGATGCATAGATTAGGTAGAATGGAGTATATATAGTTATGGACAATATTGGTAAAATTTTATGTAACAGTAACGGCAAGTATGTACCAGTGGTGTCAAATGATGATATCGAGAGACCTATTAAGAATACCTCTCGTCCTGGTTCCAACAATGCAAAACAATCAGGCCTTGGAGCTAGTGAGAAGTTTGCACAAGATGTTGAAAAGTATTTGCATGACAGGTCTGGACACGTGGCTGGTGAAGCAGTAGAAGGTGCTGTTGCTGGTTCTTTTGGTAGTAAGTGATTGTTAAAATAAAATTAATCACTATTGTTAATTAAAGCTTATATCTACTATAATCACATTGTGAGGAACCAGGTGTACTGGGGTATGATTCATAGGGTTTAGGTGTATTGTTTTTTCTGCATTTTTCGATACACTATTTTATTTGCAATATAAGCAAAATCACTCCCCAGGTATTGAACTCTTTGTTTTCCATTTCCCTTCCTCCTTGAAAAGATTTTTATTCTTCCTGGTTCCTCACATACTTCTATTTCGATCCATTATAAACATATATATATGTATACTCTGCTATAATTTCTCACATCTTTAAAACAAGGAAAAAGTTATGAGACTAACAGAAGGACAATATAATTTTGTACGTGGATTGATTGATATGGAAGAAGAAGGGAATGTCGTTGGCAATGCATATGTCAGATGGTTTGAGAAAATTGGTAATGACCGCAATTTATTCTTGATTGGACTCTGTGAAGGTACTCTCATTGAAATTGCCAATGAAGCTATTACGCTGATTGAGGACAGAGATACTCTTGATCCAAACACAATGACAAAGCTTTCGCTTGCTACTCTTGCAGAAGAATATTTTGATTTTATAACAGACTATATTATATCTGGCGAAGATATTAAAAAAGAAGAATTTAGTGAGGAACCAGATGTATATGGTGGCAAACTTTCTGCTAATGATAATAGTGATTTTCTTAATGATACTATTGATGACATTTATGATGGAGTAGCTTCACCGCAAGAAGATGATTATATTGTAGAAAAAAACAATATTGAACCTCACGTTACACAAGAGATGTCTGATGATATTGAAGCAATGCTTAAGAAAGCTGCGAAGAGCATTGAGAAAAAGCTTTCAAAAATCAAAGATAAGCATGGAATTACTTTATATTCAAAAATAGTTGTTGATACAAGAGAGGTGTGATTCACTGTTGCTCAGCACTATCTTGTGCTGAGTAGTTTTTTAACTTAGTAGTCTTCTCAATTCATTTATTGCATCTTCTATTTCTGTCTTTGATAGATGATCGAAACTCTCAAGTATTCTTATTATCATCTTCTTTTCTAGTTCAAAATCATCGTATATCCATTCAATTAATTTTGATACTTCATCTCTACTCATATTGTGCAAGTCACCTTTATTCCATATATGTTGCATTGCTTGCTTTCTTGTCATGTGTCATTGTTCCTATTTTTTATTTTAGTGTGCATTATCTCACAATATTGTGTTATTTTTGTTGTTATTACTCAATTTAATTTCTACCAAAAAGAATAAAAAGTATAATATAGAATATAACAAAAATTGGAGAAATACACATGTCTAATAAAATACAAAAAAATAGCAACAGTAGATTTATACACTGTAAGCAGTGTGGAGCATCGTATCTTGATCTGGATAATTTTGGAACATGCCCAGTATGCACTGGAAAAGCCAAGGATGCTAGTACGTATGCAAGAAATGTAGATGATCAAATAGAATATAAAAATGCAAGAAAGAGTGTGTGATTACTATGTGTAACAAGAATGAAAATACTATTCAGAAAGAATACGTTAATGATATGTTAAGATATGCAAAACAAATAGAAAAGTACAATAAATTATTTAAAGGTAATTAACTATGGATAACAATAGCACTAAAAAAACTTATACAATAGATGATTTAAATGGAAAGCAATTTGTACAATGGCTCGACGATGGTGGTAACGAAAATAATATAAGTTCATATGTTAATATGACAGAATTTCCAAATAGAAAAGAACCACAAAAAGGAAGAGTTATTAATCGCAACGCACCAAAGAGTGGTCTTGGTGGAGAGACACTACAAAAAGTTGCAACCAAAATTCCGTCGAAAAAGCAAGGACTTAATTACCATAATAGTAGAGAAGTTGGACAGGCAGTAAGCAACAATATAGTCAAAGCCGTTAGCGATGGCTATTCTGATCTTAAAACTCTTAAAAAGCGTGGCGAGACGAAACCACAACACGCAGAAGATATTTTATCCGACTATAGAAAAACAGGAAAAGTTAATATTTTTGGCTCATTTTTTTAAATAAAATATAGTAATAATACACCAATTAAAAGAAAAGCATAATGGCATCCGTTACTGATATATCTGATACTGTTCAACCTGGTTCCTGTATTATTCCAGATAGCAGATGCCACAGGTTCAAAACAAAACTTATAAACGACACATTCATTAAAAATGAATCACTATCTGACAGCTGCATAACACATGAGTGTAATACAATTGTTGATGACATTGAATTTATACTTCCAGGACTGTATGGTTCAGTATATTATGTTAATAATTGTCAAAATAATAACATAGGTTCATGGGGCCATGATCGATATCTATATTTTTTGTATGGTGCATCATACTCAAAAAGTAGTAAATTTAAATTCATAATTGGCATATTTCTTGTAAATGAAGCATGGAATTATTATGATATCAAATACATTACGGATAAGGAATTTGATGTATCAAGTGTTTCTACACCATGTGTAAAGTGTCCATTATCATATAATTCTGATGATGACTATTATGTGTCATATGGTGCTGGAACAAATATTATGAGGCCTATTAGTGACTTTAGTGACATTAATGACTATGGTGAATTATTTAATGTTATTGATAATATAAATGTAGCATTGCCAAACGGAAATAATATTAGTATTGATAATTTTGATGTAAATATACTTGTTTGCAACGATAACAGTAATGGATATTGCATCAAGCCTATTGTAATGCCATCAGGTGGAAATGTGTGTGATCATATAATTGTCAACAAAATGGAAAATGGTCACAAGCTGCAACTAATGATGCCAGCATTTGCATACACAGATGATAATATATATAATGATTTTATTAAGTTGGAGAGTCTAACTGAATATTACACATATAAGGAAATAAATATTTATCCAATACCACTTTGTGATCTTGGATTTGATATTAACAAAAACAAAACAAAGAGTGTAAAAATAAAACTTATTATTACATCATTAACACCTGGTCACAATACAGCAATAAATGGTACAATAACAATCAATCCAGATATCTGTAGCGAGAATGATGGAGAAAGAAGATGCAAATCGCTTGCTAATCCAGACAATGAATTCCCACCAATCGAAAAGACAATAAATCACGGTTTTGTTATTGATGGTGAGACTGGACTTGAATCACAAATAAAATATTATGTTGGTTTAGTTTCATGGTTCATGGCTGGATACAATTATAATTGTTTATATTTAGTTTTTGAAGATACTCAGCAAGTTGTTATAAATGGCAACAATTATCATGGCAATAATCTTATGCATTTATCCATGTGTGATGTATTTGAATATATAGATCAATAGGAATGCTTGTGCTATGAAAAACATGAACATACATCAGATATGGATAGGTGATAATCCTCCTCCATATAACATAAAAAAATATATCAATTCAATAAAGAAACATAACAACTCATACAAGCATATACTATGGAACAACAGAATGGTGATGCGCGAATTTCCAGACGAGTATAAGTTTATAAAACAAAATATTACTCCAACGTTTGTCTCAAATATACTTAGATTTAAAATACTCCATAAATATGGAGGATGGTATATTGATGCAGATTTTTATGCAATTGACTCACTTAATAGATTAAGCGTTAATCATACAATTCCTGTACTTGTTGAATCAGATATTAATGATTTAAGATACAGTAATGGAACAATGTTTTTTCCAGTAGGATATAATTTTGATTTTATATTAAATGGATATTATCCAGACAGACCAATGATACGAAGATGGAACCAGATTGTGGATAAACATATTTTAAAAAAACAGTATATAGGTAATAATTATATTGGTGAGAATGGATCTATCTTGGTTGATACAAAGATGAGAAGTTTTGCTAGACATATAAATAATAATACTGAGGTAGCAAAATGAAACCAACATGTGTATCTAATAGACAAAAGTGTATTCGTAGTGGCGGAACACTTAGTAGGCAATCTGGATATGTTATGTGTAAACTATATGTGTTTCAAGAAAAAAATCCATGTATTGATGAATCTACTGGTGAACAAAAAAAATGTTGTGTTACAAAAAAAATATCATTTAATGGACCAACAAAGCATCAGGTTAATTATATGTGTGGAACGCTATATGATTATGATTATAATTCTGGCTATAACTATAACTATAGCTCCAGCTATGATTACGACTACAATTACTAAATAAGGTAGTACGATATGTATCAAAGAAAAATGTATGTTTTTGATGGATTCACTAAATCAGATAGTGATAATTTTAAACTTGTAACAGATTTATTTTATGTTCCAACCAATCCAAATGATTATTGGCATGGTAATATTTTTAGTAAAACAATTGATGTTGATGCATCAAGTATAACAACAGAGTGTCAATCATGTTTAGAAGACTATCAAATCGAAATAGACCAATCAGCACCAATTGATGATTTTAGTGTGTTATCTAATTACGGAAATATTATTGATATCGAGACTAATAAGGTATTAAGATTTGGCTATAGAGACTATAGCCAAAATTTCAGCATCAAAGCAATTGCTTGTAAAAATGACGATAATGAATATTGCATAAAGAATGTTATAACTCCATATTACACCTGTTTGGAACTTAATCAAGTATTTGACGATATAAGTATTGTGTCTTTTGCGTATTCTGACGACCAAACATATGGAGATCTTCATTCTTGTGTTTATTCTAAATATGAAGCAACAAATATATATGATATAGCTATGTATGATCCATATTATAATTTTTATGATGATTATATTAATAGCGAAAATAGAGATATTGTACTTGAAAAAACAAAGGCAATAAAAAAGAAGTTAATGCTAATCGTGGTATCTCCAAGCGGAACCAAGCAGATCAATGGACACATAATTCTCAATGATCCACCATATAAATTTTCACACTCTCCGTGCAATTCACCATCAACAAGTGAACCTTTTTTTGTCTACGGTGATCATAGTGCTCACTGGATTTCAGATGTAATAGATGACGAAACTGGTGAAAGTACTGGTGTTAAGTTTATTATATCACACGTCAATCCTGACGGAACAGATATTATTTGTGTTGGATCTATGATAATGGACGGAACAGTTCCTAATGAATATAAAAATATTAATTATTTAGGAATGTATATATCAATGTGTGATGGTTTTGAATATGTTGATCCAGTAAATGATGTTGTTGAAATCTTACCACTTGACCTTGAAATAACAAATGCACAAGGCACGACTATTGACAATAATGGAAGATTCTATACTGGCGGTAGTTCTACTGCAATAAGAGACAATAGTCCAATTGTAAAACTTGCAGTTGTTGTATTTTTTAATGGTGTACTGGAGTTTAGTAGTATAGTTGATATTGATCTTACATATTCATATTCAACTGGAAAAATATTTGAAAATTTAGCAACAAATATACATATTAGTGATGGATATTCAGATGGATATTTAAATCTCAATGTTGAAATGTGCTCATCAGACTACTCATATCCATGCTTAAACGCATTTTTAACAAAAGATAATAATCGTTATTCGGTTGATAGTTCATACGACAATTCAATAAAAATTTCATCATTTGCATATACGGCTAAACATGTGCATGATGAATATTATGGTAGCTTTAAGATATTAAATAAAATGCACTTACCTGATACTAATAATAATAATAATAATATTCATGTATTATTCGAAAACAATGATTACACAAAAATAGACAATGATGGGTTGTATGCAAGTAGACCAAGAATAAGAAGAAGTATAATTGTTGCTGCATTATCAATTGGACCAGATGGCAACTCATCCCGCGAAACATATGTAAATGGTTACTTTGAAGTGAATTTTAGGAATATAAAGCCAGAAGGTATTCCTATATATGTAACGGAAAACAACACTCAATATTCACTATACAATATTTATGATGGATACATATTTGATTATCACACTGGCACTCAAAGTGCAATAAAATTTTATTTAATGAGAGTTAAGGACAGTAATAATAATGATCTCGGTGTTTATATATCTTTGGTTGATGCTCTGGCTGACGGAGTAAATGAATACATACATAATGATAATATAGAGATATTTGCATCAATGGAGAGTTCATTTGCAGTTTTATAGATTAGCGAAATAACTACTAACTCATAAACAATAAAGTATAATTGTTTTAATTAAAACAATAAGGACTTTATTATTATGAGTGATATAGTAAATAGTATTGAATTTGAAAGACTTATAGATGTTAAAGCAATAGGATATGAAGAATATCTACCATTTATAGGAAGTGGTAGTAGAGTTGTTGATGCTTATCCATTGTATGACAATGTAGTATTGTTGCAAATAGCCGATGATGATTATATTTTAAAATTATCAGTTGTTGATTTTGATGAAAATGCTCCAACTTTAATTGCACAGCATACGGAACCGGGTGGTCATTTTGCAATACTCAATGTAAAAAAAACGAGTGATAATATTTATTCAATATATGCATTTGGTGATTACAATTGGAATGCACCACATCAACTAATAGTATTAGAATTTGATATTACTTCTGGTTCCATCAATAGAAATACAAACAAAACAGTTGCAATAAATAGTAGTGACGAGTCCACTACAGATATAGTTGGTCACACAATGTATTGCGAAAGCCCAAATCACAATAGGCAACCTCTTGTTGATAGTGATGGCAATATATATATAAACATAAATAGCTCTAAGTCAAATATGTTATTGAAATTCAATAGTGATATTAGTGGGTATGAAATAATCCCAGTAATTGATTACAATTATCTTTCATATTATTCATCTGGAAATTATGCTGTATTTGGTGAATATGATCGCTCATATGCTGCCATTGTTAACGACAAAGTAATATCAAGTATTTTTAATGGCGACAATTATAAACCAGAAGGGATACTTAATGTATTTGATTTAAAAGATCCAAATAATAAGTCAACACTAATATTGTTTGCAGATATAATAAAAAAAGCTATCGACGAGAATGGAAACAGTGTATATGATGTATTAACTGCAAATGGTCAAATAACAAATCCACTTTTTTATTTTGAATCATTTGCTCATTCAATATATAATCTTTACAACGGATCAATATTATTATCAATCAAGGTTGTTTATAAGTACTATGATTCAGATTACAATAATGAACTACAACAAGATTATATGTACTATCATGGTAAAACAAATATAAGTGGACAAAATGATGGAAGAGAATATAGTGAAGTGTTTAATTTTATAATTTCCGATATAGTAGATGTCAACTCGATATCCGTGGAATTAATAACAAATAATTACTATACTGGTGGCTGGTATGGTGCATATACACTAAAGTCACTACCTGGTTCCACCTCAAATACATCTAAAATAGTTAGATATAACGATGATGATCAATCTAGTAGTATTTTCTTTTACGAGAAGTACAAGAATAAGGACACTAGTCTATATGAAAGAGTAGACAACATAGTTTATAGCGGGAATACACAGGATACTCAGGCATATATTAAAAAAGCAGTTGGTATTGAAACGCAAGACAGAATAATATTGTTTGAAAGTAATTATGGTACAAACATGTATATTGCAAAATACAGTGAGCCTCTAAAGTCAATAATTGAATTAGACCTAGTGACAAATAATGGCAGACCAAAGCATTATAGTGTGCTATATGGAAGCGGAAATGACTATGCATTTGACTGGTATGATCCAAATAGCTTCCAGGATGTTAAATCAGTAATTAGTATGTACCCGTTATTTGATGATTTTTTTGTCGCATCGCTTGGTAGATCATCTGGCACAACATCTGTATATATTCTTAATGCAGGCGCAGATCTAAACAACAAAATATCAGAATGGACAAGCATATTCGAGGGTGATGGTGCGATAATAATAGATGCATATGAATCATCAGATAATGTCTACAGTTTTATTTTGTTTACATACTCTAATAATAAATATGAAATACAAAAATATGAATATGACCATAGCGGTCCAAGCATGAATCGAATTAAAACAGTAAATATAACAAATGATCAATTAGTCACCAGCAGTATAAGAGATGATATAATATATAGTAGAAACAGGATATGGAACAAGGTACTTCTTGGGTGTGACAATTATGCATTTTATCCAACGGGAAATGAAGGCTCACTACTAAAAATAGACAAAGAAACGCTTTCATATTCTATTTTTGAGATAACAAAGTCATCACTCAATAATAGTAGTATTACTTCTGGATTATCAACCAATGAAAATATTAATCCACCAATAGATTTTGCCTGTGCTGGTAATAAAATAATAGTTCCTGTGCAACCAATAAATACAAATAAGCGAAATCAGAATATTTTATTTTTTGACCCTGACAGTGAAAATATAGTCAAAAATGTTTATTTTTCTGATGCAATATATAATTCTGGGATGATAGATAATAATAAGATAGAAAACATACTTGTTGGTGATATTTATGGAAGAATTTTTTCAGTAATAGATAAAAATACAATTGCAATTGATTTTGAATACATTTCAATATATTATGACAAAGGCAATTGTTTGTCATGCGGAGAGTGTTTGCAATCAGGATACGAGATAGATAATGGTGAAAGATGTATGGCAGATATATCTGGGACACTCATTGTTGGAAATATCAACAATATAAATAATTTATCTTTTTCATATGCATATTTTTGTTCAGGGTGTGATCTCTCTTCTGTTTATACAAATATGTCAAGCAATTATAAAGATATAAATGTATCTATTAACTTTGATTATGATGATGAAGATTCTAGTTTGATTGTGAATAAAACAAAAAGCAACAATAATCAAGACGATGATCTGATTGTGACATTTAATAATAATCAAATAAGCTGGTTGCCATTACCATATAGCGACATTCCATATATACAACCAATAGCAACAAAAGATAAAATAATAATTCTTGGTGAAAATAACGATAAAATATCATACTTAAAATACAATATCATTACACCTCAAAACATTAATGCTTCAGCAGATGATATTACCATTACAAATTATAATTTAACATTACAGGAACCAGAAAGTACTGCACCAGACGATAATATTGCACAATTATTACGCGATCATCCATTGTTGCCAAATGAAGTAAATATCATTGAACTTATAAATGAGAATGATTCACAGCTAGAAGATATTACTCCTCACGATACAATCATCTTACTCCCTGGTTCCTTAGATGATATAGACAAGATAATTGAACAACATATCTCACATAAAAAGATAATTGGTGGAACCAGTGTTGATAGAGAAGAGACTGTAGACAAAGTTTTAGAATAGATAAATATGATACAATAGTGTTTATAAATAATATTATAAGGAATACATACTATGAATGAAGAAGTAGTTGAAGTACCTGCTGGTGCAGGTGGAGCATCTGAAGCACCTGCTGGTGGACCAGAGCAATTAATGGAAGCTGTCGGAATGATTGGGCAACTTGTCCAAGAAAACAATTCAATGATCAAAGAAATTGGTAATATGCTTGCTCAAGCTATGGGTGGCGGAGAACAAGCTGCTGCTGGTGGAGCTGGTGGAGCTAGTGGTGGTGAAGATGAAGCACTTCGTCAAGAAGCTATTGCAAGACTTCAAGCTGGCCAATAATCCATTTATATAATCACTTCGTCGCGCAAGGCACATATAGGAAAAATTGTAATTTTACGGCGACAGCCGTAAAATTACCAATCTTTTAGCTGTGTGTGTCTGGAGCGACATTTGTAATTAAAATAAAAAATAAAAAACTCTCCTAGGAACCAGAGGGATTATGAAGAAAAGATTCTACTAAATCTCTAACTTCGTCCTCATCAAATTCATCCAAAGTGCATAATGGTTTCACATAAGTATTCTCTTTTGTACTGTATTCTATATAAACATTTCTATTTCTTACACTAACATATAAATTATCTTCTACTGCAATATCTAAAGCATTCTCTTTGCTTTGAGTCATGTTTTTAGCAGTCATATCGTATAGCAATTTTATTATCTTATCCACCATTTTATCGGTATCGTAGGGTACATACATCTTCCTGGTTCCTTTAGTTTTAGTTGTGAAAATATTATACAAAATAGAGCCAAAAATATACGAATCGTACGACAGTCGTCGGGTTCCGCATCCTATATTCCTATTGCGTGAGTCGTACGACGAACGCAATATTCCTCACGTTGTCGTGATTCCGTCGTACGACTGAAAGGAGTACGACTTCCTTTTTTTTTGCGAATTTTTCAGGAATACCCCCCTCTAAATTCGTAATTTTAAGTTCGGCATATATATGTCTATGATACTATACCACATATATATCATATAGACAAAGGTAAATACACCATGAAGAAGATGCTATGGTTTACCGTTCAACAGAACGAAGTATTGAAACGGTTGAAAACAAAACTAAAGATGAACAACTCAGAAATTATAAGAGCCGCTTTAAGAGATTTTGCAGTCAAGTATGGGGTAAGTATACCTGACAACTATAACGCGTCAAATATCGAAAGCTAGGCACCAAGAATGAACGATATAGATAAGTTTGAATCACTAATATCTACGTTATTCTCTGGCACTCAGCCAGATGGATATGATGTAAAAGATTACTATGGTGTCATGTTGATGAAAATTAAGCGTACTGGTAGATACCAGATTAGACTACAGTATGACTATAAAAACAGAAACATGATCAATGGTAAACCAGTAGAGTTTGATAGCTTGAAAGCAGTCGTAAAAGCATTTGTATTGCTAGAAAAATTTAGCAAAAGAAGCGAAAAGAGCAAGAAGCAAAGAGAAGTTGAAGAGATGCTTCTTGCATAAATGCACTAGAGGGTGCAGATAGAATTATAGCAAAGTAAACAAAAAAAGATATGTATGCTATAATTCTTCAAAAAACTTCAAGGCTTATTTTATTATGTCAGAATACATGGATGCTACAAAGCAAAATATAGACAAAGAAAAATTACGAAGACTTCTCCCAAAAGGAACAAGTCACAAGGTTACAAACGAAATAATAAACCTAATAAACAGCATGGGTGAATCAACTGGTATCATGCAGGAGTACATGGAGGAAAGTTTCTTGCATTATCTCCCGATGCTAAGAGGAACTAAGGTATCCCTTGAGAAATATATAAATGCTATAAAATACTGTAACCTAAAACGATCAATGACAAACATACAAGCGTGGGAAATAGTATTCCCAGAAAAGTATGATAGATTACGGCGTGAAGGAAAGTCTATAGACAATCATGTAGCGATGTATAATGCTACAGAAATTGTTACAAAGATTGATGCACAGATGTTGCTTGATGTAAAAATACAATATGCTCCAGCACTTCACATGGCAATAAACAAAGAAATAGAATTAATGCAAGATGATGATGTTTCCCCATACATTCAGCATCTTGCATCAAAAACAATTATTGAAACACTTATGCCACTTGAAGAACAAAAAGTTGATATTACAATTGGTAGATCGGATGAGGATAAGGCTGCTCAGAGCAAGATGTTTAGTAAGATGGTTGAGATAGCAGAGAACCAGCAAAAGCTCATAGAGCAGGGTGTCAGCATCGAGGAGGTTCAAAGATTAAATCTAGTTATAGAAGCAGAATCAGAAGATGATGACTATATTGATGTAGAGGATGATGAAGACGATGCTTGATTTCAATGAAGACATAATTGACGACATTCCTACGCTTCACACTGGTTCCATAGTTGACGATGAATTTAAAATAGGCGATAGCCTTGGCGTGCCAAGAACACGCGAAGAGATGGATTTGGCAACATCAACTAATTATATTATCCCTGCTTTTCGTGATGGCATAATTACTGTTGACAAGCTACTTGATCATGTAGATGTTGTTCTTGATTGGTATATTCCATCAGTAAATGCAATAGACTTCATGAACTTCATACGCCTGGTTCTTGGAGAGGAGCCAGAGAACAGTAACCCAAAGGCACACTATTTTTTAATTGATTGTATATTCAGAGAAGATAATGTTAAGCCATTTTTTGATGTAAGGAATATTGATTATCATGGGCTTAATAGAAGAGTACTTGTTCTTGCGTCTAGAGAGTTCAGCAAATCTACGTTGCTTGGATCTATGCTTATTTTATACATAGCAGCCAAAGGAAAACTTCCTGGTTTTGGGAAAGTAACCTACATGCTATATGTATCGGATTCTATGCGAAACAACGTAAAAACAACAATGGAAACAATAGGTTCTGTTTATCGTGAAAGTGAATATTTAAGAAATTTATTTGAAGATGCTCGACTGGTTCAAGACGAAGTAAACTTTACTAGGAAGCCGAGAACAAAAAAGGAAATAGCATTATACGAAGAGTATGTTACTAAGCGCGGACTTAAGCCAGAAGATGTTCCAGGTAGGATGAAGCGAAGATTTACTATGACTGGTCTAGGTGCATCAGCACTTCCTCTTGACACAATATTGTATACGCTTGATGGCACAACAACAATAGGTGATGTGAGGGTTGGCGATAAAATCTTCGGCAATGATGGAAAGCTTGCAGCGGTTACAGAAAAAAGTCAAATATTCAATGAAGATGTATATAAGATCTATATGAGTGATGGATCAAGTATAACAGTTAGTGATAATCATATCAATAATATCTACATAAAAAAAGATAAAAAAATAAATGGAAGGCGTGAAATAGTATATGAAGAAAATAATATTACAACAAAGGAACTTATCAGTAAAGAGCTCTTTAAAGAATATGATGGGAGAAAGAAATACAAACTATATATAAAAAATATAGATCCAATCCAACATTCAAAAAAAGATTTTTTAATTGATCCATATCTTATTGGCATACTGCTTGGAGATGGGCACTTGAGTAATGATGGGTCCGTTAGACTTGAAGGACTATGTGATGATGTTGACTTTTATATATCAAAAATAAAAAACGAATATGATTATTATAGATCACAAATAGATAGACCAAATAGAAATAAAACATGCAGAATAGCAATACACAATATATCTGACAAAATTAGAGAATTGAAACTAAATGGCATAACTGGTTCTGACAAATTCGTTCCAGATGAATATTTTTATGGGAGTATTGATCAAAGATTATCGTTACTTCGTGGCCTAATTGATACTGATGGGCAAGTAAAAAAAACAGGCATTGTTAGATTTGATAGCATATCATATAAGCTTGTATATGCAGTTCAAACACTAACAAGAAGTCTTGGTGGCAAAGCATATTCAATACAAAAATATGTAAGAAAGAAAAATAATTGGCAAGATATATATAGTATCACAATCTCGTTACAACATCTGGTTCCAGTATCACTGCCAAGAAAACTAATGCGGATAAAAAAAGAAAAAAAATATAGTCCATTTAAAGCGATTATTAGCATCAAAAAAGTTCCAACGATACCTACCCAGTGCATAGCTGTAAATAACGATTCTAGGCTATTTGTAGCATCAACAAATGGCAATGATTATACTGTTACACACAACACAGGGGGAAGAGGGAGCAGAGAGGGTCTTGCAAGACCAGATGGGGTGTTCTTTGATGACCTCATTGGATCAGAGAAAGATGCAAGCTCAGAAACGATCCTTGACAGTATCGAATCAACAATAGAATCAGATATCCTTCCAGCGTTATCTGGCAATGGTAATTTTGCATTGTTCGCTGGTACACCATATAACAAGAATGATCCAGCTTATAGAAGAATCGAAGAAGGTTCGTGGCTACCAATTGTATTCCCAAAAGCAGAAAAAATACATGAGAATCTAACTAAAGAAGAATTTCGTGGAGTATGGCCTGATAGACACACTTATGAAAGGTGCATGAGTGATTTCCTTGTAGCAAAAAGAGCAAGTGACAATGGAAACCCGCTACCACTGAGAAAACTAAATCAAGAATATTATTTGAGAATTAGCAGCAATGAAGATAGAATGATAAATGAATCATTTTATCAATGGTTTGATAGAGATAATATTATCCAAAATTCATGGAACTATAATTGGTATATAACAACAGACCTTACATCAACAGGCAACGCTGGTTCCGACTTATCTGCTGTTTTTCTGTGGGCAGTTAATTACAATAGTGATCACTTCCTTGTTGATATGTCATTGCGTAAACTTGAGCTTGACTCTCAATATGCACAAGTATTTGCTATGGTGTCTCCACTTATTGGTAACACACGAGGTGTTGAGGTTGGTGTTGAAATAGACGGGCAGCAAAATATACACTTGACTACACTTAGAGATAGAATGGTTAAATACAATATATACTTTACATTTGCATCTCAGCGAGGTGCAAAAAAGGGAACAGAAGGAATACGTTCAAGACTTGAAGGTGGCAATAAACATTGGAGATTCAGACTGACATTACCAATGTGGCAGAATCACAAGATATGGTTTGCGAAACAGCTTGAAGACACACCAGACATGAGAGAACTTCTTGAGGAGATAAAGTACGTAACCTTTAGTGGTTTTGGATCCAAATATGACGATGGATGTGATGCCATATCGCAACTTGTTATGATGGATATTACATACCCACCAAAAGGTGAAGACTACTCTCCCAAAAAGCGTATTGGTGTTAGACCTGGTGGGATTAATGCAAAGATATGGGGCAAGCAAACAGAAGAAAGTGATGGTACTGTATACGATAGTTATGCATAAAATATAGCTCAATATGGCTCACATAAGTTAAGTTTTAATTTTCACTGATTAAGCTATAATACAATAAAACAGTAGGATTTTATTGTGACATTAAAAAGATTTAAACATTTAGTTAATGCTTTGCTTATTGGTGACACTGTTCTTACGGATAATGGAGAAGAGCTTCTCGCTCTTCTTGGCTATGCATTTGAGAGGATATCAAACAACGCAGATGCACTTAAGCTTTTCACGACAGACATTGTTGACGAACGGATTATCAGAAATGGTCCAGGAAATACTTTTATTAGGCTTCCAAGATTACCTGAATATGAAGAGGATGAACTTGATATAGATGAAGAGCTTTGCTATGCTGCTGCAAGATATGTTTGTAGTTTCATTAGCAAAGAGAAAGTTATGCTCCATATCCAAGAGGCAGAAAAAGTTATAAACTCGTATAATCAAAAAGTTCAAGCATTCCTTGAAAATGTTGAGGAAAAGAAATATGATAAATGATTATACACATCTTTATTACGACAGCAAAAGACAATCAGAAATATATGGTGCACTTGGAACTAATTTAGAAGAAAAATATAATGCAAAGTCAGTTCTTACTGATTCGAATGTAGTATTTATTCCAATAGGCGAAACAGATGGAATAGTCAGTGCAAATGGTCTTATATTCGGAGAAGCAGAATATCCTGGTCCAAGCGAATTTAAATCAATAGCACCATTTCATCATATTGTAGAGAATGATTTATTGGCATTAACAGTTATTGATAATCATTATGCTCCAAGCGGGAAGATAGTATATCCAATAGCAATAAACATTGCATCTACTGATATTGTCACTGGAACCAGCGGTGAAGTAACAACTAACAATAACATAAAGAATACATTTCAATATGCAGATGCTCATATAAATGATTGTTGCCTTGGTGATATTATTGCTGGCTATTATAATGAATCACTTGATGGAATTACTGGGTACACAATTGGTCCTGGTTCCTCTTATCAATATGCCATCTTTGGTGGAACGAAACAATACGGTGTAGACCTGAGATTGTTCTTGTCAGTTGTTCGTGCATTTAATTCATTAGATTTTTCAAAATTTCATGGAGAAGCTTACCGCATTGTAAAGGCTTGGCTCCATATAATGGAATACGGATGGCACTACGAGGATGATCCAAATAAAATTATGTTTAAATCACCATATAACGAATATGGGGAACCAGTGCGAAAAAGAGTGTTGATCAGAAACCAATATTTTCCATCAAACGAAAATGAAAAAGGTGGTGCAATATTTGGAGAATCAACGGATAAAGAGTGGTCAATGACTGGAGATGATTATTCAAAGCTTGCTGTTCTTGATATTGTTATGACTTTATACGGCTCTGGTTCCAAAACAATTATTCCGCTAAAAGAAAACGTTCCAGTTACCGAGAGTAAACATATTCTTGGATTTAGTGATTTCTACGGAGTTGAGTCCAAGGACTTTTTTGATACGATTTTACAAGTTGAAAATAGATTAGGAGTAATTTAATTATGTATATAAATTTTATGGACATGCTTCGAAAGATTCAGACTGAAATATATCCAAATGTATTTAAGTGGAACCAGGAAACAGAAGTAAATAAAAATGAAACAGAACAGCTAAAGAATGATACACAAGATCTTAAAGATGCAACTCACGAAGAAAGAATGATTGCAGAAGCAAAAGCTCTTACGTCAGATAGTTTTGCAAATAATGATGGTGACGCGGTTAACGTATACTCGTATGACCCTGCAAGCGATTCAATAGTATCTACAACAGCAGGCATTGATAAAAAATCAGCAAAATATTGGGCAAACTTATCTAGAGATACATACGCAGAACAAAAGTATGAAGCAATAGCAGCTGAGCTTACAGCTGCAAGTTTTGCAACTCAGGCACCAAATGAACCAGTAAAAATTTATACATCCAATGGTGATGGTACATTTCTTGAACGTGAGCTTGAATATACATTTTCCGCACTACATTATGCACTTGATACTGAAAAACTCACTGGACATAAAAGATGGGTTGAGTCGATTGTTGCAGCCGATGGTCAACAAGTAGTTGGATTCCAAAAAAATGTTGGTCATGGTGATGTGTATGTAAATGGTATTAGAAAAGCAGAGGGCTTTGATTACACTGTTCTCTTAAAAGATGTAACTTTTACTAATGTATTAAGTGCTGGAGATATTGTAACTCTATCTGCAATGGAAGCTGTAACTGGTTCCGAATTCAAGTCGCTTGCTGAACAAGCAGCATATGATGCCGAAAGATCAGAGAAAGATATGTGGAAGGCAGAGGCAGCAAGAAAAACAGCAGAGTCTTTTGCGTCTCAGCCATATGGCGAACATGTAATCATCTATACATCAAATGGTGACGGCACTTTCTCTGGAACCGAAACAAATATATACTCAACACTGCATTGGACAGAAAAGCTTGGTTACAAATTTAATAATATTGTTGTTGTTGATACATACCATGACCTCGAACTGCTTAATGTTAATGAAGCAAGCACAGTATATGTTCGTGGTAGACTTGAGCCAAATGATGGAAATGGTGGATTCTTTGTTTATAAGGATAATCTATCATCAATAAACAATGGTGGAACAATCATAAACGGATATGAAAGAAGTTTCACTGGATACGTGAATCTTGATTGGTTTGGAGTTGTGGGTGATGGTCAAACAGACGATACTCAAGCAATAAAAAACATTTTACTCGGATCAAATGAAGTATACTTTCCGAAAGGCATGTATGCAATAAGCGAAACAATAGATATGAGTAATAAGCGCATAAAATCTGATAACGCAATATTCGTGTCTTTTATTGACGAGGGAGTTGCTATAAACCTTACTGGCATTGATACAACAGTCTATGGAGAACTGAAAGTATTGTGGCCATCACAAGATAAAGCAAAAGATAGAATATCATTCTTGATCAGTGATGCTGAGAAGTCTGAATTCAATTTATCATCTGAGAATCACACTATTGGACTAAAGCTAGATACACAATCTGGTTCCGTTAAATTCAATACTATAAATATTCATGAATTTAAAAATGGAGTTATTGGTGTAATCGCTATTGCCCCATCTGGTGCTAATACTGTTTCTCAAAACACAGTAAATATAAACAGTATGTTGACAGGAGTTGTTGCAGACCAATCATCGTTATATAGTGATATTGCTGGTTTTGTTGTAATAGCTGGAGAGAACAACGCATCAAATGAAGTATATGCAAATTCTATGATTGCTGTAGGAAATAGTGACACTGACTTCTTGCTGTTTAACATTGAGGGCAATGAGACAAAATTATATATAGATAAAACGCAATTAAGTAAAAACAATAAGATAAAAGCTAAAGTATCTGGAAATAACGTGCTGTTGAGCCTCTTAAACAATGACGAACTGAATGTTTTTCTTGACGACTCAAATTCCAATCTGCAAACAGATATAGACATATCAGCTGCTGATAATATTAAAATTATTGGCTCAAACAGTATTATTGATAAAGATTCAGCATCGTTTGAATACATCAAGAATGATACAAAGCCAATGTTTGAATTATCGAATACTAGTGGAAGAGCCATAGATATAAAAACAACATCTGTTGAACATAATGCTGTTAGAATAAATAATAAAGACACAGGCGATGAAGCATATATTGCAGATAAGTATATAAATTTTATAAACAACAATCTATCATCTACATTGTCATATAACTATTTAAAAATAATGGATGGTATTGACGATGGCATAACAATGACAAATTCATCATTCTCTATGAGTAGTGGACTTGATAGCATGGTTGCAGATAGTGGTAGCTTTGGAATCTTTGGTAATGGAAATAACGTAAGAATCACAAAAGAATATATTGTTGTAGAAGAACCAAGTGCGAATATAAAGTCAACTATTACAAAAAATTCAGTCAAAATAGATGATCAATCTAATTCCAGCATATACTATACAAACCAAAATTATGGAAAATATGAGTCTGGAAACTACAAGAATGAACTAAACGCAACATCAATAAATATAACGAGTACTGTATCTGGAGATACTCAATTAAATATCAATAGAGATTTTACAGAATATTCTGATGGAAATATGACATCAAAATATACAAATTCATATTTTCGAATTAGTGAAAATGGAACAAGTATCTACTCTGAACTTGGTGCTGGAAGTCTACATTTTGAAAACGGATCAGTTATAAATACTGTAGATTCATCTGGAGTATTCTTGTTTAGTGGTTCTGATACTGCTGAAATTATGCATGATCATATTGAGTTTGATTTTGGTACTGAAAAATCAATATATAGAGATCATATTAATTTATCATCTACTGCTGATCAGTACTCAACAAATTACAATAGAAAATCGTTACAGCTATTCTCTCCAGATGCTGAGGTTGCGTTATCAACTGTTATTCAAAATGAACTTGTTGTTAGTGATCAGTCATTAAGTGCCCTTGAATTAACACACTCAAATGATGGAGCAGCACTATTAGTTAATGTAACAAACGAAAATTCCTCGGCAGTTGAGGTTGGTCTTTCTGGTTCCACCGTAACAAAAATAACAGCTGGAAAACGATGGACAATTAATAATAAAAGTGTTGTGTGGACAGAAGGTTCTGCGCCATTAAATACTGGCTCTGAAGCAAATGGCGATATTGTATTAATGAAAACATACTCAGTAAATGATCCAATTGGCTATGTGTATGTTGATTCAATTTCTTTTACATATGATGCAGTTAGTGGCTCAAGCGATCTGGTGAATATAGCTGGAATTGAATCACTTCTTATCGGTGATATAGTTTCTGGATCCTCTGTTCCTGTTGGATCAAAAATAACAAGCATCGATATCGCTAACAATAAAGTAACAATTAATAATGATGCCAGTGGAGATGAATCTGGTTCTGCTGGATCGTCTAGTGGGTGGAGACCATTTGGGAATGTAGGAGCTGTTGATTTATCAATATATGCTAAAACCACAGATCTTAACGATTATGCAAAAACCACAGATCTTAACGATTATGCAAAAACTACTGATCTTAATGACTATGCTAAAACTACTGATTTAAATGACTATGCTAAAAAAGATGAAGCAAATACATTTACTGCACCACAACGATCCGCAATAACAGAGATGGCAGATGATACTGTTAACTTCGACTTTAGAGTTACAAACAATTATAAAGTGACACTTACTACTGATTCTGATATTGGTGTTGTTGCTGATGGAACCAGTGCTTGTATTGGGCAAAGTGGGGTTATTCGTGTCGATAATGCAGAGCACATTACTGGATGGGATGCTAAGTTTGTATGGAAAGATGAGCCATTAGATTTAAATGGCACAGAAAGATTTCCATACTTCATAGAAGATGAAAATACAATTGTAATGGGAAGGATAAACTAATATGTTTTTATCACCAATAGGTCTTGGAGCCTCTGGACTCGGATATACAAAAAAAATTCTTGGGTTTGATAATAAAACGTATCGTAATAAAATACTGTTAGACTCCGAAGATCCACTTGGTGACGGCAGTGCCGATGCGGTATATAGACTGAATGGATCAATAAACAAGATTGGTGCACCATTTAATGTTGGTGATTCAACAATACAATTCTCAAAAGGTAGATATGGAAAAGGATTATCTGGTGGTGAGGTAAGTATCTCTAGTTATTTTGTAGAGTATGGAAACATACCACAAATATTTTTCACATGGACTGGAAACGGAGGAGACCAGCTTGCCATAAAATATTTTAATAATAAATGTATATCAATTTACCCGTCATATGGTAGTGAAAATAAGTTCGCAATAAAATATAGTACATCAGATGACGGTAGCAACAAAGAGGTAAAATATTCCAATTTTGTTACAGAAGATAATATTTCATATGTATTTGGATTAGTAACAGCATCAAATGGAATATTGTTGTATGTAAATAATGTTCCAGTTTTTATGTTTTCATGGTTAGGAATTGATGAAGCTAAAAAAATACTTGATGGTGATGGTAATCAAATAAGTTATGCATCTATATCGCCAGAGAATGGTGTAATAGAAAATTTTAAAATCATTAATAAAGAATTGTCAACACAAGAAATCGGTGTAATTAGTAATGGTATTGACTATGTTAATAACCCAATAATCGATTTGGCACCGATAAATTATATAAAATTTAATGGCAACACTTTAGACACAATCACATCAAATAAACTTATTTTGTCTGGCTCTGATTCGTATGCAAATAATGCTCCAGATATTGCTAAACATTTTAATGGTAATGACACGTTTCTTCAAATGCCAGGATCTGATAGCATGCAACTTACCACTGATTTTTCAGTTTCTGTAAACTTTATGGTATCATCTGGAACTGGCGAAATTGCTATTCTTTCAAAGTCAACAAATGCAGATGATTCTCAATTCAATCTTTTTATAAGAGGTGACACAACGGGTCAATATGAAAAAGTTGTGTGTATCACATCAGCACGTGATGGTGAAGTTGATGAAGGTGTTGTATATTACAATATAGAATATGATATACCATACAATATAGTAATTAGCGTAAACGAAGGATATGAAAAAAGTATATATATAAACGGAAAATATATCGATCTTCTTTCACCACCATTCTATGTAAAAAATTCGTCGAATAGTATTTATATTGGAAATGATAATGATTACTCTGGTGGTTCGTATTTCGATGGCGTTATATGGGATGTTATTTTGTTTGATAGAGAATTATCAGAAAAAGAGGTATCAATAATATATGATTACAGCTTTGGACACGAAGATATCCCAGTAAGAATAGGACTAAAGTATTTTTATCCATTAAAGAAAAATACCGAATCAAGCTGGAAAGAAAATACTGTACTTGCATATGATCAAAGCAGTATTCATTTTGATAATAATAACGGAATGAATTTTAGCTCATCTACTAGTAAATATTTAGAATTTAGCAACGGAATATTTTTTGGTAGTTCATATAATGATGTCAAATACATATCAATGCAAATAGTTCCAGACACTGGAATTAATCATGACCAAATATTGTTTAGTAATGGTGATGCAAAAATAGGTGATAAATATAATGGTGTAACAGTTGGAATTGATAGTAATTATAAATTATTCTGTATACTTCAGGATGACGATAATAATGTATTAATAGAAAAAAATAATATTATTGATATTGCACCTGGCGAATTGTCTACGATAACGTTTACGCCAAAATTTGGTACATTTGATAAATGTATTATATACATCAATGGAACAGAGGCATTATCTTTCAATCCTGGTTCCTCATATACTGTCGTAAATAGCAAAACTGTAATTGGAGCAGGTATAGACAAGGATGAATCCACGCACTTTAATGGATATATAAAAAATTTACGATTCTATACTAGAAAACTAAATGATAAAGAAATTATTAGACTATCTAATGAATAGTATTCAAATGAGGATGTTTTTATGTTAAAGTATATATTTTCATTGCTAGCTGGGAAAACCAAGAGTATGCTATATATGATTCCTGCAATTATTATTGGTACACTAATAGGTTCTTTTATTATGAATTCAATAATAGGATCATATAAGGATAGAATAAAGAAATGTAATGCTGAAAAAAAAGCAACAATGTCAACTCTTGCTACTGAATCTATAAAATATAATAAATGTATGATAGATTTAAAGAATGCTACAATAGAAAAAGAAATAAAGGAGATCGAGCATGAAGAAGATATTAACACTACTATTTCTGATTATAGCGACATTTATTACTAGCGGTTGTGCACCAAAACAACCTGAACCTATAATCACCCTGGTTCCCCAACAACAAAACAGTTGTCCAAAATTACCAATATACAAGAATCCTCCGATTAAAAAAATAACATCACTAAAAAGAATAAATAAAAACACATATACCATAAGCAAGACAGATTTTGATTCATGCATAAAAACAGTTAGAATACTCAGAGCAACTAACAATAAGTATAAAAAAGTTAACATACTTATAAATAAAAAATATCACAAGCCAAAGGCAAAAAGATGAGTGATAACATAGAAGAAATTCCAGGAAAAAATAACAAAATAACTAACTGGAAGAATGAACCATCATTTGATAATTTGTATTCAGACTATAAAGAGGCAATGCAAGATCATGGCTTACTTATAAATAAGCTTGATGAATGGGCTGAAAATATGGATGGTGGAAAGCCGATCAAGGCGGAACCAGGAAAAAGCAAAGTTCGTCCAAAACTCATAAGAAAACAAGCAGAATGGAAGTATCCTGCACTAGAAGAACCGTTCTTAAATACAAAAGACATGTTCAAGGTCGCTCCAAGAACTTTTGAGGATACAGAAGCTGCAAGGCAGAACCAGCTAGTTCTCAACTATCAATGGACAACAAAAGTAAATAAGGTTGAATTAGTTAATGCCGTTGTTCGTGGATTCTATGACGAAGGAACAGTCATTGTTAAGACTGGATGGGAAGTTGAAGAAGATATCATTGAGGTTGAAACGGATATTCCTGTTTATGCAACACCAGAGCAATCACTGCAAATAATGCAGTCTCTTGTTAGTCGTGGTCAAATGTCACAAGAAGAAATGGCTGCAAATATGCAAGCAGGAAAAGCAATTCAAATAGGAACCAGGAAAGGTACAAAAGAAGAAACAATTCTTGTTAAGAATCAGCCAACGTATGAAGTATGCGATATCAGAAACGTAATCATTGATCCAACTGCAAATGGCAGTATTCGTGATGCCAACTTTGTAATACACAAATATGAAACAGATCTTGCAACACTAAAAAGACAAAAATATACTGAAATAGAACATGAAGACGGAACAATCGAGCAGGTTGGAATCTACAAAAACCTTGATAAGGTAGAAAAAGAACTTGATGACACAATAAGACCAGATGAGTATTATGAAGAATATGAGAGAGAACGCAGTGTTGTTCCAAGAAGCGGAACAAATTTTAAATTCAAGGACAAGCCAAGAAAAAAAATAGAAGCATATGAGTATTGGGGATACTGGGATATTCATGGTGATGGAGAAGTCGTACAAATTATTGCAACATGGGTTAACAAGACACTTATACGACTAGAAGAAAGTCCATTTCCATTCAATGAGTTACCATTCTCTATAGCAAGATATATGCCCATCAAGAATGAAATGTACGGTGAACCAGATGGTGAATTACTCATAGAGAATCAGGAATCAATTGGCAAAATGATGCGTGCAGCACACGACATTACTGCAACACATGCCGTTGGTCAAGAGTTTATCGATGAACAGTTCTTTGCTGGTCCATTGCAAAAAGATAATTACAAGACTGGTAAAACTGTTTATTTTAGAACAAAGATGGACCCAAGACAAGCAATATATAAAAAGTCAGTCGATCCAGTACCTCCTGCTGTATTTGACATGATTCAGTATCATCAAAATGATGCAGAAGCGATGTCAGGCACTAAGTCATTCTCAAACGGTATTGGATCACAGTCACTTGGCTCTGTAGCAACTGGAATACGTTCTGCTCTTGATGCTACAAGTAAGCGTGAACTGTCTTTGCTTCGTAGGCTTGCTGATGATATCTTCAAGGATATTGCCACCAAGACCATTAAAATGAACCAGGCATTCCTTAGTGAAACAGAAGTTGTTAGGATAACAAACAGTGAATTTGTAACAATAAAGCGCGAAGATATACAGGGTGATTTTGATTTGACGGTTGAGGTATCAACCCCAGAAAAGGATAATGAAAAAGCAGAAAAATTAAATATGCTCATGCAGACAAACGCTGCAAATATGCCTCCTGGATTGCAAAAAATAATTTATGCAAAAATTGCACGACTATGGAAGGAACCAGATCTTGCAGAGCAAGTTGAATCCTACGAGCCAGAGCCAGATCCTATGCAACAACAAATAGCACAACTTCAGCTTGAAAATGCAATGCTTGAGAACCAGAAATTAAAAATGGAAATTGCAAAAACCGCAAAACTTATTGAATCAGAAGACAGTAAAATCGAAGAAAGAGAAAGTAGAACTGCACAGAATCTTAACTCCGAAACAGAAGAGAATAAAGCAACTGCAAGACTCAAGCTTGCACAAGCTAAAAAATTAGAAGAGGAAGCAGACGCTGTTCGCCTTGACTATGTAAGAAAAATAAACGGAATTGATAGAGATGAGAAAGAGGAAGAAATAGAAGCATCATTCCTTGCAAAGCATGAAGAGCTTAAATTAAAACAACAGCATGATAAAGAACTTGCAATGCTTAAAGCTGAAATAGAAATGGCTAAATTAAAAATAAAAGAACTTGAAGCAGACATAAAAGTTTCTCAGCACATGAACAATATTGAAGCAAAAGAGCAAAGCGTAGCAGAAAGTATGCAGCATAAAACAAATTTAGATACAATAAAACATATAGAAGATATTAAAGGACATCCAAATGCACTTATTTGATAGAATAAGAAATAATAGAGACAAGAGCATGCTTGAACAGGAATTGCAAAAAAAAGATGCTGAAATGAAAGATGTTGCAAAAGCATCATTCTTATCAGGGCAAGAGGCTGGTGCAGTTAAAGCACTCAGAGAGGTTAGTAGACGAATGCCAGCATATTCTCCTGAACCAACTGGTAGCCTAGGCATGTCTGGTCACGCCTCTGCTTCCATGGGTGATGAAGTTTTATCAAAAAAAGCATTACAGTATTTAAGTCTCTTCGATGATCTTGAAGAGCAAGGCGCAGACCCAAGAGATATTGCAAACCAATTTAAGAAACTACCACCACAGGTTCAGGTTGAAGTAGCAAGAGCAAAGAAAGCGAAAGAAGAAGCAAGAGATGCTGCTTCTGTCATCATGGAGCAGAGCATGAAAAATGCTCAAAAGCAACAATTACTTGACCAACAACAGCAAGTTAAACCAGTTGATTCTGTTCAAAAGAGACAATCACCAATAACGATGGCAGCACAAGACATACTTAATCAAACAGTTAGTGGTCAACAACAGTAAGTTTTAATTAAGTATATATGATATACTATATTGATGATATATATGTTATATCAACAATATAAAAAAAATACAAAAAGGAAATTAAGCAATGGGTACACCCAACTTAGACAAAGCAAAAGAGGCTAAAGCTAAAGAGCTTGAAGCTATTGAAGATAGGATCAAGCAACAAGAAGAATTTATTGAACTCAAAGAAGCAACAGAAAGACTTCATGAAAATGAAGATTTCCAAAAAATCATTCTCTCTGGATACTTTGAAAAAGAAGGAATGAGGCTATATGGACTTCTTACTGAGCCATCTCATCTTAAACGAGACGTTATTGAGAATATCAATGATAAGCTCCTCTCTATTAGAAACCTCAAACAATATTTCCTGACTATTGCAACTAATGCTCATATGGCACCAGATATTATTGCAGAAGAGAAGCAATATAGAAGTGAAGTAGTCGCAAGACCTGACGAAGCTTTTGTGGAGGTATGACATTATGGCAATTGAAGAAGTTGACAACATAACAGACGAAGATCTTGATCGTATTCTTGAAGAAATCGAATCATCCACTGGTGACGACTCTCATCCTGGTTCCGAAGAGGATAATGATGAGCAAGAAAATAATGAAGTTGATGATGATGAACAAGATGATGACAATGAATATGATGATGAGGATAGTGAATCTGACGAATCTGATGAGGCAGATGAGGCAGATGAAAACGATGAGAACAATAGTGATAATATAGATACCGACACAGATCCTGGTTCCGAAGATCAGCAGGACATTGATTATAAAAATGAATATCAAAAGCTCCTGGATGAATCAGAAAGATATAGAAAGTTCTATGAAGAAGCAACATCTGAGTTTATTGCAAACGGTAAGCCAATGCGTGGTTTTGATGATCCAAAAAAGATCATTCAAGCACAACAAATGGCTGCTGGGTTCTCACAAAAGATGCGGTCAATTAAGGAATACAAACCATTCTTAAAACCGTTAAAAGAAAGTGGTGTCCTAGAAAATCCAGATAAATTCAATTTGATTATTAATGCAATGAATGGTGATCGTGGAGCTATCACGCAAATTTTAAAACAGGCAGAAATTGATCCGCTCGAAATAGATTTAGAAGATCAAGATAATTATACGCCTAAAAATGTTATTGCGTCGGATATTGAATTGGCACTCGATGAAGTCATCGACAATGCCGAACAATATGGTGTACGTGATCAGGTAGAAAAAGTTATTGCAGAAGAATGGGACGACACTAGTGTATATGAATTGCTTAGTGATCCACAAAACTCTGTAGACCTTGTTAACCACCTGTCAACAGGTGTTTATGATCTTGTTATGGACCGCATTGCTGAGAAAAAAATTACTGATCCTTATGGTATCTTCTCAAAAAAGCCTGCTATTGAGCAATACAGGGAAGCCGCAAATGAACTTGAAAATGAGTACCTGAACTTCTTGGAGAACCAGCAGGGTGAACTCCAGGCAAATCAGCAGACTCCATATAGTCAAAATGCACAACAATTCTCTGAAGCAGAAATTCAAGCTGAAATGGAAAAAATCAGACTTGAGCAGGAATACCGAAAAAAAGTAGAAGAAAAAAATAACGAAGTAGATCGCAATAGAAAACGTGCCGCAAGCGTCAGTAAGAAAAAACCAGCCAGTAAAAGAAAAACAAAAAAAGTATATGACGTATCTGAATTGTCAGATGAAGAATTCGATAAAATAGTAGATAGTTTTTTATTTAATTAACTTGATGCTATTATTAATTTTTAAAAATAACAAAGGTAACTATTATGGCACAGAAGTTTAATAAGGGTGGATTTGATCCATCGGTAGACAACTCTACAATTGGCGTACAGATTAATGATAAATTTTGGTCACGTGTAGCTGTCAAAGAGGCAAAGAGAAAGCATGTCTTTTCACAACTTGGACAGAAAGAAAATCAGCCAAAACATTATGGTGAAAAGATCGTAAAATATCATGAACTTCCTATTTTGGATGAGCGTAATATTAATGATCAAGGTATTGATGCCAATGGTGTAAAAGTTATTCCTGGTGTATGGTATGCATATGATGCAGCTGGTGCTCGCATCACTACTAATACAGATGCTGATAACGGTCAAGGTTATTCTACTCGTGAAAAAGCACTCACTGAAGCTCAAGCACAGGGCGGAACAATCAAGTCTGGTAACGGAAACCTTTTCGGTGGAAGCAAAGATATTCTTGTTCAGAATGGTGCATTCCCTCTACTCACTGAAGAAGGTGGAATGGTTAACCAGGTTGGAATGAAGCGTAAGCTCATCGAAGCTGAAATTGCTGAATATGGCTTCTACATGAGCTTTACCAAAAAGTCTCTTGATATGGATACTGAAAAAGGTCTCCTTGCTCGATATTCTCGTGCTATTGGTGAGACCCAAGGTGATCTCCGTGAAGCACAAATTCGTAACTCACTTATTGGTCAGTCTGAGCAAAACCGTGTATTTGCAGGTGATGCTACAACTATTGACGAGATTGGATCTGGCGATATCCTTTCATTCTCCGATCTTCGTATGATGGATAAGGCACTTAAGGATGCTCGTTGCCCCAAAACAACTAAACTGATTGATGGCTCTACTAAGTACGGAACCAGTGTTGTTGGAAAAGCTCGCTATGTTTATGTTGGTCAAGAAGCACTTCCTACTCTTGAAGATATGGAGCACAACGGCAATAGCGTATGGACACCTGTTGAAGAATATGCAGCCGCTGGAACAATTGCTCAAGATGAAATTGGTCGTATTGGAGCATTCAGATTTATCGAAGTAGAAGATATGCCTGCCTACATGGGTCAAGGGGCAGATGCTACCGATAATGTCGATGATGCAGATGTTGGCAACAGATATACCTCTCTCGGTGCCGATGGTAAAGAACGTTACGATGTATTCCCAATTCTTTTTGTTGGATCTGAATCATTTGTGACTGTTGGATTCGAAGGTGATAGTGCGCGGGTTAAAACTATCATGCCTAAAGCTGATGCGTACAATGACGTATACGGCAAAAAAGGTGCTGTATCTATCTCTTGGTATTATGGTATTATGTATCTTCGCCCAGAGTGGATTCGTCAGATCGCTTGTAGTCTCAAAGTAGCATAATCATGGCCTGCAAGAAAAAAGGTAAAGGTAAAAGAGGTAAATAGATAGCTGCTGGAACCAGGTTTGTAATGTATTTTCACCCTGGTTCCATAATACGTGTATGGCAATTTGAAAACAAAGTTTTCACCTTAGTGGAACCAGAAACAAAACCATCTATAGTACAAGGAATATACAAATATGGAAACAAAAGATTTTAAAAGTATGACGCATCAAGAGCTTCAAGATTATTGTGATGATAACAATATTGAAGTTCAATCTGCAAAACAAAGACCAACTGTTAAAGAATTGCTTAAAGCAATTGAAGACTTCAATAGTTCAAAACAAGATGATGCAGGAGTTGATGTTGACCCAGAAGCAGAGCTCGACGATGTTGATGAATTTCTTGATACATCATACGAAGAACCCAAGGCGAAGAAAGCTAAAAAGAATGGAAAACAAAAAGAAACACGTGAACAAAAACGAAAACGCCTCAGAAAAGAATTAATGAAGCTCAATCGTGTAATGATTATTTCTAATGATCACAATCAAACTGGTATTAATACTCAAGCTCACTACTGTACATGGGGCAATAGGCTTGTAGGGCATCATACCGATATTTTTGTGCTTAATAAACCTTGGCATCTGCGTGAAGGAGCACTTCGCAATCTTGAAAATATGACAATTTCAAAATCAATTCAGGACGATGAAGGAAATACTGTTCGTTTTGAAACCGTTCCAGCATACACAATTAAGCGTCTTCCAGATTTAACCAAGGAAGAACTTAATCAAATTGCAAAGCGTCAACGTGCTCGTGATGCTGCGCTTGGAAAAGAAGAATAGTAATAGTATAATCTATTACAGAGCCAGGAACTCTTCCTGGTTCGATAATACATTATAATAATTACAGGAACCAGGTGATGAGCGATAAAGATAATAACTGCGAAGATATATATGGTGACTGCCAAGAGATAAAAGTATCAGAGATAATAGGAGCCAAAACACTCAATGATGGTGGGTTGTTTGGTGATATTGTCACGTTATCACGTAAACATATTGAAGATGCTAAGAAGCGTGGCGAATTAACAGAGTCAGAATCTGGTACAGTATTTGCAAGCTTTCTTGTTGAAGCAATGAAAGAGTCATTCCAGTATGCATTGTCTAAGGGAAAAATCCAAAAAGAAATAGCACTTGCTGAGGTTCAAAGACAACATGAGTTGTTAAAGATGGATCTTGAAGAAAGGGCTACTGCAATACAGGAAAGACAATCTGTAGCAGAAATAAATAAAATTGAATGTGAGTGTAATAACTCAACACGACTAGCAGACAGTAAATTACTACTTGATAAGCAAGAAATTGAAAAAATGAAATGCTCATGCGATAATGAAACGAGAACAACAGATAGTAAAATAAATCTAGATAAATCAGCAATAGAAAAAAATGAAGTTGATATGTCAAACAGCACTGAGCAAAGAATAGCAGCCATAAAACTAAACGATAAACAGATAGAAAAAATAGATTGCGAATGCGATAATGCAACAAAAGCAACTATTAGTAAATTGAGTTTAGATAAATCTGCAATAGAGAAAAATGAATCAGATATACTGAATCAAACAGAACTGAGAAAAGTTGATGTTTCATTAAAGAAGCAACAAAAATCAAAACTTGAATCTGATGCGAAAAATGAAAAAGCAATTAACGATAGCAAAATATCTGTTGATAAGGCTCAAATAAAGAAAATGTCAGATGAAACAAATATTGCAAAAATATCTACTGATAGTAAGGTCGAATTAAACAAAGCACAAGCAGAGAAAATGAAATGCGATTGTGAAAACAACAAAAACGTTACCAATCAGCAAGCAGCACTATATAGGGCACAAACGGATGGGTTTGCGATAAATGCTAGACAAAAACTATTCGAAACGCAACTACAAGCATGGTCAATGGTTTATCAAGACATAGACCCAACAACATTGAATGATATTGATAGCATGACTGACTTCACACCAGATCTAATAACTAGGGCTAAAATCGAAGAATCATTTACTGGTGTAGAGGGTGCGATATTGGCGAAAGAAGCCAAATTTAAATCATGTGAATTTGACTGTCCAAAGATGTGCCCATCATCGTGCCCAACAGATGATTCTATCAGTCAAAAATGACACATAAACTTTAAATAGTGTATAATTAAAATAATAAAAAAAAGGAATTAGTAATGTCTTTTATTTCAGATTACCTAGAAGAAAAACTTGTAAATCATGTTTTGAGAAATATACCATATAGTGCGCCAGGTACTGTTTATTTAGCATTATATAGTTCTGATCCAGGCGAAGACAATTCGGGAACAGAATTATATGGAGATGGATATAGCAGGAAGGATTTCTCACTGTCCGCACCATCAAATGGCGTATCAACAAACGATTCTGATATTATATTCGATACAGCAACAGCAGATTGGGATACCGTTACTCATATAGGAATTATGGATTCATCTACTGGTGGTCATTTGTTATTCTATGCTCCACTGTCCGCATCAGTAACTGTTAGTAATGGAAATAACTTTAGAGTTCCTGCTGGCAACCTAACAATTGGTTTCGACTAATTATATACAAACTTGGAATAACCTATGGCATATGCAGACGCTAGCGTTAACTTAACAGCAGAATCAACACTGTCTATTATTGATTGCGTTGGCGACTACTCTGCATATCCAGATGTAATTCAAACTGCGTCTTTTGTAGTCTCTGCATTAAGTACAAGACCAGAGTATGTTGGCCTGATAAATCATATAAATTTAAGTATAGATGCTGGAACATATATAAATAGTCCTTCTATTCAAATAACAACACTTGCCGATTTATCGTTTTCATCATCTCTTGAGATAGTAATAGATAAGACTATGATTAGCCCTATCGCAATCTTATCACTAAACGCACTAGAAACAAAAAAAATAAACTCTGGTCAAGTAGTCATTTCACCGTCATCTAATCTAAATGCTTTACCAGTTGAAGACGACTTTTCTGGCACACTAATTAATATAATTAACCCAATATTCATATCTGCAAATTGCGATATGATAAGTATGTCAAAAATAGCTAACTCATCTATTATTCAACACGCAAGAATAACCATTAATGCAAATCAGTTAATAATTGATCCATATGTAAGTGGAGTAGATTTATTCATAAATAGAATAGTAGAAGACATGCAGATATCAGTATATGCAGGAGAACTTACAAGATGAACGATAAAACACCAATAATAAAAAAAGCTTCATCAAGCAAACAAGATGTAACAATAAAAGACATATTGTTATCTGGAATCACATCCAGTGATGATACAAATTTATATATGGATCGGGGTGAAAATTCTGGAATATTCTCATTCAACTTAATGATAAACAACGTTCCTGCATCAAATTTCTGTAAGAATTTTTATATGGCACTAGTTCCAGGTAAAGGAAATGAGAAAGGATTGCCAGAAACCTACATCACTGGTTCTGTAGTTGAAACAGATACTCCAGATACAATTGTTAAATTTGTATTGCCTTTTGTCGATAGAGAGAATATTTTCTCATATCACGAGAATGGTTATAGCTGTAGTAAATATTTCTTATATTGTTCACTAAACGAACCTCCTGTTGACTATGAGCGCACATCAAATAATCCTGGAGAGGTAACAGATAATATACTACTATCAACTGGAAAAATAATAAGAACAGATATTGTGTATGATGCTGTAGAGAGTGGAATATGACATGCAACTACTATATAAGAAAAATAGACAGAAATATTGATAGAAAAGATATATATGGTAGTTTTATAGATGAATATGTTTCTGGTAGAAGATTCCATCCATTCAAAGAATATGAATTAAGAGACCACTATAAGCAAAAGACTAAATTTTTATACAATAATTCGTCTATCTCTACATATATTTTACGCACAAAAAATAAGGATGAATATGTTGGATTCATATCGATTAATAATGAAGAGCAAAATGATGATTTAAAAATTTTATCACCTGATCATATTTATATAGTAAAAAAATACAGAAAAACTAAAGCATTAGCATTTATTGGCAACTATATATTAAATATAAAATTTAAATATTATAAAATAAAAGTTGAAAGCAATGTTGTGTCTGGATTTGGTAAACTACTATATAATATTGAAAGTAATTTCAATATATATATATTAAATGCTGGAACCAGGGAAAGAATAGAAAAAATATGTAGAGGCGGATGAGTATATGGGGCTTTTTAGTGATGACGTAAAAACATATACTGGATTATCATTTAATGATTTATTCCCAAAAGATTATGCTGTAAGGAATACAAGAAAATCAATAATAAACAACATGTCCAGTATGTCTGATTTTAACATGAAATGGTTCAAGTTTAGACAATCATATCGTCCACTTATAAATGATTCCTTCCTTGAGAAGAATGGCATAAAGCCATCAACTACACTCAAAATAAAAAAAATAACAAAAAAGAAAGTATTAGAAAAAATAAGAAAGGAATATGACTCTGAAGCACATGAAATAGTTAGTAGTGATATATCGGCAGGACTTGTTGATATGCAATTATTTTTCTATCTACAAAAACATAAATATAATTTCATTTTCAATGAGCGACTATTAATAGTATGTGATGAGTCTAGTGGATCTGGTTCCAGTAGCTGTTCATCTTCATCCTCATCTAGTAGTAGTAGTAGTAGTAGTAGTAGTAGTAGTAGTGATCCATACTCTGAAATGTGTAATGGTTGTGGTTACACGATATATGATGATTATTATATTACATACAAAAACAAAAGCGATGACCCAGAAGAGAAGGATGATGTTAATATTTTTATTGCCACTTTTAAGAATGATAATGGTGACAAATATTCTATAGAAATCCCAAACAATTTTAAAAATGAATCATTATATATAATATATAGCAAAAAGAGAGTAGCTGATAATTTTGTATACATAGTTGATGCAAAAAATAATGATAGCCTATTTAGCACAACAGAGGCTATAATGTCTCCAATAATTCCACTTAAAGAAGAGGGTAAAAAGAAGTTAGACAATCGTGGTGTCAAGAAATATCTTAAAAAAAACAATATGCCGATAGATGAACTGGAAAAAGCGCTAGATCAAAAGACAGAAGATGGTGATCATGATGCCATTCTGAATGCATATATCATGGTTGGAATACCACTAAATAATCCATTTAAAATTATTCCTGGGACATACAAGTCTTCATATGCACAACATTTTCCACAAAGATTATTAAAGAAGGCAAAAAGGAATAAGGATTTATCAGAGTGGACAATCACAGATGATGTGTCTACCTGGTGGCGAAGAAAAAATAGATTGAATAATGTTGAATACAATAAAATTATATTTGATACTTTAAAGAAAATGGGGTCAGGAAACACAATAATAGAGCTAAATGGCTCAACGTTTATGTTTAAGATTAGTATTGATATTCAGAAGTACAAAGGATCATTCAAGGAGGCAACAAGGCCAAATGGTAAGCCTTATGTTGGTTTTATAGATTATTATATTGATAATGATGAAAAGACAAGAGTAAAGAAAGAATATAATAAGGGTCAAAAAGAAAAAGAAGAAGAAACTGAATCCAATGAATTGCCAAATGACTCTGATAATCAAACACAAAAGCAGACTAAAAAAACAGACATAAGCGATGATAAGTTTCCTGGTCCAAAATATATGTTTTCTATAAAGTATCAAATAAATACGGCAGAATACGAAGTAATGCACGTATATGATGTAAGGGAAGAGATAAAAATATCTGGTCAATGGTTTTGGATAAATGGGGATGGTAGATGGACATCTGATAGTGATGGAGATGATGTTGGAAAAGGCGAAAAATTTCCTAGACTCCTGGTTCCAAACAGGATGCTTACTAGATCTAGTTTTAGAAAATTTACTATACTAAAAGAATACGGTACGCATCTTGTTGTATATTCTGAAATAACAATAACAACTCCGTGGTGGAAAAAATTCATAGGACTTGTTATTGGTCTTGCAATATGTTTTGGAACAGCTGGTGCTGGGTGTAATGTAGCTTTTGTTGTAATATCATGGGCAGTGAACTATATGGCAAATCAATTAATAGCAACAATAGATAGCCCACTAATAAGAGGAATATTAAAAGGAGGACTTGCTATTGGTAATTTTCTTGTAAGTGGTGGTTTTGATCTTACAAGCATTACAAGTGAGGCAATGCTTGGTCTTGCAACCGACTTAACAAGCATTGCCATGAACACTTATCAAGAGATGAAAATGCTTGAGCTAAAACAAAACGAAGAAGCACTGCTTGAAACAAAAATAGGTACAGAAATGACAAATGATCTTTTGGAAAATAAAGATATAGTTATCCCACCTAATATACTCCCAAAAATGGACTATAGTGCAAATTACAGCTTTATAGAACAAAATAGTCCAGCAGCCACATTTGCAAAACTTAATTCACAATATGCGTTCGGTTCACTTTTTGATCCAAATCCAATAATGAATTCTAGGGTACAAGTTCAATGTGGATAAATATAACGTAATAATATAATGATATAATAGTGTAAATATAAAAAAATATAACATATATAAAAAAAGGATTTAATATGGCACTTGGGTCTAACTTGTCTGGTCTAGCTAACGCAGTTAATGCAATAACACCTATTTTGAATCTCGGTATGCAATGGTGGGGAATGAATGAAAATCTAAAACTTCAAAAGCAAAATCAAAATAATATCTTATCTCGTGCGTATCAAGCCGATCAAAATGCAATTGGTCAAGAGAAGAACAGGAGGACGAATGCAACTGCATTGATGGCTCATCTTGGAGGAAACGAAGAAAAAGTTGATGAAATCAAAAAAGATGTTGAGGAAAATGGTTACTACGAGGAAAAAGCATACAAGCCAAAACTATACAGCGTATAATAAAACAATAAATAAACAAAAAGAAAAGAATACAACATGGCACACAGAGGCATAGATTATAGTAAATACCAAGGCAATACTCCATTAAGTGCACCACAACTTGATACAAAAGCAATACATAATGCTTTTAGCCTCATAGAAAGATCGTATGATGGTATAGCAAAAAACCTAATAGCAAAAGACGATCTTGCACTGAAAGAAAAAAAGATTGATGCTGATATTGCTAATGCAGCAGATCGTCTTGCATTTGACAAAGAAAAGTTTGCACAAGAAATGGCATTCAAGAAGGCTCAAGCTGCAAGAGCTAGAGCAGCAGCAAGAAGGAGTTCAAGAAGATCAAGATCATCTGCCGCTCAAAAAATGGCTGCACAAGAAAAAGCTATGGATCTTGCAATGGATCTTGATAAGACTTTCGCTGAAGCAACCTCTGGTACAAAAGAAAAAGAAGTAGATGTATATAAGCAAGAAGAGCAAAGCCTAAATCCAGCAGCAGCACGTATGGCAGAAGAGTATGCTGATAAAATTGGACTAAATCTTGCTGGCGAACAAAAAATGAGTGAAAAGGATTCTCAGGCAGTAATAGATCATATTGCAAACACAAGCTGGGATCAACTAAAGGGTGAAGCTGGCGTTGATGCATCTGCTGAAGACACAGCAGTAACCACTGAAGAATTTAATAATACTACAGGAACCAGTGTAGCTAGTACACCAATTGGTCAATCTGAAGCCACCACTACCCCTGGTTCCGATGAGACAACAAGCATCAACACTACAAGTGCATCAGATAGGGTTGCAAATCTTGGAATAGCACTTAATGATTCAGTAAATGGATCAGATAGCATATTGACAGATAATACGCAGGAACAATCTGTAGAGCAGCCGTCAATACCAGCACTTCTCAAAAACATAGATGATGCCCAGACACAAACCATAAACACTAATGCTCCACAAGATGTAGTGCAGGATCCAGAAGTATCAAGCAGTTTCAACTCACACACTATAGCTCAAGCACTAAGAAGCAAGTTTGACACAACTGGCAGGATAGCACAACCTGGCAATCAAAATGGCGCTCAGGAACCAGCGGTGAAGGAAGATCTGTATCAAGATACAGGCTTTACTCCTGGTTCTGATAGAACATTGTTGGAAGACAAAAATGGTGTAAAGTTTTTTGCTCCGTCTAAAAAAGAATTAGAGTTTGCAAAAAAAGTTGATAGCCTCGATGCACAACTTAAAAGTGGAGACATCAGTGAAGCAGAATATAAAATAAAGACACTCGAACTTGGTAAACAATATGGCGTAAGAATAGAGAAAAAAGATAATTTTTGGATTGACGAAGATGGAAAGAGAATAAAAATATCTGAAGACAAGAATCCGATTATTTCGTTTTTGTCATCAATGAATGATGGCCTAACACATGTAATAGAGAGAGGTGTATACGGCGGAAGCAGATTAACTGACACTGGCATAAAAGTATTTATAGACGCAATAGAAAAAGCAAAAAAGAATAACATGAAACTTGATGGTCAAAAGTGGCTATCCAATTCTGAAGATGATCTCTATCTGCATAATAATATAAAGTTCATGGATGAACATGGAAATGAAATTCCATATGAAAAAATTAAAGATGGATATGGAAAATATGTTGGTCAAATATATGTAAAAGCACCAAAAGCAGTAAGAGATGCTCTTGGAATTGATGAAAAAATGTCTTCGCCTATGACAAGGGCAAAGATAGAATTAGAACTTGAAAAAAGAGGAAATAGGCTACAACAACAAGAATCAGGCAACAATTTTGATCCAGTTACACAAATAAAAGATATAAGAACGTATATAAATCAAAGAGCAAAAAAAGCGAACGACTCATCTATAGTTGAAGATGTGAATAATGAAAAAATAGAAGAACGTAGAGCTAATCTTGCAAAAAAAATACATGAACTTACTGCTGGTAAGTTCATGTATAAAACAGACAAAAAGAAAAAAATAAAAGTACGAAAAACACCAGAAGAACAGCGTAAAGCACTATATAGTGCTGCGATTAAAGCATATGAAGCCATAAACAATGACAAAACACTAAGTAGGAGAGCTAGATTTGCAACAAAAAAAGCTGTAACTCAATTACTAAACAAGTATAATAAAGTTATAGAACAAAGACAAAAAGCAATACAAGCCGCACAAAAAGATGCAGCAGGAAGAAATAGGAAATTGCGAGAGTTTGAATGGAAAGAGAGACTAAAAAAACAACTTGAAATAGAAAAAAAACAACAAGAGGCACTTATTGCTGCTGCACAAGAAATAGCAAGATCAAATACAAAAGAAGCACGACTTGAATATGATCGCAAAAAAGCACAACTTGATAAAACAATAGCGGAAACTGCAAAAATACGTGCAGCCATGAAAAAGAATAAAGATAAATAGCAACAAGCAAAGGAACCAGTGTGTATAAAGAAGCATATGATGAAAACGGGGAACAATATTACTATGATACTGACGATCTTGGAGATTCGTATCAGGTAGGTAATTCTGATAATTATTCCACAGACAATTCTTACAACACTGGTTCCATTTTTGATGACATATATGCAATACCAGATAACCTAACACCATCACTTGTGTCTATTGCGCCTGGTGATACACAAGAAACAACAAATGCATACGAGGCAGAATTAAATAGAATATATCAAGAGACAGAACTTGCTACAAAAAAAGAAGAGGAACTTAAGCGGGCAGAAGAATTAAAAGAAAAAGAACTGTATAGAAAAACTACTGAGCCACTTGAAAGAAACTCAGACGGAACGCTTGAGACAGATTCTGATTTAGAAATATATGCAAAGAAAGCAGTCAATGCACTCTCGTCTGGTGTAGATTGGCTACTTGAAAAATCAGAAGGCTTAGTTGATGTTGGTCAAGGTAAATGGATGGACCATGCCAACATTGATGGTATTATTAATGGAAAAAGATACAATCTAAGCAACAAGGATTTCATTGGCGTAAGAGAAAAAAGATTCAGTGATATAACTACTGAAATATTGGCAGCCCCAGAAAATCAAAATGCAGATAAAGTATTCTATGCATTGAGAAAATTTGATGGACTAAACGATGATGGTAGTAAGCGATACATTTATAAATATGGCACAGCTAATGTTGCTGTTGCTGATAGATATAGGGACCAACATGTAAAAGATGGATTTGAAGTCCTTCTTGAAAAAAGAATGCTTGGTGCTGAAAAACTTGAAAATCAATTACATGCGTCACAAGAGGCATTAAATTCAAGAGTACTTGACTACGGTATGGTAAAGGGTCCAGATGGCAAATGGACTACAACTGACAAAGCATCTGGCGTAAACTTTGGTTCTGGATATACTGAACTATATTATAAAGACTTTTTGAATCTTGACAATCAAACACAGGAAGAATTAGATAAAAATAAAAAACTATCAGAGCTTCGATCTGAATTTTATCACAAGCAAGACGTTAAGGGATCAAATTTAATTGATGCATTTCAATCTGGAGCAACGACAATGCTTGCTGGTATTGGTGACGCAATACTTGATGCAGCGTGGATTGGAGATAATACATGGCTAAATAAATACAAAGATCAGAAATGGGCAGATAAATTTTTTGGATACGACAGAAGAGAATCCACACAGGGACAAAACGAAGCCTTATATGATATAAAAAATGGCAATTATGTGGATGCACTGTCTCGCGTAAAAGATTATGGAATGGATGTTTTTATTGAGTCTCTTCCATACATGGCAACAATGCCTTTTGGTGTTGGCCAAGCGGCTGGCATGGCGCGTGTTGCTAGTATATATAGAGCAATTAATAAAGCAAAAAAACTTGGTAAAAGTGCAGAGCATATTGCTAAACTTACAAGACGTGCATCAAAAATTGTTGGCAAAGATGCAATGGAAAAATACAAGTCATTTGAAAATGCACCGCATATTTTTAACCAATTAAGAGCAGTGTCAAAAAATTATGGTGTTCTTGCAATAAATGCATCACAAACAAACAATGCAATAGATGAAAGAATAAAAGCAAAAGCAGCTGCTGGTGAGGAGCCAGATGTTACTGCTGCTGAAGCATTAGGACTGTTTGCCTTTAATCTCCCTTTTACATTGCTTGATAAGATTGCTTTTGAGCACACCGTTGTTGGCAAAGGTGCCATTAAAGCGATGAAAAAAGGTTTAGACCTGGTTCCTGATGCTGGCAAGCTTGCAATAGGCAAAAAGGTTATTGATACTGGTGCAAAGCTCATGGCTGGTGGCGCAGAAGAAGCTGGTCAAGAATACTTACAAACATGGGGAGAATTGCTTTCTGCTAAAATGGGTGTCGGTGGAAAAACAATACTTGATGTGCTAAAAGACCCAGAATCACAATATGAAGCAGAACTTGCCTCTGTTGCTGGTTTTGGTGCTGGTATTGCACCATCAACTGTTGGTGCAACTGTTGGACCAATGCTGACAAAAAGTAGAGATGCACTCAATAAAAAAGTACAAGAAAAAGCATTAACAAAAGCCATAGAGTCACAGGAACCAGCTGCTGGATTTCTTGGTAATGATAAAGTAATAGAGTTGCACCAATCAAGCGATTTTACTGGAGAATTTCATAGACATCTCGATGAGATTATGCCAGTAGCTCAACCAAATGAAGATGGATCATATAATAGAGAAGATGTAGTAGAGGAGCTTGGCACAATATACAATGAAGCAATCGTTCCATTGAGAGAAAGAATATCTCAACTAATAGCAGATGGTGCTGATGCATCAAAGATTAAATTTGGAACCAGTTATGCATTGATCGAGCGCACAAGAAATGCAATCAATAAAGCCAAAAAAGCAAACAATCTCACAGAAGAAGATCTGAAGACAATTGCTTCGGCAGAACAGGAACTACAAGCATTTGAAAATGAAGTTGGATCTGCTTTCGAACAGAAAGTAAAAGGCATGTCATGGGACGAACTTCGTGCTATGGATACAGATCAAGCTGTAAAAGAATTTGGCTCTCATGGAACCAGTGGGACAGAGAGTTCAGTATCTGATGATTTTGAATTTCCTGATTTTGATAATCTTGTTGAAGATGGTGAAGCTTCAGTACCAACAGCTGAAGAAATTGATAATGATGAAAAGCTTGCATATGCTCATGGCAAAGCAGGAAACAAGGCAAAGGCTCAAAAATACAAAAAGAAAGCAAGAAAAAAGAAGATAAAAAAACTAACTATTGAGGAGATCAAGAATAAAGATCTTTATGGTAAAGATTCTGGAATAGTTTATAGCGCAATAGAATTACAACGCCAAAGAGAAAAGCTACCAGAGCTTGATCAAGAAATAGAAAAAGAAAAAACTGCAACAAAGCAGTGGATGTTCGATCATGGTTATCGTGGTAAAGATGGAACAATACAATCAGCAGATGAGATAACTGACGATGATGTTCACTGGTTCCTGTCAAAAGAAAATGACATAAATAGTGATACATCATTCAACAAGCGTGAATACTATAATCAGATCAAGCAAGATGGAAGAACATCATATGCTGATCTTGTTCGCAAGAAACAAAAACATTTTGATGACGTTGTAAAATTATATGACAAAATAAATCATAAAAAACAATTTAAACAAGATAAGATTTCAGCATACAAAGAGATTCTTTCTAAGTATGTAAACGATATTAGTGAAGAATACAGAAAGCTAACCACCGTTGGTTTGCCATCAAAAGAAACAAGTATAGACGATATTTTTGCAGATCCATCTAAGCAAAATGATGATGGTAGTCAACCTGGTTCCAGTGTCAAAAACAAGCCTTTAACAAGAGAAGAAGCAATAAAATTCCTACGCAATAAGTATGGATCAACAACTGCTGAAACTGGATGGGCTAGAGGCAAATTTAAAATAAATATGGCAGATGTCATTGATATGATGTTTGATAGCTCCGAGAAGAAACAAAGACGTGGTGCTGCAAAACTTATAGAAAGCATGGAATCTGAAATCAGCACTCTCGACAATATAGACATTAATCCAGAAACTGGTGAAATAAATCTTCTTGATGAACACTTTAAGTCTCTTGCAGATTATGAATTTGAATTGGAAAGAAAAGAAGCAGAAAAGCGCAAAGGTGCGCAAGTTGAATATGATGATATTGAAGATGCTAAAGAGCATATAGACGATGTAGCTGAAGCTGAAATAAATCAAATCGAACAAGAGTATGCAGAAAAGCAAGCACAAATAGAAGCTGATGCTCAGGCTGAATTTGAAAGCGATGCACTAACAGAAGAAGATATCGCAGAGATTGAAGCCAGAATAAACGAAGAAAAGGCGCAGATTGAAGCTGAGAAGCAAGCAGAAATAGAAAAAATAGAGCAAGAGCGTCAGGCAAAAATTGCAGAACAAGATAGGATAGCAGAAGAGAGATTTAGACAAACTCTTGATGATAATATTAATATTGAAAAAACAAGAGAAGAAATAAAAGAATTAGAAAAGGAAATAAAACAAACATATGATGAAATAGACAATCTAAATATAGAAAATATAGATGGTGTAACTGATCTTCAAGCATCATTATTGTCTAAATTCAAACTAATGACACAGAAGATGACTGCAAAAGTCAAATCATTATTATTAAGAATATTCCAACTAAAAAATAAAATAGCAAAAGAGCTAGGCAAAAAACATAAATTAATCAAAGAGCTTGGTTCAATAAAGATAAAACTTGAAATGATAAAGGATAGGATTGAGTATTTATCACATAATATACTTATGGCTGAGACAACTATACTTGATTCAAATGGTGCACATATAAATGTATTTGCATATGCAAAGAAAAATAACATTAATGTCAACGACCTTATAAACAAGATTGCAGATGGTAAACTGTTTGAAGAGTTACAAGATACTTTTGGTGATATTCAAAAAGCAGCAGAACAAATAATTGATTTGCAAGAACAATATAATGAATACAAAAATCAAAGAACATCAATTCAAAATAGATTGAAAAATGTAAATACAAAAATAAAATCATTTATTAGCGAAAAGAGAAAAATAGAAAATAAATTAAATAATGAACGATACCAAGTAGAAGAAGCTACCGATTTATTATACGAAGAAGAACGATTATCTCAAGAAGAAAAGAAAAAACTGTATGACAAGATAAACAATCTTAGAGAAAAAATGGAAATGCTAAAAGATAAGATACGCATTCCATATAATACAAGATCATTGCTTGAAGCTCAATCAGATCTGGTTGATAGGGCAATAGAAGATGGTGATTTGGAAACAGATCATGTTATCAATCGTGATGAGTCTAATCCAGCCAATAAAGATATAAATGCAATAGAAGGTGCTCCATACAAAATATCAAGCTTTGCAACAATTAGTGGATTTGCTCAGTCTATTCTCTCCCTGGTTCCTGTAAGAAAAATCAAAAATGATTTACTCCAAAAGCAGGTAAAAGATGGTGTAAACTTTATACTAAATAGTGGCTTTATAGATATTGTGCATGAAAAAATAAAATACGGAATACTTGCCGAAGCACCATTCTTGTCACTACTTATCAATAAGGATGGAAAGCTTGATGAGAATGTCGCAGCATCAATTGTTATAGCTGCAAAACAAGTGCTTAGAGACAATGGTAACACATTGTATATGAAAACCAAATCTGAAGTAGCAAGAATGCTTGGCATCGAGGAATATGAAGTTACTGACGAAATACATAAGGCCTTCATGCATAAAACAAGTAGATCAATGCTTGCGAATGAGATTGGTAAAAACATATTAAATCTTCTCGATATAAAGCAAAAAAAAGATGGAGATGAAGAATCATTTGCTAGATTAAAAGCAACAGCTGGTCTTGTCGGGCTGAAGTATCTCATAGACGAAGGCATACTTGAAGAAGAGAGTATGACAATGGATGAGTACTCTGAGTTGCTTGAAAAAACATTCACGCAAGGAAATGTAAGCGGTTCTGCAAAAGTTAATTTTGTTACAACAAGAAAGGTTAATGGTAGACCCCAAAAGCTAACTGAAAAAGAGATAGAAACAAATAAAAATGAAGTAGAAGTTCTTGAGGAGTCCCTTGGTCTTCCTGAGCGAGAAAAGACATATCACAATAAACCATTGAGAAAAACAACTGCAAGAAAGCGAGGAATAAGAAGAAACAATTACTTCGATCCAAGTGAGGAACTTCATCGTGCACTAACAGAATCAGAACAACAGAGATATATGGGATTCGTAAAAACATTAAAGCTATTATTTAGTGGTGATGCAATACTTACAAATGATGAAATACTTCGATTGATCGGTTGGAGACCTGATGAAGAGATAGAGGAGGATGATGGTATTCCACTGCAATATGATAAAGCTGCAAAGATTGCAGCAAACATCGAAAAAGAAGCCGCTGTAAGGGAATTAAGAACACTCTATGAAAAGATAATGCTTGATGATGATTTTGAAAATACATTGTATTTTCAATTCTTTACGGCACCAAATAACAGACTTTATCTTGATAGCTCTACAATCAATCCACAAACAGAAAAAGAACTACACCGCTGGCTTGTTGTTCCGCAGAAATTTCTTGTTAAATATGATGTGTCTAAGATAAATGATAATGATGAGAAATACATTGGCTTCAAGGTTGGTATAGCACAAGCATTTGGCTTCGATATTGATAAAATGGAGTTGACTGATACGATATCTTTTGCAGATGAATTACTTGCAAAGTCTGAAAAAGAATTAGTTGAGATGATTAAAAACAAAGACTTTGATCACCTCGGTCATGCAATCCAGGGCTTTAATGCAATACGAGAGTATCAGAATGCAGTCAAGAATAATAGAAATGAATTCACAACAGTAATATCAACAGAATATGATGGTGTAACAAACGGTGTTATCCTTAAGACGCTACAAATGTTTATTGGAAATAATGCCGCAACGCTTGTATCAAAGGGTGGTATTGTTGCCAAGGGCGTATCAAATAAAGCCAAATCAGGAACCAGGGGTGATAAGTATCATGGTGGTATAGAGTATGAAACTTTTGAAAGTATGTCAGATGAGTTAGGAAAAAGCGCAAAAGATAGAGACAATGGAAGCGTACTTGACGTATATCTAACACAAGCACTTTCAACAATATTATCACCTGCTGCCATAATGAGTAGAATTATTTCAAAAATTAAAAGCAGTGGAGACACTGAAGAAGAGATCGCCAAGAAACTAAAGAAAAAAGACCAATTTGGAATATTTGAAAAAGGTGCAGATAGTCCAATATTTAATTTTATACCAGACTCTACTGAAATCAATAAAGAGATTCGAGACCTCTTCAAGAATCCAACAATGACAGTAAACTATGGTTCTGCACTCACAACAGTTATCCGTAATGTCACAACACAAACAATCTATTCATCAATAACAAACGCAATCATTGCATACAACTTCAACGAAAATAGTGAAGAAGCCAAAAAGATGTCACCAGAAGAGATTGAAGCTGCCAAGAAAAAAGCAAATGCTGCTGGTGAATTCTTATACGGTATTGCCCAAAAGGTATATGGCAAAACACCTCCTGGGAGAGAGTTTACAATTATTATTCAACTGATAGATGAAATGAAGGTTAATGATCTTGATAAGATTGGAAAGGAAATAACCTTTAGTGATGGCACAAAAAGATTCTATTCTATCATTGATAATATATTCCCAGTATTTGAGCCAGCAATAGGCGATGCCGTTGCAGAAGCAATAGAAAAAACTTTTGGTGCACAGATAGCTGTAACAGAAGAGATAAACAATGCATCACGGCATTCATTTAGAATATTCGCCCAAGCATTAAATTATACAATCAAAAAATACATTGATGAACAAAAAAAAGCTGGAATAAAAAATGTAACGATTTCTCCAGAAAAAATGAAAGATTTTGTTGAAGAAAATAAAAGATTTCTACCAGTCTTTATGGGTCCTGGTTCCGTAGATAGGATGATTGATGGTATAGCAATCTTCACATCGTCTGTTCTTAATGATGGTGAGCTTCAGTACTCAAAGCGTCCAAAAATCAGATGGAGCGTAGTTGACGAATCTGGAAACAGAAAAACAAAGTCAATGAATTCACGTATCTTTGTCAAAAAAATAAGTGAAGCCCATGCCGCTGCTGGTGTTATTCCAACACATACAGAAGATGCAATAGACATGAGTAGATTTATTAACTTTGCAATGGAACAATATGGTGTAACCCATGTCCACGATGCTATCGTATTGTCTGGATACAATAACGGTACACAGCTTAGGTTCATGAATAAAACAATTATACAAACATCAAAAAGCTATGATTTGCTTAACTCAATATATGATGCAATGGAATCAGTATATGTTGAGGCACAAAAATACAATGAATCGCACGAAGAAAAACTTGAATTAGATGATCTTAGTACAAAAGCTGAAAAAAGAAAAGCTGGGCCTGACCATGTTCCAGCAAAATTCCTAAACGATATAATGGATCTGCTAAATAGTTCTGAGACTATTTGGGAGAATAGACAAGAATTCTTTGCCCATGACATTAAGGCAGATCAAATGCCTGGCCCAAAAAGCATGTATGAGGAGAAGGCAAAATATGATAGAAAGAAGTTTGTGCGAGAAGCAATGAAGCGTGTAAGATCTAGAAATATATTTTTAAATGAATATGGTGAAGACAAGATAAGCACAAATATATCTTGGTTCATTGAAATTTTAGATCATGTCACAGGCAAAGAAAATAATGAAACAGATAAAATACTTAAAGCGTTAGATGCAATAAGACTTTTTACCACTGTGATTAGTGGTGACTTTAATTCTAATATATCTGATGTTGATTCTCAAAACATACTTGAAGGGTGCTAAGCTATGGCAAGTTGTATTATTGATACTATAATTGAAAAGCTGAATATCGGTGATCTTGTTAAAAATAAACCTGGTATTAGAAAAGGTATAGAAACAATTGTTCTTGGTGGAACCAGGTGGAAAAATGTTGAAATGAGGATCCAGCGAGAAAAACTTGAAGCATCGTTTGGTGTTACGATTGGAGAAGGAAAGCTTACTGAGTCCGATAAGATTCAACGCTTTGTGCTTGACAAAGGATTGCCATTCAAGGTTAAGGGTCATAAATCATTACGCTACGCTGGTGTTGGAAGTAGACGCACGCCTGAAAACATCATTAACGAAATGAAGAAACTTGGTGGAGAGCTTGCTGAAGAAGGATATACATTACTTAGCGGTAAAGCAGACGGTGCAGATAAAGCATTTGAAGAAACAGCTGGAGCTAAAAAAGAAATATTTACAAGAGAACATATTGCCAATAAGACATTTGGAGAAGATATAACAAAGCTTGCAATTGAAATAATGAAAGCTGTTCATCCATCTCCAGACAAGCTTACAAAATATCAAGAAGAACTTATGGCAAGAAATGCTTTTCAAGTTCTAGGGCCAAACCTCGATAGCCCTGTTGATTTTTTAATAGCATGGGCACCACTAAATGACAAAGGTGAAGTTGTTGTTGATGCTGATGGAAGATTCCATGGTGGTAAAGATGATCCAAGAAGCACTGGTGGTACTGGTCAAGCAATAGCACTTGCTGCTGCGCTTGGAATACCTGTAATTAATATGGCTGATCCAAATTGGAGAGAAAAGCTTAATTCAGTATTGAGTGGGAAAAATACTGGTGGATTCGATGAAGAGAGTAGGGCTAACCGCAGAGGAACCAGGAAAGAAGAACCATTAACAAAAGTAAAAGATGCTAACGGAAAAGATGCAACTGTAAAAATAGTAAAAGATATATTTAACAATGATCAATACATGCGCATTAAAGCATTTGTTGCAAATCTTCTTGACCAAAAAGACAGCGAATATGCAGATGAACTTAGAACAAATTTAAAAGGAAGTAAAGCAAAAGACAGACAAAGATCAATTGTTTTTGGCGAAAATGGCGCTGACAAGGTTCCTTATAAATATGCTGGAACATCACATAACCCGAAAGAAATGCCACAAGAATTGAAAGATCTTGCAAGACTTGCAGAAGAATTGGATGGGAAACCAAATGGATATTACAATCATGTTCTCATAAATTATTTTGCCGAAGGTAATGGCATAGGAAACCATACTGATGCTGAGAGCATATACAAAGATGAAAATGGATCATATGGATCTGTTTCTATATTCTCTATTGGAAAAACAAAAACAAATCATTCATTTGGCAATAATGATGACAAAGTAAATGCAAAGGTTCTTGACAATTCCTTTTCAGTTATGTCAACAGGAAATACGTATCACTCCGTTGGCCATGCTGATAAAGGTGGAAGATACAGTATAACCTTTAGACATGTTCCAGGCAATGTCATTAAACAGCATGGTGGAACCAGAAGTGAAGTAGAAGTAAATGATAAACCATTCTACGATGATAACAATAAGAGACAACCATTTAGAGCAGAAAAACAATCGCAAGAACAATCAGTAGATCAAGACCAAAAAGAAGAACAAAAAGCAGACAATGAGCGATATAGTCAACCTGGTTCCGTACAAGATAATAATACTACATATGATAAAAATGATGAAAAGTATAAAAAAATAATAGAAAAAGCAAAAGCTGATTATCACGGAACACATGGTCAAGAAGGAAGAGGTCGTGTATTGATGCGTGAGTTTTATGATATTGTCAAAAACTTAGAAAAGAATTTTCCAGGTGATCCAGGGAAATCTCATGCATATCGTGATTCGTGGATGGAAGAATTCAATAAAGACATGAAAAGAAAAGAAGAGGAAAAAAGAAAAGAACTAGAAAAAGAAAAAGAGCATGAGGAAAAACAAAATGACACTAATAGCAAACAGGGACCTGGTTCCAATAGTAAGATCAATGATCACGAGGCAAATGGTGTAGAGATTAAGGAACCAGAAACTGATGCTGGAAGAAAGGCAAAATCAACGATAGAAAAAGCATATGACAATCCAATATATGTAGCAAATGAAAAAGATAAGATTGAGATATTTGCTAATCCGTTCTTACCAAAAAATTCAAAAAAGAAAGTAATAAACAAAGATATTGATCAAGTAGTAAAAAGTATCAAAACATACGATGATGCAAGTGTTGCCTTCAGAGAATGGATTGTTAGCGGAAAAGTTCCAGAAGGATATACTGGCGATAAAGATAAATTACAAAAAAGAAGAATATATATACTTGATCATATTGATGACATATTAAATGCAGATATTGTTTATTCAAGAACTACTACAAAAGATGCAAAATATTCAGATAGCAAAGCACTTGTTGATGCCGCAATCCATGTAAAAAAGAATAACAATAATAATAACAATAACATTAGCGATAATAATAATGACACTCAAGATAAAGCAAGCAATGACAATAACCATTCAGCAGATAATAGGAATGAATTATTTATAAATAAAATATATGATAAGGCAAAAAAATATATTTCATCAGTTATTTCAAAAAAAGACAACAATGAAATATTCAGTGAAGATACAACCGTTGAAGGTCCTGGTGAGGCATACAGTGTTGATGCTGGCGAACTTGTTTCAAAGGTTGAGGCTCAGTTGTTGTTTGATCGCATGAATTCATCTTTTAACCTCACAACACTTGCTAGTAAGTACCCATCAAGTTTTGACGAGGATCTCATAACTATAGAAGATCTTATTCTTGATATAAATAAAAAAATAAACATAGATAATTACAAAAAAGCGACTGTCGAATTTGCAATGCTCGCTCTTGACAGTATTATTTCTGATCTAAAAAAGGAATTTGACAAAAATAAGAATAATGACGAAAAAGCAAATGAAATAAGAACAATTCTTTCCGAAATCAATGAGATAATTGATTCCACACAAAAAGAAATAAACAAAGCACAGGGCAAAGAACCATCAACAAGCAATAACAATAACAACAATACATCAAACAATCAAGATAATAATGAAAATACGAATTCTGAGATCAACGGAACTTTTGATATAACAAATATTCCATCTAAATACAGCATAGATGCAAATGGAACAATAAATGTTCAACAACTTGGTTCAGGAAAGAAAGAAACAATAGGCAATGCTGAGTTAAACGCTAAGGAAAATTTTGGTAATCCATTTAATGTGGAAGCCGAAAATAATAAATATTCCAAACCAACAACTGTTGGATATTTTTCTGCAAAAACAAATGAAGAAGCATCAAAGCAATTCCTTGAATGGTTACTCACTGGTAAATTGCCACAAGAGATAAACGGCAAAAAGCTTTCTGGCATGCTTAAAGAAAATCTTAGAAAGCGAAGAAAGTTTATACTTGAAAATATTGGCTTAATTAAAAAGTATAAATCATTAAAATATAACGGTACTGGTGCTGACGATAAATTTAATCATGCAAAAGTGTTAGCAAACGTTGCTGAATTCTTTGATGATATAGTTGATAAGCTTGATAATATTGATGATGTAAATATTCCAGTCAAAAAGGAAATAGACAGAAATAGTGGAAGAAAAAAATATCATGGAAACATAAATGCGTTAAAAGACAATGAAGTATTTGTATTTGGAAGCAATGAAGATGGCTTTCATGGTGCTGGTTCCGCAGGATTTGCGTCATTTGGTGTTTCAGGAAATAAACATAAAGAATTTGGGTACTCATCAAAAGAAAATGGCTGGAAAGGCAAATGGAACGTAAAAGGTATTGGAGAAGGATATCAGGAGGGAACCAGTGGTGCATCCTACGCATTGCCAACAAAAGTAAAAGCTGCTGGTAAATCAAGAAGCAAGCAAGATATAGTAAATAGTATTGTTAAGTTATACGAATATGCCGACAAAAATAAAGATAAAGATTTCTTAATAGCGTACTCTATTCCAACAGACAATAAAAATAAATCACTTCTTAGTGGATTCAAGCCGAAAGAAATAGCAGACATGTTTGCTAAGGCAATAAAAATTCATGGATCATATCCAGAAAATATTGTATTTGAAGACAAGTTCTTTGATTATGTAAATAACAATATTGATGATAAATATAAAAATAACAATACAGGCGAACAAGATAGCACAACTGGTTCCAGTAACAAAAAAACAACAGACGAAAAAATAGAGAAAATAAGAGATCTTGCCATTGAGACTCTCGATAAAATATTGTCAGATGAAAACACAGTAGTGCTTGAGATGTCTCCAGAAGATACTACCAATCAACTATCAAAAAATACTTTTTATGATTTTTTTAGCAATATGAAAAAAATTATTAGTAGTGACATGTCTGATGATTATGAAAAAGGAATGATAGTAAGTTCAATACTTGATCTCGCTGGCTTTGGACTTGTCATTAGCAATACCGCAGAAACCATAAGTGATCCACACGCACAAGATATTGCTAATAAAATTGAAAGACTTATATCTACGTTGTCAGACAAAATAAATAAAATATATGAAAACGGATTTAATGAGGATAGCAATAACAATAATGATAGATATGCACTACAGGGTGGAAAGTTTACCGCAAATGAAGATCAGAAGAAGTTAATAGATCTTGGTGTTGAATTTCTTGAAAATGACTCTGATGAGATTAGCGACAATATCTTTATTGTCCAAGGAAAAGGTGGTACTGGTAAATCAACTACAATTGGTAGAATAATTGATCTTTACGCAGAAGAAGCTGTAAAAAAAGCAGAAGAAGCAAAAGGTGATTCGTACTTCGATAGACCAAAAATGATTGGTGCTGCATTTATGCATGTAGCCAAAGATGTATTAAAAGATATGACAGAGAGCATGAACAAGAAAAACATCTCTGGATCCAGTATTTATACTCTTGCGTCTTTGTTCTACGGATCTAAAATATCAAATAAGCCAACATTCAACTCTGATAAATCTAGAAGGACTTTTGTTGATGAAATGGGTGTGCAGCTAGGACCATTCTCAAATATTGTAAAACAAATAGATAATAGCATGTCAAGAAAAATTATATTTGTGATCGATGAAGTTAGTATGCTATCTTCTGATGATATTAAATTTATTATGGCTGCACAGCTATATGCAAAAAAGAATGGGAAAATACTTAAAGTATTTATGCTTGGTGACTATCATCAACTCCCACCTGTTAATGACAAAAACAATAAACTTCCAATTGGAAAAGCAATGGCACCATTGCTTAAATATACAGATGGTAGAAATGTATCAAAAATAAAAGCGTTTAATGATAATGATGCTGCTGGGCAACATTTTGATAATATAAAAAACACATTCGAGCTAAATAAACAAGAAAGACAAAAAGATGGAACATTATTATTCTCATACATAAACAATGCAGCAAAGCATGTTGAGGATATGATGAGAGAAAATGGAATTGTACCAACAAGTGACAGCTCATTTGATCCATCTCTTCCAACGATGTCTAATGATGAAACAGTAGGTATAATCGAAAATGAAATTGATTTCCTTGAACGTGCAAGAGGCGATTTTAAATCAAACCCTGCTCAAACAAAAATAATAACATATAACAATAAGAATGTTGTAAAGTATGCGAATGTTGTACGTGATCTAATTTTTGGACAAGAAAATGCAGCCAAGTTTCCATTTATATTTGGTGATGAAGGCTCTGTGTCTGATACAATAATTCTTTACGATACTCTGCAAGAATTAGACACTAAACATACGAATGGAAGACAATATGAAATAGAAAAAATCGTTGAACCAAACAGCAATAGAGATAGGGCAATTGCAAGAAATATAAAAATACCGCATGGAAAAAATAATTTCAATATATCCATTATCTATAAAGATGGTGTAGAACTTGAAGAATATTACTTTAAACCACTTGATGGAGGACATGATTACTTTATTGTCAGATTGCCAAAAGGTTTTTTTACAGAACTGAATAAAGAATTAACTGGAGCTTCGTCTAATACAAATCTTGAAAGTGCATACCTAGATGTACTTAATAGATATGTTGCCATAGAAGGCAATGTTCCTGATAATAGAAAATACATCAAAGATAGCCTATCTCGTATTCCACAAGAAGAAAAAACAAAAATACCAGAACTTGTACCATTCTATTATTCGTATGCAATAACGTCATATAAATCACAGGGTCAAACAATAGAAAACGTATATTTTGATCCAACAGCATCAATGGGGTCAAAGACAAATACCCCAAGAGGAAAACTTAGCAATGCTCAATCAATGTACACGGCAATGAGTAGGGCAAAGAAGAAACTATTTATACTCGGCGCTATACCACAAATAATACCAAATAGTGGCGATCAGCAGACAAGCAGTAAACAAACAAATCAAAGTAACAATAGTCAACAGGATAGCACTCCTGGTTCTAATAATCAACAACAGCAGGAACCAGGTGCACAACAAGATACAAAAAGCACAAATAGCACAAAAGACGATATTAAAAACCTATATGATGAAAAAGAAGGAACAGTAGAAGTATGGTCAAATGCCAAAAATAAATACAATGGGCTAAGTAATTTCAATGCTGGACCAGTGACAATTCAATTACGCGATGAGAATGATAATACGTATGACGTGAAGTTTAACACCATCGAAGCAGCCTTCCACGCTAAAAAGGCTGAATCATTAATAGCTGTTGCAAAGGCTGCAAAAAAGAAAGGAATAATAAACGATAAAGAATTTAATGACATCGTATCTGAAGCCAACAAAAAAATAGTAGAGCTTGAGAAATCAAAAACTGGCTATGCTGCATGGAAAATTGGAAAAAGCATACCTCTTGACAAGCTAAATGGGGCAAAAGAGACTTGGGATAAGATTTCATCAAATAGACTTGAAGTAGTTATGCGTAATCATTATTATAACAATAGTAATGCAAGAGATTTACTACTTAGCACGGGAATGAAAAAGATAACGCATAATGCAAAGAATAAGTGGAAAGAAGAGTTCCCAAGAATCTTAATGGAAATAAGGCATGATCTCAGACCTGGTTCCATTAATCAGCAAGAAAATCAGCAAGAAAATCAGCAACAACAAGACGAGGTGAATTTTACATTTTATGACACAAATAGTCCGCTAAGAGGTCTCAGTCCTTTTGGCGCTGGTCCATTATCTGTTAGCTTTCCTGATGGGAATGGTGGAAGCAGGGTATATAAATTTGATACACTTGAAGCAGCATTCCAAGCAAAGAAAGCTGCATACCTTGCAATGAAAGCTAAAGAGGTATTTAATGATCCAGAAGCAACAGAAGAGGCTAAAGAAAATGCAAAAATAGCTTACGAAAGTGCAAGAAAAATATTTGCTTTTCTTGAAAACATTACAAAAGATTTTGTTAGCAAGCAGCAAGATGCAAGAAACAATAATATAAAGCATACTGGCGAATATGCTCACTTCATTGGATCACAATTACAATTCAGACTCATTCCTGGTTCAGCTAAGGAATTTAATGATAATCATGCTGCAAAAGTCATGTACCTTTTATATAAAAATTACATGACTGGTTCCGATAAAAAAAGCAAAGCAGTCCGCAAATTGCTTACAAAAGAGACAATAGAAAATGGTAAAAAAATAGAGTTAAAAAACAATACTCCAATTGAAGGTCATTATGGACTTGTTGCAAAAGTATTGAATAAATTAAGAGATGATTTACTTAAAGATAATAATACCAATAATAGCCAAGAATCAAAGCATGGCAAAAAGTTAGAAACAAATCAAGAAACAGAAAAAGAAAATAAAACAATACTTGATGATATATTAGACTTTTCTGCAAAAATACATGATGAAGAAGACTCAGGCAATAACGCTAACAACGAGCGAAACAAGGAACCAGAGACACAAAAAAATACTACTGATGCAAACAATAATTCAATCGATTTAAATCCATATGGTGAAACGCCAGTTGGCATTCAAAACACAATAGAAGAATTGCATGATGATGGAAAGACAATACAAAGTGTAATGCTAATGAATGATACTGCAAGTATTGTGCTGAAAAATAAAGATGGCGAGCTTGAGCATTACATATATGATTTAAATGATGCACCATCCACAGAAGATGCAACACGAAATGATCTTGAGCACAGATCAATAATTGGATTCTTTATCAAAAATAATCTAAAGAATTCAAATGAATATCATGAGTTCATAAATAATGCAAAGAAAGAACAAAAAGAAAACAAAGAAGCAGAAGAAAATACATCACAAAAAGAAATCAATACAATAGAAAAAGCAGAAGAACAAGATGACGATATCAAAGAAAATACTGATATTACAGAAGATAATATCAAAGAAGATACTACAGATAATACAGACAACAATATAGAACAAGAGCAGGAACCAGAAAGCAATACAGACGAGAATAATACAAATGAAGACAATAAAAATAAAGAATTCTTAGATGACATCCTTTCACTAAGCGAAGATGATGTCAAAACACTATTCACACGTTATAAAGCTGGTACAAAACCAGATAGCATTATAAAATACGATTATGAGAATGGAATATTATCAATAGAATTTAAGAAAAATAGTGGTGAGATTGGAAAAATTAAAATAGCAATAAATAATGAAAAGCAAAATGAAAAAGTAAATTACAAGTTTGATGCATTGATTTATGAATCAGCAGGTAAGCCGATTGTTAATCTATTATTTTCAACAATCAAGAAAATGATAGACGACGGTTTCATTCCTAAAGATAAGATTCCAAATATAGACAATAGCAATAAAGAGACAAATACTAAGCAGAGCAATGAAGAAAAATATGGCGTAGATGAATCAGCAGAAGAAGAAACATCCTCTGATAAGTTCTTTAGAGAAATAGAATCTGGTAAAGATGACATAGAAACAATAGATGATGCAAATGATATTATTGAAACTATTGCAAACTATAGTCATGACATAAATGAATATGAAAGAAATATTATTGATGAGATTCTATCTAATATTGCTAATAAGTATAAAGATGAATACAGTAAATACACAAAAGAAAAGATTGATACATTATATAATTTAGTCAACAAATCAAAAAATAAAGAAATTGCATCAATGCTTGATGTTATGCTTGAGTATGCACTTGAAGATAATGATAATATCAAAAATCAAAGCACTAATCAGAGCAAAGAAAACAGTTTTGATCGCAGATTGAATAAAAAAATAAAACGACTTCTTATTGAACTATATCCAAACATAATATTGAAATACGAAAGGGATAAACAACTTAATAGGCGCGGATCAGCAGATCTTGGTGCTGGTGTTGTACTTATAAATACAATGCTTGCAAAAACAGATACTCTACCACATGAGTATGCACACCATTATATTCACTGGTTCCGCAATGAGCCTGTAGTTAAAAATGCAATAAAATCGTATGGATCAGAAGAAGCACTTGTTCAGGCAATAGGTGAAGAGGTTGTTAATAGAAAAGGAAAGGCTTATAGATGGTGGGAAAAGTTTACTCAATGGCTTAGAAACATATTCAATAAAAACATAGACAATAAGACAAAAGAGGAACTCAAAAACGAAATTACAAGATATTTCCTTGAAGCAAAGAATCCTGGAACCAGGGAGAAGATTGATATAAAAATAAAAACTGAAGAAAATAACAATGATAGCAATGAAAATGTAAATATTGATGAAACACTCACTGAATATGAAAAGAGATTAAAGAATAGTATTCTTAAAAATGTTGATTTCAATAATATAGTTACAACATATGGGAAAGAAAATATATTTACTGCTATCGAGCAGCTAAAAAACGGCACACCACTCGTTAATGAAAACATAGCAACTATATATATAGAACTTCTTGCTGAAACATCTTATGTGCAGAATGCAATAGAAAAAAGAATGAAAAAAGAAAAAATTGGACACAATGATGCTAAAAAATTACTTGCATCAGAGGTTGCTTCAATAATGAATAAAAATATCATACTTCATGATGAAAGTTTTATAATTAGATTATATGAAAAGATTGTAAAAACACTTAGATCAATTTTCAAAATAATTCCAGAAAAAGATGTAGACATGATAGCACTAAATATAGAAAATCAAATACTATCAGATGCTATTCTTTTTGATCATAAACCTGGAACAAAAAAAGTTGATCCGTGGTATGATTTCTCAAATCAACCAGAAGTTGATAACCTTCTTGGAATAGTTTCAAGAGTAATGAATGATGATGCTGTTTTCACTGGTTCCGAAGTACTTGCTATTGCTGGAGATATCTATAGAAAACAAGGAGAAAAAGGAACAGATCTGCACGATGTTGATGTTGAGATCTCAGAAGAAGGAATGAGAAAAAAAGGAAAATTACTTGAAGAGCTGAGAAAGGAATACAATGTTAACAGAATATATGATTTTGGTGTTCCAGTAAATGAAAAGCTTGTAAAAATAGCTGAATCATTATCTGATAATGCATTTCACATAACAAGATTTGCAAAAATAGTAATGAAAGCTGTTGATTTAAAACTTATAAAATCAAATAGATTCTCAACATATATTGTTACACCAAAAAATGTAGAAGTTATAAACATTGAAAGAACAAATGGAATAATTGGGCGTGTATACAGTTATGATCTATATGACACAAGCAAGAAAGAAATTGTAGGAACGTATAGAGCTGAATATAGAGCCCTTAATGCATTTAAAACTGAAATAACAAAAGAGGAATATACAGGCGAAAAGGCAATACTTCTCGACCTTCTTGAAAATAAAAAATATTTCGAAAAAGAGCATAAAACAACATGGACTACACCAAAAGGAAATGAAATATATATATCTGTTCCATATGCAATTTTTAGAGCAAAGAATGCAATATCTACCATTACGCCAAGAACTAAAGATGTATTCGATGTAAATGATTTTTATTCAACAAACAATAATAAAAAATACAATGAAGTAAAAAAAGAATTTATAGGTAAAACTATTGTTTCTCATGAGGGAACTGGTAAAACACTTACATCAAAACTAAATAAAGATGTTGTTGATGTCGACACAATCATCTCTGACATATCTGGTTCCTCAATCGAGAACAATGAAAAGAGTTTGAAAAACAAGAACATATTAGATAAAGTAAAAGAAAGAATATCGGAACTTAATAATAGTGGCAAGACTGTACTCATTGATAGCAAGTACAAGAAATTATACGATATAGCAGATATATTTTTATTCCAAAAAGATCCAACAACAATAAATAGGTATTCCAATACAGATAAGAGTGTTAGTCAAATAAGAAAAAGTATAGAAAAATATTACAATATTATAAAAAATAAACAAAATGTTATAAAACTCAAATCTCTTCAATTTGTTGCAGATATTATTCTAGAAGAAGATGTTAGTCAAGAATCAAATACTAAAAATAATACTGAGTCAATACAACATAAAGATGATACAATACAATTATCTAGCAAAACAAAAGAATTGTTATCAAAAGTTAAGGACAAGTGCTAATGTCTACATGTGCAATAAATAAAAATAATATTTTTAGCAAAAGAGAAACACACAACAATGTTGTTGATTTTATATATCAGCTCGTATCTGATATTAAAAAAAGCGGTATCAAGAGTCAGGAAAAGATAAAAGAACTTGTTAAAACAGCACTAGATGAATATAATATTCCATCACTTATTGATGAAACTGTAAAGCCTGTAATTGTTCATCACAGATCTGGTTCCTCTAGTGCCAAGTCAATGAAGGTGTATAGCACAGAAAAAACAAAACATGGATATAGGATATTATATATATCAGATAAAGACAAGAAAGCAAAAATCATACATGTATCCGAAGATGGTATTACAATTGATAACAGTGGGAAACCTGTCGAAAAGACTAAAAATATAAAATTTGATATTGATGAAATAAAAAAAGCACATGAAGAGTTATCAACTAAGACAAAAAATAAAATATATGATATTCCAAGGCCAAAAACTTTTGGGTCCTCCGTCGGTGACATAGACTATTCAAAAGAAAATGCAACGATTATTGAAGCTGAAGCAATAAATGATACAACCAAACTTCTTGAGATTTTTGACCATCTTGCCGAAATAGATAGTGTTGAAGTTTCTGATGAGTATCGACAAACATTAAGAGATGTTCTCGCAAATATAACTGATGCGATGAGAGAAACTATACCGCATCTTGTTCAGGTCATAAATGAGCACGCAAAAAAAACTACTGGTAAGCTTGTAATGGAAGGTGACAATAAGGGGATATATATCAATATCAATCATGGTCCACAACTTGCAAGGAACCAGATGAGTGCAATAGAAGTATATGTTCACGAATTAAAACATGCTTCATTGGAATTTGCTCAAGCAAACTTTCCAGATGTTATTGCAGATGATATGGATGCAATAACAAGGATATACGAACAGTTTCTTGAAGTTGTTACAGAAGAAGACTTTATGCCACCACTTAATGAGTCTATTGATCGTGAACTTGAACGCAAAATAGCAAAAGATCAGATAGCATATCTAAAGCGACATGATGTTGGCATTAATGAATTTATAGTAATGGCTGAAACAAATGCTACTGTACGTAAAATACTTGAAGACAAAATAACAGTTAAATATGACTATAAAGAAGGTAAAAACGCATTTGAAAAAGTTTTATACTTTATTCAAAATATATATAAAGAATTAAAAAAATACGTATCAGATTCTGATGTAAACCTAGATGGCTTAACTGCAATGCAGAAATATATAGGGAGAATAAGCAGGATCAACAACAAGGCTATACATGAAATAGAGGAATCAAATAAAGCAGTAAATGCTATTGGTGGTTTTCTAAATCATGCAAATAAAAAACTAAGTGGAATACTAAAAAAATGGATAGGAAAAGCTCAGAAGAAGGCTGGAACAGCTGCTGGCAAAAATTTTGAAAAAGAACTTCAAGATTTTTTAGACAACAAAGAAGATAAAACAGCAATAGATAAAGTAAAGATGCTTGGTAAGATATTTGCAAAGTGGGTATCTTCTGATGATATGCCAACAATTGGTGGTTTCGAATCATATCTTGAATTACTTGGAATGAAACCAGAAGGAACAGTACAGCAACTTATTCGCATATTTAGAAACAGTGATGATCTTGAAGAGCGCGTAGAAAAACTTGGATTGCAATCAAATAAAATAGAATATGAAACAGAGATGGTTCTTTCTGGTCAAGCAGAACTAATCAGAGCATTGTTTGGTGATAATCAACCAACAAAAGAAGAAAGTCACAGTATGACAAAAATACTTCTTGATATAGATTTACAATCACTTATAGATGATTATTCTGCAGGAACAGAAAAAGAAAAATTGCAAAAAATACAAAAATTACTTGAAAACAAAAAAGAAGTAGAAAAAGAAATAATAAAAACAAAAGCCAAAATAAAAGAAATGACTAATTCTGATAGTGAATATAACTTCATAGTTAATCAAACACGATATCTTGGCAAGTATATGGTCACTGGCATGGCAAATAAAGGTATGTTGCCAAACAGCAGTCTAATTCATGGAATGGCTGATGGAACCAGGCATGCACATGGTATTAGCCAGCGTAACTCAACGGCTACTGGACAAATCGTATTACAGGAAATCGATAAGTTGGCTACGCTTAATGCGCTACTTCACACTAACGAAGTGCACAATAAAAATACACTTAATATGATGAAGAATAATCCTGATGCAATCCTCTCAATATTAAAATATGATAAAAAAATATTAAAAGAAAAAGAGCGTTACAATTCATACAATTTTGAATTTAATCATGTAAAGGGATATCATGAAAAAATATCATCAAGTTATATAAATTTTATGGTTGATTATAATTCAAACAAAGAAAAGAATGAATCAGACTACTTTAACCATACAAGTGGTGGAACGTTTAATTCAAAGTTTGGTTTATATATCAATGATGATTTTTCGGAACCAGGGTGGGTAAGTGAAGGTATGATAATGGCCAATGATGGTGTTAAGATAAATTCATACTTTAATGTATATAAACAAGGTTTGATCGCTCCAGAAGATATGTTTGATATAGAGAAGCAGGAAAAGCTTAGAGAAGAGATTAAAAAAGAGAAAAAAACAATAGAAGATGATGTTGAATATTATCTTTCTGCAATGTATATGACTGATAATTTAAATATAGAAGAAGATAATAAAGATGGATCTGATATCGGTGTAAGACCTTTATTTTCTATTGATAAAAAAGGAAAAGTATTTGTAACTGATCTTGACATATCAGTCAATAAAGAAATACTTGAACAATCCACAAAAACAAAAAATTCTATTGACACTGTTCTTGGTAAAACAACATCTAAAATAGTTCTTTTGAATAAAGCAAAAGACAATAATATGAATATATTGCACGAAATAGAAAAAGATATGTTTGAGAACTATTCTGGTGAAACAAATTATGGAACAAAAAATGCAATGAGTTATGTTTCAATCGGTCCATCTGAAAATAATGATTTAAATAAAGAGATTTGGCCAGTATTGCCAAGATACATGAAGATCGAAATGATGAAATCTGGCTTCAAGATGAAGATGAAGCTTATATCCGATCTTGCACAAGAGTATGGATTGATTGATAAAAATTATGACAAAATTTTTACAAAAGCCATAAAAGAATTGGAAAAGGAGTTTGACAATATAAAAGATGATGAAGGTGCTACAACAGAAGAAATAGTAAAATTACAAAGTGAAATATTCAAAAAATATTATGATAATTTTATGAAAGAAGTTCAACCACTTGATAGTAAAAAGAAAAAAAATCAAAATGAAGAATATTTTGCTAGTAGAGCAAAAGAAATATTAGATGTTCCACCAGCGATTCATGTTAGGCGAAATCTAGTTTATCATTATTTTGGAAACAGAGAAGCATCTTTTCTTCCAAAGAAAAATAGTAAATACTATAATTCATTTACAAAATTTTTAACATATCTTGATTCGTTCTGGCGACACTTGGTTAAAATAGAAAAAGTGAATATTGTTGTAAGAGATCTTATTGTACTAAAAGCAAATATATTATCAAATGTGTTACTTGCAATAATTCAAGGTCAAAATCCAATAAAAGAAGTAACAGAAGAAATAAGAGGTATGATATATCTTCATAAATATAGATTGCTTCAAAGAGAGAAACATGAATTAATACTTAAAATAAAAGCTGGAAATGCAACTCAGGCTGATCAAGATCAATTAAAATTAGTAGTAAATAAGATGAACAAAAATCCAGTAAGAGAACTTGTTGAGGCTGGATTATTTTCATCCGCAACAGAAGATCTTACAAATAAAGATTTACATAAGGAAGGTTATTTTGATGAAAAAATAAATGAAACAATGGAGAAGCTTCCTTCTTATATCAAAAAACCACTAGATGTTGTATATTTAACAAAGGAAACTGTTGGGTTTAGAGCGTTGTTATTGACAATGCAATATAGTGATTTTGCTGCAAGATATTCAACATACAATAGAATGAAAAAGCTTGGAGCAACTAAAGAACAAGCAATCAAAAGAGTACTTGATAACCAGATAAACTACAACTTTAATCATGGCAAGTTTCTTCAGTGGTTAAATGCTAGAGGATTCATTATGTTCTCTAAATTTCTTGAAGGTATTCAGAGAGTAATTAAAAACACAACACTTGAAAATCCACTAAACGTTGCCATTGTTCTTGCAATGGGTGGATCTTTATATGAAGATAGTCCGTTTGGTGATAGTGCTATTAGTGCTAATTTTGATGCAAGAATACATTCACCAGTTAATGTTATGGAGACTATGATTGAACAGACATTTGAGGAACCAGCACTGTTTAAGATATTTAAAGAGATGACGTAATTTTATTACGTCATCAATATATTATCTTTCTCTATTTGCTTTATCTACTTTGTCTGCAATTTTTTGAAGTTCTTTTTCTGGTTCCATAAAATTAGATAATTTAATTACTTTTCCAGATGAATCTTTCTTACCCGATTTTTGAGAATTAGCTTGATGAACAATATCGAGTGCTTTATTGATATCTTTTGGCGACAATCCAATCTTATGTAATGATCCAATTGTGTAATATAAGATATCAATATGCTTATCTATTCTGTCAACTGTAGACAATTCATCTTCATTATTTGCTAGACTAACAATAAGTCTTGAAATATATTTTGGATCTATTTCGCTGGTTCCAATTGTTCTTGCTAGTTCCTTAAGCCCAGAAAAGCCCTCTAAAGCTTCTTCAATAGGAAATGCGCACTCAACTTCATCTTTATAAGATCCTCGCTTATTTCCCCATTTATCTTCATTTATTGAGCATATTTCTCGAACTAAAAGATCAAACTTTTTCACATGTTTCCTTTTTATTATTTTTTATGCCGTATTATATATTATATATACTATATATGTACTTACAATTCTGCATCACATTTGTCGTTAAACATATTCAATTCTCTTTCTATTTTTTTATTGTATTTTTTATATCCAATATCATTGTAGTTTAGTATGTGTGTTTCATTTGTTATATCATTATGCCTATCTCCATAAAATCCAGCTCTAAAATTATTTAACAATATGCTGTCATTATTGTTGAATATATTGTAATATAGGTTTTCAAATATAAGTGCAAATTTATTGCTATCTATCTCATTTTTTAAATCAAACATTTTTACTATTTTATTGAATTTATTTTTTTCAAAATAATATGGAGCATGATTGGCAAAATTCTTTATTTTACTTTCATCAATTCCACTATCTTTTAATTCAAAATATGTACGCTTTAGTGCTTGGATATAGTTATTTCCTTGCACTCTCTGGTTCCGCAATGATTCATCATAACCATAGTATTCAAGAAATCTTATTTTTTTTAAATCATTTAGTGATGTTTTTTTAATAAAAAATTGATCATCATCCATACGCACAAAAGAATCGTATAAACTGTTTGCTAAAATCATCTTCTCAAGTGTTGCATTCTGTACTCGTGGAACCAGGTTGTTCATAAATTTAATAGATACAATTTTTCGTGTATTTATCCAATTTGGGATTTCACCTATTATTGTTATATCAAAATTACCTATATAGTTTTTGTATATCGATCTTAGTGATTTTTTTAAATCATAATCATTTTCTGTTTTTATATATGGATACACAAAATGTGTCACTCTTTATCCTTTTTTTATTTTTTTTGTCATACATGCTAACATATATCATAAAACAATAAAATTAAAAGACGATCATGGAAGAACCTATCAAAAAACCATGATCGTCCAAAGGATAAAAAATGAGAAAAAATTATCACCCTGTATGAGTTTTATGACATCCCAGGTCAGGTTAAAATACATATGTATTATAGCCATTCTGCATTAATTAATTCTTTTTTTGCACGAGAACATGCAACATAATATAATCTAAACTCTTCAATGTCTTTTTCTGTAAATTCAGCAATTGATCTTTCTTCGAAAATTTTACTTAAAGAATTATTCAAATCATCTGCTATTTTTACTTTATCAAATTCAAGACCTTTTGAACTATGTGCTGTGCAAAGAACTATACCTTTTGTTTTACGTTTTTCACTTTCTTTTGCTGCATTGTATGCTGAATATACACTCCTGGTTCCGTATTTGCCTATAATTTTCGTTGCTGTTTTTATTTGAATATCTTCACTATATTTATCTGCTATATACGCAAAAGCACTTTTATATTCAGATAATAAAAATGGGTTCATGTTCCATTCATCAACTTCGTCTTGTAGAAAACTCCATTCACGTGAAAATATTTTTCCACCAGGTTTGAGATTTGCTAGAATCAATACTAATTCAAAAATCTGTGATGCTTTTCTGGTTAGAGAAAACTTTATATCATTTTCAGCTAATGCAATTATTTCTCCAATTAGTCCAGAATTTGTTCTTGATATGATAGCTGACGATTTGATGCTCATATCACATGTTTCGTCCCTGGTTCCTTTAAACTCCATATTTATATCTATATATCTTTTAATGAAAGTATCTATACGATCTGCAATTTCTGGTGAGCATCTAAATGATTGTGTCATATTCATTTGTATCCCAACATCCTTCATTTCTACAAAGCCATTTATTGTCTTGTTAAAAGTATAGATATTTTGATTTTCGTCACCAACCATTACTTTCTTTTTTGCTGGTAATAGTTTAAATATTTCAAGTGTTACTGGATTAATATCTCCTGCTTCATCAAGCATTAAAACATCAAATTCATCGTGCTTTATCTTATTGTTTGCTAGCAAGATGTGATAGAATTTTAAATACCCAGCATGTGTAATATCTATTTGTCCACTTATCATTTTACGTATATATTTTGGAACCAGGTCAACTATATTTTTATTTGCTTTTTCTAATTTCTCAAATTGTTCCTTATTGCTTTTTATGTAATCATCTATTTTTACATATTTAGATAGAAAGAAATCATTTACAAGATCAATGATAATTAATTTTAATTCAAATTTAATTCTCTCTTTTATAACTTTGTAATTGAAAACTCCAACATTTAAATTGAAATGTTTAATTGTATTTTGGTATGCAAGTGAATGTGTTGTTTGGCATATTACATTTTTATCGAATTTTGTTTTCGCCTCATCTGCTATAGCTTTATTATATGCTATATATAATCCATTTTTTGGTTTTAATATTTTTGATATACCAATTAGCAATGTTGTTTTACCACTGCCAGCAACTGAGTTTACTTTAATAAAATCACATGAATCCTGTACTATTGTATCTAGAATAGCTTGTTGCTCTTCTGTATATTGCATTTTTATTTTATCCTTCTCACCAAATCCTTTCGCTGTCAATTATTCTAATTTCAAGCATTGTTTCTGGCAAAGATGTATCGTATATTGTATCAAAGCTCTCAAAATTAACTACATTATCATTGTCAACATAACCAAGTTCTTCTAATGTGTCTGCTATCCATTTTAAAGCAAACACAACATTATCTTTATCTATATTTTTCTTGTTATGCCTAATGATTCTATATTGAATTGTGAGAGATTTATATTTTTGTTTTGGTTGTGGGATAAAATATTCTTTTAGTAGTTGCTTATATGTGTTTTTTATTTCTGTTTTTTTGTAGCGATACCATGCAGAAATATTATTTAGTGTACACAATACTTCAGAATATTTTTTTGTAGTCTTGGATCTCTTTTTAAATTTAGGCAGATCCAGTTTCCTATTTAGTATTACATTATCCTCTGTCAAGAGTCATCAAGTCCTCTTTCATACTTGTAATACTTTTCTTCAACTCATTGAGAATTTTTCTTGCTCTCGCTGAGGCTGATTTGTTATGACTTCCATTTTCTGAAAATACTGCTGTTTCATTTAACTCTTTTTCGAGATCAGCCATTACCTTTTTTAGTTCTTCAAGTTTATACATTTTATTCTTCCTTATTATTTAGATGTGAAATGGTAGCATATATATATTAAATATACATATACACTACCAAGCAATTAAAGCATATCTGCTACTTTTCCTGCTGTTCCAGCATCTGAACTTCCATTAGTTTTCGCCTGTGTATTCTTTGCTTTGCGTGTAAGGATTGGATTCTTTGCGATCTTCTCGTTAAATACTTCAACGATATTTTCACCTTTGGCATTTGTGCCATCTGTGCGGGCATATCCCTCAATATCATTGTATTTATCGTACTTGGCACCCTCTTCAAACACTTCTCGAACTAGCGCAATCAGTGGTTTCCCAGAAAGACCTTTTACCACCTTGCCTTCGACTTTTTTACCATAAGCCTCAATTGTTTCAGTCTTGGCTGTAAGGTCATCCATTGACGTATTGGTCGCCTCAACAATGTGTTTAAACGTTGCTTGACCAATTGCGTTTGGCTCACCATTTTTCTTTTTTACGTTTTGGTAAATTGTAATCTCACGATCTTCTGATGGAATATATACAACAGCTTTCAACTGAACAGCACCACTGTCTGTAGTGAATGTTGCAAGTTCTTTAATTTCAGCCTTGTATGCTCCAGATGGAAGCAATTCAAATGCTGGACGAATTGTTTGCTCCTCTGCACTTTCTACTGTTTCTTTATCAAGATCGAGCTCTTCGAAAATATTCATATTTGTATCCTTTGTTTAGTTGAATTTTTGACAATGGTTCATTTTCCATTTTCTGCTTACCATCTCAGGCAACTCATTTATTTTTCAATATCCCAAAACTCGCAGATTCTATCATCTACTAGCTTTAAATCGTTAGGGATCAACTTGTCATCCCACATTCCCATAGGAGATTTATATGGGTCCATAGTACTTCCATTCGTTACAAAGTAATGTCCTGTATCATTTTTTGTCATTCCTAGAACGATTGTAAACATCCCTTCTGGAACCAGGAGATTATCGATAAGCTTTCCAGCTGTTTTCATCTTTACGAAACCATTATCATCCACATCTGTATGTGTCATGATATATACTCTCATATTATCATCTAAGTCTTCAATAAATGATAACAAATTGTTAAACTCTGCGGCTAATTCGGTCCACTTCCTTTGTGTTCCATATGATTCGTTAATTCATATGCGGAATTATATCCAGCTTATTGTTTCCAATAAGAGCAGACTATATCATCTTCTTTTTTTTATAAAAGAAGCTTACTGCTTCCATCCACTTGGATGTACTCCCATGCGGGATAGTCGTTGAACCTTATCCTATTCGGATCTTGGCTGCTGATTACCCAATCTAAATAATTTTAAAACATTCAAGCCTAGGCTTATTTCATCCTTACTTTGTAGTTTATTTAGCTCTAAGGGCTTCCCAGCAATTCAATAAGTTTTTCCATAATATATCACTACATTAGGCGACTAATCTATAATCGAATCCCTTGACATCAATATCATCCATTACTTTTTTAGAAATAGCATACACAAGATCGTCAATAACAACAATTTTTTTGCCAACTTGTTCCATCTTCTTAAGTACTGCACGCATTCCTTCAAATGTGTTTACATGGAAAATAGAACCAGCGGATTTATCTTTATCCCAATATTTCCAATTACTATGTGGGAATGGTAATCGTTTCTTTTTTACCTGCACAACCATTGTTTTTTCTGGTTCCAGATTTCTTAAACTTGTTGTTTTTCCCATTCCAGATTTTGCTAAAATCAATATTGCTTCTGCCATATTTATTCCTTTATTGTTTATTCATAAAAAATAGAATCAGATGTAACATCTTTATATTTCTCATATCTTTTGATGTCGTATGTGACTTCTAATTCATCTTTGTTCCATGATCCACGTCTACTATCTTCTACATGATAATCGCCTCCTCCCGCTGATCTTTCTTCTGAATTGAAAAGTATTGGTGCTGGATGAATTAAAAACATTCTATCTTTATTCATGCAAATGTATTTTTTCATATCAATATATATTTTTTTTGAATGATTCACTATAAAGTAAAATGGAAGCAATTCATACAATCCAGTATCATCAATTTCATCTTCTTTTCTTATTTCATCAATATCACTCCACTCATTTCCTTCTTCTTCGTGGTAATCACATAACCACTGAAGTGTTCCTTTTGTATTTAAAAATGCTGACATTATTGATTCAACATATTCGTTTCCTACATATGAATGCTCCATCAATTTAAGTCCAGCACCAAATATGTGTGTATTGATCCTTTTATTTTCAATTATTTCTGTGTTAATTACCGCCTCATAGTACGCTCCCATGGTCATGCTTCCTTTATGCTGAATTTTTTATAATTATAATACTTCCATTACAATGTCTGATAATTTTCTATTTACTTCGATCTGTTTTTTTGTATCTGTAATTTTGTGCGTTTTTGAGATTTTATGTATTAATTTTTCATTTTCATTTTCTGTTTCGATTATCCTATCAATTCCGCCATTAACGAGATTATATTGTAGTCGCTGAAATGTATGCCATAGATCTTTGCCAAGATCTTCTTTTCTATGTGCAGAATTTAACTGTAATGGATCTAATACGGAACCAGTAATGATAGGATTAATAAGTTCTTCTGCTACTCTTTCATTAAGTCTGCCAATGTCTCCATATGATACATATTTCTTCATCATTTTATTGATAATTCTTTGAGTATCTTCTTGTTGTTTTTTGTACTCGTCCATCAATTGATAAATTGAATTTTTCCAATTTTTATTTGTGTGCCTAATTGATACTGGTTCACTAACAAGATCACCCCATACAATTTGATTTGAACATACTGCTCTTAAAGATCCCATATAAATCTTCAGTGCTGTACTTCTATCATTTGAGTTAAAAAGGACCATATTCATTCTGGTTCCATCAAGCATTTCTGCATCATTAAATTGTATCATTACTGCATGCTTCTGGAATCCATCTTTTTCAATACTTCTTACATTTGCATTATTAAATCCAATGATTTTAATATCGCCAGCTTTTTCTCTCATCACGTTAAGCACGTCTTTTGTTGCAATTGGAATATATCTTTCTGATACATTACCATATGCCTCATTTTGCTGAATAATATCTTGTCTTACTTCTGCATTATTTGCAGATATAATTAAATCTGCCATTTTTCTATCCTTTGTTTTTTTCTAAAATTTCTTTTAAAATTTCCATTTGATATTTATGAAATTCTATTTTTGATTCTGTTCTTTTAATTACATCTTTTATGTATTCTAATCCAGCCTCTATTGCTTCTTCACGTGTATCAAAAAAGTTTTCATATTGTGATTTTTTTTTCTTCCTGGTTCCACCTCTCAATATAACAAAATGACTAGTCTCGTCTTCTACTTCAACCTTATCAACAATAATTTTATTATTTTTGTCTACCAACAATGATTGATATAACTTTATTAAATACATTGTTTTCATTATTTCGCCCTTACTTCGATTGTAAAGCCTGTTGGAACATCATGTGATGCGGTTCTAAATTCTATTCCACCACCACGTGTGCTTTCCATTCTAGCCCAATGATTTCCAAATGAAAATATTTTACTGATTATCTCGTCAACATTGTCTGCTTCTGTATATCCGTCTTGTCCCATCCAATTACTTGATCTTGCAATTAATTTAACTGGAAATTTTCTCTTGGATAATCTTTCCTTGACTTCTTCCTTGAAAAAATTAAAATTCATTTCATCTTGAAACTCATCATATTCTCCGTCATCAGTATATGCATCATAACTATCATATTCTGCAATAATCATCTTCTTATCCTTTTACAAAATCTTTTACTTTGATTTTTGTGATAATTCTGTTTCCAGATCTGTCAAGAAAATCACCTACTGGTACGCCCACATATCCCTCTATTGTGAAATTGCCAAATTCTGATTTTGGTTCTGTTATCGCTCTGCCTACAGCATCAGTAATTGTGCCCATCCAATATAGTGGTGTTGATAGGCTTATTTTATTTGCAATATTAATTACATCATCTCTCTTTAGCCAAAATTTTCCAATTTTTACATCAAATAATTTAAAATGCTGTTCTCCAAAAATAGATCCTTTTTGAATCTTTTTTCCTACGCCCTCTCCATATAAAATTAAATTATTTGTTTTGGTAAATGTATTGTTTATTTTTTCCTCATTCTCATGGAACCAGGTGTAGATAGAGTTCAATAAATCATCTGAAATATCTGCCTTATCTGTTCGCCCCTTTACTATGATTGTAAAATTATCATTCTCCTCTTCTCTATATAGATAAATTCTAATATTCATTCCATCAAGTTTTTCTGTCCAGATCCATTGATTATGGAATAAGATTTTAAATTCTTCTTTTGCAAATTCTCCAGTGATAAAATCACCAACTTTTTTCCCATCTGGAATAATTCCTGCATCTTTGTCGTCTTTTGTGTATCTTTTAAATAGTCCATGTATTTTATGATATTCCATACTATAGCCCTAAAACATTTTATTTACTATGTGTCTAATTTCTATCTGAATTTCTTCAATACTCTTTGTTCCATCAATAACAACAACTGTTTTGTTTTTCTTTTTTTTAAATATTTTGTCATATTTTTCTTTTGCACTTATTAACTGTTTTGTTGTTTCAAAATAGTCAACTCCTCCTCTTTTATTGATTCTTTCAAACGCTGTATTGATATCAATATCTAAATAAATTACAAGATCTGGTTCTATAAATTCCTTGTTGATATATTTAATAAATTTTTCTTCTTCTGCAAAATTTGAATTGTATGCAATGTTTGAAAATTTATACCTTGTTGATATAATTGTTTTTTTATCATTGTATAATTTATCTGCAATTCTTCCTCTTCCAAATATATGATCAAATCTATCTGCTGCAAATAATAAACCAAGTTTGTAATTTAAAAAGACATCGTTTTCACTAATTTCTTTTGCGTTTTCTCGTATAAATTTTCCAATAATACCATCAGATGGTTCTCTTGTTAATTCAACATCTATTTTTTTTTCTTTTAAGTACCCAAAGAGACTAATTGCTTGTGCATCTTTTCCTGCACCATCAATTCCCTCAAATACTATAAATTTCCCACTCATTTCTTATCCTTTTTGTTCTATTTTTTATACACAAATGAAAATGATTTTAATATTTCTTGTGTATTCGTATTTCTATTTCCATTTTTATCAATATATGTTGGATACACAACAACATAATATATGTTTCCATCCAATGTTGTTGTATTTATATCCACCCTGGTTCCGTTAATATTTGCTTCTATCCAATAATCTTCTTCATTAATCCAATCACGGTTTGATTTCAATATCTTCTTGATAGTATCGTCTGATATGTTTTTCATTTTTCTTATCTTTGATTGTTTTTATTGTTCTCATAAGCAGGAACCAGGCCAACATAATCCATATGTTGTTGTACACATTATATTCAAAATCAAATAATGCACAGAATGCTTTATTTATTAGCATCGCCAATAGGAATACAAATCCAACTCCAAGCAAGATCGAGAAAAACAATACAATAATTTTTTCAAATAATGTTAATTGAATAAACTCTTTTGTTGAAAAATAATTCATTGCTTTATCCTAGTGTATAGTTTTTAGGGATAAAAAAATCTCTTTCAATTATATCACTATTTACTCTTCGTGATCCAAAATACTCACTACCAACAAGAACTACAAATCCTTTTTTTGTGATAATCTTATTTCCTTTTGTTTCTGCTTTAACTTTAATATTCTTTGTTTTATGTGTAAGTGTTACCATTCTGTTTTCCTTTTTTTATTTTATTTTTTATCTATATTGGTTACTTTATACTATATATATATTTCAATTCTTTTTCTGTCATTGGTTTATCGAGCATTGCATTTAGTTCATGCACCTTCTGTTTCCAATTCATTCCGAGATCTTTAAAGAAATATGCTATTCTTGTTAAATTTTCATGTCTATTCCCTTCACTTGTATTCATAATGAACCATTTAATCATTCCTGCTTCTCTTTTGCTTAATCTTCCAGACTCTCGTTGCTCTTCAATATTTTCCATGATTGGCATAATCTTGTCTGATTTCTCAGTAGATGGAATACAGCAAGATACATCAACCAATTTCCCATCATGAACAATAACTTCTGCATCTGGATTTGTATAAAATAATCTTGATACATTTCTTGTCTGTGGATCATTTGACGTTATTCCCATTGTTGTTTCAAGATTTTCATACATTTTCTTATGTTGTTCTGGTGTTACATAGAACATTGTTTTTGTTGGCAATAATATCCTAAATCTATCTGTCACTGTTCCGTTTTTTTCTTTTTGATGAGATTTTGTTGTATAGATAAGATATGTATATTCTTTTAATACCTCTTTTGCTTCTTCAATCGTCATTCCTTCATCAATATCAAACGATATGAGGTTCTGCCCCTCTATAAAGCTTTCTGCTCTTCTATGCCCTTCTGGAGCCTTTGGTGACGGCTCATAATGACATGTCGTAAAGCTATCAACGTTTTTTGATGTGACTAGTTTTGGAAAAAGATCCCATGATAATTCCCCAGGTGTAAAGTTAATTGCCATTTTCATTTTCTTGTCATCAGTCGTTGATATAATAAGTTTTTTAAGATTCGTTACTGGGAGATCTTCAATTCTATATCTAATAACCTTTCCATGTTGTTTTATGAGCACTTTATCTTTTCTATAACAAAATTCCTCAAGTAGTGCAACATTATCTTTAATCTTTGCAGCACTGATTGGAATACTTCCTTCATATTCTGCCATTTCAGATATTGTCATATTATCTTTTAACATCAATAAATCATACATTAGTTTGTATGCATGTATTGATTTAAATGTATCTTCCACACTATCCCTGGTTCTTATCATAAAATCATATGCTCTATCAAGATGCTCCTTATCAACAGTGAAATCCCATTGTAAAAAAGCGATGATATGAGCAAGGTCAATTACCATTTCCAATGAACCAGTGTTATATTGGGCAAATTCATTTAATTTATCATTTTGTGCCCTATAGATTAAGTCATCATCAATTTCTTCTACTCGCGTATTAAACTCATTTGTGTATTTAAAAAATACATCCTCAATCATATATTCAGTATTTCTATTTATAAAGTCTCTTTTTAATTGATCATTCAATGCATCTATATATTCTTCAAGCTCATTTATATTGTCTTCTTGTGTATTTTTTTCTACATATTTCATTGACTCAACAATGAAAGTTCGTCTGTACATACCTGATGTTGCAATGCGTTTTAGTTCTCTTGCATTGTCCTGTGTCACACCTTTGCGTGATCCCATTCCAATGAAATTACATATTACATTCGATATGTCTTTTTTCATTTCTCCACTTGATACATCACCTTTGATGATTTTAGCTTTAAATGTTCCATCATAAAGTTCTTTCAGCTTTGATAATAATCCTGACGATGTACCAATTGTTTCACCAAATTCATCTGTTAACAAATTTAATGATCCAAATCCAGATGCATTTTGTGATTTAATTACCTGAAATAGTCCTTCGCTGGTTCCTTCAACACCTATTGTTACAGATTTTGGCATGTATCGTTTTATTTCATCTGCTTCTTCTGGTGTATCTGGTAATAAATTTAATGAATTATTATAATATGCAAGCATTGCTTGACCATAATTGTCAAGTTTAAATAATTTTTCCACAGTTGATAATACAAAACTCTTTCCCTGACCAGAGTTTGCAAACACAATACTATAAAATTTTATATTTCTTTTTGATCCAAGATCTTTTCTGTATGCATACTTATTTAGTAATATTGATCCATAATAATATAATACAGATTCCCATATAACCCTATCTGTTTTTCTTCTACCAACTGTTTCTAGTTGGTCTAACATTTCATCTATCTGCATTTTTATCCTTTTCTAAGAAGGATCAGCTGTCAAATGGTTTATTTGAAATCTCATCCTTTGTTACTGTTTGAACAGTTTTTGTTTCCCAGCTAAAAATATCATATGTGCAATCAGAATTAAATCCACAAACAATACATTCTTCTGTGCCTTTAAATACTCTTCTTCCTAAATCAAATCTTTTTTTTCTTTTACAGTTTCCGTTAAAATATTGATTACCCTTTGATTCATATAATTCAAGAAACTTTTTCTTTTTTTTATTTTTTTTAGGCATAATTATCGTTCCTCTACTTCCCATATATCTTCATTTATAAATTCTGGTTCTCCAGAATCAACTTCTTCTACTTCAATTACATCAGCATCATATCCATCAAGAATAAGTTCTTTTGCTTCTTCTTCGCTTTCCGCATCAACTGAAAATATTGTAGTTCGCACCATAGTTACTTTTTCTTCTGCATGTACAAAATATGTCTTAATCATCCTGGTTCCTTTATTCAGCTTCTAGTACCCAATTCTTGTTTGTAAATATGTCTTCAATGTCTTGTTTGGTGTAATCTGTGCCTTCAAATGGATATATGTCTGTATCTGTCATGTTGTTATATTCAAAATTTGCTTTACTGTATCCAATTGTAAGTTTTCTAGATTCTGATTCACCTGTTCTATCAACTATACCGTACAATCCTGTACGAATTATTTCGGTTAAAAATATATTTTTTCCTGAAATAATTATATCATTATTACAATTTTTTACGTGTGTAACATATGCATATGTATCAAGTGATATTGGTGATTCCTCCGCAGAACTCATATCCATTTCTGGTAATTCATAAATTGTTTTTACATCTTTTACAAATTCATGATATTTTGATATTTTATGAGTAAACGGCAACTCCATCTTCTCTATTCTCGTTCCTCTAAAAGCCTTTCCTGCTGATATTTTTTTTGTTGGTGTTCCATAGAACATATCTGATTTAATCTCTTTTGTATTTTTTGCATACTGTATGAAATATGTCATTGATCTCAGTTTATTTAAATTTATTTTTAAATCAAAATCATTTATATCAGCATACAGATTGCTAAAAGTAAAATTCATCATTTCTATATTGTTTAAATCTGCTGATAAATATTTCAATGAATCATTTACTGTTAGACTTGTTATTGTGTTATCACCGATAATTTTTAATCTATCCAATTGATAAACATCTCTCAAACCAAGTGAGCCACCAAGTGCACCAATTGTGATCAATTCAACAATATTATTTGTTGCGAATCCTTCATTTATTTTCAAGTTTTTTATATAATCATTGTTACTATTTCTTGTAATAGTAAGAACTATTTGTCTCTCTCCAGATGCTAATGTTGTAGCTGGATCAACATCATCATATTTTATAAATTTCTTGAATTTTCCATTTCCAGACGATCCAGTGCTTGATGATATTACTCCTTTTACCTTAATGTCATACAGTATTCCTTGTGGAGGAACCAGAGATAACATAACTACTTTACCGTCTGTACGATCATTTTCTGATATCATAGAATCAATATCTATCCATCCTGGATCTCTTTGTGCATAATATTTTGCTTCATTTGGTGTATCGTACGGTATTAAATTACTATTTGATATGCTAACTGATTCGCTTACTGACCCACTATTTGAATCGTTTGCTGAACCAGGGGAACTATTGCTACCATCCTGTCCAAAGTATATACCATGTGAAAATTTCATGATACATCCTTACATGTCTGCATTGTGCACTTGTATAGTTGCTTTTATATTTTTGGAACCAGGGTTGTAGATATATACATTTTGTGGAGCTTGGTATCCTACCCATTCACCTGGTTCTATAATAGCACCTTTATTTCCATCTACTCCTATTTCATTGATTGAATAAAATAGACTCATCTTGCTAGTATTTTGAAAATATTTTACTCCATTTACTAAATTTAATGCAGTATCTAAAGCTATAGTGTGATCAACATCTGCTGTATAAGTTGTCATAAGTATAATCCTATATATTATTTGTTTGTTAGATTATACTATATAATGTCTTATTCACTAAATTTATCTTCTCTATCTCTATCGTATCTTGCTTCTTGTGCATCAATACTTTCTTGCAGTATTTGATTTTCAGTAAATTCAACATAATCTTCTGGGAATATTTTCTGGTTCCCTATTAGATGATCATACATAACATCAAATACTAAATCTGGTTTTGTTTGAATTACCCATTCAATATAATTACTTTGATTGTCTGCATCTTCTAACCAGTCGTAAAGTAGATCTTCATGTACCATTTCTATCCTCTTTCATACTCACAATTTCTAATATCGTAATCTACGCTATTTACTAATTTTTCAATGAGCTTATATACACTATCTGCCCACTCATTCAGTTCTTCTTCTTTATATTTTTTCCACTTCGCTTCTGCTTCAGCAGAATACATACCTTCCTCCATTGCATCAATAATCATGCAATATTCGCGTTCTGACAGCTTTAATGTTATTTCCATACCTTTATACTCCCATACTATCAATAATGCCTTCTATGGTATCCCACTGTTCATTATTCACTTGTCTTGAAATTTTTCTCTTCACTTCCTCGATTGTTTTACCACTTGTGAGCTCTTCAAAGACAATGCTAATAATGTTTTCAATAATTTCTACATTTTCGTCTTTATCAATTTCAATATTATTTTTCATTATTATCTCCATTCAGCACAATGAAGCGATACCATATGTATCCGTTATTAATTCTTGTATTTATATTCTTATTGTCAATCGATTTCATAATAATATCAAGTTCTTCATCTGATAAATTTATGTTCAGTTTTCTTACATCTTCTTTCGTTGGTTTTTTGCACCATGCATGTTCAAAATATGCACCTTCTTGATTGTATTCATTTATTTCATAAACGAGAACATATATATCATTTTTCATCATTAGTTCCTTTTGTTGACATTAATTCACTCCATTCCTTTTGAAGCTTTTCTGCATCTGCTCTATATGGTAAAAATATATATGGATTTAACATATATGTTCCTCTTTTTACTTTGTATAAATATCCAATTTCTATTAATTTTTTTATCATTTTTAAATATTGTGGTTTGCTTATAAAATCTTTTCCTGGATAGCTTATTGATGCTTCTTTTTTATCATATGTGAATTGATTCGTTATCCAATTAAATAATCTTAATTCTTTATTTGAATTTATTACTTCAACCATAACATCTTCATAATTTTTATGATAAATCATATTGAAACCACCTCTTATTTTTTTTAATCTCTTTTCCTCTGTGAAATTTTTACTTTCAAGCTCTCCAGTATTTTCATTTAATACTTTATGTGATATAATTTTATGTCTGGTTACATAATCCATACTATTCTCGCTTTTTGCTTTTTGAAATATCTTATAAAAAGGTAGCTCACAACTACCTTTTTGGATTATACCAGCTACCTTCTAAATCTCCTCTTAATTTCCATAAAATGGTACTTCTCTAAACATTCCCGAAAATCGCTTATATATAATAAATAAAATCATTTATTTTCAATATCTAAACCAGTCCATTCTTGTTGAAGTTTTTCTCTTGCTTCGTTGCTTCTTACTTTTTTTCCTATAAAAATAAATGGATTTACTAGATATATACCTTTTTCTTTTTTATACAGTAAATTATTATTTAATAATTCTTTTAATATTTTATTTAATTTTGATCTGCTTATATCCATATTTTCTGCTTCTTTTGTTATGTTTGGTATATATATATTACCATCACTTTTTTGTTTATCAAGAATAAAATTTACTATTTCAATATCTTTAGATGATTTGCATGTCTTTGTCAATACTTCTAAAAAAGTCATTGCATTTATCCTCGTTGTTATTTTTTGTATGCTATAATATTTATCACTTTTGACTTTTCTACCTTCAACAGGAATAACTTCTCCAGTTATTGGTGAATATGTTTCAAGTGTTACCACTGTCTCTTTAGTTGTAATCTTCATTTGTTAATCCAATCCAAAATATCGTAAAAGTGTCCTCTATCCCAGGACACTTTGTATTATACCAGAAGACACTTTAATATAGGGATATGTACCATAAAATGGATATTTCGTAGTTATTTTTAAAAAATGACTATTATATATATCAACCAAATAAAATTGCTATGCTAATCTTTTTGGTGAACTGATGGTGTCATGCCTCTTTTTCTGAATCCCACCCGCCAGGGTGGGGTTCAGAAACAAGAAGTGTGAAAGCACCATAGGTTTACCAAAAAGATTTTTAGCCCCGTGCAACGTGTGAAAACCTCTCCTAACCCTTACCAATACTTCCTGGTTCCGTAATACTTATAATTCTTATGGAACAAGGAAGACTAGTCTAATTTATCAAATTCTTTTTTCTCTTGTTCATAGTATGTTGGTATTAAAAAGTCTGGATTAAGCATATAATGTTGTCTCTTAATTTTTTTCAGAATATTTCTACTATGTAATCTTTTATATCCTTTTGAAAATTTCACTCTATTTGATGGTGTCATTTTTATATCAGATATATTTATTTTACATGTTGTATAGTATTTCTTATTCATCTCATCATATGCTGGTTCCAAGCTCTTCCCAATTACCTCCATTACATATTGTTCTGGTTGTGTTATGTCTTTCAGTATATCAAACATACTTATTGGATGATGATTGTCGATATTTTCATTTTTAATTCCAGACCCAATCATGTAAAACCTTGGTATTTCTTTTTTGTTTATTATCTTTGTTTCTAGTTTTTTATTTTTAGGTATCTCTATGTTCTGTTGCACTATAATACGTTCAGTCTTCATAATACTCTCCTGGATTTTTATCAAAATGCTTGTTAGATAATTATACCAGGAGTTAATTATCTATAGCTTAACTTTCCAAAAACAATAATTAACTATAAGAAAAATTTGTATCAAAGTTCCATAAAATGGTACTTTGCAAAATACCTTCCTTTATAATAAGTATTATATAGCCTTAAACTTTTTATTTTTTAGATTATTAGTTTAATTTATCGAATTCTTCTTTCTCTTGTTTGTAATAATATGGAACCAGGAAATCTGGATTTAACATATAGTGTTGCCTTTTAATTCTTTTCAAGATATTTTTTTCATGTAATCTTTTATATCCTGTTTTAAATTTTTGCTTTTCTGCATTTGTCATTTCTGAATTTATTACTACTGCTTTGCAACTTGTTCTATATTTTACTTGTTCATGAATTTTATCTTCAATTAATTTTAAATTATCTCTTATCTTCTTTAATGTCCATAATTCTTGTGGTGACATATTTGACATTTCTGTTATTGCATCAATTGGTGTATGATTTTTCATGAATGTATTTTTTACTCCGTTCCCTAATTTGTAGTATCTTGGTATTTGTTCTATTTTTACAAGCTTGGATTCTACACTCATACCTTCAGGCACATTTAACGGTATATTTGCTATAGTTTTATTACTTTCTTCCAAAATCTTTCCTGCTATATCTTTTTCTTGTCAAGTTAAGTATAGCGGGAATATACTTATGTATTTCAATAAGTATATTCCGAATATACCTAAAACAGTCAAAAAAACATATCATTTGAAGCTATATCGTTGTTTGTGAGGTTTTCTAATGCTTATAAGTATTATATAGCCTTAAACTTTTGAATCCTGAGCGGACGCTAACAATAAATCATGTCGGCTTAGAAGCGTCGGCAGACTTCCGATGCTCGAACTCCATCGTGAGGTTCGGCTTCGCCTCACCTCACTCAGTCGTTCTGCGCTTCGGTTCTGCCTCGCTCCACGCCGACCTTTTATTGGAGTGACTAACATGTTTGGTTACAATCGCTCAGAATCGAACGCTATGGTACCAAATTTCGTTCAAAATACTTTCTTAATACCATGATAAGGGTCTATGCCTTAAAGCTCTTATTTTCTTTCACAATATCCATTGCCTCTTTGAGTGTATTTCGTTTATCTTCACTCATTTTCTTTTGCTTCTTAATTTTTGCCTTTGTCATTTTTCCAAGATCAATTTTCTCTTCTTCAGCCAATGTCTCAATCAATTCAAGATGTCGAATAGACTCTTCAAGTTGTTCAATTGCATCTACGATATTTCGTAATCCATAAATATGATTTTCTGTATCAACTATAAATGGTACTCCATCTGGCATATCAAGCAGTTCTTCCTGGTTCTTTGAGTATTTTCTCATCCAGTTATAAATTGTTGCTACTGATACATTATATTTTTGTGCAATATCTTGTGGCAATGCTCCAGCTTGTACTTCCTTTACGGCTAGTACTTTTGATCGAACATCATATCGAATGCTTTTTCCAAAGAAGAATCCAGTTACATCTTTTCTTGCTTTGCGTTTTGCATATGTAAGTGCTTCATATGAGATATCGCAATCTTTAGATAATTTTTTGAGTGTTACATTGTTTTCGAAGTGAATTTTTAAGATAGCTTCGTAATTATTTTCACGAAGCTGTGTAGTATTTAGTTCTTTAATTTTTTGAATTTTTTTTTTATACTCTTTGTCTAAATCATTCTGCATTTTTTGTTCCTTATTGTTTATGATTTAGAACTTATATACAGCCTTTGCTCTAAATCTATTTGCTTTAGCACTATTGCGTCTATAGTCAATATTGAATTCAATATCACCAATTTTCTTACTGGTTCCAACAGATACTTCCCAAGTATTTCCTTGTTGATAGTTTCCAGCAATATATGGCTTATATCCATCAAAATCGGCTCCAATTTTGGCACCTAATGCCCAAGTCTTCCCAGTTGATTTTCCGTCAAATTTATAGCCATTATGTGCCGTAAAATCGGTATATTTTTTATATTCTGTATCACCATATGTCATTCCGACTTTGATGAAAGCAGATTCAAATTCTTGTTTTGCAGTAAAACCTACAATACTGTAATTCAATCCACTCAGACCAACATGCTTATATGCTCCACCATAACTGATTTTTGTATCATCAAATGCTGTATCTGCATCAAATCCAACTTTATAATCTTTACTATCAATACCATAGTATCCAGATAGGTTGATCACTGTATCTGCAAATGATCTATTCTTGATACCAAGTGCAACAATATTTGATCTCGTCTTCACACTGGTTCCAATAGATGGCGTATTCATGTTATTGAATCCATTCCATCCAGATGTCTTGTGGTCAATTTGGTTATACAGATATGCTCCCCACACAACAGTGTCTGCAATGTCTGTATTTGAAAACATCGCTCCTTCAAATGTACGTGTCTTCATATCGAAATAACTACCACCTGTTCCATACAACGCAGAAATACGATATGGAAGCGCAAATCTACCTATCTTAAGTGCCGTATTCTCAAATTGATAGGTCACATTCAGTTGAGTCAATGCCGCTTGCTCAAGTGTATTTCCTCGCTTATCTGTTCTTGTGGAACCAGATGCATCATTGAAACCATATGAAGCACCTTGCACTTCTGCTCCAATTCTAAGTCCATTAAATACTTCTTTATCTACACCCAGTACACCAAATACACCAAATGTAGTATGTGCTGCACCAGCATCATTGTAAATGCCACCTACGCCAATAGATCCATAAAAATCATTACATGTAATTTCTGGTTCCTGAATATCAATAACAGGTGACAAATTCCCACCAGCATTAACTACTCCAGTAAACAGTGCACTAAATGCACTAAAAGTTACTAAAATCTTTTTCATATTAATAATCCTTTTTATTTTGTTATATGAGTTGTCATTATAATCTCATTAATCTTTCATTTACTTTTAATTCTAAAATGGTATTTCTTCATCTTCAATAATAATTTCATATCCAACATTGTTGTTTACATTGTTTTCATACCCATGCTCTTCTTCTGGTTCCATATTAGTTATTTGCTTTTCAGTCTCATCCTGTTCGAGTAAGAAATCAATAAAGAATCTAATACCCCATATTGATTTTTTATCCAAAATAATATTATTGCATCTTGTTTTTAGTGCTTTAATGTATTTTTGTTTATAGAACTTATCTTCTTTTTCAAGTTTCTCATTCCAGTAATCTGCAATCCATGATATGGAACCAGGGTTTACAAAATCAACTATATCTTTTCCATTTGATGCCGTATAACCACGTGCTGGTCTACCATTTCTATTATAGTATCCATCACTTGAATGTATCTTATCCATCATTACTATTGTAATTGCAATAATCTCTGTTGGATCTTGTGACACGCTTAGTTTATTTGATAACTCTCTTACTGTCATTTCAGTAAGTTTTTTGGAGTTTCTTTTAATGTTTTCTAGTCGAAGTTCATATTCTTTTCTCGTTATTCTTTCTGGTTTATCACTATCAATTACCGATGATAAGAATTCTGCTCTAAGATGATTTGTTGCTTCAAGTAATCTTCTTTTGTTTTCAAGTTGATCATCTGATTTTTCTGGTGGATTATATGGTTCTTCTGGAAATCCATGATTATTAATACATTGACCGAGATCAAGTATCTCACCTTTTTTCTTATTCGGTCTTACATCATTTATTACAATATCGTATTCTTCTGGCTCTATACCATATTCAAATACATCAATATATGAAATTCTCATTTCTTCAAGTTGTCTTTTTATTTCGTCAACTTCATTATATACTGATGTAATTATTGCAATCTTTTTATTTCCAAGTGCATTTTCTTTAATTAAATCGTCTATCAACATAGATAATGAATCTGACTTACGTCTCAATCGTCCTGCCATCTGGTTCCATAATGCTCTAACCAGTGTTGGACGTGCGACAACTCCAAGATCGATATCTTCTACTGAAAATCCTGTTGTTAATTTTGATACAGAAATCAAACACTTAATTACATCACCGTCTTTTGACTCTTCGTTATAATTAAAAAGCGTTTTGTTTTCTAGTTCTTCATCTGTTCCAATAAAATGCTCATTATATTTAAATGATCGCATAATGCGTTCATTTTCTTTTTTTGTTTTCTTCGAGTGGTAAGCCGCTGCACCATATCCATTGCCTATAAGTGCTTGCTCAATAGAATCACATTGCTCTATTGATGAGCAGAATACAATTGTTTTCTTATTCTTTGCATCCATATTGTTCATTGAATCAAGTACATTTTTAATATATTTATCTGATGTTATTTTCTCATCAAGAATTGAAATATTATAATCATTCCCTGATTTTTTAATTGATCCATATGATTCTTTTTCCGCCCATCTTGGCACATAATACTCTACTGGAGCCAGGAAGCCTTGTTGTGTCAAATCATCACATGATGCTGTTTCAATAATATCTGCATCACTTGACAACTTAAACCCACTTGCATCATATGGTGTTGCTGTAGTACCAATACGTGTTTCTGGTTCCAGTATTGATAAAATTGCTTTTGTTCTTTGTGTATCAAATTCTTTATGAATTTCATCCTGAATTATTAAATCAGCATGTATTTTTTGTTTTTCAATGCGAGCATAAAATGTTTGAGACATTACAATTTTTACTCTACTGTCTTCGCGAAATTCATCTTCTCGTGATGCCTTCATGATAGAGTAATCAATATTTAGCTCTTTAAGAAAAAAGGCAATTTGATCAATAAGCGACTCAATGTTTACCAATACAACAATATTTTTGTCAACAAACCTTTCGCATAGTCCAGCAATTGTAATGCTTTTCCCAAAAGAAGTTGGTGCTTTAAGAATTACTTCTTTTGCACCAAAAGCAACTGATCCTTCTATTGCATCAATTGCTTCTTTCTGATATTCCCTGAGCTTGATTTTTCCCATTCATTATATCCTGTATTTTGCTTACCGCTTCTTGTTTTTCTTCTAATTGTTTTTTGATGCTTATCATCCAGTTATTAAAATCTTCAATCTCAAATGTTAATTCTGCATCAACCAGCAATGATGCTTCTGGGATCACATCACCTGGTTCCTCCAAAAATTTAACAAATATTTTATTTTCATTAATATCGTAAAATGTTACTCCATGTTGTTTTGAGTATTCTGTTTTTACTTTATATTCTAACGTTTGAGACATTGCCTCTGTAAGTTCTTGCCTTAATTTGATGTTTTCATCCATTAGTGCAATAACTTTTTTTTGTTCTAATATAAAAGCATCTTGTAATCCAATTACCTTTTCTTCCATTATTTTTAACAATTCTTCATCTGTATAACTAGTCTCCATTGAACATCTCCAGCACTTTATCTTTATTTGATATATTTGACTCTACAATCATTTGAAGCATTTCTACTTTTCGATCCATTGTGTATTTTTTCTGTTTTACATAGTAGTCTGCTCCAATAACTAACCCAAAAACAATTGCAGCAATCGCTATTCCAGTACTTAAATTCATAATATATTCCTTACAGTCCAAGCAATTCGTTTTGCTTCATTTGTGTATTATTATTATACTTGCATATACTTTTGTAATCACAATAGTGCAAACATTTCATTGGTTTTTTATTATAATAAAATAAATTTCTACATTTATCTGGTTCTATTCCTAATTCAATGTATTTATCGAGTTCATTTGTCTTTTCAATTAGCATTGCTTCAATTTCGTTCGTATTAAATGTTTCTACTTCTAGAAATGTTAATTGATCATTACTATTTGTTTTGTTAAAGTATGAAAACTTTTTATCTACAAGTGCAAGCACTCCAGCAAAATCACCATCGTATCCATTTCTATTTAGTAAATATTTATATACTCCAAGCTGTAATGCATATTGATGGTATTTTCCTTCTTTTTTGATTGTTTTTATTGATGCAGATGTTGTTACCTTATTGTCAAAAATTATTTTATTTTTTTTATCAAGTTGGTCCATTTCTCCAGAAATTTCCCATCCATTATCTAGTTTATGTTTCAATCTCAATGCTGATACATAATTATCTTCATCTTTGAAAGCTTCATCCACTCCAAGTTGATATATTGAACCAAGTGTATTTGCTCCAAAAACTGTATCTTCAAAAGATCCATACTTATATTTATAGTAATTTTGCAATACATCATTACCAAGCATTGATGCTGAATACATCTTTCTCCCTGGTTCCTTATTGCCACTATAGCTTGCTGCTTTTAGTAGTACTTTCTCGAAGTCTTCATATGCATTTTTTATGCTGTGTCTCATTGTTTTCCTTGTTTGTGATATAATCAATTTAACAAATTATAACATATATATACTATAGGCATTATCATGGCTCTAAATCTGAATAGTTTAATAATAAATGACCCAAATAAAAGTTCTGTTGCTAGACGCATGAAAGAAAAGGTGCAAAGACGACACAATAGTGGAATTGATTATGCAGAGCAACTTAAAAGTACTGAACAATTGGCTCAACAGTCAGTTCAGCCTACAAATATTCCACAGATGCAACCAGCTGTTATTCAGCAGTCTGGTCTTGGTGACTCTGCAATACTTAGTAAATTACAAGAATTAAATGATATACAGTCACAGCGAATTAGTGCTCTTGAGCAATATCAAGCACAAAGTCCTTATGGTCAATTTAACGAAGGAGATGGTGGCTTCTTGGTCGATCAGCTTAATGCAACACCAGATGATAAGAAATTTTTATCTGCTCTTGGTAAGGTTGAATCAAACAATAATTATTACTTAAAGCCAAATTCATCTGGATATGAAGGCAAATATCAAATGCGCTTCAGGAAGGGTGATGATGGATATAAATATATTCAAAAAATGGGTGTATCAGTAGATCAGTGGAGAAAATCTCCAGAACTTCAAGAGAAAATGATGGGAATGGTTCTACAAGACTATAAGAAGCAGCTAAGGAGTAAAGGTCTACCTGTCAACAACTATACATTATGGCTTAGACATAACCAGGGTCTTGGTGGGGCAAGAGCTATATTGAGTGGTAAATTAACACCATTGATTCGTAGAAACATACGGAACCAGGGTGTGAGTGGTGATTCAGATTCTGCTCTTATTGCAAATTATCATAAAAAGTTTAAACACAGATTCTTTTAATATACATCAACTGTATCATATATGATTTGCGAATCATTTAGATACAGTTGATAAATCAAGCTATCGATTCCAACGTTACTTTCGAATGGAAAATATTTTCCATTAAATTTCATATTGTTTTTTCTAAAGCTCATAAAATCTTTATGAACAGTTATACTGTAATCACACATTGATTTCGATGTATCAGGTTCTTCGTCGATATATAAAGTTACCCAATCATGTTCATCACTATGATCTATGATTAGTGTATAATATTCTTCTTCTGCATTTCTAAACTTTTCTTCATCAGAATCAAAGAAGTCACAAGATGAATCATTATATCTCATCATGATATCATATACTTTTTCTCTGAATTCAAAAAATGTTAATTCTTTTTTTACTGGTCCTAGAATTTCTTTTACTGATTCTGCTACTTTCTCATATGCCATTCTTTTGTATTCATTTTCTATTCTGCTTTCAAGAATATCTGAAATTATTTTAGATACACTCTCTAATCCAATTTCATCTACATCTACTATATTTATTTTTTCTTCAATTGCACTTTCAATTTTTTTTGCAATTATTCCATATCTTGATAGCGACCCATCTATAATATTATCTATTAGATCTATTGTTTTGTTTTTTATTTTTTCGTTAAAATCATCACTGCCAATATAATTATTTACTTCATTGTTTATTACTTTTTCAATATCCATTTTCTTCCTTATTTAATTCGCGGTAATGTAATGCCTGTTTGTTTATTGTATTTACCGTTTCTGTCAGCATATGTTGTTTCGCATTGATCATCGCCTTGAAAAAACAATACCTGAGCAATTCCTTCATTTGCATAAATCACTGCTGGCAGTGGTGTAGTATTTGAAATTTCAATTGTAATGTGTCCTTCGAATCCTGGTTCAAATGGCGTTACATTTACGATGATTCCACATCTTGCATATGTACTCTTCCCAACACATACCGCTAACGTATCTTTTGGCATTTTAATATATTCAACTGTTCTAGCCAGTGCAAATGAATTAGGTGGTACTACACACTTGATTCCTTTTACGTTTACTACATTATTTTCATCAAAATTTTTAGGATCAACTACCTCTGCATTAATGTTTGTAAATACTTGAAATTCATCTGCTACTCTGATATCATATCCATATGAACTTAGTCCATAACTGATTGCTCCCTCTGATACAAGCTTCTCCTCAAATGGTACAATCATCTCTTCATTAAGTGATTTTTCTCTTATCCATTTGTCGTTTTTTAGTCCCATTTCCCTTTTCCTTTATTTGTTTCATTTGTTTCATTTTATTACTTTCTGAATAAAACAATTTTCTCTCAACTTTCATTAATGTAAACATGAGTGAAATTGCATGTCCAAAAATTATAAAACCAAGAATATGCTCTATCTTGCAATAGAAAAAGCAATTAACAGCGATTGCTGTAAAAACTATATCTATTGCAAGTGTAGACGATCTTCTATATGCTTTTGTTGCAAACATTAAAAATAGTAGTCCAAGTGAAAACATTTGTAGTAATGCAAAAGTATTATTGTCCATTTTATTCTACCTCTTCATCATATTCCATTGATCCTGGTAAACCATCAATTGGATTTTCATACTTTTCGTAATTTTGTTTTCGTATGTCCTCTATTTTTCCTTTTTCTGTTCCAATTATTTTTCCTATTGCCCAATTGTACATTGGTATTGTGTTCCAACTTAATCCAAAAGCAGTTAATAGTGCAAGTGAATTTGATACTTGTCCTGTATCAATATGTAATATACTTTGAAATACGCCTTCTGTGATTGATAAATACCAGAAAGGGATTACAACAATACCAAGAACAAAACCTTTTATTGTTTCTACTACTATTTTTCCAGTTGGTAATTTTTCTTTATTTGTTCCATATATGTCATATAGCACACCAAACATTGATACGAATGCTCCGACTATAGCAAGATATAAATATCCTATATCATTAAAAATTACAAGATTAGATAATATTCCAGTACCCATCATTACACTCGCTTTTGCTATTGTGTGTGTCGAGTTTGGATCGATAGATGTCATTAAGTTTGAATTCATTCTTATTCTTTTTATATATATAATTACTTTTTTGAATTATATCGTATTAAAATAATTCTATCTATCTAAAATCACTTTAAGTAATATTTTTGATATTGCTGCATTCATGTTGGCTGCATATATTTTTATGTCTTCATATTTATATATGTTGTTCCCTAGATCTTCTATGTTTTCTTTTATCTTCTCTAGTTCTTCTCTGTTTTTCTTTTTCGTGTCTTTTTTTTCTTTCAATTCCTTTTCTCCGTACTCCATACTGATAGTATGGTTCAAAAATCTCTTTCATATGCTCTATTAAATCTTCTTTTACATTATGTGTATTTTTATATTCACTATATACATCCATTACAACATAACTAAACCCTCTTGTTTTTGCAAAATTTATAATATCTTGTACTTCGGATATTTTATCAAATACATACAAAACAGATAAATCTTCATCACTTTCTTGTATTAATGCTTCAATGCATTTTTTTGTTTTTAAAAAATTATTTCTTCTTGATTGCAATTGATCTGCTTCACATGTTCTGTCGGGTGTAAGTCTTTTGCTAATTGTTGTTTTGCCTGATCCAGGTAATCCTCTTAATATATATATTGTATTCATTGTTCTTCCTGGTTCCATAATAGTTGTATGGTACACCCTGTAGGACTCGAACCTACGACCTATCGCTTAGAAGGCGATTGCTCTATCCATCTGAGCTAAAAGTGCATATATCTATTATTTTATGTGTTGAAGCATGGTATTTTGCGAATTTGAGGCTCCATGCATAGTGACCGACCGTTTGGATTAAAGAGTCACTGCCTCCCATTCACGAGCCAGTGGTAGCTCTAATGGGTGTTAAGCGTCAGTTACCACAATAGCTTAACTACTAATTTCATCAAAAGGTAATGCGTAAATTCCGCCTTCTTTTAAAATAAATTCAAATTGATTCAATATCTTTGGCGAACAACCAGCTTCTACCATTTCTGCATAAAGTTCGTTCTGAAGATCAGCCATATATTCTTCAAATCTCTGTTGAGCATCATTCATCTCATACTCAATTGATTCTTCAATCTGTTTATCATTGTCAAAGTATATATTATCAATCATTTCTTATTCCTTGTTTTGTTTTTTCTTTAACGATATTATCAAAATCTATTTCCACATATCTCAAGGTTCTTTTTACAAAATTGATGATATCCTCAGTATTGCAGTACAGAAGGATTGGCTTCCTCCCTGTCCTCAATACTACTTCAATATCCGATAATGATACATAATGATCTCCGCATTTAAACATGTAATCATAATTTGAACCGAACCTTGATCTGTTCGGTGCTTTTTTTAGCTCAAATGGCTTCAATAACTCAATAATGTGCTTTATTGTTTCATCTTTTAGGCTCATCCTTTTTCCTTTTAGGTTCAAAATAATCACAAGTATAGAAATCAGCTACAATTTGTTTATAATATTTTGACTTTTTATTTGTGCAATAGCTTGTTCTAAATTTACAATTTCTACATTGAAATGTCATTAATTTTGAATATAATTCACTTCTTTCATCACCTGTCATGTTTTCTGGTTCTACGTTAATTTTCATATTCATTCCTTAATTTTTTATCAATAAGTAATTTGTATTTTATTGGTAATTTTTCAAACATTTCATTTGCAAGCCATCTAATTTGGAACCAGGCAGCATTAGATGATCTAAGTTTATAGAAATTTTTAAAGCTTCTTAAATTCATTGTCATTACTAAGGAAGTTTTCCAATTCTCAGTAACAATATGTTTAAAATTATCTCCAATATTCCTTTTTTGTTTTGTTGATTCTAATTTTCTCAGTAACTGCATTGGGAAACCTTCATGGTATCTATTATATATTTCTATTCCATTTTTTGACAATATCATTTTAATAAATTCATGACCAAGCATTTCTTGTTGTAATAGTAATTTTTCATATACAGCTTTCCACTCTATTTCTTGATATTTTTCACCCTCTATTACTAAATAATCTAATGCTATCATTCTATCAATAAAGAATTTTAATTTATCACTTGTTATTTGTGATGCAATGAATGTATTAAGTACTGTTCCAAGAGTATATCGTGTGCTACGTACCGTATATGAAGCAATGCGATGTCTTGCTAGTTCTTGCAACACTCCTCGTGAAATATCATTAATTAAAAATGAAAATGTAATATGTTCAAGTACTGATTCATGATGATATATAAATGATAAATCTTCTAAAAGTTTTGATTCTTTTATGTCATTGATATCTTCACGTTCATGCCACTGTAGAAGTTTTTTATTTTTAATATTTCTTATTGATTCATGCTCTGACTTATCAAAACTATCATAAGCTATTCTTGCTGCTACCTCAGCATGTCCAATACCTGAATCAATTAAGATATCTACTGTTGGTTTTATATATTTAAAATCTTTTTGCATTTTTTTTGTTTTCCTTATTTACTTTTCTTGCATTCCTTTTGCCATATTACTTTATTATTTACTACACACTGCTGAAGTCCCTTATTTACAGCAGATATTCCTACGATATTGTTTATGACTATAATGATAATTAATGTTATTGATATTATTAATGTTGTAAAGATGTAAGTTTTATTTAATTCCATGATACATTTCCTTGCATAATATATTACTATTTTACATCTTTTCTATTAGAATTAACATTAACTATACATATTAATATTTTTTGTTCTTAATATACGTTTTTTTCTACCATGAGGCATAATATCTATATGTTGCATACTCATCTCTGTCTTTTAATAGTTCATTTTTAATTACCCCAATTGTATATTCTACGTCATCAATATAACCCTGATCATAGTCTATTGATCCAAAAAAAAATCCACCTATTGTTGGCAAAAGTTCTTCAAATAATGAAGTATCATTCACTGTTTCAATCTTATATTCACGATCAAGAAAATCTTTTTTTACAATTTCAATCTTTTCTTTCTGGTTCCAGTAATCAACAACCTGTCTACATACTTCAAGCAATTCTTTTAAATTACCGAGCGTTGCTTCCGATTCAACATCCTCAATTGTTACATCAGTATTATTCATAAACCAATTATGAATATGATTTGCTTTTCTCCAATATGCAACACTTTCTTCAATTGTTACTACCTTGTTTAGTGGAACATGAAGTAATTCTTCATTATCTGTTTCAGTATTGATTGTAATATTAATATCTTCACCGCTAACGTTTCTGTGTTCATAGTTCCCACCAACATAATGTTCTAAATACAGATACATATCAAGTCCCATAATCTATTCCTTTTTGACTCTTTACTTTTTACTATTTTCTTTAATATTTTTCCACATTTGAAGTCTTGCTTTTCGAACTTCTTTTGTTAATTGTGGTTCTTCGTTAAACATTCTATAAATATTTTCAGCAGCTTGACTTGAATCAATTACAATTTCGCGCCCGTTATCTTTATTATGTTCAATTATTTTTTCACGCATATATTGAATCAGTCTATCAATTTTCGGAACCAGCTTGTTTTGTAGTACCTCTGGTTCCTCATTGTATAGATAATGTTGAAACATAAAAATACCCATCAAAAATTGATTTAAAAAAAAAACATCTTCAAGTGATTTTACAATAGAGTTAAATACTTCTGCTCTTTTCTGTAATTCTGCTCCATTTTTATATTTTACGTTATCTGATAACCATTTATATAGAAATACAGAATCATCAATATTTATTGTTCTATCCTTTTGTCGTATTTTTTTTACATGTCCAGTATTTTTAATCACTTTCATGTCAAGCATAGCAAAATAAAAAATACCATGAATCGCAATAAGAAAATCTTCTTTATTTTGCTGTGTCATAGTATTTCCTTTTTATTTGTTTACTAGGTTTTTACATGTTTTGCATGTAACTTCGCCATCATAATTACTATCAACAATATTCCATTCTGAGCAATATAGTCCACATAGTGTTTTTTTTCCATCATGTGAAAAGTGTGTATTTCCTTTTGCCTTGCCATTTTTATCTTGCCTATTTACTGTATATTTTGCTGTTGTATTTTGTTTCTCTGGTTCCATACTTGAATATACTTTTACAATTTTCATCATGTCTTTGAATACTGTTGTATCTTTTGCTTTCCAGTATCCAAGCATTCGCTCTACTTCAGCTGGAATTCGTTTTTTCATCATTATCTCCTTTTATTTTTTTCCACTCATTACAATTTTCAAAATTACTATACGATATTAATGGTCTTTTTGACCATTTTTTTGCTTTTTCTTTAAGTTCATCCGTAAGTCTTCTATCACAAATAGCATTACAGGAACCAGAAAGAGAACAAAAACTTCTATCCATAAATACAAACATTTCACCTGGTTCCTTTCTATTTTGATTATTATTTCATATTTTTTGTTTTTTCAAACATGGCACTAATTTTTTTATTTTTTTTGATATCTACATATTCATCTAGTTGATAAGATGATTTGTATGCTCTGTTCTCAACAGCATCAATATACATGCTGAATTCACCTTCCTGCACTGTATATAGTTTATCATCAATATTCAGCTCATTTAATTCTTTTTTAAAATCATTTGCTATCTTTGTATCAATTCCAACTTGCACATTTTTAACATTTTTAAAAAAGTTTTTAATGTCAAAAGTGATTTTATTATCTGAATAATCTTTTCCTCGTTCAACTTCTTTGTATCCAAGTAAAGTTATTTTAATTTGTTTAACTTTTTTGAGATTTTTTATTCTCTCACTTTTCCAGCTATTTAAAAATTCAATATGTTCTATAAACTTTAATAGTTCTTCCTGGTTCCATAATTCTGGAATAATATGAAGATACAAATCAACTTCTGATTTAAAAACAAAATCATGCTTATTCACAAAGAAAATAGCATCCATAATTGTATCTGGAGAATATGCAATGCCTGATACAGTATCCTTAACTATTTCTACTGTGTCTTCATCTTCCATCCATTTTGTTGATTTTGTTGTAAAGTTGATTACATTTCTTCCTCTTTTGCTGAGAAGTGTAAGAATTTTTTTAAATTCTGGATGCTCTGTTGGCTCTCCACCACCAAGTGCAAAATCAATTAAATTATCATACATTCCACTATGTACTAAATAACTGTAAATATCATCTACGATTGCATGCTTTCCATTTTTTGTTGATCCTTGATAACAGAATGCACATCCTTTATCGCAATAGTCTGTAATTTTTAGATCAATAAGTTCTGGATATTTTGGTTTGAGTTGCTCATCATTGAAATTAATTCTAATTTTTTTATCTTTATTGAACACCACCCAATAATTTCCATTCTTGTATGCACGTGAATCATATGGAATAACATTTGTATATGATTCTTTTTCTTTTGTTCCAGTTCCCTTTAAATGATGTTTTTCTTCTGTATTATCATTTCCACCAATAATAATAAAATTATTATTTAAAATATAGTCATAATATTCATTAAAAAAATCCATATTAATATTTACATTATATATGTCTTTTGGAATTCTTACATGATCATATCCATGATCAACGTATCCACTGAAAAGATCCAAAAATATATTTTCTTGTCCACGTTCCGTTAGGATTTTCTTAATAATTCCAATTACTGTATTTGGTAAATGTCCTTTTAAAATTTGCAACATATATTCTTTACGTTCAGCCCGTGTTTTTAATGTAAAGAAATCCCATCCAAATTCTCTTTTAAATGTTTCTTCGTCTGACATATTTGCTACCTCTGGATTGTAAATAATAGAATGAACAGAACTACTGTTTGTTGCTAGTCCATATCTAATATTTACAATTTTATTTGATTCAATTGGCAAGTATTTCATTTATTTCTTCCTTTGTATATTTATTGGTTATTGTTTTTTTTAATTTTATTTTTTCAAATGTTACATTTTTGCTTTTTTTATCAGTCGAAAATGAATCAAATGTTATCAATATAGAAACAATTATTAATAAATATGTAATTATTAGTATTAATCTTCTAAAAAAAATATATTTATTGACTTTGCTTGTTTTTATATATCTCATTATTATTGGATTATTTACGTTTGCTACGCTCGTGATATGATCCGATTGTCGAAATAACCCGTCCTCCACTAGCGTAGTGCAATACTTTTCCATTGTTTTCATAATCCGCAAGTGATTCTTCAATCACTTCTCCATTTTCATTCTGATATTTAACATACACTGGACCAACATCAACTGCAATATGTGGATTTTTTAATTTTTTAGCTTTTGCCATTTTTTTCTCCTAGAATTCAATTTCAATATTTCCTTTTACAAAATTGTAAAAGATTGGAAGATTATACTCTTCTATAAACATTTCAACACATTTTGGATTTTTTTTATAAAAATTTCTAAGATGTTGTGCCATTCTTTTATCTGGAATCTCCATTCGAGTAATTGATTGTGATTTTTCTTTTCTCTCGAAAAAATCAAGATATTTAACATTACAAATATATTTAGCATACTGAATTAGAATCCATGCATTTGATAATACTTCTTCTTTTTTTGATTCATTATATAAGTATTCTTGTAATTTAAATTGATTTGGCTTGTCCTTATTTTTAATGATGTATTTCTTAAATCTTTTCATACTATATAATCCACCAGATGTATACCCAAGATACTCACATGCTTCTTGTACTCTTACTGTTCCTTTATCTTTCATAATTTACTCTTTTACAATTTCATATATATCATTGAATATATCTTCTTGCAATACATAATCTTTATTTCCATCAACAACGATTATATTTCCTGGACACACTACTTCTCTATATTTTTCACGATTAATTTCATAATGATCATTTAGCATTTGTCCACATTTTGTACAATTAGTGTTTAGTTCACTAAAGACAGTATGCTTTTGCATTTTGTTGCGCACACTATCTGGCAATTCATCTTTTCCAAAAATATATGCGTCGAAGTATTTAGTTTTTCTTTTTTTTACTTTCATTCTTTTTTTCCTCATAGCATCAAATATTAAGCTTTTCTTGTATATTTCATTTTTTTTCAACACTTCTCTTGTATACCTGGTTCCAGCACCAAAGTATCTACGTAAAGCACATTTTATATCACCATTGCACTGATTGGTTTTTTTTCGTAAAACAACTGCGATTGCGTGAACCCCTCCATCAATTGTATATAGGTCGGAGTACTTGATTCCTGCTTTTTTAAGTACAAAGGGATTTGAGTTATAGATGATTCCTCCCAAGCCAATCGCCCTAGTCCATCTACGACGAAACCGTCCTTTGTAATATACCGATGTTCTGACCCTTCTGTGCTTGAGAGCGTACCTAAAGTCGCTCTCCTGATCGCATATGGCGATGAGTAGAGACGGCTTAAAGTGGTATATTTTCCCATATTTGTATACTGCGTCGAGCAATTCATTGTATTCTTTTTTGGTGTCTATTGTTTCCTGGTTCCTGTAGCAATTAGCTTCTTTTTTGATAATATCAAATGTTGAAGATAATACGAATAATGGAACCAGGAAGAAGAATATGTATTTCATTTCATTATTTCTCTTTCATTTTACTTTCATCAAATTCAGGCATAATAATCTTTGCTTTCTCATAGTATGTTTTTCCATTCATAAAGAAATGTGTATTTAAGTCATGGCAATCTTCGCCATCTGTATCAACTCTAAATAGTACATTTTTATACCTCCTTGATATCTCAAGCATATGTTCCTCACAATCATACCATTTCACATCATGAATACTAATATAATTTAATGTGTTTTGGTACATGATCTCTACTTCAAAGTAAGAATATCCAGACTTCTTTTTCAATAGATTTACAATATCTTCTACATCCTCTCTCTGAACAACAGTCTTTGGTGTTGTTATTAGGAAATCACGATAATACCCCATTAAAAATTCCTTTTTTAATTAGTTCTTTTAGTTTGCCCATATCTTCTGCAATTGTACACATGTCTTCTGATGTTGGTTCCGATATTTCAAGACTAACGATAATTCCATTTTCTGAATTTACATTAAGTTTTGCAATGAGTTGACCAGAACTATTTGTTATTAAAAAATTTTCTGGAAGTAACATTCTCATTGTCCTTTTTTGGGTTCTAGAATTTTGTATCTCATTTGCGATGAATGATTCATGCTTTTATGATTAAACATATTTTCAAGCGATTTATATCGTTTCATATATTGCACTTCGGTTTTTCTACATGTATGTCGTTCATACCACTCTTGTTCTCGTAAATTTGGCCATTCATATGATTCAAAACTAGATCCAGTTCCACATGCTATTGATGGATGGTGTACTGTTGCAAAACCAGTGCTATTATCATAATAATATAATGATCCATCTTTCTCAAGGAATATCCAACGTATTGTTTTGTCTACATATGGCATGGTTAAACCAACTCTATATCCATTATTGAGTGCTTCTTTGATTATCTTTTTTATATTTGCATTCATTGGAAATCCTTTTATAGTATTTTTTTTCAAAATATATTTTTTTTCTCTTCTTGAGATAGTAGTTCTGCGTTTGATTTTTGGTTATAATCCATTCTGCTGGTTCAATTTTTCATTTGTTATAAATTTTTCAATCACTCGGATTATTAAAACTTACATCACTATTTGATGCATAATCACTATTAAAAAATACAATTTCTTTTGTTTTTGCATTTTGTATATTTTTCTCATCAATTAAAGTTTTATAAATATCTTTTAGATTTTTCATTATAAATTCCTATTGTTTGTACTCATATAGTTTTTCTTCAATCAAAAATCTTACTTTTTCATCTCCAAGTCTTCCCCAATCCGATTGTCCATAAATATACATACAAAATGGATAATCCAAACCAATATATTTAAGGCGTTTGCTTATTAGTTCTTGTTGTAACCATTCTGGTAAATCATATAAATCTGGGTAATCATTTGTAATTGGATATAAAAAGTCTCCATTTTCATCATAAAAATATTCAAGTGGGAGATTTAAAAATTCACAAAACTCTCCAATTGTTTCAAACAGTGGTTTTTCATTACCATAAATATCTGAAGAAAATTTATATAGAGTTTCATTCAGTACATACAAATATTCTTCATCATTTTTTATTTCAAATATCATTTTTTTATCTTTCTTTTATCTATTTTTATTTTATATTTTTTATATTTATCTAATAAATAAAAAAATACTTTTATTTATTGGATAAATATTGCGTAGTTATCGACACGAAGATTCATTATTGAATTCGTGTCGATATTGATTGAGTGTTTATTTTCATGTAAAGGAGGATATATGGATTATACAGGTCCATATTGCCTAAAGTCTAATCTCAAAAGGCGGATGCATGAAAGCACACACAAGAAAGGATTGAAAGAGTGTGTGCTTCAGCATAGAAAGGTGGCTCACAAGTCTACCAAATCAGAAACGGGTAATCAGTCCGTATCGTCATTTAACAGAATGGGGAGTGGGTAGGATTACTGTTATCACCTAATCCATAGACCTCAATCAAATCTATGCTCTTCCCAAAAAAAAATATTATTTTGTACTAATACATTGTGTATTCATCTTATTTGACGAAAAAACAACAATACATTTAATTGCCTTAGCACCAGATTGTGTTGTCCATTCGTATACACGAATGTTTTCACCTGATACATCTACAGAATAAAATGCATCTGGTTTAACTTCTTTTGTAGTTACTCCAGACAATCTAGATCACATTCCTGCGTTTAATGTTAATGCGCTGACTAGTGAAAGAATTGCTAACTTTTTCATTTGATTTCTTTGCCGTTTTCATCAATTTCGATTAGCAAACCTTTTTCTTTTACAAACATATATACTTGTTTGTGTGTTACATTCATATATTGTGTACCGTCAATAATTACGTTTACACGTTCTTCTTCTGGTTCCTTATTCAGTGTTTCTTTCACCGATGTGCTAACCTGATCAATTTGTTCTGATGCTGTATTTTTTACTTCATCTACAACTTCACCAAGTGCATCTCCAACTTTTTTTAGTGCATTTGCAATTCCCATATTTATTTTCCTTTTTTATTTATTTTTTTCATAAAGTTTTTGGCTAAGAAAGTATCCTTCAAGTCTCCAAATTTTATCACGTGCTTCTGTTTTTGCAATTTTTCGTCCAATCTCTTCATCAAAGTTATCTGGTGATGCTGTTGCACTGTGTCCAATAACAGAGAACCCATTTTCAAGCGTTAAGAGACAAACTGTCACTGTGGAACCAGGAAAAACATAGTAGTCTTCTGACTTAATTTTACTACTAATTAATTCTGGCGTAATACGTGGTGCGGTTAATCCCTTTTCAATGATTTCTTTTTCAATTTCTTGTTCATTTGCTTTTGTGCTCATATTTATTTTCCTTTTTTATTTATTTTACATGTTTTTATTGTTCCGTCTTGATTATATGTGACTGAAATCTTTCTATAACCATTCAAGTACATTACACCATCAATACATATTTTTTTAAGCCCATATTCATGATCTTTATTTTTTAAAAATGTTGTTGCAAGTATTATTGGCAAAAATATTGCAATAATAACAGACATTATCGTAACTACTTCTTTATTCATTTGTTTCCATTTACAATGAATTTCTTTTTTGACATCACTGCATCAATAATTTCATCAACATCATCTTCATCCATATCTGTTGATACAAATAGTGATTCTGTTGTGCAAATTGTTTTTACTGTATCGTCCATAAAAGTTCCATGTTTTACTGTTACTTTCTTAAAATTATATACTTGTTTACCGCTTGGTAGCTTATCGTTAAGATCCCAATCGGTAATTGGAATAAATCTTAGTTCAGCATTATGTGTAATACGTGAAATCATCTTGTTATTTAGATTTGGTGACATAACAAATAATAGTGCATCAAGTTGTCCACTTTGCACTTTTGCAAGTCCTCGTGATCCACCAAACGGTGATGCAATTGCTTTCTTAAATCCTGGTTCCAGCATTTTCATGTTTTCCCATGTAATTTGTGATCCAGATCCATTTTTTCCTACACCAATCTTTACTCCATCACTTTGCAAATCCGAATCAGAGTCAATTTTACTATCTTTACGTGCTACAGCAAATACACATTCTTCTCGAATGTCAATAAGTAGATCAATTTTTGATTCTACCTCTGGATTCTTTTTACGGAACCAGTTGTATACATCCTTTTGGGCAAAACCCATTTGAAATTCACCTGACATAATCTTTTTAAGATTTTCAAGTGATCCTCGACTTTTTGCAATATTGATTTTTACATCTGTTGACGTTGCCAGTCGAATACCATGTTTATAGTATTCACCTTTTTTGGAACCTGTCCCAAGTACATACCCTTCTGCTGATAACATCGTTACAAATGTAACAAAAATAAGCATAATTTTCTTCATTAGAGTTTCCTTTTTATTTTAATAATTACTGGTTTACTACAATTTTTTTTAGCCCACTCTTTTGCATCTTTTTTTGATTTAAAGATTTTATTTTCTCCACCTGATTCTTCAATAATATTTGCATATTCTGCTCTACCAAATGTTTCAACAACAATATATTCTTTAATTTTCATTTACTTTCCTGTATTTTTTTTGTTGGTACAGGGTACGAGATTCGAACTCGTAAGCCATAAAAGCATTGGATTTTAAGTCCAACATGTATACCAATTCCATCAACCCTGCATATTTAAATTGGTTGGCAGGACAGGATTCGAACCTGCATTAACACGGTTATGAGCCGTGGGCATAAACCATTCTGCCACCTGCCAATAGTTGGATAGTTTCTCTTCATATCCAGGAAGTCTTTAAATTGAGATCGGGAGGATTTTCCCTTTCGTAAGATAACAGTTTAACGTCATATTTAGGACAAATTGAATTATACACACATATATATTATATATATGTAAATAAAATATTTTAATTTAAATCATTTCATCTACTATCATTTTTTTTAATTTTATTTTTAGTCTACCAAAATCTCTATCACTTAAAAATACATCTTGTTCATACGAAAATGATAAATTATCAATTATCTGATAATAATTTTTACTTTCAGATCCATATGATATATTTTTTTTAAATGACATACCGTTTGTAAATTTTTTTTCATAAAAATCTTCATTTACTTCTTCATCATCAATGGATGTCTCCAATAATCTTGCTATCTCATCTGCTTGTCTTGATGCAACACTAATAGAATATTTCATTCCTGGTTCCAATTATTAATATTTTACTCGTATTCTTTTTTTTCTTTCTTTTTCTTTCATATATGTTGTTACATTTGAACATGGATAAAAATAAAACCAATTTTCAATATCGTTTTTTATCGCTATTCTTATATTTTCTTCATTTCCTTCATATTCAAGTACACCAATGAAGCCAAAATCTATTTCTTTGTATCTGTATGATACATATTTTGTTTTTTCATTTTTTATTTTTTTATTAAAATGAGCAGTCATAAGAAAACCGTCTGTATACGATACAAAAATTGAATCATCTATGTAAAATACATAAAATTCTTCTGGATTTTCTATTTGTCCATCTCTTAGTTCACATGCATAAGTCGCTGAATACATTGAATTAACAATCAACAGCATTATAAAAATTATACGTTTCATTTTTTACTCCTTATTATTTTAGATATACTTTTATCATTATTAATCTTAAAGGATAGCGTATGAAATACGATATACTCAAGAATCCTGGAACCAGGGTCATACTCCATTTATCAAAAGATATAGAAGAGCGCAAAAATGTGCAGCGTGCACTAAATAATATGGGCAAACATCTCATTGTCGATGGTGATATTGGACCAGTTACACTCCATACAATAAAAACAGTAAATAATAGAAAACTTCACGAAGAAATTCTTAATATTATGTTTCCTGGTTCCAATAAACTTTATAAGAAACCTAAGTGGATTAAGATTGCATATAAAGAAATTGGAACTAAGGAATATAAAGGTAAAGCTAGCAACAAGGCTGTTGAGCGTTATCATTCTGTTGCTGGATATCCTAACTGGTCAGATGATGTTCCATGGTGTGCTTCTTTTGTATCTTTTGTTATGGTCAAAGCAGGATATACTGAACTTCCAAAATATCCTGCAAGAGCTAAATCATGGTTAAATTTTGGTAAACGACTTATAAATCCAGTTTATGGATCCATTGCCGTAAAATCACGTCATGGTGGTGGCCATGTAACTTTTGTTGTTGGTCAGTCTTCCGATGGCAATATTCTCTATTGCCTTGGCGGGAACCAAAATGATGCAGTGAATATAAAACGATATAAAAAGTCTGATTTTATTGCTTTCGTTGTTCCGAGTGATTATGATTTCTCAATGAGAAATATTCCAATAATGAACAAAAAAGGGAAAATAGTTTCAGTTAAGGAATCTTAATTTTTTACAGATTGGAGTACCTCTTCTATAAGTGGTATCCAATCTTCTCTTGCTTTATTTGATCTTGGATCATATCTCTTATTGTAAAGAATTCTATATACCATTGTTTCTGCACTGTTTGTATTTTTATACATTCCATGTTCAGTTAGCTTTTTTGCCAATAAGGTTTTGGAACCAGGATGATCGTCAAGCTCTAGCATCAAGTCAATAAACTTATCTTCTCGCTTTTTTGCATCTCTGATATATCTTTCGTATTTTGATATATTAAATTTTCTATCTCTATACTTATTTTTATCACCTTCAAGGAATATTCTTCTATATCCCGTAATTACAGCTACAGAAGTGATACCTATAATTTCAGATGCCTGTTTAATTGATATGAGCTTATCTTTCATCCTGGTCCCTTTAAATTTTACAATTAGGATATGTTAAGCGAATGAGTCCTTTTAACGTAATTTCACCATTTTTAAACATTTCCAACGCTTCGCATGGTGGCTTATTATAATAGATTGATTTATCTTCTTCGCCTAATTGATTAAACAATTTTTTTCCAATTGTAATCATAATTTGATTTTTAATTACTCCATTAACAGCTTCGGGTCTGATTAATTTATGTCTCATATACTCAATTGTAATTGAATAAATATCAGGATTTGAAAAGCTTTCACAACTATCACATTCACCAGTTAACATTAGTTTTCCATGGTTTCCACTAAGCAGTAATCCAAGTTCCTCATCTCTTTTTCTTTCTTCCTGCATTTGTCTTACTGTTTCAATAATAGAGTTTCCATTATCATACATCTCTCCAATATCCAAGTCATTCCAGTTTCTACTTACTAAAAATAAATTTTTATTATTTTCAATCTCATCTTTTTCTATCTTTTCATTTTTTTCAATTTTTATTTTTAGTTTTTTATATGTTTCTTTGTATTCTTTTTCAATACTATTCTGCGTACTGATAATAAAGTCCATAAATTCTTCATCTGTCATCATTTTATTTTCCTTTTGTTAAATTTCACAATCAACGTATGTCATTTTTGTAAGACCTTTTACGGTAATCTCATCATTTTTTAACATCTCGATTGATCCACATGGTACTTCTTTTACTGAATATTCACCAAGTCCAAGTTCTTGTCCAATTATTTTTCCGATTTCTTGTCTGAAACTTTTATCATAATATCTTTCGATTTCCTTATCATTTCTGACATCTATATATTCCAACTCAACATCAATATAATCAACGATATCATCATATGCATAGCCAACAATTTCAATATTGTCATTTACTTTCAGTCCTTGGCTAAATTTTTTTTTTGCTCTTTCTTTTGCCTCAGTGAATAAATCAATAATTGGTTGACCAAAATCAATTTCGTCCCCCATATCGAATGATCCAATTACATCAATTTTATTTTTAAAAATAACCTTGTTGTACTTTTTTGTATCAATATATTTACCATTTTTAATGTTTTCTCTTACATGTTCTGCCTGTTGTTTAATAACAGGAAACTCCATATCGTGTTCTTTTTTCATTTTAATAATTTCATCACGAGTAATCATTTTATATCCTTTCCTAAAAATTCAAGTATTCGAAGAAACAAATCATATTTATGCAATATCTCATTGTTTCTTACTTTTTCTTTCCATTTTTTTGGTTTATCTTTTCCACTCATTCCTTTAAATATATAATATTCACAAGCAATAGTGTTAACATCATTGTCGAATTTTTCATGATTTTCTTCTATGAAATTATTTAATTCATCATAAAGTTCTTCCTTTTTCATTTTTCTTTTCTTTTTTGGTTATTTTTTTTGCCATATCAAATGTTGTTACAATAGAAGCAAGTAAAAATACAGAAAACAGAGCAATAATTACAAACGATATGTATCCAGAAATAATCATAAAGATCATAACTAAAATTACTGCTACCATTACTATACCAATTGCCCTATTTAACATCTTTTCAATAAAATTCATTGCCTACATCCTTGATTTTTTTTTTATTTTAGAATAGTACCCAATGAAGTTTTAAATGCATCCATTGCACTTTGTTGTTGTATTGGTTGTCTTTGCCTACCAGTCAACAATTCACCACGCGTAGGTCTACGTTGTCTTTTTTGTTCACCTGGTTCCGTAGTTGCTTTAGATACAATTGCTTTTTCTTTTTGTTCTTCAATTACTTTACTTAAACTAAACAATTCTTTTGGTGGAAAGAACCATAAATAAAGACTTACAACGCTTGATGCAACTGTTGCTGTAATAAGTCCATTGAACGTTCCACCAAAAACATAAGACAAAAGAACCAAGATGCTTCCATCCATTGTTGCATCACCATATCTTTCTTTTTCAACCTTTACTTTAATTACAAGAATATTAATTGCTGCCGCAATACCAATAATCAATAGCATAAGCGCATCCATTTTTTACTCCTTTCTATTTGTGATAAAAATCTTTTCATATTCAATTGGTTTACGATGTTCAATCAATTCAACATCAATTGCTTCTTTTTTTCGTTTTTCTTCTTTAGCAACTTCATTTTTATGAATTGCGTATACTTTTCCCATAAGCAGGGAGATCAAAAACAAAAAAAAGAAAAACAATGCAAAACTAATTGCAGACATTGCCATAACAATTACAAAAAAAGCCACAGCACCAATGATTATGTTTTTATTTTCCATGGTATCTTTCCTTTCTTTCTTCTTTCATGAATTCCAACAAAAGATCAAAATCATTTTCATTTAATCTTTTTTCAAATTCTTTGCGAAATTCTTCATCAGTCATGTTTTGTGTTTCATCTTTTGAGAAACATTTTTCTTTTTCTTTCATACTTTATCCTTTACTTTTATTTTCATCCTTCTTTTATTATGAATTAACACAATAAAAACTATGAATTAACATCACAATACGAATCTACCATTACTCTGTTACGATCCTACAAGAAAACCACAAAACGCACAAGATCAAAAA
>Ga0256843_1000033_pt1 | contig 112349 bp, 114 predicted proteins | sample AlvinellametaG_FD_191572 | JGI IMG/M metagenome (GOLD analysis project Ga0256843, IMG submission 191572) | Pompeii worm associated microbial communities from hydrothermal vent at the East Pacific Rise, Pacific Ocean - Alvinella | ecosystem: Host-associated > Annelida > Integument >... | reverse complement strand
AACTAATTTTAACATTTTCTCTTTTTTTATGCACAAAAAAACAAGTTACTAATATGAAAATAACTTGTTTTTCTTTTTATTATCAGCTTTATTACATTTTTTTTTCCTAATAGAATAAAAAGAACCATAAAATATTAAAATATTATTTGCTAAAAAATAATATATTAATATTATATACTAATATAGATATTAAAAAAATAAAAATATGACAAATATTCAAATTATAATTTTACTACTTTCAATAATCATAGTGTTTATTTTAATAATAATTATTAAAATATTTTTCTTAAATAAAAAGGATGATAATTCTGAATTAATAAATAAACTAATTTTAGAAAATAAGAATTCTCAATTAAATTTTTTAAAAGAAATTTTAAGAGAATTTGGAAGTTTTAGTTCAAATATTAATGAAAAAATAAATTCAAAATTTAATAAAATTATAGAAAAAAATAAAGATTCTGAAATTAATTTAATTAAAAACTTAGAAACTTTCCTAGAAAAATCTGATAAAAAACTGCAAAATAATCTAGAACAAATATCTGATAAAGTAGACAAAAAACTAGAATCAGGTTTTGAAAAAACTAACAAAACTTTTGAGTCTATTATTTCAAGATTAGCTAAAATTGATGAAGCACAAAAAAATATTGATAAGCTAAATACAGAAGTTGTTTCTCTACAAAATGTGTTAACGGACAACAAAACAAGGTGAATTTTCTGAGAAGTACAATTACAAAGTATTCTAGAAAATATTTTTTGAGAAAAAAATGATAAATTATATCAAATGCAATATCATTTTAAATCAAATAATACTCAAGTTGATGCTGTAATAAAAACAACTCAGTGACTAATTTGTATTGATGCAAAATTTCCATTAGAAAATTATCAAAAAATGAATAATAAAGATTTAGAAGAAAATATTAGAAAAGAATCTGAAAAACTTTTTATTATTTGATTAAAAAAACAAATAACTGAAATTTCTAGCAAATATATTATTGACTGAGAAACACTAGAACAAGCATTTCTATTCCTTCCTGCTGAAGCAATTTTTGCAGAAATAAATGCTTATTACCCTCAAATATTAGAGTTTGCACAAAAAAATAATGTTTCAATAGTTTCACCAACAACACTTATGGCAATGCTAACAATAATTGCAAATGCTATAAGAAGTTTAGAAACTCAAAAACAAGCACAAGTTATTCAAACAGAATTAGCAAAATTAAGTAATGACTTTTGACTTTTTGAAAGAAGATGGACAAAATTTACAAAGGATTTCAAATCAGTATGAAAAGATATTGATGATATTGATATTACAAACAAAAAAATAATCTCAAGATTCTGAGCAGTAGAAAGGCTAGAATTAGAAGAAAAACAAAAATAGAAAAATCTCCTTGACTTTTCTATTTTTTTATATAATATTCAAGTCTTAAAAAATAATAAAAATACTATGGATATTAATCAAGAATATAATGAAAGGCCTGAATATCTTCCAGAATGTCTTAAAATAGATGAAAATCAAATAAATCAAAAAATTGAAGAAATTACTCAATGATTAAGTATTACTACAATTAATGCTTTAAATCCAAAAAATGAAGTAAAAAAAATTAAAGAAGAAAATAATAAAGTAGACAAAGAAGATTCTTTTAAAGACAAAAATCCAGAAAATTATAATAGAGCTGAAAAAGAATCTTTAGAGAAAATAGAAAATTTTCTTAATATTCAAAATAATGAATCATTAGATAACAAAAGAGTAGCTGTATTATTTTTAGATTTCTTATACAAAAATGAAAATTTAAATATTTGACAAAAAATATTACCAATACTATACAATTATTTTGTAGAAAATTGAACACTTAAATGATGAGAAGAAAATATTAGAAAAATATTAAATCCTGCTGAATGAGAGAATATATTTTCACAATTATTATTACATTTCAATAATTTGAAAAAAGAAGATTCTCAAGAAATATCAAAAACTATATCTGATTTCATAAAATCTAATCCTGTATTAAAATTATGAATAAATAATGTATGAATTCTTTATGATATTTATAATGAATTTAAAAATATTAACTCTGATTTAGCAAAAAAAGAATTAATAAAAAGATTAGGAAAATAAATTATCCTAATCTTTTTTTATTTCAATAATTTTTTGAATAACTCTACACTATCAAGCTCTTCCCAAGATACATCATCTCTACCAAAATGTCATCCACTTGCAGTTTTTTGAAAAATTGGTCTTTTTAAATTTAATTTATTAATTATTCAATTTTGACTTAAATCAAAATTATCAGCTACAACTTTTGCAATTTCTTTTGTATCAACTTTTTCTGTCCCAAAACAATTAATATTAATTGAAACTGGTTGAACTACTCAAATTGCATAACCTAGTTGAATTTCAGCTTTATCACAAACTCAAGAAGCTACAATATTTTTAGCTAAATATCTAGCTATATAAGCTCCACTTCTATCTACTTTTGAAGGGTCTTTTCCTGAAAAAGCTCCACCTCAATGTCTTCATACTCATCCATAAGTATCAATAATAATTTTTCTACCAGTTAAACCTGCATCTCATTTTGGTCAACCAAGTACAAATTTTCCAGTTGGATTAATGTGAATAATTGTTTTATCATCTATTAAATCACCTAAACAAAAATCAATAATTTCTTTTTTAATTCCTGCTTTTAATTCTTCATTTGAAACATTTTCTTTATGTTGATTAGAAATAACAACTGTATCAATTCTTATAACCTCATCATTATCATTATATTCTACACTTACTTGAGTTTTTCCATCAGGTAATAAGTAATCTAATAATCCAGTTTTTCTAACTTCTTCTAATCTTCTTGATAATTTATGTGCATAACTTATTGGTGCAGGCAAATAATTTTCTGTTTCATTTGTGGCATAACCATACATTATTCATTGATCTCAAGCTCAACCTGTATCAACTCATTGTGCTATATCTGGGCTTTGAGAATTAATCAAAATTTGAACAGAAACATCATCAGCTGAAAAACAAGCTTCTTGAGAATCATAACCTATTTCTTTAATAGTTTTTCTAGCAATATCAGCAAAATTTACCCAAGTATTTGTAGTAATTTCACCTGACACAATAACAGTTCAAGTAGTAACTAAACATTCACATGCCACTCTAGATTCAGGGTCTCAAGCTAAACAAGCATCTAATACAGCATCACTAATTTGATCACAAACTTTATCTGGATGACCACAAGTAACAGATTCAGAAGTAATAATATAAGACATAATTTTTACAATAAAAAATAAACTTTCCCATTTTTTTTAGGAAAGTTTATTCAAATATATAATACTCTTAAAAAAATAAGAATTATATATTCTAAAAAAAATCTTTCCCAAAAATATTTTGGGTAGGAATTAGCACCTTACTTCTTTGACAAGGCAGGTTGCTGGAACGGTTATATCGAGCCTATTCTCTTCCATTCTCTCTTGATATTTTTTAATCAAGTTGCAACAAGTTTATTTTTATACCAAAAAAAAGCAAATCTTTTTTAAAAAAAGTCCAAAAATATTTTGACTATTATATCTTTATTCATATAATTTGCCTGCTTATACCTTAAATAGGTAAATAACTAAGCCCCGAAAAAAACAATATATTACTTATAAATAGAGAAAAATGCCAATAATCAAATGAGCAAAAAAAGCTTTGAGAGTTAGTAGAAAAAAACAAGTGAGAAACACTCATATTAAAAATATCTACAATGAATTAAGAAGAGCTTTTGAAAAAGCTATTAAATCTAATGATGTGAAAGCAGCTAATTCAATTTGGTTCAATGAAAAAAAAGATGGAAAAAATGTTAAATCAGGACTTCAATCTACTATTGACAAATTAGACAAAAAAAATATAATTCACAGCAATAATGCAGCTAGAAAAAAAGCTAAATTTGCAAAAATGTTAAAAGAAATATCTATTTCTAAATAAAAATTAACTTAAACAAACATAGTGAAAGGAAAAAAAAGAATCATAAATGATGAAATAAAATCTAGAAGAGTTCAATTAATATTAGAAGATTGAGAAAATCTAGGAGAGATGTCTATTAATGATGCAAGAATTAGAGCAGCTGAAGCAAAACTTGATTTGATGGAAATATCAAATAATGGTAAAATTTCAGTAGTAAAAATGCTTGATTTTTGAAAATATCTTTATAGGCAAAAAAAGCAGATTCAAAAACAAAAAGCTGCTTGAAAAACTCCAGATATGAAAGCTTTGAGGATAACATATAAAATTAGTGATCATGATTTGGAAGTTAAGAGAAATCAAGCTGAAAAGTTTGCTAAAGTCTGACATCCATTAAAAGTTACTCTTATGTTAAGATGAAGAGAAAATCATTATGTTGGTATTGCTCAAGAAAAAATGGATACTTTTATTTCTAAAATAGAAGATATCTATAAACTAGAGTGAAAAGTTAATAAAACTTGAAACACATTTTCAGCTATGTTAAAAGTTGTAAAATAATAAATTTAATTAATAATAATTTACACATGTCTTTAAAAACAAGAAGTGGGGTTAAAAAAAGAGTAAAAATTACAGGTAAAGGTAAATTCAAATTTGCTAAAGCATGTAAAAGACATTTACTTATGAATAAAAGTTCAAAAGCTAAAGGTAGAAATAAATATGGAAAATTAGCTTCTTCAGTTGAAGTTAAAAGAATTGCAAGACAATTACCATACGGAAGATAATAAGAAATCTTATTAAAATTTATATCACAATAATTAAATAAAAATGGTTAGAGTAAAAAGAGGTCTTATGACTAAAAAAAGACATAAAGAACTATTAAAAAATACAAAAGGTTTTAGAATGTTAAATTCTAAAGTTTTCTCTAGAGCTAAAAATGCTTGGATGAAAGCAGGTTTAAACTCATATATTGGTAGAAAACAAAAGAAAAGAGAATTTAGAAAATTATGGACAATTAGAATAAATACTGCTGCAAGATTAAATGGTACAACTTATTCTAAATTAATTAACTCTCTATATTTAAAAAGAGTTTCTTTAAATAGAAAAGTTTTATCAAACTTAGCTATATCAAATCCAAATGTTTTTAAAAATGTTGTAGAATTTGTTAAATAAAAAATTCATTAATTTGAATTTTTTTTATTATATAAATATTTTAATATGTTTAAGTTTGAAATAATAAATACTCCAAAAACTTTTATAGTAAAAGAAAAAATAGTTTCTCAAATATTTGAAAAAATAGCTATTTTAGAAGAAAAAAAGCATTTTTGAATTTTGAATATAGTTTTTGTTTCAAACTCAGAAATAAAAGAATTAAATAAAAATTATAGAAACATAGATAAAGAGACTGATGTTTTAAGTTTTCATTATTATGATAATTTTTCAGAATTAGAAGAAAATGAAATTGCTTGAGAAATAATACTATCAGAAGAAAAAATAATTTTTCAATGAAAAGAATATAAATTATGAAGTGAATTAGAATTTTATAAATTAGTAATTCACTCTTCCCTTCATATTTTATGATATGACCATGAAGATGACTCTGATTATAAAATTATGAAAGAAAAAGAAGATTATATTTGGAATAGTATATTTAATTAAAAAATAAAAAAAACTAATGTAAATTAGTTTTTTTTTAATAAGTTTGAAACTTTTGTAATAATAAATATAATAAATAAAATTATTTAAATAAAAAAATGTTATGAATAAAATATTAATAGGAATCTGAGTACTACTTGGTAGTATACTAATTGTTACAAATTTTGCCATTAATACATCCTCAATGTCTGCTCATATAATAATATGATATACAGGTTCTGGATTATTATCAATAGTTGCAATGTCAATATGATTTATATTATGAATATGAGTTAAATGATATTTATCTGAAAAATGATGAAATGACTATAATGAAGATGAATGAATTAATTTTTAATTAAAAAAAATAAGATTTTAAAAAATCTTATTTTTTTTAAACATTTTTTTCTAAACCATTTATAACTCAATTAACTAAGAAATATGCAATTAAAATTATAAATATTCATAATAAAGCAAATAACAATGTTTTCTTTCAACTTTTAACTTTTTCATCATCTCAAGCAGCAGTCAATATTTGAAAACCTGCATACATAGCAAATATAATACCTATTAATCATATAAATCATAACAAATATAAAACTAAATTAGTAATTCAAGTTTCTAAATTTTGTGAATTATCTCATATAAGTTCATTATCAACTTTCTCAAATCAAAAATAGGCATAACTATGTAAAGAAGAAAAAAAAGAAAAAAACATAAACATTAATATATTATATATTTTTTTCATTTTTATTTATTTTAATAATATTAATTTCAACCAGCTCAAGTTCAAACAGTTGAAACTCAATCAATTAACCAATTAACTAATGTGTATGAAATTAAAATTACAAATATTCATAATAAAGCATTAATAAGAGTAGTTTTACCTTTTTTAACTTTGTCATCATCTCAACCAGCAGTTAAAATTTGGAAACCACCATACATTGCAAATGCAATAGCAATTAATCATAGGAAACCCAATATATAATTTAAAAATGAAGCAATAGTAGACCCTAAATCACCATCACCAGCTGCTTTAAATTGATCAACTTGTCATTCTTTTTTTAAATCTAAAGCATTTGTATATGCAATTGAGCTTAATGCAACAGCTGAATATGCTGTTGTTTTTATAATATTTTTCATATTGTATTTTTTAATTAATTATTAAAATATTGTAAAATACTGCACTAGTATACATAAAATTAGCCTAAAAGGCAAACTTTTTTTATCTTTTTTTTATTTTGCATTTAAAATATATTTGATTATACTTTTAAAGTTAAAAATATAATCAATTAAGAATATTTAATTTTAAAAGTCTATATGGATAGAAATACCTTATTAAAAGAATTAAGAGAATATTGAATAAAAAATACAGTTCCAAATATAAGTGATACAAATGCAAAATTTTTAAAAGATTTAATTACTATTAAAAAAGCAAAAAATATACTTGAAATTTGAACAGCTAATTGATTCTCTACAATTCATTTAGCAACTGCAACTGAAAAAAATAATTGAAAAGTAACATCAATTGAACTTTCAATACCCTCTTATGCAGAAGCACAAGAAAATATAAAAAAAGCAAAATTAGAAAATACAGTAAAACTTATTTTTTGAAATGCTCTTGATGAAATCCCTAAATTTAAAAATAAAGAATTTGATTTTGTTTTTATTGATTGAATGATGAGAGCAACAAAAAATTTTTTATGATTAGTATGGAATAAAGTAGAAACTGGCTGAATTATAATTATTGATGATGTGATTAAATTCAAAAATAAAATGCCTTGATTTAAAGAATTTTTAGAAGAATATAATATTGATCATAATATATTACCAATTGACCCTGAAGATTGAGATTGAATAATGATGATAATTAAACCTGATTTTGAAATTGATTATGTGGTGGAGAGAATGTAGGGGAAAAGGAATTTAACCAATAATAACTCTTTCTGTATCTTACTCTTTTCAAGAGCAAGAAAGCTACACTGTACTTATATTGTGTAAATTAATTTTTAAAAAATTAGTACACTTTGCTCTTGAAAAGAGTAAATGTCCGATAGGACAAAAGAGTTATTAAATGTAACTTCCAATAAAAATTATAACTAAAAATAAAAACCTATGAAATTTATAATAAGATTATCTCCAGAGTTAACTATAAAATCAAAACCTGTGAGGAAAAGAGCATTAATTTTGCTTAAAAATAATATTAAAAAACATTTTGATTATAATGAAATTCCAGTACATATTTCTGGTAATTGGGATATTATTAATTTAGAATATAATAAATTAATAGAAAAAGAAAAAAACTCTGAAATTATTTCAAGAAAAATTATTAATATTTTATCTAAAATTTCTGGTATTTCTCATTTTATGGAAGTTGTAAGTTTTTCTATAAAAGACTGTAAATCAAAAGAAGAAATATTTGATAAAGTTTATAATGAAGTTGCAAAAATTCACATAGATAATATAAAATGAAAATCATTTGTTGTAAGAGCTAAAAGAACAGGATTGCACTGATTTAGTTCTAGTGAAATTGAAAGATATGTTTGAGGTGGACTTTTAAAATTTTGAGAAAAATGTAGTGTGGATTTACATAATCCTGAAATTACTGTTAATTTTGAAGTTAGAGATAATATTTTTCATGTAATCAAAAAATCAATAAAATGAATGGATTGATATCCTATTTGATTTCAAGATAAAGTTGTGAGTCTAATTTCTTGAGGTTTTGATTCAGGTGTTGCAACTCATTCAATGATGAAAAGATGATGTAAAGTTGATTATTTATTTTTCAATTTATGAGGTTCTGCTCATGAACTTTGAGTAAAACAAGTAAGTCATTATTTATGGAAAAATTTTTCTATTCCTCATAAAAAAGCAAGATTTATAACAATAAATTTTGAATGAGTAATTGAAGAACTTTTAACAAAAGTAAATCATAGATTTAGATGAATTCTACTTAAAAGATTTATGCTAAAAGTAGCATCAATGGTTGCTGAGAATAATTATTATGCACTTGTAAAATGAGATAGTTTAGGTCAAGTTTCTAGTCAAACTCTAAAAAATATGCATGTTATTGATAAAGCTAGTGATTGTCTTGTTTTAAGACCATTAATTGCTGATAATAAACAAGAAATAATTGATATTTCAAGAAAAATTTGAACTTATCATTTTGCTTGTAATATGCCTGAATACTGTGGAGTTATTTCAGATAAACCTGCTACTTGAGCCAGTTTAGAAGATATTTTAGAAGAAGAAAAAAATATTGAAGATTCTGTTTTAGTTGATGCATATATGAATAGAAAAATGGAATTAGTGAAAGATATGTTAGAAATTGATTTTAATAAAAAATCAGAAATTCAAACTGTTTATGAAGTCTGAGAAAATGAAGTTATAATTGATATAAGAGAAGAAAAAAATAAAAAATTAAATGAAAAAAATATTTTAGAAATACCTTTTTTTAAAATAAACTCTGAATTCCCAAAATTAGATCAAACAAAAACATATTTATTTTATTGTGATAAATGAGTTTTATCAGAACTTCACTGATTATATTTAAAAGAAAATTGATTTGAAAATATAAAAATTTTTAGAAATGAAATTCCAAAAGCATCTGCTTGTGAAAAGTAGATTATAAACTAAATCAACAGAATACTTCAGCTTTCTGTTTTTAACAAAAAACAGCTAATTCAACTTGTAAATTAGCTGTTTTTATATAGAATACTTTTATTAAAAAATAATTATTTTTATGAAAAAAATTTTAATTACATTTTTTGTAACTATTTCCCTATGTTTTGGGGTTTCTTTTATTTATGCAAATTTTATAAATTTTGAAAAAAATATAAGTTTTTATGATTATAGTAGTAAAAATATTTTTCCTGATAATGAAAAATTAAATACTAATATTATTATTTTTAAAAGTAATACAAATATTTCTGATTATAAAATAAAAACTAATTGTGAAAATAAATTAAAATTTCTTTGAGAAAAACAAAATCTATATTTTTTTAATTTCACTTTATTAGATAAAAATTGTGAAAATCCAGAATTTGAACTAACTAATTGAAAACAAAATTTTGAAAAAACAAAATTTGAATTAAATATAGAAAAAAAATCTGATATTTTTCTTGAGGTAGTTGATTATTCAAATAAATATTTATTAAAAATAAATAAAAAAATATTAGAAGAAATAAAAAAATATTCAAAATATAAAAATAATTATACTAAAAGTTTAAATACACTTAAGAAAAATAGATTTTATAAAGAATTAACATATAAACATTCTATTATAAATGATATTTTAAAAAAAAGATGAGATAAATATAATGTTCCAGTAAAATGATATAAAATTGCAACATGATTAAATGTAATTCCAAATGCAGCAAGACCTTATAGAAATGATTATACTGATTGAGTTCATCACTGATGGGATATAATAGCTCCTAAATGAACTCCTGTATCAGCAATAGATGATTGAGTAATAATAAGAGTAGTAGATGATTTTGATTTTGAAGATATAAATAAAATAGTAAAAAAATGAGAGATATCCTATATACAAAAATTAAGAAATTTGGATATATTAAGATGAAAACAAGTTTGGTTAAAAACTAGTAAATGAGATGTAATGTTTTATTCTCATTTAACTATAATCTATGACAATATTAGAGAGTGAACTTTTATTAAGGCATGAGATAATATTGGTACAATATGAAGTACTTGAGTTCCAGATAAAGATTATACAAATTTTCACCTACATTTCCCTATACAAAAAAATCCATATATTATAGATAAAGCAACAAAATATTCTTATGAAGATATAATGGCTTGGGATTGGTATTTAAAATGACAAACTCCAGATGAAATAATTAAAAATCAAAAAGATATATTTGTTAAAGAAGCTTTTTAAATAATGAAAAAAAAGAAAAACATAGACTGATTAATAACAAAAAATAAAAAAGCTTTTTTTGATTATGAAATTATAAAAAGTTATGAATGATGAATTGAATTAAAATGACATGAAACAAAAAGTATAAGACACTGACATGTTAATTTAAAATGAAGTTTTTTAGTTATAAATTGAACATGAATCTATATTAAAAATATGCATATAACTGCTTGGAAAGCTCTTCCAAATAGATGAACTATTGATACTTTTAGAGAAAGAAAGGTATTTCTTCATAAAAAAGATATAGAATATTTATCCTGAAAAGTGAAAGAAAAGTGAAACTCATTAGTTCCCTTATCAATGTACTTTAAATGAAGCTTGATAAAGATTCAAGTATGATTAGTAAAATGAAAAAAACAATTTGAAAAGAAACAAGTACTTAAAGAAAGAAGTATGAAAAAAGAAGCAAATATTGCTGCTAGTAAATATTTATAAATCACCATTAATAACTTAATATAAAAAATGTTAGATATAAAAATAATTAGAGAAAATCCTGAATTAGTTAAGGATAATATAAAAAAAAGAAATTTAACACTTGATGTTGATGCTTTTTTAGAACTAGATAAAAGAAAAAACTTTTTAATAGTAAAAACTGATGAATTAAGAGCTTTAAAAAATAAAGTTTCTAAACTTATCCCAACTCTTTCAAATGAAGAAAGACCTGCTCAAATTGCTGAAATGAAAAAAGTAGCAGAAGAATTAAAAGAATTAGAAAAAGAACAAAAAGAAGTTAATGAAAAATGGTATAATGAATATATTAGATTTCCTAATTTATTAGATCCTACAGCAGCTATTTGAAATGATGATGAAGATAATAAAGCTGTTGATACTTTTTTAGAACCAACAAAGTTTGATTTTGAACCAAAAGCTCATTATGAGATTGGTGAAAAAAAAGGTTGGATTGATATTGAAAAATGATCAGAAGTTTCAGGTGCAAGATTTTGGTATTTAAAATGAGATTTAGTATTTTTACAATTTGCTTTAATTAACTATGCAATGAGTCAATTAGGAAATGAAGGTTTTACTCCTATTTTACCTCCACTTATGACTAAACAAAAAGCTATGTTTTGAACAGGTTTTTTCCCTGCTGATGAAGACTGATTATATCAAGTAAACCCATGAATGGATGAGTTATATTTAATATGAACAGCAGAAGTTCCAGTAACTTCTTACCATAGTGAAGAATTAATTAATGTTGAAGAACCAAAAAAATATGTAGGTTATTCTACTTGTTTTAGAAGAGAAGCTGGTTCTGCTGGTAAAGATATGAAATGAATTCTAAGAGGTCATCAATTTGATAAAATTGAAATGGTAACTTTTTGTAAACCAGAAGAAAGTCAAAAAATGCATGATTATATGGTATCTATTGAAGAAAAAATATGGCAAAATTTAGGAATTCCATACCAAAAATTAAATGTTTGTAGTGGTGATTTATGAAATCCTGCTATGAAAAAAATTGATTTAGAAGCTTGGATGCCAGCTCAAAATAAATATAGAGAGGTTACATCTTGTTCAAATGTATGAGAATTTCAATCAAGAAGACTTAATATAAAATATAAAGATTCTGAAGGTAATAGACAATTTGTACACACACTAAATGGTACAGTTATTGCCCTTTCAAGATGCTTAATAGCTATCATTGAAAACTATCAAACAAAAGATTGAAATGTTAAAATTCCAGAAGTTTTAGTTCCATTTATGGGAGGTAGAACTGAAATATAAAAAAACTCTAGAAAATTAAATTTTCTAGAGTTTTTTTATAAACTAATTTCTTCACTATCACCTGTTTCCATATTTTTCATTGTGTAAACTCATTTTTCAAGTTCTCATTCTCATAGTAATATACAATATTTAATTCCCTTATTATCAGCATATCTAAACTGTTTTTTAAGTTTATCTGATTCTGGAAAAAATTCTACTTTTTTACCTGTTTTTGACAAGTTATTATAAAGTTTTAAACTTTCTTCAATTGTTTGTTCAAAATTAATGATCAAATATTCACTTGTAGTTTTTGCTTGCTTGGACATATCCATTTTTTCAAAAAGATAATCTTCAAATCTTGTAATTCACATTGAAAATCCTACTCATGAAAATTTAGTTTTTTTGTCTAAATGTTTTGTAAAATCTTCATATCTTCATCCACTTGCAATACTTCCTAATTTTCTATCTCATTCTATAAAAGTTTCAAAAATTGTTCCTGTATAATAATCTAAACCTCTAATTATTCCTAAATTAATAATTATATTTTCTTTATCAATTCATAATAGATAAGCATTTTTTAATACAGTTTTTAATTCTAAAATTCATTTTATCAACTCTGCAGCCCCTTGCTCCTGAGAAGGAGTAAGGATTCAGGAAAGAGGTTTTGCTAATCTTTCTATTTCATCTAAATTATCATAATTAGCTTCGAAATTAGTAAAATCTATAATTTTTTTAGTAATTTCTAAATTATTAGTTAATTCTTGTAATTTATTTTCAAAATCTTCTGATGAAATTTTTTCTTTATTATCTATTACTATTGAAATTTCTGTAAATTTTTCTCATAATCCTAAAGCTGAAATAAACCCACTAATAATTTTTTTATTATTAATGTTTATTTTTATTTTTAAATCTAGATTAAATTTTTCAAAGATTTCTAAATATGTTTTATATCAAATATTTATTACCTCAGAATCATAAAAAAGGTAATCCTTATTTTCTGATTCTTCCCAAATAACATCAATATCTGCTTGATAAAATTCTCTACTTCTACCTCTTTGTTGTCTTTCTCCTCTCCAAACTTTTTGAATTTGACTTCTTTTAAATGGAAAAGTTAATTCTCCTCTATAATCTAAAACATATCTTGCAAATGGAACTGTTAAGTCAAAATGCAAAGAATATTTTTTTAAATCAGAAGCTCATTGAGCAAGTCAATAAACACCTAAAATTTGATTTCAAACTTCTCATCCTCCTTTAGCTGTTAGAACTTCATTTCTTTCAACACCTGGAGTTTCAATTGGAGTATATCAAAATTGTCTATAATTTTTTTTAACTATATCAAATATTTTTTCTTCAATAATTTTTTGGTCTGGTTTTAGCTCTGAAAAACCTCATACTTTTAACATATTTTTTTATTTAATTTTTAATTTTAATTATTATAATCTATTTTTTCAAATAAAGAAATTTATTTTTTTCTATTATTTTTTTCTTCAATTCAACTTGTTCAAAATCTACTAGATAATTCATCAGCTATTTGAATTGGTTGTATTCAAGAATATACCATTAAAACATTTAAAAAATATAATAAATCTCAAATTTCATAAATAACATTTTCTTTATCATTATTTTTTGCTCATAATATTACCTCAACTGTTTCTTCTCATACCTTCTTTAAAATAGCATCTAATCATTTATCTAATAATTTTGCTGTATAAGAATCTTCTTTAGTAATTTTTCAAGATTCTAAATCAGATTTTCTTTTTTCTAGAGTAGAAAATAATTCTTCCAAAATAGTTCAAATATTATTTTTAACTCAAGTTCTTAGATTAATTGTATCAGTATCAAAACAACTATTTTACTCAGGCACGTGACATGCACCAACTTCTCATAATTGTTCTACCATATAAACAATCGAATCTCTGTCACAATCTATATTAATATCATAAACTCTCTGTGATGTGCTCAACTAGTCAATCATTTTTCCCAAATTTCATCAGTGGTTCTAGACCAATAAGTTGCATTTCCAGATTCTAAAGTTTTCTCAAAAGCTTCTCTATTCACAAATGCCTGCATCAAAATCTCTTTTGTTCCAATATCCTGTGCTATCACTGGAATCATTCAATTCATCCCTTTTTTATTCCAATTAACTTTATTAGCTAATTCTTTAATTTCTTCTTCTGTAAATGAAGAAAAATTTTCTTGTATATTTTTCATAATATTTTTAATTATTTATTAAATTGTTTCATACTATTTTGTATAGCTTTTATAAAATCATCTTTTTTATCATTCTTATCAGAAATTATTTTATATAATGCTAAATCAACTTCTGACTGAATTCAATTTGCTATTCTTCATGCTTGTGAATTTGGGTCTATTTTTCATATAATTTTTCATTCAAATTCTCAATTATCCTTATTTCTAATACTTGGTTCAAAAACATTTCAATCTTTTACAACAAATGAATCTGTAGCAATTAATGATTTTCAACTTTGTACTATTTCTATCGCTCAAACAACTCATCAAGGATTCAATATTTCTTGAATTTGTATATTTAACTCAGAATTAGAATCAACTGTATTAATAACTGGGCTTATCATATTTTTTGGTAATTGTTCAATTACTTTTTTTGTCAAAGTTGGTGTAAATTTAGTTGTAAGAATATCTAAATCTAAATTATAATTTTCTTCTCATAAGAGTTTCATTATTTCTGCTGTTTCTCTTCATAATAAAAGCAATAATTCTGTTTTATATCACCATAAATTTTCTCCTAATATCCTAGCTTTTTCTTCTAATTCTAATCATCTAGATTGAACTTTATCTCAAATATCTGTTCATCATAAATAGTAATTTGAAATTTCAGAAAAACTTTTTGTTGAATCAGATCACTTAGATCAAAGAAATCATAGTTCTCAAAATTCTTTTGAATCTATACTAAAAAATCCTGCTCTTCATATATTTTCTTCTAAAATCTTTTGGTCTATATTATCAATTCATGCTCATAATAATATTTTGTCTAATCAATTTTTTATAATTGATTTTTGTACAGATAAAATTGGTTTATCTGAATTTATGAATTTTTGTAAGTCTAAAACATCATATTTTTTAATTGAGTTTCAGTTTCATAAATCTGTTATAATTTGTTTCATAATCTATTTAATTATTTTCTAAAATAAAAAGCTATTACTTTTTACAGTAATAGCTTTTAAAAATTTGGTTCTCCTAAAAAACCATTTTTGCTAAACTGCAACAATGTTCTAGAAAATAATGATGTAGATTTTTATAATAATTTTTCATAATATTATTTTTAATAAATAAAAAAACTGCTAATTCAGAATTTTCTGAAATAACAGTTTTAAAATAATTTTTTGAATATTTTTACATACCAGAAAACCTTGAAAAAACTTTTATTTCAGTTTTTTCAGAATGATGCATAGATGTAAAAATAATGTTTTTCATAATATTTTTTTAATTTATAACTAATTTAAGGTTATTTATTTTGAAACTTTTGTCAAATCTTTTTTATCAACAGGGTCATATCATCCCTTACTCCAAGGCATACATCTACCTATTCTAGCAATACCTTTAGCTGTTCAAACTATTGCTCACTTTTTTTGTACAGCCTCAATCATATATTCACTACAAGTAGGAATATGCATACAATATGGAGTTTTATTCATAGCTTTTGCCCAAAAGCTATGATCAGGAGAAAGAACTTTTTGATATCCTTTTACTCATATAATTAGTATTTTTTTTAGCATAATTTTTAATTAAAATATAATCCTCTTTTAAATGCCTCTTTTCTATATTTTCCATTTCAATGAACTAATGGTATTAATGTTTCTATAAAATTTCTTTCACAATGTTCTCATATTTTTCAAAAAATCTCAATATATTTACTAGTATTAATATTATTATCAAGATATCAAAATTCTATTAATTTTTTTAAAGTTAATCATGCAATAAAATCTGAAAACTGTTCTTCTTCAAAGACAGAAAATCATTTTTTATTAATTCTAGATATATGATGTCATATTTCATGAGCTAATCATAATATTACTCATAATGAATCTACTGATAAATTTATAAAATTAATAAAACTATAATTATTTATATATATAGACTTTTTAATATAAAACATATTATAATCAATTTTTTTTCAATCAATATCTATTTCTCAATTAAAAAAAGTAACTCTTATATTTTCATAATTTAAATTTAATTTGTCATCATTATTCCAAATTTTATTTAATATATCAACTATATCATTAACAAAGCTTTTTAAATTAGAATTTTCTTCATCTAATATTAAAACTAATTTTTTATTATATTTGGAAATAGTTGGTTTTATAAAAATTTCCAATTCTGGTAATTTTAATTTATTTCAGTCAAAATGTAAAGTATCAACCATTTATTTTTTTATTAAAATTTTAATTATAAATATCTCACCTTTTTCATAATTCTACTATATAAAAATTATTTAAATCATTTTCATTTTGAGTAAATAAAATTCTCATATCTCATATTCTTAATCTATGAGTATATGGTGGTAAGTTTTCTAATTTTCAGAAATAATTAAAAATATCTTCAGCTTCTTTTAAAAATTTAAGTTTTTCTATTAACCTTTTTTGAAAAATAGAATCCATTTTCCTAAATTTTTTTTCTGCTTTTTTAGTAAATGTAAAACTATACATATTATATTGTTAAATCTGATAAACCACTTGCTAAAGATTCTTCTCATTTTTTTATTAATTTTTCTTTATTTGAATACATTTCTATATCTTCAATCCAGTCTTCTATTTTTGATTGTAATCCTTCATAGTAAGGAATAAGCATAGTTTTTGCTTCTCAATTATTTATAAAAGTATAAATATTATTTCTGTCTGAAAGTATTTTTATATCTTTTTGTACTTTTGATGTAGATATTATTTTCATATTGTTTATATTAAAATATTATATAAATAATTATATAAGTAATTATATAAAATTGCAAATTTTATTTTAATATTTTTTCCTGAACTTTTGTCATATCTACTAATTCACCTAAAACTATTGGTTTTGAATTATTTATTTCTACATCTAAAAATGCTTTTACTCTAGCAAATACTTCTCTTCTATTATTATAATCTTCTGCTATATATTTTTGTAAATTTGTTTGAATTCAAACTACTTTTTTAAACCCTAATCTCCTAGCTAAATACATAGCTCTTTTTAAGTGAAAATCTTGTGTAAATAATGTTATTTCTTCAACTGAAAAAAGATATTTTGCTCTATAAATTGAATCATAAGTATCAAAACCTGCATAATCTAGATAAATATCATCACTATCAACTCATCTTGAAACTAAATATTTATACATAGCTGTTGGTTCATCATATCATCTAGTTCAATTATCTCATGAAACAATAATTTTTTCTATTTTTCATAAATCATAAGCATCAATAGCTACTTTTAATCTATCTTTTAATATATCTGAAGGTTCTAAAGTTGATTTAACACTTGCTCAAAAAACAAGTCATACTTCTATTCTTGGTAAACTATTAACATCATCATAGAAATTTTCTTTTGAAAATGATAAAACCCAATAATTTATCAAAAATATTATAAATAATATTAGTGTTGTTATTGGTAAAATAAATTGCAGAAATCTTTTTATTATTATTTTCATAAATAAATTATATATTTTTTTAGATTTTAGCAAAGTATTTTCTATGATTTAATTTTGATTTAAACTTAAATTGTACTATATTATTAATAATAGTATCTAATTAAAAAAATATGACATACAAATTAAAAGAATTTATGGATTATGCAAATGCAAAAAATCCAAGCCAACCAGAGTTTATACAAGCTGTAGAAGAGGTACTTGAAACAATTATTCCTTTCATAAATGAAAATCCAAAATATCAAGATATGGCTCTTTTAGAAAGAATGATAGAACCTGAAAGATCTATCATTTTTAGAGTTCCTTGGTTAGATGATAATGGAAGAATTCAAGTAAATAGAGGTTTTAGATTTGAATTTAATTCTGCTATTTGACCATATAAATGAGGTTTAAGATTTCATCCATCAGTAAATTCAAGTATTTTAAAATTTCTTTGATTTGAACAAGTTTTTAAAAATGCTCTAACAACTCTACCAATGTGAGGTTGAAAAGGATGAAGTGATTTTAATCCAAAATGAAAAAGTGATAATGAAGTTATGAAATTCTGCCAAAGTTTTATGTCAGAATTATATAGACATATCTGAGCAAATACAGATGTTCCTGCTGGAGATATTTGAGTATGAGCAAGAGAAATAGGTTTTATGTTTGGACAATATAAAAAATTACAAAATGAATTTACAGGTATACTAACTTGAAAATCACTAGAATTTGGATGAAGTTTAATCAGACCAGAAGCAACTGGTTATGGACTAGTATATTTTATGAAAAATATGTTAGAACTAAAACAAGATTCATTAATTGGTAAAAAAGTTTTAATTTCAGGTTCATGAAATGTAGCTCAATATGCAGCAGAAAAAGCATGTGAATTATGAGCACATGTTCTAACAATGTCTGATTCAAGTTGATATATTTTTGTAGAACACTGAATAGATAAAGAAAAATTAGAACATATAAAATATTTAAAAAATGAAAAAAGAGTTAGAATTTCTGAATTTGTAAAAGAATACCCTGAAGCAAAATTCTTCCCTTGAGAAAGGCCTTGGAATAATAAAGCAGATATAGCTTTCCCATGTGCAACTCAAAATGAAATAGAAAAAACTGATGCTAAAAATTTAATTAAAAACTGAATTTTTGCAATATGAGAGTGAGCAAATATGCCATCAACTCCAGAAGCTATAAATATCTTTGTTGAAAAGAAAATTTTATTTTCTCCAGCAAAAGCATCCAATGCAGGATGAGTAGCTGTCTCAGGACTAGAAATGAGTCAAAATTCACTAAGATATTCTTGGACAAGAGAAGAAGTTGACCACAAACTTATTCAAATAATGTCAGATATTCACTCAAGCTGTGTAAAATACTGAACTCAAAAAGATTGAAGTATCGATTATATAAAATGAGCAAATATTGCTTGATTTGTAAAAGTAGCAGATGCTATGTTGGCTCAAGGAGTGGTTTAGAAAATTATAAAAAACTTGTAGATTTTTCTACAAGTTTTTTAACTATTAAAATTTTCAAACCATTCCTTTTTAATAACCTTTATATCATCTAAAGGATTAATTTTTTCTATAATTTTTTCTATAATAAATTTCTTACCCTTATTGTTCTGAACTAAATTTTTATATTTAAAATATTCACCTTTTAGATCTAATTCTTCAAAATTATCAAAAAGATCTTTTGGATTTAAATTTAATATAATTCAATATCTTAAAATTAAAAAATTCTCACTAATATTATCACTACTAATTAAATTAAAAACATTATTAAAATGTCATTTAAATTCTCATTCTAATTTTTTATTATTATTAATATTATAAATACCTCTTTCCAAAAATTTATAATTTGAATTATAATATTTTAATAAAAAACTTTTTTTTATATTATCTATTAAAATAGAATCATAAATTTTTGTAATATCAATAAAATATCAAATAATATTTTCTCTCCAAAATTCAAAAACATCATCATCAATTTCATCAGATTTTTTAATTTTTCAAAAAGCAATATTTAATTTAGTTTCAATAAATTTTTTCCATTTTTTATATTCTTGTTCATTATTTTTTATTTTATCAAAATTTAAGTCAAATCATCATTCAGAATTTAGATTATTTATTGATTGATTTAGAAAAACATCAATTAAAATATTTTCTTCTTTTGATGAATGAATTTTTAACAAAGGGTTAAAATTATTTATTAATAAACTATTATCATTATTAATATCTTTTTTAATAATTTTATCTACTTCACTTTTATTCATTAATCATTTTTCTCTAAAATAAAATAGTATAAATGGTAGCCAATATAAAATAAAATCTTCAAAGGCTGGATAATCTAAATCTTTGGAATTAATTTTTATTTTTTCAAATAAAATTTTAAAATCTATTTTTTTATAAAATCTTAGTGCCTCATAAAAATTTAATAAATTATTCAAAACATAATCTCTAAAGGCCTTCTCTTCTGAAATTTTAACTATACTTGAAATAAAAAATCAAATATTTTTAAATAAAGTCTCACTATTATTATTTCAAGATTTGTCTAAGCTTTTAACTAAATCATCAAGAGTAATTTTTATATTATTTTTAGTAAAAAGATTTTCTCATCTCTCATTTTTTCAAAATATTTTATTTCAGTTTTCTTCTAAATTTACTAAATAATTTTTATAAAAATCTGATTCAATAAAATTTATTAAAATAGAATTATTAGAAATATTATTTTCTTCTAAAATTTCATTATTATTTTTTTCTTCATTATCTTCTCATCATCAAATTAAAAATTTATATAAAATACTAGATTCTTCTAAATTATATAAATCTTCTTCAAATAAATTATAAATTTCTTCAAAAAAACTATAAAATTTATTATCAAAATTTAATTTTTCAGTATCAACATTTAAAATATTATTTTCTCAATTATTATCTAATTTTTCATTTAAAATAAATCTCATTTTTCTCCAATTTCAGTGAGATTTAAAATAAAGCCACTTATTGAAACTATATAATTCTTCACTATTGAATTTATTTTCTCACTCTCACAATACAGAAAAATTCAAATTAAATTTTTCTTTCTTATTCATTGGTAAATACAAAATCCTATTAAAAATATTTGAAACTAAATCATCTTCCCTATATTTATCCTTCAAATGATAATCATAAGCCTCCTTATTTGCAACCACAAAGAATAAAAGCCCCTTTGTATCAAAAAATAAAATTTTTAATTTTCACAAAATATCAAAAACTGATTCCATATTCACCTTAGATTTCTCCTCAAAATCAAGAAGTTTATCCAATTCATCAATAACAATTACAAATTTATGTTTTGGTCTTGAAAAATATTTTTTTAGAAAATAAATAACCCCCAAGTAAAAGAACCATAGAATAAAAGTTCAAAATATATATTTTAAAAAAGGTAAAATTATAATTAACTTAAAAATTAAAATTAATATTACTAAAAATATTGATAATAAAATTAAAATTAAAAATGGTATTATAAAAAATCCTGAAAATATAAGGTTTAATTTATCAGCTAAATAAGTATACGGTTTTGAAAAAATAAAATTTCAAATTCTAAACCAAAAAGTCTCTAAATAATTATTATAACTTCATAAATTGTCTGTTAATTGCTGTTCTGCAATATTCTCATCATATAAATCTTGTGCAATTTTTGATTTAAAAGTTACATTTATAAATGAAAAAGATAATTTATATCAAATTATAAAAATTAAAAATGCTGTAATTAATTTTATTAAATCAAAATTTTTAACTATTTTTTCAATAATTTCTTTATGTTCATTTCAAAAAATACTTATCAAATATTCTTGTGAAATATTTCAATATAAAAATAAAATTATTGCAATTCAAAATGGTAATCAATATTGTAAAACTGCTAAAATAATTTTTAAAATTCCTCTTTTTCTAACAACTAAATCTCATTCAATATTTTTTACATCTTTAAAAGTTCTAATATACTGGTCTTCCAGTTTTCTCTCAAAACTTTTTGGAAATTTTCAAGGGTTTAGTAAAACTTGTTTATATAAATTTCTAATAATAAAATTCATCAACTGCTTTTTACAAAAACCTTTTTCCTTATCAGGCTCAGGAATATTCACAAAAACAGGAATAACTTTTTCATCATTATTTTTATTAAATTCATCAAAACTTTTTTTCAGTAAACTAGTTTTTCAAACTCACCTATAACCAGAAAGTAAGAATGAACCAGAATCAGAATTTTTTATGAAAGAATTTATTTTTTGTTTGTGTGGATGAAAAATAATATTTTTAAAAATATTATTGACTAATTTTTTTTTCAGTTCAAAACTTATTTTCTTGCTTTCTAAAAAATTCTTTTGTAAAAGAATATCATTATATAATAAATAAGGTAAATATTTATTATATAAATTTTCTGTTTTAATATTTTTAAATACTTCAATAATATAATATGGAAACTTATCATTTTTAATAAATATATCAATATATTTATCAATTAAATCTTCTGATTCAAAGTTTAAAATTTTAGTAAAAGAAAATTTATATTTTAGAATATTTTTTATATATTCTTTTTTTATAAGATTATATATTTTCTCTCAAAAAACTGGAATTTCAAATATACTATATAATGCTTCATCAAAATCCCTTAATTCATATTCTCAAGTTGTTTCCTTAATAATTGTATTATTTAATGATTTTATAATGATTTCATTATTTTTATTCCAAAATTTTTGTCATATAATTTTATTGTTTAAAATTTCTGGTAATATAAACCATAAATATCAAATTTTACTATTACCTTTAATTCATTTCAAAAATCATTTTTCAATAATATTATATAATTTTCATATTTGTCATCTTTCTAAATTTAAAAATTTTATGTAAAATAGACCATAATAATCATCAAATTTAAAATATTTAGATAATTTTTTATTAAAATATTTATAATTATAAAAACCTTTTTCTATTAATATATATATAATATCAAAAATATCTCAATATTCTTTATTAATTATAAGAATTTCATCAATATATTTTCAAAAATCTTTTTTTATATCAATACCACTAATATAATAGGACATCAAAGAAACTAATATATTTATCTTTTCTTCATTATTTTCTTCTTTTTCTATTTTTGCAAAAAAATTATTTTTTTTATTTTTATAAGATTGTTCTGATATTTTTTTATAAAATAAAATTTTAGATTCCCATCAAGTTATATAATCTTTTTCTGTAAAATAGTTTATTAAATTTTTTTCAATTTTTTTTCATAAATCTAAATCATTAACATTTTTTATTAAATTATTTAATACTTTTTCAATATAAGAAAAAGACAAATCTGATGTTTTTTCTAGAATAGAAAATATTTTTTCTAATAATATTTTATTTCTTATAATATAAATATCCTTCCAATCAATCTCATCAATATTCTTTCTATTTTGATAAAAAAACTTATCATTTTTATCAAATCAATTTTTATTAAAATCAAACCAAAAATTGAAAACTTCTAATTTTCAATTTTTTTCTAATAAATCACAAATATATTTCAATTCATTTTTTACTTCTAAAAAATATTTTAAATTTTTATTTCAAGAAAAATCTTTAAATATTTTTCTATTTAAAATATTTATTTTCTCTAATTCTTCCAAATATTCATATTTCAAATATTCTTTGTAAATCAAAACCTTATTTATATTTAAAGTTCAATCTTTATCATAAAATCATTTTTCATCTAAAATTTTATTGTATCAAAAAAAATCATCAAAATTATTTTCTTGCACAGAGTTTTGTGATAAATTTCATATTATCTGATTATTTATAATTATTTCTTTTTTCATTATTTTTTTGTTATACAACAGGTGATAAAGTATTTTTTAATATTTTTACTAAAATAGTATATATTTTTTCTACATAAAAGCAAAAACTTCAAAAAAAAGTTCTAAAATAAATTTTAGAACTTTTTTGCATATTTTTTAATGGAGCGGGTAATGAGACTCGAACTCACAACCCTCTGCTTGGAAGGCAGATGCTCTAGCCAATTGAGCTATACCCGCGTATGTATAAAAAATGGAGCGGGGGACGAGGTTTGAACTCGCACACCCAAGGGTTGAAGCCTTAGTACACTCACTCTATTATGTTACCCCCGCAAAAATGCAAGAGTATTCTATATTTTTTATACTTTTAGTCAATTTTTTTTTTGAGTTTTTGATAATATCTGATAAAATAGATATAATTATAAAATAATTAAATAAATATGTTAGAAAAAATACAAAATTTTGTCCTTTCAAATTGAGAATATCTAATTTGATTATTAAATATTGATGAAAAAAAATTAGAAGAAATAGCTATAAAATGATGAAAGTCTCTTTTTATAATTATAATATGATTTATAATTTCAAGAATAATTTATATTTATACTATTAGATTATTTAAAAAATATAAAATAAAAGAAAAAATAAATAAATTTGAAGAATTTTTAGAAAAAGATGAAGAAATAAAAGAAGATGTAGTAGAAAATAAAGATAAAAAGAAATTAACTGAAAAAATAAAAATTGATGTTGTTGCTGCAAAATCTTTTTCTGTATATGTATTTCTATTTTTCTTCAAGCAATCATTACTAGTTTTATGAATAACAGAAGTTGCTAGTTCTCTAAACACATTATTAGATTATCTTCCTAGTCTATTTGTATGAATAATTATTTGATTTTTTGGTATAAGATTTGCTAATTTTATTTATGATGTTACATATCATACATTAAGTATTGCAGAATCAGATTCAAAAACTAAAACAAGTAAAATAATTGCAACTTGAAGTAAATGATTAATACTATTTCTAACTTTCACTTTAGTATTAAATTTTACTAAAATTATAGATAAAGAAATGATTTATATTATTCTAATAGGATTTATGTCAATGACAGCTCTTGCTTGATGAATAGCTTTTGGTTTAGGTTGAAAAGAAATGGCAAAAGATATTTTAGATAAATTTAATAAAGAAGATTAAAATTAGCTTTTAAAAGTATAATATGATAAAATTGTATTATACTTTTTTTATTTAAATAAAAATATGAGTTTTTTAGAAAATATATGTTTATTCTCACCTAATGAAAATGAAATAATAGAATGATTAAACAATATAAATACATCCTCTGAACAAATAAATAAAGCAATAAATATTATAAAAAAAGATTTAGAAAACCCTAATTGTGAAAAAAGAGATGAATCAGAAAAAAAATTAAAACAATTAATAGAAACTGCAACATTATTTGAAAAATATAAAATTATTCTTTCAGAAAAAAAGGAAAATGAAACTAGTGAATCATATAAAAATTTAAAGGATTTATTCAATGCTGTCTCTTTAAACATGGATAAACTAAATAAACTAAATTCTGAGATAAGAAGGTTTATGAATAATGTTAGAAATAAAGTTAATTTAATAATAGAAAATAAAGTTGAAGTAATAAAAGATACAAAAGTAAAAGAAAATGAAGATGAAAATAATGAAAAAATAGAAAAATTATTCAATAAATATTTTTCTAAAACAAATGTACAAAATAGATGAGAAATAAATTCAATTGAATTTACTAAAAAATTATATAATGCAATTGATAGATGAGAAATAACACAATCTGAAAGACAAAAAATATTACAATATTGATATTATTTAGCATTTAAATCTGAAACAAAAAGTAAAGAATGAAAAAAATGAATAGAAAATATTAAAAAATATGAAAATAGATGGAGAAATATTTTTTATAATGAACTAAAAGATGTTATAAAATCAAAAGAAACTGCTCAAAATCTTTTCCTACTTTCTTGGATTGAATGAAATTGAAAAGACCAACCTAAAAATTCTTTTGGTGCTAGTTGATGGTTTCAAATATTATTATCTACTGCAAAAAATATAGTACCTTGAACAATTGAAAAAGATTTACATGATCCAATAAAATCTGCAAAAATAGCTGCAAAATATATTAAAATATTAATAATTAATGAGAAAAAAAAGAATCCTGATTTAGATGAAAATACTATAATTCAAAATGCAATTACAAAATATAATTGAAATTTTTCTTCAAGGTTACTTGAATCAAAAAAGAAAGATATTTCAAAAACAATTTATGAATTATTTAAAGATTTAAATTGGATAAAAACTTTGATAAATAAAAAAGATAGTAAAACTAATACTATAAAAAAAATTAAAGATAAATTGGATCAAGTTCATGACAAATATTACAAACACAGTTGAGATTGAAATTGAGCATTTAGTTGAACATCTCATTTTTGAATTTTAGAAAAAGAAACTATTACTAAAAAAAGTGTAGTAACTTGGATAAATAATTATTTAAAAAGTATACTAAAACAACAAGACATGTATCCTATACAATTTAATGCAATAAATAAATTATATAATGAACAAAAAAAAGCTAATTAATTAGCTTTTTTTCTAAATTCTTTTATTGCATCATTATTCTTAAAAACTTCTTCTAAGGTCATTTTTTCTTTTCAATCATCAATATTTACATAATTAAAAATATATCTTTTAAGAGTAGAATAATATTCATATAAATTCTTAATTCCAACTTTTTCATCTAACAAAATCCATTTAATATATTTATCAAAAATATCTATATTTTCATCATTAAAATTTTCTCTAATAAATTGATATAAATTCTTATTTAAATCTAATACTTTAAAAAGTCATTTTTTAGAAGATAATTTTATTTTTAATAATTGTTTAGTTATAAGTATATTATCATTAAAAAAAGTGTAAATATATAATTTCTTTATAATATTTAATGGTAATCATTTTATATCTTCAAAACCTGTATCAGATCTACCTCATCATATCAAATTTTTTGTAAACATGTACAAATCATTAAATTCTTCAAAATTTAAATTATCAATACTAGTTTTAAATTCTTCAAATTTTTCAGAACTTTCTTTTAATTCTTTTAATAAGTTTTTAGACTTTTCTAATTTTTCATTTTTTTCTTGTTTAACCTTTTTATTATAATTATATGGGGCATTTTTTTTAGCAAGTTCTTGTGCATTTTTATAATTTATTTGTTTATTTTCTTCAGCCTTTTCTTCTTTTTCTTTAGTTAACTCTAAATAAATTAAATAATTAATAAATTTATTTAAATACTCATCACTAAAACAAAGAACTTCATCAACTGAATATTCTGAAACATCTTTTTCTAATAATCTTTGAACTTGATTTGCAAACTTATTTCTAAAATTATCATAATTAAATTCTTCTTCTAATTTATTGATAAATTCTCATACTCATTCTACTTTTTTTAATTCATCTAATAATAAGATTTCTTGTTTTTCTGGCATTTTTGTTAAATTTAAATTTTATAATTAATTAGTATTTTTTTTCTATTTTTTCAATAATTTTATTCATTTTATTTCATTTATTATTTTCATAATAAGTATTAAGAAATAATTCTAAAGAAATTCATGCTTTTTCTATTTCTTCAATAGAATAAATTTTTCATTCCTCATTTTCACTATACTTAATATAAGATCTCAAATATAAAAAATAATTATTTTTAGAATTACTAAATCACATAATATATTTTTCATATTTTTTAAATTTTTCTAAATCTCATTTTAAATCTTTTATAAATATAACTCTTCATATAGAATTAGTAGGAATTAATATTCTTTCAAAATATTTCCTATCTTGTATTAATTTTACAAAAAGATATCTAAATATATTTAATCATATAGATTTAACTTTAGCCATTTTATCATAAATATCAGCCATCTTCTTTTTTTCAAAAAAACTAGTAGAAGCAAAATATTTTTCAAATCAATAAAAATCTAATTGATTAACTTTTTCTGATATATTTGTAAAATCATTATTTTCTTTCATTTCAATAATTTCTTCTACTAATTTTTCTTGAAAGATTTTATTTTTTTTACTTTCTTCTTCTTTTAATTTTAAATATTCTTCTTGTGCAATAATTTGTAAATATAAAAAATATCTAATTAAATTATTTATTTCATCTATATTTAATCACATAAAATTTTTCTGCATTATAAAAATAAGTCTATTTTTATATTCTTCAGTTTCATCTTCTAAATCTATTTTTTCTTTTAAAATTGATATTGCAGATTCAGCCTCTTCAATAGAATTATATGCAGTTAATCACTCATCTCTTATTTGTGATTCTATTTCTTCTGATAATGTATAACCCAGAATACTAGACATTATTAAAAAATTATTTATTAATATAAAAATATAATAACATATTTATATGCAAAAATCAAAATATTCAAGTTTTTTTTGACATTTATTTTTTAGCAATAAAATCAGTACTATAGATATATTTAATAATAAATAAATGGAATATAAAATTTTTGGTTGTAAGGTAAATAAATACTACACTGATAAGTGGTTAAACTCAGAAAAATTAAAGTGAGAAAATTGAATTTTTGTAGCTAGTTGTGTGGTTACAGATAATGCTAAAAGAAAATGGATAAAGTTTGTAAAAGATACTTTTAAGACTTTAGAAGAAAATAAAAAGATGTTTATTAGTGGTTGTTGAGCTTTTAAAGATTGAAGAGCTCAAGAAGACTTTTTTGAGTTGTATCCAGAATTATCTGCTTTTAAAGATAAAATAATAATTTTATGAGAAGACCCAGATGAAGTTGATATAAAAAACTGACAAAAAATATTAACAGTTAAGCAAAAACAAATTTCAAAAGATAAAATTAAATCTATTTCAAAAAGTCTAACAGGACTTTATACCAAAAAATTTATTTTAATTCAATGAGGTTGTGATAGTTTTTGTACTTTTTGTTTAACTGTAGTAAAAAGATGAAGACATTTTTCAAGAAGCAAAGAAGATATTCTAGAAGATATCATAGATTTTGAAAAACAATGATGAAAAGAAGTTGTTTTAACTTGAATTAACCTAGCAGCTTGGGGACTTGATTCCACAAATGATATTAAAAAATCAAGATTAGCAGAATTACTAGAATATTTACTTGAAAATTCTAGCATTCCTAGAATTAGAATTAGTTCAATGTGACCAGAATTTATTGATAATAAGTGTTTTGAAGTATTTAAAAATATAAGAATTTATCCTCATTTTCATTATTCTGTTCAATCTTGAAGTAGTTCAGTTTTAAAAAATATGAAAAGGCATTATAATTGAGAACACTTAAGAGATGTTTTGAAAAAAACAATGAATTTAAAAAGAGAAGATTGAGTAAAAATTTCTATTTGAGCAGATATTATTGTTTGATTCCCTTGAGAAACTAATGACGATTTTAAAGAAAGTTTAGATTTAATAAAAAATTATTGATTAAAAAAAGTTCATGCCTTCCCTTTTTCATGACATGAATTATGAGAAAATGTTCCTGCTTGAACATTTAAAGAACAAATTGATTGAAAAATCAAAAAAGAAAGAATGTGGGAAATAATGAATTTATCAGACCAAATAAGAGATAATTTTATTGATGAAAATATTTGAGAAACTTTAGAAGTTTTAATAGAAGTTATAAAAGATTGAAAGTGGAAATGATGGACTCAAAATTATATTGAAGCAAATCAAGATAATTTTGAAATAATTTCTTGAAAAATTGAAAAAAATGAAATTGTAATTTGAAAATTAATTAAATAAAATGTTCTACTATACCCTAATAATCTGATTAATTCTTGATTTTATAAGTAAATATTTTTCTGTTATATATCTTAAAAATCAAATAAATATAATTTGAGACTATATATTTTTAAAACAAGTATATAATCCTTGAATTGCATTTTGAATAGAAGTTCCTAAAAGTCTACTTAAAATTTGAACAATTGCTTTAATTATTTGAATTTTTTGGTATTATAGAGTAGAATTAAAAAAAGAAGAAAATATTAAAAATAAAAAAATAATTAATTTTTCTTTTTGATTAATAATCTCTGGAGCAATAGCAAATGCTTATGAAAGAGTATTTAATGAAAAAGTAATTGATTTTATATGAGTAAAATATTTTAGTATTTTTAATCTAGCAGATAGTTATATAACTATCTGAGCAATAATTTTAATCTATTATTATTATAAAAAATGAGTTTCTGACCAAGGAAAATAGTTTTTCAAGATATACTAGTAAGTTCAATTTGAGCTTTAATTGCTGGTTTTTTAGGTAGTTTATTAATACTAGCCATTACTTTTTTCAGTTCAGGAGCATTAGATATACAATGACAATTCAAAACATCTTTTCAATGATTATGAGATACAAGTAGTATATTCCCTTTAGCACTTTCTCTAATTACTTTTATTGGAACTAGTTTAACAGTTTTTCTAACTTATGTGATTCTTGGAATGATTAATCCTGAAAGATATAAAAGAAATTTAATTATTTTCTGACAAATATCTCTCTTTGGAATACTAACTTATGTATTTTTTACACCTATTTATATTTATTTATGACTTCAATCATATCAATATATAATTTATATTTTTATTGTCCATACACTAATTGTAACATTCTGAACAAGTTTAATACTTGAAATAATGAATAATTACAGACATATATTAATTTGAGTTTATGGAAGTTTTATTGGATTATTTGTTTCAAGCTGATTATCTCTTATGATTTTTAATAGTTTCCCAGAAGGTACAGCCAAACTTTTTTCACTAGTAGTACTTCTTCCAGTAATTAATTTTTCAATAACTTTTTTCAAACAATTATTTGAAATAACTTATTACAAATATTATCTAGCTACAAATCAAGACCAATTATGAGATATTTTCTATCAAATTGAAATGGAAGAAAAAGAAGAATTAAGGCTAGAAGAAGAAAAAAATATGATTTAATTAAATAATTTAAAAAAGGATGATAAGCATAGTAAAACAAACTGTAGAATTCTACTTACAAAAAATGAGAACTCCAAAAGTTGATGAATTAGAAATTAGTAGAAGTGAATATTTAACAACAAAATGAAGTTGTTTTGTGACAATTTTTCTTAATTGAGAAGTTAGAGGTTGAGCTGGTAATATAAAAGAAATTAAAAATTCTATTGCTGAGGAATTAATTGAAAATACTATAGAAGCAATTACAAAAGATTCTAGATTTGAAAAATTAACTATTTGAGAATCAAAAAATATAAAAATAAGAGTTGATTTAATCACAAATAGAAAAGTTTTGGCAAGAACTGATGAAGAAGCAAAAGCCAAAATTGAAACTGTTTCAAAAATAGATCCAATTAAAAACTGAATAATTGTAATCAAAAAAGATTATACAAATACAACTACTATTCTCCCTAATATTGATCCCAAAATAATTGCTTGAAAAGATTATACTAATATATTAACAGCAAAATTATGAGAAAATTTTGATGAAAATAAATATATTATTTATGAAATTGAAACAAAACAAGAAAATGATTATTAAAAAAGTCTAGAAAATACTAGATTTTTATTTTTTTATGTATAAAATATAAAAAAATATTAAATAAATAAATAAAATGGCTAAAAAATTGTGAAGTGAAGTAATTCTTGGAAAAATGCAAATTGGTAATAATTTTGGGTTTTTCATACCAGATGATAGATCATATTATGGTGGTGATTTTTATGTAAGTAAAAAACATTATAATTGAGCAGTTGATTGAGATTTAGTTAAGGCTGTAGAAATACAATCCACTGGTAAAAAACCTGAAGTAAAAATTATTTCAGTTAAATGAAGTGAAAATGAAGAAAATGAAAGATTTGAAGAAGGTGTTTTTAGTTTTTCTCCTGATGGAAACTGGGGTTTTGTAGATACAGTATGAAAAGATGGATGAGAATGATATTTTATTCATTCAAAAAATGTTAATAAAGCTGAATATTGAGACTTTGTAAAAGCTAAAATTGTAAGAAAAAGTGGTAAATATGAATGAGAAATAGTAAAAATATTAAAAGATAAATTTGAGATTATTGAATGAATATATACAGATACTTGAGATTTTGGTTTTGTAAAAGTAAAATCTTGAAAAGATGTATTTATTCCAAAAAAATGGAAATTTGGAGCTTTGGAAAAACAAAAAGTTACAGCAAAAATAATAAATAAATCATGAAGAAGACCTGAGTGAATTATTATAAAAAAAGAAGAAATGAAATAGTAAAGCTATAAAATTAAATTTATAGCTTTTTTATTTTACAAAATATGCTTTTTTTTATATAATAATATTATATTAACTAAACAAAAATAAAAATGAAAAATAAAAACCAAGTAAAAGCAATTAAAGATTTTATAATCACTGCTGAAAAATCATTAAAAAATGCTAAAAAATTATTAGCAGATTTAATAAAAGAAAACTGAGTTGATATTGATTTCAATAAAACTGTTGATCTAGATACTTCAGGATTACATTCATACAATAGTGAAGATTCTCAAATTATTGAGTGAGTATTTACATGAGAAGAAATGTATGGTGTTGATGGTGATAAATATCCAATCCCAGCAAATTATGCAAGTAAATCAAAATTAGTTCAATGAGATAAATTAAAACTTACAATTGCTCCAAACTGAAAAATGTTATACAAACAAATTTCACCAATTGAAAGAGAAACTGCTGTTTGACTATTAACTGAAGATAAAGGTAGATACCAAGCTGTAGCAGACTGAAAAACATATGATTTATTAACTGCTGCTGTAACACATTTTGGTGCAAATATCTGAGATAATGTTACAATAATTATCCCAAAATGAAAAGAAGCAACTTTTGCTGCTATTGATAATGTAATTACAAAATAAAACTTTTAATTTTAATGATTAATAGTTTTTTTATTAATTTGAATAATTCAACTATTCTCTTTATCTACTATTAAATATGTTTTTCTAAAAATAATTTTATTATTATTAATTCTAAATCTATCAATAAAATTTCAAAAAATATCTTTTCATTCTTTTTCTCAATCAAAAGTTCATTCAACAAAAATATCTCAATTTTCAAAAAACTCTATATTTAAAATATTATGTTTAATATCTAAAATATTAAATCTATTTTCAAAAAATTTTCTTAATTCTTTTCTTCAATTATAAACAACTCAAGCTCTATCATAAACAATATCATCAGAATATAATTCTAATAACTCAATATATTTATCTATTTTATTATTATCAACTAACTTATAATAAGTTAAAATTATATTACTTTTTTCTTTATTTTCTATATTCATTTTAAAATAATTATTTTATATTTCAACATTTCTATAATGAGTAATTTGATGAGAAGTTTCTTTCTTTATTATTGTAATTACATCAAATCTAATATATCAAAAATCAATATTATTTTTAGTACAATAAAAATCTATTGTTCTCCTAAATTTCCTTAATTTTGCTTTAGTTATAGCTTCTTCTGGTCTTCAAAACCTTTCTCAAACTCTATACTTTACTTCAATAAAAATTACAATTCCCTCTTTTTTTGCAATAATATCTACTTCTCAAAATCTACCAAACTTAAAATTAGTAGTTTCTATTTCATATCACTTAGATTGTAAATATTTAATAGCCACCACTTCTCCTATATCTCAGATTTTTTTTGTTGAACTCATTTTTTAATAATAATCTAAACAATATTATTTATTCTTTCTTTTATAAAATTAATAAAATCATCACTAACCTTATATTTGTAAAATTCAAAAGCATCTATAATAGTTTTTTTTCAAAAATAATTACAAAATCTAGTAAGTATTAAATCTTTCTTTTTCTTATCCTTATATATTCATTTAGTTAAAGAAGCTACTATAAATCTATAAATATTTGTTTCTTTTAAAAAACTATCTTCTGGAAAATTCCATATAGGTAATGTTTCATTTATAGCTTTTTTCCCTTCAGGAAACATATGAATTGGAATAAAAGTATCCTCAGGTCAATAACTAGATTTTTCTTCTTCCATAATATAATTTTTAATAAATATGAAAAAATAACTATAAAAATTATAGTTATTTTTGAAAATTATGCAATTTTAAAAATCATAGGGTTTTAAATTCTTAAGAAGATTTGTAAGAAAAATATCAAATTCATTTTTATTATCTAAAAAATTTTCTTTTCTTATTTTAAAAATAATATATTCACTATTTCTAGTAGAATAAGTTATTCCTTCAATTATTTTTTTATCAACTAAATCAACTAATAATTTAGTATTACTATTTTTTAAATTATAATAATCAATAATAATTAATTCTCAATTATCATTTAATTTTTCTAAAACTTCCTCTATAAATCTAATAGGTTCATCTATTTTATAAAAAAGATTTTTACAAAAAGCAATATCAATATTATCACTTTTTTCTAATTCTACTTTATATTCTATTCATTCTTCTTCTTTCCAGGAATATAAAAAATTTAACTCAAACCATTTATTATTTTCTTGTCTCTCTAAATATGCTTTTTCATTATATAAACTTGTATTTTTTTTGGTAACTAATTTATAAATTCTATTTATATTTTCAGTTATAAATCTATCTATTCTTCATCATAATAAAATTTCTTTTTCATTAACTAAATATTCAATCTCATTAACTGTATTATCAATAGCCTTAGATATTCATAATTTAATATATTCCTTATTGTAAATTCAATCTACACAAATAATTTTTGAATTATTTCATAAAACTCCTCTCAAAAAATTCATAGAATCTGAAAAACCTGCTCAGATATCAGCAATGTTTTTTCATTCTAATTCTGGAATTTGTAATTTTCAATTTTTATCTTGAAAACTAAAAAACTCTTTTAAACTAGCTACAAAATCTGTATGTCAAAGGTGTACAGTTCATTCATTATGAACTAAATTATTAATATCTGACATTTTAAAAAATTATTAAATTAAAAATCTTCTTTATCATCTTCTTGTTCATAATATAAATCTGTTCATAGATAATAAAAATGCATAAAATTAGCATTTGGACTTATATTTAATTTTTTTATTTCTTCAATCATTTCTTTTGAAATATTTTGATCAAAATCTCATTTTTCAAAATCTTCTTTAGAAATAATAAAATCAGTAATTCAAATTTCTTCTTCTAATTGTTCTTTTAATGCAAGTATTTTTCAATCAATATGCATAATATTTTCAAAAAATTGTTCTTGTGATTTTTTAATTTCTTCAATAAGAAATCTTCTTTCATATCCTGGAATAAACATTATTCAACTATCTTTTTGTACAATTTCTAAAATACTACTTGAAACATCTGTAATTGTTAAATGTAAACAATCATCAACTAAATCTACATATTTTATATTAACTGGTTCTACTAAATTTTCATAATTATTTAATCAAAAATTTTCTATTATTTGATTTATAATAAGCACAATTAAATTATAAGAAAAAATACCACTATTTAATAAATTATAAATATTTTCTCATTCAACTTCTTTTACTTTATGTATAGTATATTTTTTTCTATTTATTGGAGAATATCATTCTGTATAAATATCACTTAATTCTAAAGTATTAATAACAATTCTGTTAATTTTTCTTCACTCTATATAAACTTCATCATTAACTTTAAAATTTATAATATTTTTTGCATATTCATTTTGTATTTTTCTATATTTTTCTAATATTTCTAATGAATCATAAGTATTTCAATTAACATCAGTTGGTCATTCTGCAGGATACAATTTATAAACTTCTTGATTTTTTCATTTTATAACTACTGATTGTCATCACATAATTTCAGGATCCCATAAAGTTTCAAATCATAATGATTTTTCCATATACTTAACTCTATAAAAAAAATAATAAAATTATTATCTAATAATATTATTATTTGTCAAGTGTTTTATTAAAATTCATATTTATCTAGAACTTCTTTTACTTTATCAAAAGTTTTTTCTATACTTTCATTGGCATCTATAATATAGATTTTTCTTTCTGATTTTAATTTATCAGCTACTTCTAAATATGCTTTATTTGCATTTTGTAAAAACTCTATGTTTTCAAAAAATTCTTTTTTTCATCATCTATTTTTTAATCTTTTTGCTATATTATCAGGATTAACATCAAAAATAAACGTAATATCTGGAATAATTATATTATCATAATTATGTGCTGATTTAATTTCTTCAAATGATAAACCACTTATTCATTGATAAGCATAAGTTGAATAATCAAACCTTGAAGATAAAATTGCAGAATGTTTTAAAATATTTTTTCTAATATCTGTTTGCTCTTCTCTATCAGCTACATAAAGTTCTAATGCTTCTTCTGGAGTAGAAAAACCTCCATTTTTTAATTTATCTAAAATTATTTTTCAATGTTTAGTATAATCAGTTGGTTCTTTAGTTTTCCATATTTGTAAATTCTTATTTCTTTCTCATAAATATTCAAAAACTTTATTTAGCTGTGTATCCTTACCAGAGCCATCTACTCATTCAAAAACTATAAACATATATCTTTTGTTATTTTATATTAATATAGCTATAATAAATATAAAAAAAAGATTTGCAAATTAAAAATAAATGTATAAAATCCCTTTGAATTAAAATTGCCTAAATTACTCAAACTACCAAGGTATATTTTAAAAAATATTTATATATAAATAATAAAAATAAAATGGCTAAATTAGTATTAAATGCTGAAAAAAGAAATACAGCAGATAAAACAAAAGTTTTAAGAGCAAATAGAATTGTTCCTGGTGTTGTTTATGGAAAAACTCAAGAATCAATTGCTATCCAATTTGATGCTTCTGAATTATTAAGAATGCACAGAGCTGCTGGGGAATCTCAAATTATTAACCTTAAAATCAAAGGTATAAAAGAAGAAATTGAAGTATTATTTCATGATACACAATTTGATCCAGTTTTATGAGATTTTATTCATGTTGATTTTTATGCTCTTACTAGAGGTGAAAAACTAAATACAAAAATTCAATTAAACTTCACAGGTAATTCTGAAGCTATTAAAGAAGGATGTATTTTATCTGAAAATGTTAAAGAACTTGATGTTTCTTGTTTACCAAAAGATTTAGTTGAATCATTTGATGTTGATTTAACTCTTCTAAAATCTGCTGGTGATGTTATTAAATTATCTGACTTAGGAATTGATACTTCTAAATTTGATATTCACCACTTACATGCTGATGATGCTATTGCAGTTGCAAATAAACCTAAAACTGAAGTAATTTCTGATGAAGCTCCTGAAAGTAATCTTCCAGAAGAAGAAAATAAAGAAGAATCTACTGAAGAAACTAAATAAAAATTAAAAGACATTTAAAATATGTCTTTTTTTAACAATTAATTATAAAAGTATGCAAGTAAAAATATTCTGAAAATGAGATAAAACAGAAGAATTAACTAAAAAAGTTAAATTTGTATTAGATGAACTTGGGTTAATTGATTTTATTAAAGTTGAAGAAACTATAGATGAATCTTTAAAAAGTGAATTAAAAATAAAAGAAATTCCTGCTTTAATTATTGAAGAAGAATCTATTGATTTCAAAGATGTAATTTTTGAATGAATTATTCCTGATGATGAAGAATTAAAATCAATGTTTACAAGTATTGTATGAGGTTGAGATATGGATTCTTGTGGACCAACTGATTGTTGAACATGTGGAAGTGCTTCTGTTTGTGGAGTTTAAAAAATGTGAATTAATTTAAAGTAATTCACATTTTTTTTAATTTATCTATTTCAAATTCACTTAACTTTTCTTTTAAATCTTTTTTTGAATAAAATCATTCTCTTATTCTAGAAAAATATTTTTTTCATTTTTTATGATAGATTAATTCTTTTTCAAAACAATTTTTATCTAAACAATATTCTCATTGCTCTATATTTTTAGGTAGTTCTATTTCCCTATCTTTTATATATCAAAGTTCAATACATTTTTCAATAATATTATGCCAGATACTTCACGCTCAAGTTATTCAAGTAACTCAAATCATTGATGAATTATCATTATTTCATACCCATACTCAAAGAATTAAATCTGGATGATAAGATATAACCCAATTATCTCTAAAGTCAGAACTTGTACCAGTTTTTACTGCTTGAGGAATACTTGTATTTAAAATAGAATTAACTCAAAAACTTATATCTCTATTATCTGGATCTGATAAAATATTATATAATAAAAATTTATTTTCATTATTTCATAATAAATTATTATAATTTTCAACTAAATTTTTTAATGTAATTTCAGCATTTCATAAAACTAAAGAATATCAATAATGCCTTGCATCATAATCAAATTCAAATCAGTATTTTTTATAAAAATCATAAACTTTTTCAAGTCATAATTCACTTACTAATCTAACAGTAGCATTATTCATAGAATTTCAAAGTGCCTTTTTAAATCTAACAAGTCAGTATTCTCTTAGTGAATAGTTTTGTGTTATATAAGTTTTTCATTCAACAAAACTATTATATTCACTAACTAAATCAACTATTAAATCATCTGGATTCATTCCAGATTCTAATGCTTGTAAATACAGAAATGGTTTTACTGTGCTTCAAGGTTGTCTTTTAGCTTCAATTACATCAACTTGTCAATCAATTATATTTGAATTAAAATCTCTTGATCATTGATAAATTAATATTTCAGATTCTTTTCTAATTTTTCTATCTCAAGGGATAATTGCAAAAACAGCAGCATTTGTAACATTTTTTCATTTGAAATTATCTAAAGTTCTTTCTATTAAGTCTTTAGTATATTGTTGTAATTTAGCATCTATTGTAGTTTTATATCAATCTAGAAAATAATCATAATTTCATTTTTTAGAATATAGATTAGTTACAAATGGAAATTTATCTATATTTTTTTTAGAATTTAGTTTTCAAAAATATGCTCTTTCAAAATCAAAATTTAATCTATTTTTTATTTTATTAAAATAATTTTGAAATTTTCTTTCTTCCAAGGATTTTATAGAAGGATTATGAATTAAAGAAATTAAAATTGTAATTTCTTCGTCAGTTAAATCTTCTACTTTATCTTTTTTAAAATAAGTTTCTATTGCTGCTCCAATTCAATAATTATGATTTCATAAATAAACATCATGACAATAAATATTTAAAAGATTATCCTTACCTCTAGTTTTATTAAAATACAAAGCTAATATAGCTTCTCTTATTTTCTGTAAATAAGTTCTTTCTTCATTTTTGAAATATTTATTCTTTATATATTGTTCAGTAATTGTACTTGCTCATGAAATTTGTTTTCAAGATAAATTGTCTTTAATAGCTCTAAATTTTGATAAAATATTTATTCCATAATGATTATAATAATTTTTATCTTCTATTTTCAAAATTGATTGTACTAATTTAGAATTTTTATCTATACTAACAAATTTATAATATCAATTTTTGTACATTTTATTAGTAATCAACTTTCAATTTCTATCATATAAAACCAAATTTCAAGGAGCTTTTGATTCTGAAATATTATTATTAACATGTTGTGAATAATCAACATTATAATTAAAAATAGGATAAAAACTATATATTAATAAAAAGAATATAAAGCAAAAAAACATTGATAATAAAATCAATGTTTTCTTGTAATGTTTAATTAAATTTATCATAAATTAATTAAAATTTTGAATAATCTTGCATTTGTTTTTCAGATTGAATTCTTCTAATTAAATCTAAAATAACTGAAACAATAATAATTAATCATGCCCCTGATATAATAAAATCAATAGATGAACCATAGAATTTACCCATTATATAAGGTGCAACAGCAATTAAAGCTAAGAATCAACCACCAAATAAATTTAAATGTCCTGATACTTTTGAAAAATATTCTTCAGTTTCAGTACCTGGTCTAATTCCTGGAATATAACCACCTCTTTTTTGAATACTTTCAGCTATTTGTTCAGTATTAAAAGTAATAGAAACATAGAAGAAAGAGAAACCTAGTACAAGTAAGAAATATACTATAATTAATGCCCAACTAGGGTTAGCCATAGAAAACCAAGTAGTTAGAAATTCTCATATAGTTTTAGCTGTACCAGTAGAATTACTTAATATTTGACCTAAAATTGAAGGAAAAGTAACAAGAGAAACTGCAAAGATAATTGGAACCATACCTGCTTGATTTACTCTAATTGGAAAATATGATTTTTCTTCTCTACCAGTTCTAGTATAAATAACAGGTATTCTTCTAGTTCATTCTGTAAATCTAATAATTACATATATTATTGCTAAGGTAGCTATAATTAATCAAACAAATAAAGAATAATTTTCTGAATTTATATATCCCATTATTTTTCAAGGAACAGCTGCTAATACTCAAGCAGTAATAATAATACTTATACCATTACCAATACCACTTTCAGTCATAACTTCTCATAACCACATTAAAAATATAGTTCAAGTAGTAATAATAGCCATAGCCATTAAAACTGTTTGTGTATTTGAAGTATCAAGAATTGTTCAACCAGCAAGAGAATTTAATAAAATTATCATACCATAAGATTGAGCAATAGCTAAAGGAAGAGTTAAAAATCTAGTATATCTAGTAATTTTCTTTTGACCAGCTTCACCTTCTTTTTGTAATTCACCTAATTTAGGAATAATTACTCACATTAATTGTAAAATAATCATTGCATTAATATATGGAGAAAGCCCCATAAGAATAATAGAAAAATTATTCATTCAACCTCACATTAAAGCTGAAAAGAAACCTAAACCACTATTTTCATCTTTTGCTAACATAGCAGCTAAACCATCAGTATTAACTCCAGGAACTGGAATTGTAGCTAATAATTTATATACTAAAACTAAAACTAAAGTAGCAATAATTTTTTTTCTTAAGTTTTCAATTTTAAAAACTCATTTTATAGATTCTAACATTTTAAAATATTAATTAATAAATCCCCTATATTATAAGGATTTTTTATATATTACAAGAGAAAAAAGTAGTTTTTATAATAATAAAATTATTAGTCAAAAAAAAATCTAAAACAAATATGTTTTAGATTTTTATATAATTTCAATTTTACCACCAGCTTTTTCAATAGCTTCAACAGCTACTTTAGAAGCTCCATTAACAGAAATTGTAACTTTAGTTTTTAATTCCCCATTTCCAAGTAATTTAATCCCAAATTTTTTTCTTCTGATAACCTTGTTTTCTAGTAAAACTTCTTTATTAATTTCAGTAATTCAATTAGAAGCTAATGCTTCAATATCTGAAAGATTAACAACATTATATTTTGTCATAAATCTTGCATTTGAAAAACCTTTCAATTTAGGTAATCTTCTGAATAATGGTGTTTGTCCTCATTCAAACCAGTCTGGAACTCATCCACCTGATCTACAATTTTGTCCATTCATACCTCTACCACAGAATGTACCTTTAGAACCATTTCATCTACCAACTCTAGTTGAAGATTTTCTTGATCCTTTATTTGATTTCAAATTGTTTAAAGCAATCATCTGTACATTTTTTTAAAATATAATCTTATTTTTTAAAAGAAGATAAAGCTTTGATAGTTGCTCTAGCATTATTAATAAGGTTAGTTGAACCATATCTTTTAGCTAAAACATCTTTATATCAAGCAACCATAAGAACTTTTCTCATAGCACCTCAAGCAATTAACCCTGTACCTTTTGATGCAGGATGAACCATTACTCTAGCAGCTTTATATTTAACTTTTGTTTCATAAGGAACTGTACCATTTTCAATAGTAACTTCAGTAAGTTTTTTCTTAGCATCTGTCATTGCTTTAGCAATAGCATCAACTACTTCCCAACTTTTTCAAGTTCAAAGAGCAACTTTACCTTTACCATCTCAAACAACCATTACAGCTCTAAATCTTAATTGTCTACCTCAAGAAGTAACTCTTGTTACTCTATCAATAGCTAAAAGTTCTTCTCTTAAATTACTTTTTTTCTTTCAGAATTTTCATTTACCTCATTTATCTTTAGGTGAAAATGCCATAATTATAGTAATTAGTTAATTAAAATTGTAGTCCTGCTTCTCTTGCTGAGTCAGCCAAAGCTTGAACTCTACCATGATAAGCAAATCATCCTCTATCAAATACTACTGTTGTAATCTTTTGGTCAGTAGCTATTTTAGCAATAGCAGCACCAACTTTTTTAGACATTTCAACTTTAGTTCATTCTTTCTTCATTTTTAAATCAGAAGCTGCACCTAAAGTTTTACCAGTTGTATCATCAATTAATTGAGCATAAATATTAGTATTACTTCTATATATAGATAATCTAGGTCTAGAAGCTGTTCCTGATATTTTAGCTCTAATTCTTATTTGTCTTCTTAATCTTAATGATTTAGTTTTTGACATAATATTATTTTTATTATAAAAATTAAATTAGTGTTTATTTACCAGTTTTACCAGCTTTTCTTCTAACATGTTCACCTACATATCTAATACCTTTACCTTTATATGGTTCAGGTTTTTTCATAGCTCTCACTTTTGAAGCAAACTCTCCAACTGATTGTTTATCTGTTCCTGATATATGAAGAATATTTTTCTTTTTAGCATCAAGTTCAACTTTTAAATCAGAAGGAATTTCCATTTCAACTTTGTGAGAAAAACCAATACTAAGTATTAATTTAGCTCATGAAACTTCAAATTTATAACCAACTCAAATAATTTCTAAGCTTTTCTTAAATCCTGAAGTAACTCAGATAACCATATTATTAATGATAGATCTAGTAGTACCCCATAAAGCATTAGCACTTTCATCTTTTTTAGTAACAGTAATTTCTTTTTCAGAAACTGAAACTTCAACTTTTTCATGAAAATTAAATTTTAATTCTCATAAAGGTCATTTTATAATAACCACATTTCAATCTACCTTAGCTTCTACTTTTTCAAGTAAAGTAACTGGTGATTTTCAAATTCTTGACATATATATTTTTTTTAAAAGATTATAAATTGGATTAATACTAGCACTTTTTTACAAAGCAATAATATTTCTCTTTTATAATTTTAGTGAAAATATTCTATAATTAGAATACTTCACAAAGAAGTTCTCAACCTACATTTAAAGATCTTGCTTCATATCCAGTGATTACTCACTTAGGAGTTGAAACAATATATATCCCTTTACCATTTTTAGATTTTTTAATGTCAGTAGAACCAACATAAATTCTTTGTCCTGGTTTAGAAATTCTTTTAAAATTAGGTAAATATTTAGTAATTTTTAAATTATTTAAAGTTACTTTTATAGATTTAAAACCATTTTCTTCAATAGTTTCAAAATCAATAATATATTTATTTTTTTTAAGAATTCTTAAAATATCTGATTTTATCTTAGAATAAGGTACTGAAATTTCTTCCAATCTTGCCATATAAGCATTTCTTACTCTTGTTAATAAATCTCCAATTGGATCTATTATCATAATATTAAAATTAATAATTAAACTTATTATAATTTTTTTATTACCAACTTGATTTTCTAACACCTGGTAATTCTCAAGCATTAGCTTTTTCTCTAAAACAAATTCTACAAATATCAAATTTTCAAAGGTAACCTCTAGTTCTACCACATTCACTACAACAGTTAAAAACTTTTGTAGCTTTTTCTGGGTGTCTTCCATCAGCTAATGCTTGTAAAAATTTTTTCTTAAGTCTATTTGATTTAGCTATTACTGCTTTTCTTGCCATCTCAACTAAATTAGGAATTAAACATTATTTTTTAAATGGAAATCATAGTCCACTTAACAATGCTCTTCAAGCATCCTTAGATTTTGCAGTAGTTTTTACAGTGATTTGTAATCAATGTGTTTTAATTACATCATCATGTGGTACTTCTGGAAAAATTGTGTGCTCTTTTATACCAAAGTTATAATTTCATTCTCAATCAAAACTTTTTTTAGAAACTCAACTAAAGTCTCTTACTCTTGGTAATACTATGTTGATTAATCTTTCAAGAAAATCATACATTTTTTCACCTCTAAGAGTAACACTAAGACCTACTGGCATACCAGCTCTTAGTTTAAAATTAGAAATAGCTTTTTTAGCATATCTTACAGTTGGAGCTTGTCCAGCAATAAGAGCTAAATGTTCTTGTAGAGAAGAAAAATCTTTATTCCCATTTCTAACATAAGTACCTATACCCATATTAAGAACAACTTTTTCTAATTTTGGTACTTCCATGACATTACTCAAAGATAATTCTTTTTGTAAAGCAGGAAATACATCTTTTATATATTTTTCTTTAAGAGACATCTTAAATTAATTTTACAAAATAAATAATTTTATTTTATTATAAAATCTTTAGCTTCTCAACCTTTTTCTTTTAAGGCTTTTTTAGAAAATCTAAATTTTTTAGTTTTTCCTTTTTCTTCTATTTTAACAAATCCAATTCTAGTAGGTTTATCAGTAAAAGGACATACTAGCATAACACTAGAAGCATCAATAGCTTTTTCCATTTTAATAATTTGCCCAGGATTTGTTCCTTGCTTTTTAATATGTCTAGTTACAACATTTACATCTTTAACAATAATTTTGTTATTAGAAATGTTAACAGAAACAACTTCAGATTTAACTCCTCTGTCTTTTTCTTTCCCTGACATAATTTGCACTTTATCTCATTTTCTTATTTTCATAAGTAAAAATTAATAAATAATTTTCTATAAAACTTCAGGAGCTAAACTCATTATTTTTTGAAATCCTTTAGCTTTTAATTCTCTAGCTACAGGACCAAATATACGAGTACCTAGAGGCATACTATTATCATCAATAATTACGCAAGCGTTATCATCAAATCTAATATATGAACCATCAGGTCTTCTTATTTCCTTAGTAGTTCTAACTACAACAGCTTTAACTACTTTTTTCTTTTTTACTCTACCATCTGGAAGAGCTTTTTTTACTGTAACAACAATAATATCACCTACAGAAGCGTATCTTCTATGAGAACCTCATAGAACTTTGATACATAATACTTCTTTAGCTCAAGAGTTATCTGTTACAGCCAATCTTGACTCTGTTTGTATCATTTTCCCTTATTTAAAAAGTTAAAACTTAACTAAGTTTTTCCAATAAAACCCATCTTTTTAATTTAGATAAAGGTCTTGATTCTTTAATAACAACTGTATCTCATTCAACACAAGTATTTCCTTCATCATGAGCATAAAATTTAGAAGTTACTCTGTAACTTTTTTTATACTTAGGATGAATTTTATAAGTATGAACTTCAATAGTAATTGTATTATTCATCTTAGTGCTTATTACTACACCTTTCTTTGTTCTCATAATTATTATTATTTATAAATAATTAATCTACCTTTATATTTGCTAGAGTTTTCACTTTAGCAATATATCTTCTTAAGAATTTAATTAAGTGAGTTTGTTTCAATTCACCTTTTTCTTTTTTCATTCTTAAGACAAATAAATTTTTCATACTTTCAGCAATTTCTTTATTTAGTTCTACTTTTGAAAGAGAAGCTAATTTTGAACTTTCTTTAAGATTCAAATCTTTTAATTGTTTCATATATAAACATTAATCAACTAATATTTTAGTTTTCACTGGTAACTTATATGATGCAAGTCTAAAAGCTTCTCTAGCAATTTCAGGAGTTACTCATGTCATTTCAAATAACACTCTACCTGGTTTTACTGGAGCTCTATACATTTCTAAAGATCATTTACCTCAACCCATGGGTTGTTCTAATCATTTAGATGTATAGGCTTTATCTGGAAAAATTCTTATCCATAACTTACCTCATCTTTTTATATATCTCATTATAGCTCTTCTAGCTGATTCAATTTGTCTAGAAGTTATATAACCTCTAGTCACAGCTTTAATAGCATAATCACCAAATACTATACTAGATCCTTTGATAGCCTTACCTTTAAGTCTACCTCTAAAGACTTTTCTATATTTAGTCTTTTTTGGTTGTAACATATAAATACATGTTAGTATATAAATTTTCTTACAATTAAGTATTTACTATTTTTTGTAAATATCTCATTTATATATCCAAACTTTTAAACCTAGTGTACCATAAACAGTTTCAGCTCTCATAGTACAATAGTCAATGTCTGATCTAATTGTTTGAGTAGGTACATTACCTTCTCTGAAAGTTTCCTTTCTTGCAATTTCAGCTCCATTAAGTCTTCCTCAGACTTTAATTTTGATTCATTTTGCACCTTTTTCCATACTTTTAGAAATAGCCATTTTAATAGCTCTTTTATAAGGCATTCTTTGTTCAATTTGACTAGAAACTTCAAATCCAACGATCTTAGCATTAAGATCTGGTTTTTTAATTTCTTTAACATCAATTTTAACATTCATACCTGTTTTTCTAGAAAGTATAGAAGTTATTCTTTCAAGGTTTTCACCTGTTTTACCTAGAATAAGAGATGTTTTAGCAGTAAAGATAGCAACTCTAAGGTTGTCTTGTTCTTTTGAAACAATTATATCTCATACTGGAATTCATTTCAATTCTTTTTTAAGAATTCATCTTACTTTTAAATCAACAGATAAATCACTCTTGTATGACTTTTTGTCTGAATACCAAGTTGAATACCAATTTTTAATATATGGAATTCTAAATGATATAGGACTAACTTTGTGTCACATATTTAAATAATTTAAATATTAAAATATTATTTTACCTGTAGTTCTAAGATAATATTAGAAGTTCTTTTTAAAATTTTGTGAGCTCTTCATCTAGAAACTGGATTACTTCTTTTATAAACAATTCATTTATTAATACTTACTGTTTTAATATATAAATCAGAAAGTTTTTGTGAATCATTATTTTGTGCATTAGATGCAGCAGAAAATAATGTTTTATATAAGATACCAGCACCTTTTTTTGGAGCAAATTTTAGAAAAGAAAGAGCTTTTTCAACACTTTCACCTCTAATAATTTCTGCAACTACTCTTAATTTTTTAGGAGATATTCTAATATTCTTCCCGTAAGCTTTCATAAGTAGATAATTTAGCTTTTAAAAATACTATTTGTTTCATGCATGACCTCTGAAAGTTCTAGTCATAGAAAATTCTCATAATTTGTGTCCAACCATATCTTCAGTAACAAATACTGGAAAATGATTTTTACCATTATGTACTCCAAATGTATGTCAAACAAATTCAGGAGTAATAGTTGAAGCTCTCGCCCAAGTTTTAATTACACCTTTTTTACCTGATTCATTCATAGCAACAATTTTCTTAACTAATCTTTCATCTATGTAAGGTCATTTTTTTAAACTTCTTGTCATAAGATAAGTTTTAGTTTAAGTTATAAGTTTCATAACAATATTAAATATTATTATTTGGTCTTTACACCATAAGTTTACCTGATCTAGTTTTCAAGATCCATCTAGAAGTAGTCTTCTTTCTTTTTCTTGTTTTATAACCAAGAGCTGGCATCCCCCAAGGAGTCTTAGGAGCTTTCATACCAATAGGAGATCTACCTTCTCAACCACCATGTGGATGATCAACTGGATTCATAGCTTTACCTCTAACTTGAGGTCTTTTACCCATCCATCTAGATCTTCAAGCTTTACCGATTACTACAGAAGAGTGATCTAAATTAGAAACTTGTCCTAATGTAGCATAACAATTTTTATGTACTAATCTAACTTCACCTGAAGGCATTTTAATTTGAGTGTATTCTCATTCTTGAGAAACAATTGTACCATATGCACCTGCAGCTCTAATAGAGATACCTCCATTTCAAACTAAAAGTTCAACATTATACACTTGTAATCAAGTTGGAATATTCCCAACTAACATTCTGTTACCTGATTTTAAAGGAGCAGATTCAGAAGTAACAATTTTATCACCAACATTCATATCTTTATGAGCTAGAACATATCTTCTTTCTCAGTCTGTATAACAAACTAAAGCAATAAATGCTGTTCTATATGGATCATATTCAATTGTTTCAACTTTAGCTACAATATCTTTTTTATCAGATCAAACAAAATCAACAATTCTATATTTTTTTGCATGACCACTACCTTGATGTCTTATTGTAATTCTTCAAGTATTATTTCTACCTGCATGTTTAGCAAGTTTAATAGTAAGTGGTTTATATGGAGTACTTGTAGTAAGTTCTTCATATGTTAGTCATGTCATTCACCTTCTACCATTAGTAGTTGGTTTAAATTTTTTAATTCCCACTTTGTTTAATTTTAAGAATTTAAAATAACTATTTAACTAATGTAACATCAATTTTTGCATTAGCATCTTTCAATGTAACATATGCTTTTTTAGTAGTTCTTTTTCTTATTTGCATTCCTTTTTTACCAAATTTGAATTTCATTCTTGTATTAAGAATGTTAACACTTGATACAGAAACTCCATATAATTCTAAAACTGCTTTTTTAATATCAATTTTTGTAGCATCTTTAGATACTTCAAAAACATAAGTATTGTTAGCAATTTCAAGATTTGAAGATTTTTCTGTAACTATTGGTTTTTTTAGAATTCTATAAAGTCTCATCTTTTGCTATTTTATTAATAACTATTTTACTAAAATTTCTAAATTTTCTAATGCTGATTTCTCTAACACTAAAGTATTATATTTTAGTAAATCTTTAATATTCAAGTAATTAACTAGGATAGTCTTTACATAAGGAAGATTATTTGAAGATCTTTCAATTGCTTCATTTTTATTAGCTAGACCAAACAAAATATTTTTTTCATATGGTAATGCTTTATAAAATTTATCTGCCTCTTTAGTATTAGGTTTTTCAAAAGAAATACCATCAACCACTACTAAATTATTACTATTCAGTTTAGAAGTAAGAACACTAAATAATGCTAATCTTCTTTCCTTTTTATTCATAGAAAGTGTAAAGTTTCTATTATTTTTAGGACCAAATACAACTCAACCTTTTTTTCTGATTGGAGATCTATTTGAACCCATTCTTGCTCTACCAGTACCTTTTTGTCTATAAATTTTTCTAGTAGAACCTCTTCTTTCTCATCTAGTTTTAGTATGAGCAACATTCAATCTAGCGTTTGCTAATTGGTAAACCAAAGCTCTGTGAATTAGATTTTCGTTTACAACAACTGCAAATATAGATTCGTTTAACTCAACCGTACCAGATGCTTTACCATCTTGGTTGTAAATCTTAGTTTCCATTGGAATTTATTAAGATTAGTAATTAAAAAATTATATCAACAATTGTGTTTCTAGCACCAGGAACTCAACCTCTAACTCCGATTAATCAAAGTTCTTTGTTAATAAGTTCAACTGGTACATTCTTCAAATTCACTTTGATATCACCGTGATGCCCATGCATCTTTTTCCCTTTATGTGTTCTAGTTGGTTTTCTGTTACCAATAGAACCTAGTGCCCTATGAAATTTAGAACCGTGACTTCCAGGTCAACCATGAAAATTATGTTTTTTCATAGCTCATGTAAACCCTTTTCATTTAGAAAATGCAACAATGTTAACACTTTCAACTCCTTCTAATACTTCAGAAGTAACATCAGAACCTACAGCAAATTTTTCAGCATCTCCTTCATTTAAAGGAAATTCTTTAATTGTGCTAAATTCAGATACATTAAGAGTTTTTTTACCTTCCCCTAATTTTCCTTCTTTTTTATCAGCAAGAATTCAAACGATAAGAGCTTCATAACCATCACTTTCAACAGTTTTAATTCATACAACTTTAAGTTGTGGGACTTCAAGTAGAGTAACAGGAACAAATTTATCTCATTTGATCACTCTAGTCATCTCTAACTTCTTAGCCAAAATTCAAGCCATCTCTTAAAAATGATTATAATATAAAGTCATAGGTTAAACTTTTTACAAATAAATAACATTGCAGTTATAACAATTTTTCTTTTAAATAAATCTAAAATCCAAACATTTAATAACTCCAATAATAGCTAATGTAATCAGCCCAACTTAACCTTTTCTTATGTACTTTTGGAAAGCAAATTCCAAAAAGCCAATAGATAATATGAAAAAACAAATAAAAGTCAAAAAGAAAATAGACTTTTTTCTACTTTCTTTTAAATATCAATAAATAATAAAAAACAAAAAAAATATTATTTTTCAAATTTTTTTATTCAGTCCATAATTGCTTCTATAGTAGAATCATTATTAACAGCAAAATGACTATAAGTATCTTTTAATATATGACATTTTTTTCTTTGATCTTCTGGTAAATCTACTGAAAAAGAAAACTCTTCTATAATTTTATAAATATTGTCTTTTCATGTATTATTTACAACCTTTGTATTTCCTAAAGCATATTTATTATATCTATTCTTAAATTCCTTAAATTTAAAATCAATAATATTTTTAAATTGAAAAGCTGTAATTAGATTAATTATATTAACTACAAATTTTCAAATAGTTGTAAATGGAGTATAGCTAAAATCATTTCAAGTAGAAAGGCTAATAGTATCAATTTTTTGTTTATCTCAAATAGTTTCTGCTAAAGCTCATCAATAACTATAACCAAATAATATCACCTCTTTATTTTCTTTTTTTAATTTTAATAATATTTTTGATGTTTCTTTAATTATTTTATTTCTTTTTTCTTTATGATTCAAAAATGTTAATCTATAATTCAAAGCATAATATGAATACTCCTCTTCTATAAACTTTTCTTTTATTTTTGATAAAGAAGCAGTTGTTGATAATGCTCAAGGTAATATTATTATAATCTTTTTATTAATATCTCATATATGATGCTCTATATTATCTGAGTATCAATTTTCAATTACTCATTTTAATTCATTAAAAATTATCTCAGGTCAATCTTTTAACCAAGTTTGATATATAAATTTTGGTAATTTTTCAATCATTCTTCATTCAGTATTATAAAGTCGTTTACTTCATTTAACTACCATTTCATATAAATCTCATCAGTATGCAAGTGATATACTCATAATTAATAATTATTTTAATAATACTATATTATATATAGTAATGTCTTTATCTAAAAAGTCAAAAAAGATAATCAAAATAAAAAACCAAAACACTATAAAATTTATAGAATTTTGGTTTTTTGATAGAATTATACTACAGAAACTATTCTGTTTTTGTAAACTCTTCCATCATATTTTGTTCTTTTCTTTTCAGAAAATTTAATAGTACCTTCTTTTACAGCAAAAAGTGTAAAATCAGATCCTTGTTCAACACCTTCACCTGGCCAAAATTTATTACCTTTTTGTCTGATAATAATATTCCCAGCGATAGCTTTTTGTCATCCAAAAAGTTTTACCCCTAGTCTTTTGGCATTCGAATCTCTACCATTATTAGTAGATCATTGAGCTTTCTTATGAGCCATTTTTAGTTAATTATGAATTAATATTTTATACTATATTAAATAGTTTTGCTTTTATTTTCTTTTTTTGTTAGCAAATCTAGCAAATGCTTTATTAGCTTCAGCCATTTTGTAAACATCCAATTTCTTTTTAATAGCATCACCAGTTTCATTAGCAGCATCAATTAATTCATTTGCTAAAAATTTAGAAAATTGTGTACCTTTTTTCTTTCTAGCTGCATCAATTAACCATTTAGAAGCAAGAAATACTTGTCTTTTTGGATTAACCTCTTGAGGCACTTGGTAAATAGAACCTCATACTCTTTTTGGTCTTACCTCAATTTTAGGTAGTAAGTTTTCAATAGCTTTTATAAAAACTCCCATGGGATCTTTTTGACCTTTTGATTTAATAATTTCAAAAGAATCATTCATGATTTTAATAGCAACAGTTTTTTTACCATCTAGCATTATGAAGTTAATAAACTTATCATAAATTGCTTTAGTATTTATTTCATTACTCATTGTATTGTTTTTTATTAACAATTATAAAAATTAATAAAAATTAAAGTATATTTTTTCGGCAATTGTTAAACCTACTCTCTAATTTTTATTTTTTGTAGTTGCTTATTTTGGTTTTTTAGCACCATATAAACTTCTACCTTGTCTTCTATCACTTACTCATTCACAATCAAGAACTCATCTAACAACATGGTATCTTACTCAAGGTAGATCTTTTACTCTCCCACCTCTAATAGCAACAACACTATGTTCTTGTAAATTATGTCCTTCTCATCCAATATAAGCATTAACTTCAAAACCATTAGTTAGTCTAACTCTTGCAACTTTTCTAAGCGCAGAATTTGGTTTTTTAGGTGTAGCAGTATAAACTTTTACACAAACCCCTCTTTTTTGAGGACAACCTCCTGGAATTGAAACTTGTTTCTTTTTAATTGAATTTTTAGTAACTTGTAAAGCTGGAGATTTACTCTTTTTAGTAGCTTTTTTTCTACTATTCTTTACTAATTGATTTATAGTTGGCATTATGCTCAAAGTTATAAATTTAAAATTCCATATTTTATAATACTATATAATAGCAAAAGAGAATTATCTCTTTGACCATTGCATAGCTTTTCTCGCTTTGTGCAGACCTGGTTTTTTTCTTTCAACCTTTCTAGCATCACGAGTCAATAATCCAGCTTGTTTTAATATAGGTCTTAAAGAAGAATCTTTTTCAATAAGAGCTTTAGCTAAACCGTAGTTAATAGCTTCAGCTTGTGCTGATTCACCAGAACCAGTAACCTTAACATCAAAATAAACTTTATCTTTTAATTTTGTAAGTTTGATAGCAGTATATAATACATCAAATAAATCTGATCTAGTTACATATTCACTAACAACTTTTCCATTAATCATATCTTTTCAAGCACCTTCAAAAAGTTTTACTTGAGCAGAAGCTGTTTTTCTTTTTCAAACAGAATATATGTACTTTGCCATAGAAGTTAATTAAGATTATAATTTTATTTCTTCAGGTTGTTGAGCATTATATTTATGCTCTGTTCCAGAAAATAATTTCAATCTAGAAATCATAGATTTTCTTAATTTATTTTTTGGTAACATACCTTTAATAGCTAATTCTAATGCTCTAGTAGGTTTCTTTGATAATAATTTTTCTAATGAAATTTCTTTTAAACCTCATAGAAAACCTGTATGTCTGTAGTATATTTTATCTGTCATTTTTTTACCTGTTACAGCAAATTTGTCAGCATTAACAACAACAACATAATCACCATTATCAACATGTGGAGCAAAATTAACTTTATGTTTTCCTTTTAGAATAACTGACAACTGAGTTGCAAGTCTTCATAAAGTTTGACCTTTTGCATCAACAATGAACCACTTTCTATCAGCAGCATCAATTTGTTTAGGCATTATAGTTTTCATTTAATCTAATGATTTAATTATTAAACTAGTTCTAATAATACAATTTTTGCATTATCTCAATCTCTAAGTTTGATTGGAGTAATTCTAGTAAAACCAGAAGTTTTTTCTCCTTTAAATTTAGGAGCAACATTCTTAAATAATTCTAAAGAAGATTCTTTAGTATACAAGTAAGCTTTTACAGCTCTAATTGCATTCATTTCTTCCTTAGTATTAACAACATTTATAAGTTTATCAACTAGTGGTAAAACTGCTTTAGCTTTTTTCATTGTAGTCTTAATAGACTTATGTAAAAAAAGGTCAGTTGCTAGGTTTCTTAACATAGCATCTCTATGTTGAAAACTTTTATTGCTAAATTTAAGATGTTTTCTAACTCTATGTCTCATAGTTAGGTGTAAATATTAAATAATAAGTATTTATATTTTTAGTCATCTCAAAGAAGTTTGTAACCTCTTTCAGCTAAAGACGCTCTTATTTCTGTCATAGCTTTTTTACCAAAACCTTTTATTCAAACAAGTTTTGTTTCAGTACATTTTGTTAATGCTTCAATTGAAAGAATATCTCAATTAATTAATGCATTTAATGTTCTAGGTGAAAGCCCCATAATTTCAATAGGAGTATAAGTCTCTTTTTCTAATTCTTCTTTTACTTCTTCTTTTTCTTTATTTAAAAGATCTTTTACATCAGAGATGAAATTTCCATCTACTTGTAATCCTTCTTCATTAAATAGTCCAAAGTATGAAGTTAACATTTCTCCAGAGAACTTTACAGCATCTGCAGGTGATATTATTCATGAAGTTGAAACCTCCATTTCTAAGTTTTCAAGATTAGTCATATCTTCAATTCTAGTAGATTCAACTGAATATTTAACATTAGTAATTGGAGAAAAGTTAGCATCTATTAATAGAACATTAACATCATCTTCTTTTTCTCTCAATTCTTCAATTGATAAGTACCCAACATTTTTTTCTACTCTAATTTCAATATCTAATTCAAGTCAATCTTTATCAATTTCAGTAATATACATATCCTTATTCAAGATTTTTACTCCTGCTGGAGTTTGTATATCAGCAGCTGTAACAACACCTGCTTTATTTTTATTTAATTTCAACCACTCAATTCAAATATCATTTTTTTCAATAATTAGCTCCTTTAAGTTAAGCATAACATCTACAATTCCATCTTTTATTCATGGTAAAGTAGAATATTCATGACTAACTCAACTTACTTTGATTCCTGTAACTTTTGTTCAAGGTAGTGATGATAATAAAACTCTTCTCATAGAGTTTCATAAAGTTATACCATAACCTCTAGGTAATGGTCCAACTTCAAATTTTGAAATATTATCTTCAATTTTCTTTTCAGCAATCTTAGGAATTCAAATTGTATTATGAACAATGTGCATATTTTTTTGAATTATAAAAGTAATAGTTTTCCAATTGTATTATTTAGAATAAAATTCAACAATTTTTTGTATATCAATAATTGCTTCAAAATCATCTTTTGATGGCAATGCTTTTATAGTAATTGTTAATTTTTTACTATCAACTTCTATCCATTTACAGTTAGAAATCTTACCTTTATTTTCTTTTGCAAATTCTGCAAATTCTTCAAGTAAAGTCTTATATAGAGGACTTTCCTTTAATTTATCTCTTAGAGAAACTACATCACCAACTTTTAATGAGATTGATGGAATAGTAACTTTAACACCATTTACAGTAAAGTGAGCATGCCCAACAAATTGTCTAGCTTGCATTCTTGTTCTGGCAAAACCAGATCTGTAAACAACATTATCTAATCTTAATTCTAAAAGAGTTAACATTTTTTCTCAAGTAGTTCAAGCTGTTTTTGATTTTTGTGCTTTTTTAAAATATGACACAAATTGTTTTTCTGATAAACCAAACATTCTTTTAGCAAGTTGTTTTTTTCTAAGTTGAGTACCAAATTCACTAGATTTTCTAGTTTTCATTGGAGCTCTCTTACCTTTAGTTAAATCATACTTTTCAGTTCAAAATAGATTGATACCTTCTCTTCTACAAAGTTTTTTCTTTGGTCAAGTATATCTCATACTATTAATTAAAAATTAATAAATATATTATAATGTTTTTTCAAACATTAATCATTCTTAAAGTTTTCTTACTTTCTTTTTTCTACAACCATTATGTGGAACTGGAGTGATATCGTAAATTGCTTTTAATTCAACACCACCTGAGATTAAACCTCTAATAGCTTGTTCTCTACCAATACCAATTCATTTAACATAAACATCTACTGTTTCCATTGAATGAAGAGTTATAGCTTTTTTTATAGCATCTTCTGCTATCATTTGTGCTGCATAAGGAGTAGATTCTCTAGCACCTTTAAATCCAACACTTCAACCTGTAGCCCAAGTTAATACATCACCTTTTTCATTAGTAACACTAACAATAGTGTTATTGAAAGCAGCTTTTATATGTACTTGACCATGAGTTACAATTGATCTAGTTTTCTTACTTTTCTTTCTTACAGTTTTTTTAGCCATAATTATATTATGTAATTATTAAATTATAAGACTATTTCTTTTTTCCTGCGATAGCTGTAGATTTTCATTTTCTAGTTCTCGCATTAGTTTTAGTACTTTGCCCTCTTACAGGAAGTCTTTTTTGATGTCTGATTCCTCTATAACATCTAATTTCTTTAAGTCTTTTAATGTTACCATTAATAAGTCTTCTTAAATCACCTTCTACAATATATTCCTTAACAACAGCTCTAATTTTATCTAAATCATCTTCTGAAATAGTCTCAATTTTAAGATTTCTTTCAATTTTTAATTCATCTAAAATTTTTTGAGAAGTTGTTTTTCCTATACCATATATATATGTTAGAGCAATTTCAACATGTTTACCTTTAGGTAAATTTACTCAAGCAATTCTTGCCATATTACTAATTTTATATTAATAAATTAACTAACCTTGTCTTTGTTTGTGTTTTGGATCAGATTTACAGATTACTCTTACTATTCCATTTCTTCTTACAATCTGACAATGTCTACACATTGGTTTTACAGATGGTCTTACTTTCATTTTCTATATAATTAATTATATAAATAAATACTTTTTCATATTAATCCTCTGTCTTTTTAACTCATCTAAAAGTAATTCTACCTTTTGATAAATCATATGGACTAAGTTCAACAGTAACAGTATCTCATTCAATCAACTTGATGAAATTTTTTCTCATCTTTCAGCTTAAATACCCTTTAACAATTCCTCATCAGAAATCTTCTGGTAATTGAATATCAAAAACCAGACCAGGTAAAGCCTTAAGTATAACTCAAGTTGTTTCTATTTTATCTTCTTTACCAGACATAATATGTATGCATTTAAAAAATAGCCCTAAGAATATAAGACTATTTTAAATTAATGCAAATGTTTTTTTGACTTTTTTTATTTTCTCTATTTTATACTATCTTCAATTGATTTATTAATATCAATATTTAGACTTTTTATTATTTTATTAATATCTTCTTCTCACTCTATTACATCAATAATTTTTTCAGTTTCAAAAACTACTAAAGTTGGAAGTTTTTTAATTTCATATTTTTTTAATTCTTCAATTTTTATATCACACATTTTAAGTGGAATATTTTGAGAAAAAGCTTTTGTTATTAAAACTGGTAATCATACTAATGATTTTTTCATAAAATCACTATTTTTATCTGTAAAGATAACAATTACTTTTTTAATAAATTCTTTTGTTTCTCAAGTTTCTTTTGAAGTAAATTTTTTAGTTTCAGATTTTTTAATAAATTCTTCTAAGTCTTCAATTTTATTAATAACCATTGAAGATTCAGCTAATTTCTTAGCTCAAGACTCTATTACATCATCCTTAAATTTTAATGCTTTTTTCTTCATTTCAGCAAAATCCATAATTTTTGTTTTAAAAAATAACTATTATATTAAAATAATTTTAACATAATAGTTATTTCCTTGCAAATCTTTTTACATATTTTATTTAATATCAACAATTTCAATATCAAAATTAAGAGTTTTACCTGCTAATTCATGATTACCATCAATAATAACTTCTTTATCATTAGAATCAATAATTTTTAAATTACCCATTTGAGTAGGCAAAACTGTTCCTTTTTCTAATTTAAATCCAGCTTTTTCAAATTCTGCTAATTGTTTTTTTGGAATTGTTTGAGTTTTAGTTTCATCAATTTCTCAATAACCATCTTTTGGTTCAACTTCTAATTTAAATTTATCTCAAATTTTATGACCAACTAAACCTTCATCCCAACCTTTTATTACCATTTTTTTACCAACTGTAAAAGTAAAAGGTTGACCTCTATCTAAACTTGAATCTAATTTTTTTCCATCAACAGTTAAAGTATAATGTACTGAAACTGTATCTCAATTTTTAATTACTTTATTTTTATTAGCTTCTCTCTTTGCTTTTAAAGCAGCTTTTTTAGCCTCCATAGCATTTTTAACAGAATCATTATAAGATTTTATAGCTTCATCCTTATTTAATTTAAAATCTACTAATTTTTTTCAATCAAATCTTTCAATTTTTAAATCAATAATTTTAACTTCTTTTTTAGGCTTATCATTTGCTCAAACTTTTGTTTTAGCAATTTTATCAACATTTTCCATTCCTTCAATAACTTGACCAAAAACTGTATGTTTATTATCTAAAAAGTTATTATCAGCTTGATTTATAAAAAATTGACTACCATTAGTATTTTCTCCAGAGTTAGCCATAGAGATAGAATATTTAATATTCTTTAAATCATCAGAAAATTCATCATTAAATTTTTCTCCATAAATACTTTCTCCTCACATTCCAGTTCCAGTTGGATCTCCACCTTGAATCATAAATCCATTAATTACTCTATGAAAAATAATTCCATCATAGTAACCTTCTCCAGCTAAACCAGCAAAATTATTTACAGTATTTGGTACAATTTTATTAAATAATTTAATTTTTATTGTTCCATTTGTAGTTTTCATTGTAGCTACTAAATCCCCTTCTTCTAACCCAGCTTTTTGTATTTTTTCAGTTTTAGCCATTATTTCTTTATTATTATTTTCTAAATTATTGTTTTGTGCTTTTTCAGCACTATTCTTTTCTTTTTCAGCAATTTTTTTTGCTTTTTCTATTTGATTATTAAAAGTATTAATAGAATTATTAGCTAATTCACAACTAGTTAATAGTAAAAATAAAGTTGCTAATATTAAAGTTTCCTTAAACATCTTTTATTTTATTAATAAAATATTTTATTTCATTATTATAATCTTTCACAATTATATAATATAAATCCTCAATTGCATCTTCTATGTATTCATGAGCAAGTTTATTTCTAACTCATCTCATTTCTAACCATAAATCAACACTTTGAATATATCATTTTTTTTCTAATAAATTAAGCCTATCTCTCAGGGTTCACTCATTTATTCAAGTTTCTTCTAATTCAATAGTTTTAGAAAGTTTTTGCAAAATAATTTCTACTAGTCTTTCAAATCTTGAATTAAAAGCATCAAGTGGTTCTAATTCTAAAGCTGTTTTTAATTTAGAAACATCAATTTCTTCTAAATGCTTTAAACTTGCTTCATATAATTCATAAGCTTTAAAAACTTTTTTATAATAAACTTTATTTAATTCACTCATATTTTTTCTTTAGTTAAACTATTAAAAAATAATTTTTGTTCTTCTTTAAGATTTTCAGAAAAAACAACTACATCAATTTTTTCATCAAAATTTTTAAAATATTCTCTTTCCAAAATAATTGACAATTTTAAATTAGAAATATTATCTTTATTTATAACCAATAAATCAACATCTCATCATTTTTTAGTATCATCAACTCTACTTCCAAAAAGATAAAAATCTCAATTATATTTTTCAGAAAAATTTTTCAATAAATTTAATCTAGCTTTTCATAATCTCATAAAAATTATTTTAATTAATTTCTAAATCCAAAATATTTTATATATTTTTTGTGTTTTATCAAATTTTAAAATTACCTTTTCAATTTTATCTTCCTCTTCCCAACATTTCATTCAAAACAAGATAATAAATATTTCATAAAATCTTCAATATTTTTAAAATCTTTTGTTTTTGCTCTTAATCTTTGTGGAGCAACTACTGAAAATTTAACTTCTTTATCTAATTGCAAAAATTTTCTTAACATGTCTAGATTAGTATTTTTATGAAAATCTAATTGATAATTAATTCAAACTTTTTTAATATTTTCTATTAAAAATTCTCTAGATTTTAATTTTAATTTTAATAAATTAAAGAAATTTTGCATTTCTTCTGGAAATTCTGATACATTATTTTCTTGTTTAAAATCTTCTACTAATTCTTTCAAATCTTCTAATTTATCAACTGATTCTATTTCTCTATAAAAATTAATTTTATCTAAATCTGAATCAAAATAAGTATCTGGAATTGCACAATTTATTTGTAAATCTATTTTTGTGTTTATTTTAATCTGTTGTACTACCTCTCTCCCTTTGAGAGAGATTCAGTGAGGGCTAATTGTTTTCAATTCATTAATTTTCTCTTCAATCATCTTCAAGTATAAATTTACTCAAATTTCACTTCATTGTCCACTTTGTTTACTTCATAATAAATCTCATCAACCTCTTATTTCTAAATCTTTCATAGCAAGTTCAAAACCTGCTCATAAGTAAGAATAATTTACAATTGTTTTTAGTCTATTTGCAGTTTCTTCTCACAAATTTTCTTTTTTATAAAGAAGATAACAATGACCTGATTTATCACTTCTACCAACTCTTCATCTTAGTTGATGAATTTGACTAATACCAAAATTTGGAGCATCATTTATAAAAATTGTATTTACATTTGGGAAATCAATTCAATTTTCAATTACTGTTGTAGTCAAAAGAATATCATATTTTTTATGCTTAAAATCTAATATTCTTTTTTCTAAAGTATTTCAAGGTAATTGTCAGTGAGTTGTAATTATTTTTTTATCTGGAAATAATCATTGTAAAATTTTTTCAAAATGAATAAGTGTTGCTACTCTATTATGGACAAAATAAACTTGTCATCATCTTACAAATTCTGCTTCACATCAATCTAAAATAACTCTTTCAGAAAATTTTGAAATTATAGTTTTTATGTCAGTTCTACCAAAAGGAGCAGTTTTTATTATAGACATTTGTTTGATTTGAGATAATGCCATATTCAAACTTCTTGGAATTGGTGTTGCTGACATAGACAAAATATCTACTGTTGATTTTAACTTTTTAATTTTTTCTTTATCTTTTACTCAAAATTTATGCTCTTCATCAACTATTAATAATCAAAGATTTTTATAATTAATTTTATCAGATAATAATTTATGAGTTCCAACAACTAAATCTATTTCTCAAGAATTAAGTTTATTTAAAACATCATCTACTTTTTTAGCAGATTCTAGCCTTGTAATTACAGCAATTTTCATTCAAAAAGGCTTAAATCTTTCTAAAGCTTTTTCATAATGTTCATAAGCTAGAACTACTAATGGAGCAATAAAAACAGATTGTTTTTTATTTATGAATGCTCTGTATATTGCATTAAAAGCTACTTCTGTTTTACCAAAACCAACATCTCATACAAGAAGCCTATCCATTGGATTTTCTAATTCCATATCATCTAAAATCTCTCCAATAACCACTTCTTGGTCAATTGTATAAGTATATGGGAAACTTGCCCTAAATTCTGTTTCTTTTTTCACATCTGGCAAAAATGAAAATGATTTTCACATTTTTCTAGCAGAATAAATTTCTAATAATTCTTGTGCTATATCTTCTACTTCCTTGCTTGCTTTAGCTAATTTTTTAGTCCATTCACTTGTATTTAATCAAGTTAATTTTGGATTATCAGCTCAAACATATTTATTTACTCTTGAAACTTCTGTAATTGGTACAAATAATTTATCTTCTCACTTATAATCAACTTCAATATATTCTTTTATAATTGGCTTTTTTCAATTTGATTGTGGTAATACTTTTTTTATTATTCACATAAATTTTCAAATTCAATGGTCAACATGAACCACAAAATCTCAAATATTTATTTTTAATAATAAATCAATATCAGCAGAAACATTTTTATTTATTCTTTTTTTAATAAATATTTTTCATAAAATATCATCACAAATTACTTTAAAAGTATTTTTTAGTTCAAAACTTTTTAAAAAATTTCCAGAAATTTCAGTGATTTTAGTATCTTTTTTAAGTTCATTATAGTCAATAAAATTATTTATAGTTTTTTTATTTTTAGTATAAATAAAATTATTATTTTCAGAGTTTAATATTTCTTTTAAAACATCAATATTTTCTATAACTGGAGAATTTATTTCTAAATCATTAATTTTTAAATTTTTATTTCAAACAAAATCAAAACTACAAAAACTCTCTAATATTTTAGTATTTTCTTCATAAAACTCAGAAAAATCAAGAGAATCTAATATAGTAAACACTCAAGAATTTTTAATATAATTTTGTAAATTTCACTCTTTCTTTATATCATCATCAAAAATATTTTTATTTCATCAAATAATAACTTTTTCAATTTCATCATTTCAAACAATATTTTCTCTAAATTTATTTATTTGTATTATTTCTTCAACACTTTCTCACCAAAAACTAATTTTATATTCTATATTTCAAGAAAAATTAATAATACTTAAAATATCTCAATTTTTTTTATAAGTTCAAGCATTTGAATAATCAGAATATTCATATCAAATTTCTGACAATTTCTTAACTATAATGTTAATATCTTGTGAAGTATTTTTTTCTATATTAATAGAATGATAAATAAGTTGAGAATTTTTTATTATATTGTCTTTTATTTTATAATTAAGAACTAAAAAAACTCACTTATATTTATTATAAGCTAAATTACAAAGACTTGAGTAAGTATTAACTTCTTCAAAATTTATATGTAAGTAATCAAAAACTTTTATATATTGATTTAATGATTTTTCTGAATCAATAATTAATATAATTTTTTCTTTTTTTTCTAAATTCTCTTTTATAATTAGAGATTTAGAAAAAAAATTTCAAGTATTTAAATAACTAGTCTGTTTTTCTAAATTTATATTTAATTTTGGGAGCATAATAGTATTTACAAATTAGTTTTTTAAAATATACTTATAAAAATATAAATTTCCAATAAAAAATATGCAAAATATAAATCTATTCATAAATGCAGTTACTCAAAATTGAGCATTAATCCTGTTTAATGATGATAAAAAAATAATTTCTCAAAAAAATATTGAAATTCTATGAAATGAAAGTTCAAAACTAACAACAATAATTGATGAATTTTTAAAAGAAAATAAAAGTACTTATTTTAATTTAGAAAATTTGGTTGTAGTAAACTGACCTTGAAGCTTTACTTGAGTTAGAACTATAGTATTAGCTATTAATTCAATTAATTTTATAATAAATAAAAATATAACTCCTCTAAGCTTTTTTGATTTATTTGAAAATTACCCTATAATTAAATCAAGTAGCAGAAGAGATTTATTTGTAAAATATGAAAAATCTAGTAAAATAGAAATAGTAAAAAATGAAGATTTTATTTTAAGAGAGAATATCTATTGAGATTTATCTAATAATATTTTATCAGAAGAAATAAAAGTTGATTCTAAAATAGATTATAAAAAAGTTCTTGAAAATATAATTTTTAAAGAAAATAAATTAATAGAACCTCTTTATATTAAAAAACCTAATATTTCATAAAAATATAAAATGCAAGATTTAGTAAAAAATATAAAATTAAAAGATCTAAGACCTTGAGAAAAGCCTCTTATGATTATAAAAAGACACTGGATAATTTTAGTTAAATTATGATTATATTTTTTCTTATGATTATTATTTACAACATTATTTTATGTATTCTGAAATTATGCTTGGGCACATCTTCTAGTAATAATTTTTTGGATGTTCTATTCACTTTTTTTATATATTGAATGGTTAAATCATGAACTTGATTTATATATTATCACGAATAATAGAATTATTTGAGTAGACCAAATATGATTTTTAGATAGAAAGGTAAGTGAATGTAACTTATGACAAGTTCAAGAAGTATGAAATCAAACAAAATGACTTCTAGCTAATCTTCTTAACTACTGAACAATAACAATCCAAACAGCCTGAAATGCTACAAATTTTACAATGGATTTATCTCCACTACCAATAGAAAATTCAAGAAAGATTCTTAATGAAGTAGATAAGTATAGAGATGCACACAATAAAAAAACAAATGTTTAAATCTAAACATTTGTTTTTTTATGCACTTATTGTTGTTCCCTCATCTCAACCTAAAATTGCTTTTTTCAAAGCTCATTCTTTTGTTAAAGATAAAACTTTCACAACTAAATTATTTTCTTTTGCTAATGCTATAGAAGTAAAATCCATAACCCTTAAATTTTTAGTAAGAACTTCATTATAAGTTGCATTTTTTATAAATTCTGCATCATCATACTTCATTGGGTCTTTATCATAAACACCATCAACTTTTGTAGCTTTTATCATCATATCAGCTTCAATTTCTAATGCTCTTAACACTCAAGCAGTATCAGTTGTAAAAAATGGATTACCTGTTCCTCAACCAAAAATAACTACTTTTTTATTTTTTATATATTTTACAGCTTTTTGTTTATTAAATCTTTCTGCAATTCAATCAATACCAAAAGAATTTACAAGTTTTGTATCAACTCATTTTCTTTCTAAAACATCTCAAAGTGCTATTGTATTTATATTAATAGCAAGCATTCACATATTATCAGCATTACATCTATCAATTTTTATTTTTTCAATTTCTGCTCATCTAATGAAATTACCAGCTCCAACAACAATACCAACTTCAATGTCAGATTTTATTAAATCTTTAATTATATCTCATACTTTATCAAGCATAACATAATCCAAACCTCCATTTACTCATCCAGCAAGTGCTTCACCAGATACTTTAACTAATACTCTCATTTTATTAATTTTTAATTATTTTTTTAAATAAATTATCTACAATTTCTGTATTTGTAAATTCTCTGTTTTTTTCTTTTAATTCTTTATTTTTTTCTCAAATTGTTTCTTTATCTACTCATTCTCATTTTTCAAGTTCATAAATTCAATAAAATCAATGAATTTTATCTATATAATGTTTTTCATAATAATAATTATCTCAATCTAATCTAATTACATAAAAACTTATTCACTCATCTTTTATTAAAGGTCTACAAGTATTCCAATAATAATATGATTTTTGTCTTTCAGATAGAAATTCTGTTACAAAATATTTATCAGTATCTTCATTTTTATCACAACTAATATTTTGGAAAAGTTCTTTTTTTACCTCAAGTCATTTAATATCTGAATATGTAAAAGATTTTTCTCATAATTTAATTACATTTCAAAAATCTCCTCACTCAGGTAATTCAGTGAAAACAATATCTTCTTCATCTCAAATCATTTCAGTAGTTTCTGTTTCTTCTCTATCTTCAAAGACTTCTTCTTGTTTAGTTTTTCATTCTAAATATTCATCATCATTAATTGAAACTAAAACTTTCAATTCTAAAACAGAAGTTCAGTTTCAAGTATATGCTGTAAAAGTATATTTATTTAAACCAAAATCAAGTACTTTAAATTTAGAATTAGCATTATATGCAAAAGTATCTCATCAAGATTTAAACTTTTTTAAAGTAAAAGAGTCATTTGGATATTCTGAGTTTTCATTTGAAAAATCAACTTTTATTTTTTCAACAAATCAAAGAGTTTTACCTGTTATTTTTGCATGCCCATTTTTAAAATCATTATAATCCAGTTTATCTAGTTCTAATAATTTTTCTCAAGAAAGTTGAGTAATACTAATTCTAGGATCACTACTTAAATCAGAACTATTATTTTCTACTTTTTCTTTTTCAATATCTTCTGCTGTTTTTTCTATTATTCATAAATCTTTTTTTGCATCAATAACCTCTTTAGAGTCACCAAAACAAGAAGTCAAAGCTAACAATAAAAAAATAGCTAATATTATTTTTTTCATAATTTATTTTTTATAAAAATATTACTCTTTTATTATAAATATTTGATTTATTAAAGCAAATTTTTTGTTAAAATAAAAGCTAGAAAATATTTTCTAGCTTTTTTTCTATACCTCAGTAATCATAGGAATAATCATTGGTTCTCTGTCTAATCTATAAAACATATATTTTTCTAAATCTGTTTTAACAATTTTTAAAAGTTCCTTTTCTTCTATATCTGGAATATCTTTAACTGTGTTTTCATAAATCATTTTAACTTTTCTTAGAATATCTCTATGAACAGTTCTAACTTCATCAATATAAACTAAACCTCTTGTTTCTAATCTAATATGTCCAAGAATAGCTCTAGTTTTTTTATCAACTCTATAATTGATAACTAAAACCCCCGCTTCTTTCATTTTATGTCTAGCAGTAATTACATGAGAACTAGCTGTTCACATACCATTACCATCAATAATAATATCTTGAAGAGGTACTTTAATTTTTGATCTAAATACTCTACCTTCTGGTGTAAAATCTACAATATTACCATTATCTAATGATAAAATATTTTCAGCTTTTATACCTTCTTCCATAGCAGTTTGTGCATGAAGATCTCTAAAATATGTATCACCATAGATTGGTGTAAAATATTTAGGTCTAACTAAATTAATAATTTCTTTTTGTTCTTCAACAAAAGCATGACCTCAAGTATGAACATCAAGTGTGTCTTTTGTAATAACTTTAGCACCTAATTTAATTAATTTATTAATTACAGCAACTACTGACCTATCATTACCTGGAACAACTGATGAAGAGAAAACAACAGTATCTCATTCAATTATTTCAATAGAATTATGTAAACCTCCAGCCATTCTTGTAAGTGCTGAAAATTCTTCTCATTGACTACCTGTAGTAATTATAATTTGTTTATTTACTGGAATACCTTCAGTATTTTTAGGAGTCATTTTTTTCATTGTATCTTTTTTACAATTCAAATATCCTAATTCACTAGCAATAGCAATATTCTCAACCATTGATCTACCTGAAAGAAAAATTGTTTTTCAATGTTTTTCTGCTGAATTAATTAATTGTTGAACTCTAGAAATCCAAGAAGAAAAAGTTGCAATAATAAGTCTACCTGAATTATGTTCTTCTACAATTTTATCAAGAGCTTCTCAAACTTCCTTTTCACTAGTTGTATGCCCTTTTCTAATTGAACCTGTTGAATCTGAAAGTAGCATTGTTACTCATCTATCACCAAATCTTCTAAATCTTTCAATATCTGCTGGTTGATCTAATTCTGGAGAATGATCAATTTTAAAATCTCATGTATGGAAAAATTTAGCACCTCAATCACTTTCAATAAAAAGACCTGCACTATCTGGAATTGAATGATTTATTGAGAAAAATTCTACAGTAAAACCTCCTAATTTTGTTTTATTTTCTTTTCTAGCATCAATTTCAACAAAAGTGCATTTATTTATAATTCAAGCTTCTGACAAACCTTTTTTAACTATTCAAATAGTTAATTTAGTTCAATACATTACAGGAAAATCAAGAGCTGGAATAATATGTTTTAAAGCTCCTATATGATCAAGATGAGCATGAGTAATCAAAAAACCTTTAATATTTTTTGTATATCTCTTTAAAAAAGAAACGTCTGGAATAGAATAATCAACTCCTGGAAGAGTTTCATCAGCAAACATTACACCACAATCAGCTAAAATTATATCATCACCATATTGAAACATTCACATATTTTTAGCACCAGTTTCATTATTTCAACCAATTGGGATATATCTAGTATGCTTATCTCTTAAAGAAGGTAGATAAAATTTTGTTTCAGGAAATTTTGAAATAAATTTTTCTCTATGTTCAAATTTAGTAGTTCTTGATTTTGTATCTTTATTATAAAATCTATGACCAGATTTTTTATCATCAGAAGATTTATTTTTTTTACTATAGTCATACTTTTTTATCTTTTCATCAACCTTCTTATTTATTTTAGTATTTGTTTTTTCTGTTTTTTTATTTGAAACAGATGTTATTACAACCTCAGGAGTATTATTTTCCTTTTTTGGTTTCATATTATTAAGCTCATCATCTAGTTTATCTAAAAAATCTTGCATTTTATTTTTATTATGAATTATTATTTATACACTTCTATAAAGAACTTAAAAAATATTTTTTTAGTTTTCTTTATAATTATTTCAATGACTTTTATTGAAAATAACTTATTTGTTACCATTTAAGTACAAGAAAAAATATTATTATATTAAATATAATACTATTTCATTTTTATACTGAAATAAATGTTTAAAAGAAGGGAGAAAATTGCTTTTCTAAAATTTATGTAGTTACTATATATATTTTTTCAAATATTGCAAAAAATTATTTAAAGAAAAATTAATTTTTGTAATATCCCGATAGTAATTTTTAATTTTATTATTTTGAGAAAAATCTGTATTTTTAAATAATCAATTTGGAAAAATATAAAAACTGAAAAAGTTATATTTTCTTTTTAAAATTCTACTAGTTTTAGTTTTATCTAAAAAATCCTTGTTATGTAATATATAATAAGTTAAACTTTCTGCAAAATCTTCATATTTATTAGTCATTGCATAACCTGAAACAAAATCTTTTTGTGTCATTCAAGAATTTAAAACCTTTGTTGAGTACCAAGAAATTTTATAAAAATTATTTGAAATATCATTAAATTCTTCTCTTTCCAAACTATAAATATCTATATAATGAGAAAATTCATGAATAAAAATAGCTATTAATTCATCTTTTTTCATAGTTTGAGGTGAATATAATCTTACTGATCTATTTTTCATTTTTCATCTAACTTCTGATTTTTCTTCATAAAATATGATTTCAATTTTTTTTAATAATCAAAAAATATCATTATTTTTTAAAATTATTTCTATTTCTTTTTTATTATTTTTATTTTCTTCAAGAAACTCATATGGGACTGAAGAAAATTCTATATTTTTATACTTATTTTCTTCTATAATTTTTTTAATTTTTTCTTCTCTTATTCTCTTTTTTTCTTTTTCTTCTTCTTTTTCTAAAATAATATCTTTTGCAACATCTATATAATTTTTTCTTTCTTTACTACTCTTTAATGTTTCTTCAATATATTGTTCTTCTGAATTTAGAATTAAATTATCAGAAAAAAAATAAGTATTAATCAAAAAAATCACTCCTGTGAAAAAGAGTGTTAAAATTATGAATAAATTAATATTTTTTTTCATTAAACACTTCAAATAGAATAAACTAATTTAACTACAACTGATACAATAAAACCAGCAGAGACAACTCAGACTAAACCAATTATTCACCATTTAATAATATCTTTTGCTTTTTTTATTTTTTCTTCTTCTCAAGCACTTAAGACCATTTTAAATGAACCAAATACAATTGCAAAAATTGCACCCAAAGCTAAAAAGGTAGCTATTTTAGTAGTCCATTCAGTTAATTTAGTTTTTAATCAATCAGCAACTTCTAAATTATCTCATGTTTTAACCAAATCTGTTTCTCAATCTCAAATACAATTATTTAAAGCATTCTCTACATCTCAAACTCCATCATATGAACATGCTGAAAATGATATGTCAAAACTAAAAAAAGAAATTAATACAAAACTAAGAATCAATATAATTCTTTTAAACATATTTTTTTTAAATTAAAAATTAAGACCAGAAACTATCTTTACTATTGCAAATGCAGCAGCTACAATAAATAAACCTATAATTATATGAACTAAATTCATAAATGCTTTTTTCATTTCCTCAGGATTTCAGTCAGCCTTAACTAATTTCCAACCAATATATATAAATAATCAAATAGCAATAACTGCTAACAATCAAAATATAGAATCCTTAACAAAAGCAAATATACTATTAATTAAATCAAAACCTCACTCAACATTAGTATCAACATTTCATGTTATACTAGATCCTCAAGGAATTATATCATTCTTAAAATCATCCATTTTTTATTTTTTTTATTAAAAGTATTATAAACCAATTTGAATTCAAGCAATTGTTGTAACTATATAATAAGAACTAATAGAAAGTACAACTGCTGTTAGAGACCACAAAATCCAAGATTTTGCTTTTTTTGTTTTTTCTTCTTCTCAATCAGAAAACATATACATAACACCTGAAATCATAAGAGCAATTACAGCTAGAACTGCAACATATTTTATCATTTCAGCAATAATATTAGAACCTACTTTCTCAATAATTTTAACATCATCAGTATCACAACCAGGCAGTCCATTACACTCTATTTTTGGTCCTTCTGCTAATACTGAAGAAAAACTAGAAATTAAAACAACTAAACTAAAAAATATTTTTTTCATAATTTTTATTTTTAATATAATACATAAGAAACAATTTTAACTATCAACCCCGCACTTAATCAAATTGCTAGTGAAGCAACTCACCATACAAAAATTCATTTTCATCTTGTAAGTATAGATTCTTGACCTGCATGAAATATCATCATTCATCAACCAATAGTCATCATTAATAATGATAATACTCAAAATACTACTATTAAATTTTTTATAATTGTTCAAAGAATTGCATTTGCTGATTTAACTGTATCTCATCAACCTTCTTGAGCTTTATTTAATATCTTTTTACTTCCTGGAGAAAAATTATCTGTTTCTATAACAAATTTAGAACAATTAATTTTATCTCTAGCTCAAGCTCAACAAATTTCAGGTTCTTCATGACTTGGTGTTTCAGTAGCTGTTTCTCATTCAGCAAACACATTTATTTGAAAAAACATTCCAAATAATATTAAAATTAATAATAGTTTTTTTATCATTTTTTTTATTTTAAAATAATATTTAATAAATCAATTTTACAATTTTTTTTATAATAATCAATAAAATATTAAAATAATTAATTGATTATTATCATTTTTTATTTAAAATAATTAAAATATTAATAATAATAAAAATATAAATAAATGAAATATTTAGCAATTTTTTTGGTACTATTATTACCACTTCATGCTCTTTTAATAACAACTTTAAAATGCAAATTTTGAATAAATACTGATATTATTAGATTCTGGAAAGAATTTATTTTAATTTTTTTATTTATTGTAGCTTTTTTCAAAACTTTAACTAGATTTAAATGGAATTTTTCAAAATTATATAAAAATAATTATATTCTTTGAGTAACAACAACTTTTGTATTTATTTCTTTAGCATTTATTTTTCTTCCATTTTGAGAACCAAAATTATCAAGTTTTTTATGATTTAAATACGATGTTTTTTTCTTAATAGCTCTAGTTATTTGACTATATTTACCTGATATAAAAAATAATTTAAATACTATTTTAAAAATACTTTTTATAATAACTTGATGAATTTTAGCAATTTTTCTTCCTTGGTATTTATTTTGAGACATTTCAGCAGTAACTTCAATCTTCTGATTTTCTTCAGAAGTATCTACTTATTCAGTAAATTCTTGTATTAGTTTTTCTCAAAATGTAAATGGACAACACAGATTTCAATGAACTTTTTCTTGACCAATTAGATGGAGTGTTTTTCTAACAACTTTTTACTTAATATTTCTATGATTTATTCTAAATAAAAAAGAAAAATTAAAAGTTTCAACAGTGAATTTTAAATATTTATACATAATAACAATAGTTTCAATTTTTGTAATAACTTCAATTTTTTATTCTTATTCAAAAACAACTATTTTAGGTTTATTTTTCTGAATTTCTACTTTTTCATATTTAACTTACAAAATAAAATTTTGAAAAAAAATAAGTAATAAATTTATAATAATTTCTTCTATGATTTGAGCTTTACTATTAACAGCTTTACTCATAATAAAAAAAGATGTTTTCCTTCATCTTTGATCTGTATTAAATAGATTTGATAATTTAAAAACAAGTATAGAAATGTTTTTATGGAATCCATTTGGTTATGGACTTGGAATTGCTTGACCAGCTAGTTGGACGGGACATAGTATAGAATCAGCTTGAAGTTGGGAAATTGCTGTAATTTCAACAGAATACACTCATAAATTTTTACCAGAAAATTGGTTTGTGCAAATTTTACTAGAACAATGAATAGTCTGACTAGTAGTATTTGTATCATTAATGATTATTATTTGAACAAAATTATTTGAAATAGTAAAAAAGAAAAAAGATTATTTATCAATATGATTTTTTTCATCATTTCTAACATTAATTTTTATGGCAAATTTTACTCATGCTTTTGAAGAATCAGCTACTAGTTATATATTATTTTTAATAATCTGAGCATATATTGCCAAAAATAATTTAATTAAAAGAAAAAAATAGATATTTAAATATCTATTTTTTTAGTATTTCATTTATATAATCATACATAACTTTAACATTATCTTCATTATAAGTCAATTTAAAATGTCTTCAATTTGGTGTATTTACAATACTATTATCTGCTTCTGTTTTCTTAAAAGTTACTCAGACCTTATCTTTTATAATTCTTTTACCATTAATTTCTTCTCAAAAAACTCAATATAATATTCAAAATGCATCCATAAAAGAATGTCATTTAGTTAACCCATCATAATATCTATTTCTAGAATAAACAAATGCTGTAGGAGATCTTTTATTATATGTTTTAAATAATGGTCAAACTCTAGAATAAGGTATCTTTTGATATCAGACTATTGCATTTCAATTTCAATATTTTGCTCAAAGATCAAATGCAAATGCTTCTATAAAAGGTACTGGTAAGTTATCTATTAAATAATGTTGAGCTTCTGTATAATAAGGTATAGTTCCATTTCTTGTTTGTCATCTATAAATAAATATAACCTTATCAACTTTTTCTGCTATTAATTCTTTTCAACCTGGAGATTTAAGTAATTCATAAATATTTACATTTGAACCTCAAGTAGCAATAGTAACTTTACCTTCTGCTTTTTCTAAAACTTCTTTATATAATTCAACAACTTCTTTACGCATACCACAATTTATATTTAAATCATTTGTACATCAATCATTTGAAAATTGTTCAATATCAGTATATGATTCACTATAAGGAGTTCATGGAAATTTTTCGGTAAGACTTGAAGCACTTAATCAACTTCTCATTTTATCCTTATTCTGATTCATTCAAATAGGTAATCATTTCAAACCTTGATAATGAGCTTCAGCAGAAACTGCTACTGATTTTCTATTATCTGTATCTGTACCAGAAATTCATACGGCCAATAAATTAATATCTTTAGCTTTATGCATTTGTAAAACTAGAGATAAAGTTCACATTCCATCTGGATCAGTATGAATATCATCATCCCATATTAAATTTGGAACTCATTGATTTTGTTCTAATGGTGGATATGTTTCTCCTTCTTGCCAACCACCATGATTTCAACTTTCAGATTCTGGATCAGTTTCTGATTCATCTAATGGAGTACCATCAGCATTACAAGGTTCTCAATTTCAATCACAAGGTTCTCAATCCTTATTTAAAGAAGATGCAGGTTCTATAACTTCAAAATCATCTGATTCAACTAAATCTCATTCAAAAATTCCATATTCTAATGCAGCAATTGCTTTATATGCATACACTTCTTGTCAATCTGGATGTGGATTATCTATATAACATGATTTAATTGTTTTTGCATCTTGTCAAGTAGCACATTCATTAATTTTATCTTCCCATTCTTTTATATTATTTTGTCTATCTTCTTCTCTTTTTGCTTTATCTTCTTTTCTTGTATCAGAATCACAATAAGTTCTTAAAAATGGAGATGGATCATCACATATATCCTTAGATTGTTCATTTACTTTTATATAAACAACCCAATCTAAAATATCTGTTCCTCAAAATTCCTTAATTTCTTTTAATACATCTTCTTCATAAGAAAGTTCATCCTTATCTTTACAGCCTGCTTCAATTTCCATAGAATCAATAATTCAACCTGTAAGCTTTCTTTTCATTACAAAATCAGATCAACAAGCACTACTTTCAAGATATTGGAAATAGTTATCTATTCAATCTCTTTCTGATGTTTGAACAGTTATTTCTTCTTCTATTTCTTCAAATCATTCTGTATCTCAAAAGAACCCTGCAGTAGTACATCTTAAATTACTTCAATATGATGTATTAGTTCAAAATACTTCACCTTCTAAAGTTCAAAATACTTCATTTTCTAAAGAATTATTAGCTCAAAGTGCTTCATTTTCTAAAGTTCAAAATACTTCATTTTCTAAAGAATTATTAGTTTTAAATTTTTGAGATGTTGTATTTCTATATACTGCTAAACGTGCAACAGATTTTGCTCATAATGAATCTAATTTATAAGAATTAAATAACATCATTTCTGATTCAAGTTCTATTTTCTTTTTATAATATTCTTCTATTAAACTATCTAAATCTTCTCTCTCAGCATTTTTTTCCTTTATACTCATCCCAGATGTATTTTTTATAAAATCTTCAAATCTACTTTTTTTATAATTCAATAACACCCTGTCAAGAGTTTTTAATTTTGTTAGTTGTTGTTTTTTTTCATTTTCACTAAAAGTATTATTTTCTCATTCTGATTGTAAAATTTCATTATCAATATCAATACATGATAATTCTGGATCAGTCATTATTGTATAATTAACTGTTCAAAGAGGAGCTCTACATATGTAACTTTCTCATAATGTGTTATTAAAAATTGTATTTTCATCACATAGATAGTTTGTATAAAAATCTGTAATATCTCATTCTTTTATATTTCAATCACATGATTCACAAAATGCTCTAGTTTCTTCTTCAGAATTTCACATATAAAATTTTCAATTTTTTTCACATGTTACATTTCATTCTTCAGTACAAGAACCAAGTTTTTCTTCTTCACTTAATTCTCATTCAGATTCATATGCTGAAATTGGATAAACTTGTATTTGTCATTCACTACAAATTAAATCATCTCAAGAACTTAAAACAGCTCATTCATCTGCATGTCTTTCACAAAAACTTATAATATTTTCATCACTTCTTTCAATAAAATTAATATCATCCCACAAACAAGTCAAAGTTTCTTTTGAGACACACCAATAAATTGGTTTTCAATCTTCTCACCATTCTGAAACATGCATAGAAGCAACTTTCTTTTCACTTTCACTACAAGTAACTTCTTCTGTAGATTCTCAAGTTGATATCCGTCAATTCCTAGTACATTCTACTTTAGCTATTCTTAATTTTGCTCAAATTGGATGTTTATTATCTAATACTTCTTCTAATGTATAATCACTTTCTCATAAATAACATATACTTTGAGATGCATTCATTAAAGTATCTATACCATCCTCTTCTTTACCAGGATTTCTACATACAAATTCTTCTGTTAAATCTCAATATTGAGTCATAAAATCATCATTACATTTTTCAGAAGTAAATTCTGTATATCAATCTATAACATCTAATGATCATGTATCAGTATCTTCTAATACTCAAGTTCCTGTTTCAACAACTTCCTGATTATTATCATCTAAATAAACTTCAGGAATGTCATCTATACTAGAAACTGAATCAACATCATTATAATTATCATATACCTCAACAGCTTTATCTCATTTATATATATTATTATTTTGCCAATTCTTTGAATCAGTTAAATCATCATTTTCTTCTCATTTAAAATAATTATAATGTAAAACAATTTCATAATTTTCATCACATTCTAACCATTTTTTATATTTTTTTTCAGCTACAATAGTATTATCTATTATTTTTCATTTAGGATATAAAACATTATTATACAAACATCATTTAGAGTTTTCTTCTAAATATTTTGATGTAATCTTCTTTTTTATTTCATTTTTTAAATAATTAAGAAGTTCTTTTGACTGAGGAGTGTTTCAATATTTTTCCTCAATAATATCAAATTTATCAGATAATTTTGTTAAAGATTTAATATCAATCTTATCTAATTTATCTGAAATAATTTGTAACTCCTCAGCTGTTTTATTTGTTTTTTCTTTAATAGAAACATTAACTTTTTCTTTCAAATATAGTAAAATATATTTCTTTTCTTCTGAAATATCATTTTTACTTAAAAAATCATCAATTTTATAATAAACTGAATTTAATTTTTCTAATTTCAAATAAACTAATTTTGTAGATAAATCCTCTAATTTAGAATAAGTTACAGGATTTATTTTTTCTGAATAATTAATTTCTTCCGCATTTACATAATTTATAGAATATAAACTAAGTATTCACACAAATAGTGTTATTAATAACTTTTTAAACATAATGTAATTTTTTATTTATTAAAATACTATTTAATAATATCATAATATTTTTACAATAACAAAAAAATAACAAAAAAATAACTTGACTTTATCTTAAAATAAGTAAAAAAAAAATTATTATTTTGTCTATAATTATATTGATTTTAAACAGATTTTTGCTATTATATTATATAAGAATTTTATAAATATTTTTTGCCAAATGAATTACTCAAAAATCCAAAAATTTATTGCTAGTATAATTATTCCATTTTTCTTTTTTTGAATGGTTTTTAATTTTCCTACAAATATTTTTAATCTTTCAAATGCTTGAGATTCTAAGTTATATTCTCTTGTATCAATTTTAGTAAATGAAGATATATATGAAGATGTATCTAATAGTCTAGAAACTTATGCTGAAGATATTTCTAAACAATTAGAAAATACAAAAGTAGTAATTATACCAACTCCTAAAAATGAAGAATCTTTTAATATAGCATCTCTTAATGAAAATCTTTATTATGAATGATATTTGGGAGTCAATAAAAATGCTAATTTTAAGTCTAAATTAGTTTGAACAGTTTTAGTATGAGACTTTCCACTTCCTATTGTTTATAAAAATAAACAATATTCTAGAACTATTCTGCCATATGTAGATTTTGAAAATAAGTCATATATATATGATCATGAAACTAAAAAATATCAAGAAAATAATAATATTGATTGAATTAAGCCTGAAATTTGGCATTGAATAATTAGTCCAAATACTTGAGATAAAGAAAAAAATATTAAGTTAATAAATGATTTCTTTGAAAAAGATCATGATTTTTATGAATGAACATGAAATTTTAAAAAACAAAATTGAATTATTAATTGAAAAGTTAATGAAGAAAACCCTAATGATTATGAGCCTTATGTTTTTTATTTTGATCAAATAAGAGAACAAAAATCTATAAGTTATCCAAAATATATTTGATATCAAGCATATCTTGAAAATAAAGAGGCTTTAAATTATGATAGGTTTACTAAAGAACTTGCAGATAACATACAAAAAGATGTATTAGATTTTCCTCAAAATGAAATAGAAGATTTATTATGACAAATACCAAATAATAATATTGATTTAGGTGATACTGAAACAGCTGATATAACTAAATCATCTGATATAATGACCAAATCAATAGTTGATAAATCTGTTAACCAATTTGTAGAAGTTATTAATTCTTCTAAAATATGAGAATTTAGAAAAGATGTAAATAATGCATGAAGGTATAGTGTTTGATGAAAAAAAGTAAATGTAGATATGATTCCACACATTATTTCAATACTTGATGAAATTTGAGATCAGTCTATTAAATGAGCTGATAAAGTTATTGAAGATAAAATAGATAATTTAGTTATGTCTGGAGGATTATCTAGATATATTGCATTACCAACTACTATATTATTTGAGCCTGGTGCAGCTAATGTATGAAGATCAGATTATTCTTGTAAAAAAGAATATACAAATATTTTATATTGAAAAGTATCTTTTGATATTAAATTAGCAGAAGAATGTACTATTTATAGATGATCAAATAAAAATAATTGAAGACTTATAAAGGCAAATAGATGAATAAATATTTATAATTTATGAGAAGATTCTAAAACATGTCCTGATTGAGAAACAAATTGATACTGGTGAGGAAATTCACCTCTTAATATACAAGATATATGAAGTAATGATTGAGAACTAAAATTAAAATTTAGTAATTATAAATTAGCTATCAGGCCTCTATTTGATATAGCTGGTTGAAAATATAATAGTGATAATTCAAATGTTCCTTCTCCAGAAAATTGTTTTGAAAATAACTATATATTATCTAGACAATATCAAAATCCTTTTGATCCATTACTGTGTCCTGAATTTATTTTACCAATTAATTGAACACAGGATTCTGATAGTCATAGCTGTAATCAAGAAAACAAAAATACAATTTTTAATAAAAGTTTTATTGAAAATTATATAGAACATACTAAAGAAAATTGTTCACCTAGAAAAATAAAATTAAATTCTGATTTTGTAATAGAATGAAAAAGACCTGGAGATTTAGAAAAATTTTGTAAATGATCAGATAGAAAATACTCATATGTTTATAATTATAAAACAATACCTTCATATATAAAACATATTTCTCCTACTAAATCTGAACTTGAAATTCAAATAAAAGCAAAAGTTTCTCCTAATCTTCCTGTTGATGTTGATAGATATATTGATTTTATTTGAGCTAGTGGAAAAAAAGACAGAATTGATTATCCTAATTTTTTAGAATTACAGAAAATCTTTCAGAAGAAGATTCTTTTAAAACACAACTAGAAAAAGTAAGCAATAATTTAGATAAATTATTATTAGAAAAAACAAATGATTTAACTAGAGCTATAAATAATAATAATCCTTCATCATTAGATTATCCTGAAAAGGAAATATATGAAAATTGGTTAAAAATAGCTGAATATCCAACTCAAAAAATTGACTTAAAAGAGTTTTTAAAAAACAAAGAAACTGTTAGTATAAATATACTATGAGAAGAAAAAAAACTATCTTATTATGACAATATTGTCTTTTCACTTTTTTGGAATAATTTAAAAACAGTATGACAAAAATATAAATTTGTTTTTGAAAATTATTTAAGTGATCAAACAAGTTCAGAATTTAATCACTATCTTCCAAAAAATAAAAAAGTTTATGAAATAGCTTATCTTTGAGCCCCATGAAATGCTCAAAATATGTACATAGGAGTAAACCCTGAAGATAAATGAGAAAATCCTTATTCTAATATTAAAGAAAAAAATGCATTACTTGATGCAGAAGTTTTTTCTTTTTCAGTACAAGGAAGTCAATCATGAAATGATTGATGGTATGATAGTTGAATTTGATCAGTTGATTTTGAAGAAACTAAAAAAGAAGATGAAGAAGCATTATTTAAATGTGCTCCACCTGAATGAGTAAGTATTTTTGAATGGCCCTCTGCTATAGCTTGTCGGATAAAAAATTTATCAGTTGAAATAAATTTTGATGCAAGTAGATGTAGTTCTGAAACTTTATTTGAAGATGAAGAAGAACAAATAAGTAATTTATCATCAGAAATATCAGATACCCCTATTAATTGAGATAACTGAGATAATACATGAGATAACTGAGACAATGAAAACTGAAATAATGAAGAAGAAATTAGAACTTGTAGAAATGATCTAAATAAAAATTGAATTGAAGATTGTATTGAAAAAGATTTAAAAACTGCAAAAATTGAATTAGTTTCTTCATCTAAAAAAGTTTATACAAATTCTTATATATGACTTGAAGCAAGAATATTAAATTCTGAATGAAAAGTTTTAAATGAAATAAACAACTTTAAAACAACTTTTGAATTAATTAGAATTATAGATAAAAAAACAAATAAGATAGTAGATAAAAAAGATTATAATAAATATGTTAATTTTAGAGAATCTACTATTCCAACTAAAAAATGATATTCAAAACATTCACTTAATTCTAGTAATAAATTAGCAGATTACTATTTTAGAGTAACTTGAAAGTTAGAAGATAAAAATAAAAATGGAATTATAAATATATCATCTAATACAATAAAAATTGAAGTTAGAAAAGATTTATTATCTTCAACAATTAATAAAATTTCAGATAATAATTCTATAGAATGAGATAATACTATATTAGCTAGTGATAAAACTAATATTTATCTTATTGATAAATATGTAACTTCATTGGATAAAAAAGTAGAAAATATTAAAAATAATTCAGATTCTGCAGAAAAAATTGTAATTTCTCTATCTCATTATTCTTGAGGTAATAAACAAATTAACTTAAATTATCCATTAAAATTATCATTAACTAGAAATTGAAAAAAAGTAATTGATGATATTAATGTTACAGAAAATAATTTATCTAATTTTTTTCCTGCTTATTCCCTAACAAAAAAATGAGAATACAAACTAAAAATTACTAATTCTTTTTGAGAAACTACAACTAAAAGATTTAATATAGTTCCAAATATTGCGGATAAATTAGAGTTACACTTAGCTACAAATATTCTAGAAAGAGATTGAAATATAACCTCTAACATATTTATACTTAAAGATAAATATTGAAATATATCATCTTGATTTAATTATAAAGTAATATTAGAAAGTAATTGAAATTTTAATTTTCCATTAAATGACTGAGAAAATTTAAATAAAAAAGAAATAACTACTTTTGAATGATACAAATGATTTAGATTAAAAGCAATTAATAAGAATTGAACATGAAAATTAAATATTATTGTAAAAAATAATGATAATATTTTATTTAAGGAATCTCAAACAATTCAAACTATTGAAAAAATAAATGCTTTAATTGAAAAACCTGAACAAATTAAAGTTTGATGAGAAAAATATCAATTTAAAATAGACTTTAAAGATAATCAATGAAATTTATTAAGAAATCTTAATACAAGAGTTTATTTAAATATTGATAAAAACTATTGAATTACTAAAAAACCTTATTTCTCAGTAATAAATTGAAAAGCTACAATTGATTTTAAAACAAAAAATTTAGCTTGAAAAAATATTCCAATAGAATTAAAATTGGAAGGTTTAAGAGAAATAATAAAAGAAACAATTGATATAGATGCAGATTTACCAATTAAATTAGATCTAAATATTTCTAAAGATATTGCAAAAGCATCACCAAATGAAAAAATATCTATAAAAGTTCAATTAAAAGATAAATACAATAATACAGTTTTTTGAGATAATTCTACAAAATTAAAATTTGAAATAAAAGATAAATATAAAGATATACTAAAATTAAATAGTGACACAATACAAACTGTTATAGAATGAGAAGCTATATATAATTTAAAAGCAACATCAAATCCTTGAACAGCATATTTTAAAATTTCTACTCTTCCTGATTTAAGTAATAATAATTTTGATATAAATTGAAAAACTATTGAATGAGTTTGAGAAAAATCAGGAAAAATAAAAACATATTATTTCTGGGATAAAGATAGTTTTAAAAATAAAAAGTATAATGCATTATATACAGTAATGCTTTGAGCAGATTATTGAAATATAGCTGAAAAAGATTATCTAGCTAGTTCTATTCTTTTTGATAAAGATAATAGAAGTTTAGCAGTTACTTCACTTGTAAATAACCCATATAAGTTTTCTGATTTAATAAGTATTTATAATAATTGAAGAGTTGAAGATATTTCTTCATCTAATGATTTAACTCAAGATTTAGAGTTAACAACATCTATTAATGAAGATTCAAAACTTTTTGTTAATATATATAATAAAATATTAAACAGACAAGTATGAAAAATAAATTATTTGTTTTGACCAAATACTAAAACTTGAATATGTGAAACAACAATATGAGAATGTAATATAGAAAAAACTAGAAATTCAATTTATTTAAAATCATTGGATAAAAATTATAAAGTTGAAAAAGATTGAAGAAATGTATTTATAAAATTAGATTGAAAAAATATTTTAGAAATAGATAGAGAATGAAATTTTATTACAAATAAATTATTAAAATTTCAAATAGATACACAATCAAAAGAAGATTTATTAATATTAAATATAAAATATCAAAATAAAAATATTTCTGAATTAATTATAAATATTTCAAATAATGATATAGAAATAGAATTAGCTGATTCAACATATAATATAAGGGAAATAAATCTAAATTGAAAATTAACAAAAAATATTTACTATAATAATTTTTTAACTAGTTCTGATAAAGTAACAAATTTTGCTCAAAAAAGAATTGATGATGTAGAAAATTTTAGACAAAAATGAGGTCTTGGTTGGAAATGAGAAAATAAATTTCTTCTTGATTTTGCATCTGGAAAAAAGGTATGAGAATCAATAATGGATAAACAAAGTTTTTGAATAATAACACTTTGAGATCCTGTTATCTCTCTTAAACCTATCAAAACAAAATTTAACAACAGCAATGTTGAGAAAAGTTTTAATTCAACAATTTGAAAAAAAATATCAAGTGATACAAATATTAAATCATATTCAGTTTTTGATTATGATAATGATAATAAAGATGATATTTTATTAATAAAAGATGATTGATATTTAAAATTATTAGAAAATAAATTAAATTCTAAAAACTTTTTAAACAAATGAAATCTTGCATTTATAATTGATCATTGAAATAAAAATTTTGTTAAAACATGAGATTTTACTTGAGACTGATATGATGATATTTTCTTTGTAAATAACAAATGAGTTCCTGCAATATTAAATAATTTCAGAAAAGATTTTAAAAGAGTAAATCTAGACAAACAATTTAAATTAGAATGAAAAATTGTTCAACTTGAATCATTTGATATGGATAATGATTGAAAAACAGATATAGTTACACTTGATGAATCTTGAGAAATTAATATATTTTATGGTTGATGAGAAGAACAAAATCCTATTTTTACTAAAAAAATAATATGAACTAGTTCTTGATTAAAATTAGATTCTTCACCAAGAAAAAGCTGAGCATTAGTAAGTTTTGATTGAATTTATACTCCTTCTGATTTACCAAAAAAAGAAGAATGGAATTATAATACTCCCAAAACAACTAATAATTCAAAATCAATAATAGATGAAGATTTCTTAAATAGACAAATTTTTGTAAATGTTATAATTTGAGCAGATAAAGATAGTTGACTAAATAATAAACAAAATTTTATTAAAAGTGAATATTCTAGCTCAGCATGAATTGAAATTCAAAAAGTTTTTAAAGATATAAATTGATGAACTTTAAAGTCAGGTGATATAGTTGAAGTTGAAGTAACAATAAAAAATATTTCAAATTCTATTAAAAGAAACATTTCATATTTAGATAAAATACAAAGTCCTTTTAAACAAGAAAAAGATAAAGTTGAAGTATCTATGTGAAAAGTATCTAAAGCTCCAGCTTGATACCATTATCTTATAAATAATTTTACTCTAGCTCCTTGAGCAGAAAATAAAATAAAATATAAACTTAAAACTCCAAGCTTAAGTTATTGAACTATAAAAGTATGATTATTTGAAAAAGATGAAGCTGGAGATGATTTATTTTGAGATATAATAGTAAAAAAGGATAATAAAAATTGTTCAGATAATTCAAAAATCTACAGATCTATTGCAAAAAGAAATTATAGTGACTTAGGTGATAAGGAATTACAATGTGATTCTAATAAAATGAAATTACCTGATGAAATAGAAGATGCCAAAAAAATTAATATTGATGAAGATGAAAATTGAATACCTGATTATATAGATGAATTAAAAAATAACCCTGAGAAAGCAGCTGAATATGCACAAGAAGAACTAGATAAACTAAATAGTGAAGAAATAAGTAATTCTAATAATAATAAAGATTTAACATCTCTTGATAAGATTAATGAAAAAGTTGATGAGTATGTTGAAGATTTAGATAATTTAATTGAATGATTTGCTTGTGGTTTTGGTGGATGAAGTTGCATATCTACTCCACTTAACTGGGCACCTCTTGCTCCTTGAAATGATCCAACTTTATTTTGAGTACCTGTATGAGATTGATTAAAAGTTGAAGAATGAATACCTATTTTTTCATCAATGACAAATTGTTTGCATACTCACCATTGATGTATTCCTTTTGTATGGCCACCTATTTCAGGTTGAGCTGGATGATATCTATGAACTAACTATCCTCTAAATAATTTTAGATTATTTATAAGTCCAACTTTAACTTGATGAGTATGAACAGCAATATGTTATGGTTGACCTGCTAGTGTTGCATGAAGAACAAATCCACCATGAGTAAGTCCATTAATTCCTGGTTGAAATTGTATAGTCACAGCTAAACCATTACTTTGATGTAGTAATGATGGTAGTGAATGAGATCCTGAATCAATGTGACAAGCAGATAATTTTTGATGAAATGGATGAACTGGTTGAAATTGATGAAATTGAGATAATAACCCATTTTGAGTAATAAACTGAAATTGTTGACCTACACAAAATAAGAATGAATGAAAATCAATTGATGAAGATTTAATAAATAAATACTATAATGCTAAAGCAAATTGATTAGGACTACCTACTTCATTTGAAACTGATTATAAAAATGCAATGTCATCATTTAATGATAGTTATAATTGAGATTTAGAACAACCATTATTTGAACTTAATTGAGAATGAATATGAGAACAAGAATTAAATGTTGAATTAGACCCTTCTAATTTAATTGATTGAAATTTTGAAGATGTAATACAAATACAACAAGATAGAGTTAGTCCTTTCCCAAGTTTTTTAATGGACTGGGTTACAAGACAAATTGAAGAAGTTGTTACAAAATTATCTGATTTTCCTACAATTTTTATTATAATACCTGATTTTTCATGAATTATTGACACTGATTGGACAGAATATTGAGAAAAATGAGTTGAAGAATATGATAAGGCTGTTAAAAAAGAAGAAAATAGTAATGAAAAGATAGATAAACAAATAGAAAAATTAGAACAAGAAAAATCAAAATTAAATTGTAATAAGGAAGTAATAAAATGTTCAAATATATCATATAAAATATGAATTTTAGAATCTCAAAAAATAGGTAATTTTTGAAAAGCTCAAAATTCATGAATAAAAACTGCATTTGAATTTTTATCTAATATTCCAATTATTGAATTAGAACCTCAGCAAATAAATATAGATATTCCTTGGCCAGATACTGGTACTATTGATAAATTTATAGTTGATAGTAAAGCAACTTTAGAACAATGGAAATGAGAAATTGATCCTTGAAAAATTAATTGAAGCACTAATACTAATATACAAAATTTAATTTCAAACTTAGAACAAAATATTGAAATTGCAGAAGAATATAAAGAATTTCCAAGAAAATTAACTAAACTACTTAATCAAAAAGAAGTACGGATAAATCAAGTAATGTGTAGCTTAGATTCAATTTCTGAAATAACTGGATGATGGATTGGTAGAAATTGAAAAAGATTTAAAGCTTGGGTTGAAACTTATATTTTAATAAAAGCTGTACTTAAATCTTGGCAACAACTTATTGATGTTTTTACTGACTATGAAGCTGAATGTCATGAATGTAAAAATGAAAGACAAGACTTACTTGACTTTGAATTTAAGTTAATAGATATGATATTACCTAAATTTCCAGTAATTCAATTTCCTAAATGGCCAGATTTAATATTAGACTTACATAATATTAGAGCAAGTATTAATGTAAAGATTCCTGATGTAGTTATTAATCAAAGACCTTTAGTACTACCTAATATTCCTGAATTAACTCTTCCTGATGTTAATGTTAATATAGATTTAGATATTCCTGAAATGCCACTTCTACCTAGATTTGAATTTCCTGAATTACCTGATCTTCCTACTGTTCCAGAAATAAAACTTCCTGATTTACCACCTCCACCTCAATTGCCTAAAATTTTTAGTCAATTAGAATGAGTTTTAAAAATATTAAAACTTATTACAAAAGCAATGTGTTTATTAAAACAATTACCTTTTGTTCCAGAATGGAGAGCATGAGATCAAATTGCATTTCTAACAGAAAGAAATTGATACTTACCTACTGATTTTATTGATTTAAGCTTACCACAATTTAGTGTTCCTTATTTAGATGCTATTAAGGTTACTACTTATGTAAATTTAGAAACAGACTCAACATTTTTAGTAGACACTTTAAGAGATATTATAGAACCTCTTACTAGCACAACTAATAATTGGGCAAATAAATTTAATAATGCTTGACTTGATAACCTAGACTTTTCTAGTAAATCAATAAATATTAATAAAACAGTTGATTTAAAAGAAAAAGATGATAAAACAAGTTTAAATAATTTTCATATAAATTCTGCTAAAAAAATAAATAATTTAGTATCTTATATTAAAAGTAATAAAGATGATAAAGTTACTTCACATGATTTTTTAAAACTAGTAAATAAATCTCTTGCTAGCAATATAATAACTAGTGATCCTAGAACTGAAGAATTAAAAAGAATATGGAAAGAAGTAAATAGTTATAATTATTCTAAAGAGGATAAATTAATTTCTGATTTACAAAAAACTAATTATGAAAAATTTGAAACATTAAATAAAATTTTAACTAATGAATTAAGAAAAAATTCTAAATTAAAAAAATATTTAAAAGAATATAAAAATAAAGAAAATAAATTATTTTTAGAAATTGATTCAAAGAGTAATAATAAAGATTTTGTAGAATATAAAAAATCTTTAGAAATATATAATAATAAATTCTTAAAATCAGCCTCAAATCTTATAAATTGAAAAACTGATTATCAAGTTAAAGAAATAAAAAATTCTTGAAATAAATTATTATCTAGGGTAAAATGAGGTTTAAAAGAATTTAATAATTCTACACTAAATAATAAACTTTTGTCTGCCACAACTTCTGTAGTAAATCAAACAAATTCTTCAAATTCATGTCAACAAGCAAATAGTTCTTCATATCACTATAATTATGAATGACTATATATTGTAGAAAAAAATAAAAGTTATAGACTTTTTAATTATATGGATGAATTAACTTGAGATGAAACTTATTCTCCAATTGATTTTGATAATGATTGAGATTTAGATTTACTATATTTTGTAAATTGAGAATTATATTTAAAAGAAAATCTTAATGTTATAAAAGATAAAAATATAGTAAAAGAAAATCCTATAATATTAAATATTTCTGATAATAAATTTTTCAATTGAAATGATTTTATTGAAGCAATAAATTGATTTAAAGAAATAAATACTGATAATTGATTTCTAAATATTATTTTTAAATCACCAACAGATAAATCTATTAATCATTTTATTGTTGAGTACTACACAATTGTTGATAAATTCTTAAATCAAGAAAAAATTGATTGAATTAATAAGAATATAATAGATACTTTTGTTGAAGAAGAAAAAACTTGATATGATGAATATATAATTAAAAAACACTCTGCTTATATAGATCATATTTGAGATATACCTGCTGTTAGATTAGATACAGCTGAAATGATAAATTTAGGAAAAAGCCTTAGAGACAATAATAGAGTTAATATTTCAGCAACAACTCCAATATACACTGCAAAGGATTCTACTAAAATAAAATATTATATTTGAACTAAAAAAGAAGAAATAAAAGAACTTGAAATAAGTGCCTATTCTTCAATAAGATTTAAAGAAAAAATAACTATTATTTGAATAAGATGAAAAATATTTTCAAAATGAAATAAAATAATTAATCTAATCTGAAATAATATTAAAGAATATATTTGATTACCTATCCTAGAAGATTCTGAATTTACTATAATTTGAGATTTAAAATCTAAAATGGATAGACAATTTTCTAATATATTAATAAAATATAATTCAGGGTTTGAAAAACTTTTAAATTTTTCAGATATTAATTCATATAGATATTATAATTTATGAACTAATAGTGATAGTTATTTAATAAGAGTTCCTGTTATAAGTGATTATTATTATTGAAAAATATATGGAATAAAAAATAATGAAAGATGAACATATTCAGCTCAAAAGTTATTTGCTCCTCAATTAGAAGCTGATACAATTGCTCCTGAATTAGATTGACTTTCTAAAATTAGAATTCCTGTTTATCAAAATAAAGAAATTGATTTGAAAAATTATATTTATGATAATTCTTGAATAAATTCAATTAAAAACATATCAATAAAATTAAAAGAAAATTCAAATATATTACCTGATAATTATAGTATTGAGAAAAAAACTTATTCTATTTTATTAAAATTCAATAAATTTAATAAATTATTTAAAGAAAAAATAGAATTAGAATTAGAAGATACAAATTGAAATAAATCTATAACTCCTATTGATTTTGAAGTTTATTCTCCAACTCCAGAAATAAATAATAATGATGGAAATAATATTACTTGAAAAATTGATGAAAAATTAATAGAAGAACCTATTAATATTTATAGAATTAGATCTTGAGTAATAAAAAGATTACAAACAAAAAATAATGAAATTAAGGTTTATACAGTTGATGAATGAAATTTTAGTTTTAATGCAAAATGAGAAACTTCTAGTTGATTAATATTAAAAGAAAATAATATAGAAATAGCTAATATAAATGAAAATACTTGAAATATTAAAATTAAAAATACAAATTTTAAAATAAAAGTAAGTTCAAATAATTCTCTATTTCCAGAAATAAATATAGTTGATTCTGATTGAAATACAATTTATTCACAATTTATAAAATTATCTAAAATTTTTGAAGTTATAAAAGTTAATGATTTTGATAATGTTGAAGAAAATTGATTATATTTTAAAATAATAGATTCTAATTATGAATCATATAATATTCCAAACTGATCAAAATATTCAGCTTGAATATCTGTTATTTATAAAAAAAGTGATGATTCTAAAAAAGAAATATTTACAATATTCCCAGATTGAAGAATAAAATATTCTAATAGATACTTAATTAAATATAAAAATAATTGAGATAAAATAATATTAGAATTAAATTCTCTAATTTGAGACAAAAAGATAGCAGAAGTATTATATAATATACATTGAACTTATTTGATGAAATAAAAAAAGCTAGCAAAATTGCTAGCTTTTTTATCTTATATCTTTTTTTAAAATAAAATATACCCATTTTTCATAGTTTGTCATTCAGGAAGTTATACTATTTTTTTTCTTTTCTTCTTCAAAGTGTGGTGTTTTTACTATTGTTTTTCAAGAAAACTTTTTATAAATTTTTTCAGAAGTTAAAACAATAACATCTTCTCATTTCATTTTCATTCAATTTTCAGATTTTAAAATTTTATTTTTAAAAGCTTTTGTGTTTATATATTTTAAAGTTTCATCTGATTCAACTAAATAATCAGAAATTTCTTTTATTATAGCCTTTTGTTGCTTTATATATCAAGATATTGTATATTTTTTATATTCAAATTGAATTATCTTAAAACTAAGATAAAATAAAACTATCATTAATCATATAAAAATGTATTGTCTTTTTTGCATATTTTTGATATTTTTTAAAATTTGTGTTAATATATTTATATATATTTAATAATAACATTATATGAAAAAATTTTTAAAAGAAAAACTAAAAAACAAATTTATTTTTATAATAATTTTGGCCATTCTAACTATTCTATGAATTCAATATTTATTGAAGCCAGAAATTGATACTAACACTTATGTGGTACTTGTAAAATGAGAGGTAAGTATTGATACTAATATTTTAAAAAAAGAAGATAGAAAAAAATTAGAAATTTGAAATATAATAATTACTAAAAAAGATTCTGCTTGTGTAATTGAGTGGTGAGATTGAAGTTTAACAAGACTTTGAGAAAATTCAAAAGTAGAAATTCAAGAATTAGCTGTAGAAAAAGATTTATCAAAAATTAATCTACAATTTAAATTAATTAATTGAAAAACTTGGTCAAATGTAGTTAGTTACCTATGAGAAGAATCATACTTTAAGCAAAATTTTGAAGATATTGAAGCTGCTGTTAGATGAACAATTTTTGATGTAAATTTAGAAAAAGAATATGTTTATGTTGCTAATCATGAAGTTGCTGTAAAAAATGAGAAAGAAACAAGAATTGTTAGACAAAATCAAGCTTTTTCAATAAAAACATTTTCTTTTATTGATATAGAAAAATTTTTAAAAAATATTGTAGATAAAAAATGGTTAGAAGAAAATACAAAATTAGATACTAAATTTTTAAATAGTTTAAAAGAAGATATTTCAAAAAAAATAGATTTAGAAAATATTGATAATATATTAGATGAAAATAAAACCTATAAAGAACTATTATCACAATATCAAAAATTAAATTTTGTTTCAGCTTCAGATTCTAAATTATTTGAAGTAAAAAATAAAATCAAAAATGAATTAATAAATATTGCACCAGAATGAGAAAAAGAAAATTTAATAAAATATAGTATTTATGATTTAAATGATGCTTTAAATCTAGATTCAATAGACACTAAGACAAAAGAAACAATAGATAATATAACTAAACTTGTTTGAAATAATACTTCTGATTTACAAAATATTTTATGAGAAAAATATTCAGATTTTGAAAATATTTTAGACTGATTAGATATTAAATGAACTGTTGATAAATTGAAATGAGAAGCTGATAAATTGAGAGATAGTTTTTTAAAATCACTAAATAAATAATATGCTAAATAAATTATTAAAAAATAACATTTTCCTGACTTTTTTTGTATCAATTATTGTATTTTTAATAATTTATACTTTTTCAACAACTTTTATAAATATAGATAAAAGTTTATCAGATAAATTAAATAGTGATTTTTTAGCTAATAATCTATCTGTATCTAATAAAATAGTTATTATTAGAATTGATGATTATACAATAAATAAAATATGAAAATATCCATTCTCAAGAAAAAAATACATACCTGTAATAGAAAATTTAAATAAAAATTGAGCAGCTGTAATATGAATGGATATAATTTTTGCTGAAGAAAGTAGAGATATAGAAGCAGATAAATCTTTTGCTTCTACTATAGAAAAAGCATGAAATATCATAATATGATGATGAGTACTAAGAAAAGATAATCAATATATTTTTCAAAAACCATACAAATTATTTGAAGATAAAGTATTATCTTATTGATATTTTCAGCCTAAAATAGATAAGAATAACAAAAAGGTATATTCCATAAATACTTATCAAGATTTTAATAATTGAAAATTTTTTCACTTTGCTATACAAGTTTTAAGATGATATTATTGAAAAGATTATTTAGATTATTATAAAGAAAATAGTAAATATTTTTATGTAACTCCTCATCTAAAGATACCTGTTAAAAATTATAAAGAATTTTTTATTAATTTTACAAAAGAAAATATAGATATAAAAAAATGAATTAAAGAAGAAAAATATAATACTTTTTCTTTTTATGATATTTCACAAAATAAAATAAATCCACAATTTTTTAAAGATAAAATTATTATTATAGGTTATACTGCAAAAGGTATTAAAGATATTTTTTTCTCACCTGAATGACAAAAATTTTGAGTTTATACACATGCTAATGTTATCAATACAATATTAACAAAACAATATAAGATATATTTCAATAAAAATTTAGAATTTTTACTAATTTTTCTACTTATTACTCTATCTGTTTATTTTAATATTACACAAAAATGAAAAAATCTTTTAATTAGTAATATATCAATTATTTCAATATTTATTATAATTATTTTATTAATAGTAAATATACTTAAAAATCCTCTTAATTACCCTGCAGAATTTCTGTTTGCATTAATTCTTAGTTTAACCGTTTCAAATATACTAAAATCTTTTATGGAAGATAAAAATAAAACTCTTCTTAATAAAGCTCTTAGTCAATATGTTTCAAAAGATATTGCTCAAGAAATATTATCTGGTGAATGAAAGGTTAAACTAAATTGAGAAAGAAAAAATATTTCTATTTTCTTTTCTGATATTGAAGGATTTACTTCTATTTCTGAAAAAATGAATCCAGAAGAACTTGTAATATTTCTTAGAGAATATTTATGAGCAATGAGTAATATTATTATGGATCAAAGAGGTTTTATTGATAAGTATGAATGAGATGCAATTATGGCTCTTTGGTGAGTTTTTGGTTATGAAGATAGTTCTACTTATGATAATTGTATATCTGCACTTAAACAACAAAAAAGATTAAACATTCTAAATGGAGATTGGAAAAAAAGGTTCTGAGAAGAATTAAAAATTAGAATGTGATTACACACTTGAGAAGCAATTGTATGAAATATCTGAGCAACAGGTAGAAAAATGGAATTTACAGCTCTTGGTGATTCAGTTAACCTAGCTTCAAGACTAGAAGAAGTTAATAAAAAATATTGAACTTATCTATGTGTTTCTGAAACAGTTTATAAAGAACAAAAAAATAACTTTGAATTTAGATATTTAGATCAAATAAAAGTTAAATGAAAAAATATTCCTGTAAAAATTTATGAATTAATTTCTATTAAATGAGAAATTAGTAATTTGAAAAAAGATATAGTTTTAACTTTTGAAAAAGCTATAGAGTTATATTTAAACAGAGATTTTAATAGTGCATTAAAAAAATTTGAAGAATTATTATTACTTTGAGATAATCCAAGTAAAACATATATTGAAAGATGTAAAATTTTTATTAAAAATCCTCCTGAAGAAAATTGGGATTGAGTATGGACAATGAAAACAAAATAAAAGAACTTATAATTATAAGTTCTTTTATTTTTAATACATATTTGGATTTTCAAAAACTTCTTCTAAAGGTATTGTATCATTAGGAAGAGGCGCAAGAATTTTAACATCTTTTTTATATATTTTATTTGATTTATTATCTAATTCTAGTTCAATATTTTTTTTATCATCTAATTTCAAATCAGCATAAATATTAAAATTATTTCTACTAGATTTAGTATCAATTTTTATATTTAAATTTCATTCAATTTTTTTAGGTTCAATATTTAGTCAAGAACTATAATTAAAACCTTGTGAAAATTTTTCTAAAGCTTCATTTAAGAAATTAAATTTTGTATTTAAAATTAATTCATCTTTTTCATATTTTCAAGAATTAGTTATTTTTAAATATTCTTTATTTTTATTATACAAAGTAGTAATTCATTTTATTTTTTTATTTTTTAAAGAAATATCTGAATCAACTACTTTTTCAAAATCTCAATTATAAACAACATTATAATTTTCATCATAACTATAATCTTTTACAAACATTTTTAATTTAAAATTTGCTTCACTTAAAATCTTTCTTGAAATTTTAAAACTAGCTTGTAAATCAGATTTTAATCATTTTGAAGTATATTTATTATCAATAGAATATTTTCCATAATTATACTCTAAAGTAGTATTTGTTTCTCCTGAATTCCAAGAAGAAGAATTAATATATTGATTAGAAACTTTTAATTGAGACAATTTATTACTTGTATCTGTTCTTCAAGTAATTATTCAAACATATTTATCATTATATCATTCTCAAGAATATTTTCATGAAATTTTTCTATTTTTTAAAATTAAATTTCATTTAAATTTTTCTTCAAAATTATAATCTAAATCAATAGTTTTAAATCTATTTAGTCAATCTAAAGTTGATTTTAAATTTAAATTAACTTTTCAAGAATCAGCATAAATTTTAACATCTAGTTTATTTGCTCTAATAAAATTTAAACTTGCTAGTTCTCAAGGGTAATTTTCTTGATTTGGTTTTATGTTAAAATTAATCTCTTCAATATATTTATCTGAAAAAATAATATTTCAATTCAATTCTTCCATTCAATCAATTTGTGATTCAAATCAAATTATAGTATTTCTAGAAGAAAAATCTATATAAAATTCTGCTTTAGAATCAGCTATATCACTAAGTAAATTTTGATATTGAGAGTCAGTACAAGTATTTCCATTAAATGGGTCAAATTTTTTAGAAAGTGTTTTTGCTGTATCACAACCATACTTAGAAGGAATTAAATAAAATTTACTTCATTCTTTTTTATATGCTGTAAATAATGGTTTTTCAACAATTGAATTTCCTTGTTTTAAAATATTATTTGGATTAAATTGTTTTAATTGAGAAATAATTTCTTGTGTATTTTTATTTTCAATTTTTATATATTTATTTTTTGTAGCAATTTCTTTAATTTTTTCTAAATAAGAATCAATCTTTGGAATATCCTTTTCATCAATAATTTTTAAATTTTTTAATAAAACATAATAATTTTGATCTTTTATAATATAATCAATAAAAGCATTAAATTTCATTTTAACTTCATCTTTTCATTTTGGAGCAGCTTCAATAATAGCTTCTATTTTTGTTTTAAATTGTGTATCAAATCAAGAATTTCTAGAAACATAATCCTTTAATTTTAAACTAGCTTTTGATTTTCAAAAGTCAGCAATATCCATATTAAATTTTGCTTCAAAATTTCATTTTTCCTCAAAATTAGTATAAGTTTCTAATTCTCATAATATTTTTTCAAAATTATTTACACCTTGTTTTAAAAGACTTTTTTGAATTTTAACTAATTCATCATTTACTTTTTTAGTATCACTATCAGATAAAGTATTATTAAAAATTTCTTTTTTAGCTTGTTCTTCTTTTAATAATTTTCTTTCTTCTAATTTTAACTCTAAATAAATTAAAATAGTTAAAATATTTTCTTCCTTTTTTGAAATTATATCATCTCTATTTATAAATTTATTTTTTAATTTTTGTATTTTATTTTCTAATGCTTCTGCTTTTGCATCAGAAATATTTTCAATAAAAGTATTTATTTCTAGAATATATTTATCTCAATTTTTTATATTTTTTAATTCTGATTTTGTATATTCTATATTATTTTTTACTGAAATTAATTCATAATTATAAGCAAATACAGAATTTATAGTAACCTGTCCAAACATTCAAATAATAATAGCAAATGCTAACATTTTCTTTAAAATACTCATATTTTTTTTATTTTATTAAATAATAAATTAATTATATAAAATTTTAGTTTTTAGTAAAATTTAAAAATAAAAAAATACTAGATTAAATTAATCTAGTATTTTAAATATAATTACCCTTCAAAGTTAGGATCAAATTTTTTAACAAAAGGAATAAGTGCCATCATTCTAGCTCTTTTAATTGCTTTAGCTAATTTTTTTTGATTTTTTAAAGATACATTTGAGTAGTATCTTGGTACAATTTTACCAAATTTTGTAATATATTTTTTTAATAGTTCTACATTTTTGTAGTCTATATTTTCTCCATCTAGTGGACATACTTTTTTAGACATTTTTTTTTAATTATTTTTATATAAATTTTTTGATTTATTAATCATTGAAATCAGTTCCTCATAATAGATCAATATCATCATCTTCTTCCATTGCACTATCAGCAAATTCTCCTCTCTTATTTAAAAAGATTATATTACTAACTACAACTTCTGTTTTATAGATTTTTTCTCAATTATCTTTTTCAATAACTCTAGTTTTTAATCTACCTTCTACATAAACTAACTTCCCTTTTACAAGAAATTTTTCACATCTTTCAGCTAATGCTCCCCAAGAAACACAATTGTGAAATTCAGATTCAGATTTATTTTCACCTTCAGCTGTTTTATAATATCTATTTGTTGCAATAGTATATAATGCTACTTTTTTACCATTTTCAGTAGTTTTAATCATTGGGTCTCTAGTAATATTCCCAATAAGAATTACTTTATTAATAGTTCTCATTTCTTTTTAGTTAATTAATTAATCTTCAATTTTTGCAAACATATATCTCCAGATACTTCTATTTAAATTCATTTCTCTTGAAATTTCAGCAATTTTAGTTCCATCTAATTCAATAGTATATAAAACATAAAATGCACTTTCTTTTTTATTAATTGGATATGCAAGTTTTTTATCACCCCATACATCTTCATTTGTGATTTTTGCACCAGCTTTATCTAAAATTGATTTAACAGCATCAATTTTTGCTGTTCTTTCTTCATCTGATAATGTAGGATCTACAATCATCATTAGTTCATAATTTACCATAGTTTTTCCCTTGGTTATTCATCCAATTCTTAAATAATTGGAAGGATATAAAATAGTGCTTATTTTTTAGCCCCCATATTTTATATATAGATAAAAAAAAGTCAAAGTTTTATTTTACTTTTTTTTGTTTTAAAATAAACTAAAACAAACTAAATAATAAATTAATAAAACAAAATATGAAAAAACTAAATTTAGAAGATATATTGGAATCAACTTCTGATCTTACAAAAGAAAAAAAAGTAGGATATGTAGCCATTATAGGTAGACCTAATGCTGGAAAATCTACTTTTATAAATACTTTAATTTGAGAAAAGATTTCTATAACTTCTAATATCCCTCAAACAACTAGAAAAAAAGTTTTAGCAATTTATAATGATGATGAATCACAAATAGTATTTTTTGACACTCCTTGAATTCATGAAAATGAAAAAAATTTTAATAAAGCAATTAATCAACAAGCTATTTCTAGTTTATCTGAAAGTAATTTAATATTATATTTTATAGATTCTTCTAGAAATTTCTGAGATGAAGAAAAATTTATTGAAAAAATTCTTGAAAATGTTTCTGTTCCAGTATTAAAAATATATACTAAAGCAGATTTAGAGGCTAAAATAGGTATTCCTCAAAATAAAAATAATGTATTTAAAATATCTTCTCAAACAAGAGAAGGTTTTGATGAATTACTAAAAGCAATAAAAGAAAAACTTCCAACATCTCCATTACTTTTTCCAGAAAATATTTATACAAAACAAGATATGTTTTTTAGAATTTCTGAAATAATTAGAGAAAAAGTATTCTTAAATACAAAAGAAGAAATACCTCATTCAATATTTATAACTGTTGATGAAATAGAAGAAACTCAAACTAATGACTGAAAAGAATTATTAAAAATTGTAGCATATATTAATGCAGAATCAGACTCACAAAAATATATTTTGATATGAAAATGATGAAATTTAATTGCTAAAATATGAAAAGAATCTAGAATTGAAATAGAACAAGTTTTTGGAAAAAAAGTATTTCTAGCTTTAAGAGTAAAAGTTAGAAAAAATTGGAGAAAAGATGACAGATTAGTAAAAGAAATTTTAAGATAATAAAAAAAGTGATTTCAAAAATCACTTTTTTTATTTCTCAATTATTGAGCTACTTTTTTACTATCCATATATTCACCAATAAATTGTCCAACTAATGGAGCTGGCTTATTAAGTACATTTGAACCAAAACTAATTATAGTTCAAACATTAATATTACCTTCATCATCCATAGAAATATGAGTTCTATTAGAAGTTAATTCACTTAAATCACCATATAATGATCCATTAACTGTTAATTCATTTGATGTATTTTCAGATTTAATTTTTCATCAAATATTAACATATGTTCAATCAATCTTAGTAACATTATCTTTAATAATAATATCACCATTTTTAACAATAAATGCTATATTTTTTGTTGATTCAATATTTCATTCAATAATTAAATCACCATTTTCAATAATATATGTTTTTCTTTCAGAAAAAGAAGTTGCTGGTATTGTAATATTTGTATCTTTTACAAAATATACATTATCAATTCAGTTATAAGAATCAAAGCTATTAATATCTCAAGAATTTCTAGTATTAGTAGATTCTTCAACAATAGATATTACTTCTTCTTCTAAATCAGTAGATTCCTTTTTAGCTTCTTCTATTAATATACTATCAGTAATAGTATCTACTTCTGATAAATTACTTCCACTACCTAATACAGTAGCAACAAAATTACTTTGATTAGTATTAACATTTCTTCCTAATTCAGAATTATTTTCTTCAACTGTTTTTGCAATTTCATTAATATTAGAAATTTCTTTAGAATCAGCCACATAAGTAGTTCAACCACCTTGATTAGCAATACTTGGTTTTGCAACTGTAACATTCATTTTAGCTGCAAAATATGCCCAATCATAACCAGCTAAAGTAGCAACTAAAGTAGTTGTTTCATGATCTTTATCAACTGAAATTCCATCAGGATTTCAAATTATTGGAGATGCATCTTTTCTAAAATAATATGTTTCTCCTGGAAATAACCACCCAATTACATTTTCTTCACATAATTGTTTAGATGTAGTAGAACCATTAATCTTAATTAATTCAGAATTATTATCTACAATATCAAATTTATCATAAAGACAAAATTTATCTTCTGATAAATTAAATGGTTCATCTCAAATATTAACAATTTTAACATAAGAATAATCTGCACCATTATTAGTTACTTTATTCTTAGAACCATCAAATTCAAATACTGAATTTCAACCAATTAGAGTGTTTCAAATTGGATAAATCCAAATTTCTCAACCACTTGGTCTAGTAGTGGTAGAACATTCAGATAAATGTTTATTATAATAATCAATACTATTACTACAATTAGAAGTTGTTTTAGTTGTCTTTAAAGTACAATCTGAATTACAATTTATTCAACCATCACATTGTTCATTAATTCATTGAGAATTAGGATTTTGGACAACTCAGTCTCAACAAATATTATCTGCAATATACTTACATTGATTTACAGTATAATATCAATCAGATTGATTAGCTAATACTGTTCATCTTTGAACAGCACAAATAGGATTAACTGTAATTGGATTTCAATCAGAATCAGTAGAAGAACAAATAAATGTTGCTACATATCTACCATTAGAATCTCTTTCTAAACCATTTCATTCAGTTGCAACTTGTTCATAAACTCAATCTCTATCACAATCAATTCAAACAGTTCAACTTGTAAAAGTAGTTCTATTTACTGTACAAGTAAATTGATTTGTAGAAGTGCTATCAATATTATAACAAGCTGGGGAAGAACCACTTCCTCCTCCTCATCATCAACCCCCTCAAGTACTTATACTAATATAAGCTGGATCATGATCATCTTCATCTCATCCTGAATTACAAGCACTTCAAATATTATCATCAATCAAACCTGTTGTTTCTCAAACTGGATTAAATGTTGAATTATTATCAATGATATTATCTGGTGTACTATCACAATCAAGACCACTATCTGAAGAAATTTCAGAATAATTTATAATTGTTCATGTTGCTCAAGCTAAAATTCTTAATTTAATTTTAATATTAACTGTTGCATCATGTGTAGCATTTGCTGGAACAGAAGGAATTATATTTACCACCTTTCTATCAGTTCACATTATTGACCATCAATCAACAACTCAATCTACTAATTCCATATTAGCTGGAATATAGTCTGTAATTTCAATATTTGTTCAAGCTGTATTTCATTGATTAACTACTGCAATATTATAAGTAACAATGTCTCCAATATTATATGGTGCTACAGTATCAACAGTTTTAACTAATGCAAGATCAAAATCTCAAACATTTGCTACAATAACCTCTGTTGGATCAGTATCGTTAACTGTTGTATTACTTGTTACTCCAATACCTGTTACATCAGCTGTATTTGTATAACTAGCTTGAGTATTTAATTTTTCACAAGTATAAGTAAAACTATCTCAAACTGCAAATACACTACCTGTATATAATGCTAAAGTTTCAGCTGCAGTTCTACTACAATTTGGTTCAATTATATCAGTAATAACAACATCTTTTAAATCTTCTCAACCAATATTATTAACTGTTATTTTAAAAACAGCTTTTTCTCATAATAAAACAGTTTGAGAATCATTTAATTCCATAACTCAATCTTTATCATTTGGGTTAAAATCAGATTTAATAATTTCAATTACTGGACCATTATCTAATACAGTTAAAGAACCTTGACAAGAAAAGTTAGTAATTGTATCATCAACATAACAAGTTGGAGTATAAGTTCATGCAGTTGTATAGTTACAAGATGCAGAAACAATTTGATTTAAACTATTATCTCCAGTAAAATTTTGAATTATTCAATTACCACAATCAATTCTAATTGAAGATGCATTTGAAGCATCACAACTAACAGTTTTTGTAGTATTATCAACACCAATAGTTATAGGATTTTGAGTAGTTATATAACTTAAACTGTTACAAACTGGCTGCGCTATAACTGGTTGACATGCATTTGAACATCCTCCTGTACCCCATCCAACTCTATTTGGATCAGCAGGATCACAAGTTTCACTAATAGTATTTCATGAATATTGATCAACATAATTATCTCTAATACCATCACCACACCATGTTATTTCATATGGTTGATTTTCAACATGTGTTTTAACTGCTGACCGTTGTGTTCATTCCCAAGTATAATATTGCATTTGATATTTGATAAATAAATTATCAGATTTTCTTACTAATGGATGATAATTAATACTATATCAAGATTTAGATTCAAATGCTTTTTCTGATGTATATGGGTTAACTTGTTTATTTCTAGCAAGAAAACTATCTGTAAAACCAAATAAAGGATTAGATCAACCATTATAATCACCATTTCTTTCAGAAAAAGTACTTCAATTATAATCACTTACATATATGTATTTACTTTGTGCATTAACTACATCATAAAAATTATAAGTATATCAATGTCTTAATTTAACACTAGGAAAATCCTGAGTAGTTGTTCAAGCATTTACTTCTAATATTCAAGAAAATGATAAAACTATCACAGCTAATACTATATGTTTTATTATATTTTTCATATTTTTTTATTATTTAATATCTTTAGGTTCTAACTCTGGGATAGAAGCTTCTCAATTATAAATTGAATTTTCAGTACCATTATCCATAGCTTCTCCTCAAGTTGATTTTCCTTTTTTTCATTCTCAATTTACAATATTTGTATTAATATTTTTTTCTTCATTAACAACTTCTTGATTTTTATCATTATTAGACATACAAGATGTTAAAAAGAATGACATTATAGTAATTAATACTATTATTTTTTTATTTGTCAACATTTTTTTATTTTTTTATTAAAATATCTTTTATTTAACTTTAATTTTTTGTCCAACTATAATTTTATTAGCATTTTTAATTTTATTTAATTCCACTAATTTCTTAACTGATGTTTTATTTTCTTTAGCAATTTTAGATAAAGTATCTCAAGATTTAATTGTATAAATATCAGATTTTAATTCAACTTCTGGTTTTTTATTATATTTTGGATTATCAATTTTTGCAACAGGAGAAGTTGCTTTTATAACTCATTTTCCTTTTAATTTTTCTATAATTTTAGGTGCATCTTTCTCAACAAATAAATTAAAATCTTTAGTTGGAATATTATTTTCTTTCTTACAATCAAGTAGTGCTTTATTAATTGCTCATTGTGCTAATCCTGAACCAATACTAGCTAATAAAGACTCACTTAATTTTGTACCAAATGTTTTTCATACTTCATATGTAAATTCTTCAATAACTGTTTCCATATATGTATATGGAACTTCTACTTCATATGTATATGGAACCTCTACTTCATATGTATATGTTTCCCAAACTGTTGGAACATCTCATGGAACACTTCATCCTGGTGTTGTTGGTGGAAGATTTGTATTTGGTCAACCTGCTGGAGGTCCACTTGGAGTAGTTCATGAACCAATATCTGTAGTAGTTCATGTATTTTGTACTCATCAATCTACTGCATTATTAGCACTTCAATCTCATCCAGGATTTGTAGTAACATCAGGATTTTCAACTTCTCTTATTCATTCTCTTGTTTCAGTTCTTGTTCATTCTCTTGTTTCAGTTCTTGTTCATTCTCTTTCTACTTCTTTTGTTCTTGTTCCTTTTTTAGTTAATTTTTTAAGAATAGAATATGAAATAACAATTGGAGTTGTTAATGGAATTTCATTATACATTGCATTATCTAATTTTGAAGCTTTAGTAACTTTTTTTGTTCATTCAATTGCTTCTGGAACAACTAATAAATTAGAACATTCAGGTCTTAAATAGATATTATACCTAACTTTTTCTGTTATTTTATTACCTCATTGATAGTATGTAAATTCTTTATCAATATATGTATGTTTAATATTTTTATCATTTTTATTTAAACCTGATTCAAATGTTGTAAAAGCAGAAGATTTTAATCAATTTTTTGAAGTATTCAATACTTTTCAATGTAATTCAGAAATAGAAATTGTATTAAGATTTTTTAATGCATTATCAAATTCACTAAATCATATATTATCAATTTTTGCAGTATTAACTAAACCTTTAAATAAAGTTTGTACTGTATTAAGATTTTTTTCTACTCAATATTTTGAAAGTAATTTATATGCTTCTGATCAATTAGCATTTGTTAAATCCATTCCATATTTTCATCCTTTAACATTAGCATCTAATCTTTTAGTTTTTTGTAAAAATCTTAATTTAAATTCACCTAATTTATCAGTTCAGATAACAGAGAATAATTGTTTTTCCCATCATTTAAGATTTTTTAATGTGTTTGTATCACCTTTTTCAATTGCTGTATGAACTTTATTAATAGTTTTAGCAAAATCTTGTAAACCATAAGCTGAAATAAAATCATCTTTATTTTCAAATTTCATTAATATAGAAAGATTATTTTGTCCTAAATTTAATAACTTAGAGATTTTATCTAAATCTTTATTACTTTTATGTAATTCTTTAAAGAAATTAATTTTGTTTTTATTAGATTTAACTGCTTCTCTTGAAGCCCAATCATCTTCTTCTTCTAATCATTCAATAATTTTATCTGCTTGACTAAAAATATTATCTAAAGAACCATTTTCTTTAATAATTTTAGAAAAATTTTCTAATAATTTATCAGCATTTTTAGCATCATTACTTAATAAAGTATCCATTAACCAGTTAATTGGTCCACCATGAAATGATTCATGATTAACAAATTTTAATTGTGGTTCAATAATATTTGCTAATGCTTTTTTAATAACATTTTTTTCTTTAACAGATAATGATGAAATCTTTCAAGCCAAGAATTTTTCAGATGCTTTAGAACCAACATAAGTTGTTAATATAGATTTTAAATCCCATGCAGTTTCTACAGCATTTCTACCAAAATCAGCTTTTTCTTTATTATAAACAAATGGTTTGTCCATACCTCATTTAATCCAATCATGAAGAGCTAAAGATTCATTTAAATTTAATCATGGTACTAATTTAGATGTAAATGGAATGTTTTTATCAATAACATAAACTCCAGTAAACCAAGGAGCTATTTTTCATAATACTGATAAGAATGGTCATACTTTACATAAAAAGTTTTTAGCAATACTAAACCTTCTATCTTCTACTCATGCTATTCATCTTTTATTTTCACTTGTTGCTCATACATTTTTATATAAATGTAGAGTTTCTAATGCATCTTCTATCATATTAGATTTTGAATCAATTAATTCTTTCTCTTCTTTAAATTTTTTAAGAATAATTTCTGAATTTTTGTTATTTCACACAATTTCATTAAAAATCCTATACAATGAATAACCTTCACTTTTATTTTCTGCAATATCCTTAAATGCATCTTGTAAAGGTTTAGAATAATCTAAAAGTTTAGAAGTATTATCTAATTCTTTTTCATGATTAGATATTTTTCTTTCTACTTCATTTTTATTAGAATGTCTAATACTTTTTTCAACAATATTAGAACCACTATCTCTAGCAGCATTAACAACATCTGATTTAGTTCTTAATCTCCCAGAATTTTTCTTAATTGAAACTTCACCAGAAACTACTCCTCTTTGTTTAACACTAATATTTTTAATATTATCTGAAATATTATTTTTTTGTTCTGTAATTTGTTTAAAAATATCTGAATATTTATTCACTAGCCAATTAAAATATTTTTGTGAATCTTCAGAATTATCAAAAGCTCATCAATTTATTTGATTAATTCTTTTATTAAGTTCTTTTATTAACTCACTTCTTTTCTCATTATTTCATTCTAATGCATAAACTTGTGTTGCTATTTTATGCAATTCTTGAGCATCAACTCTAGAATCTTTTATTCAATCTTTAGCACCATCAAAAACTTGAAATCATTCTCAATTAAATTTATTTTCTAATAAGCTAATAAAGCTACCTTTTATTTGTTTTATAATATGTAACATAATTTTTGTTTTTATTTTTTTAAAATATTTTAATTTTTTCCTTTTTTAATTTTTTCCTTTTTTATATAACTTATTCTAACCAGAATCTGTATACCTATAGCCAATTAACTTTTTTAACATAATATGAATTTGTTTTAATATATAAAATTATTTACCTTAAAATATTACTATATAAAAAAAAGACAGTCAAATGACTATCTATTTTATTTATTCTTTTTATGTTGACTTTTTTATATTATATAGTTTTCAGAAAAACTATACTTCTTTTCTCATTTTCATTACACCAAATCCAATAATCATAGCAAGTAACATTAATAAAACATAATCTTCAGGACCTGTTTTTGGTAATTTTTTAGCTGGTGTAGTAGGAGTAGACTTTGTTCCTGGAACAACTGCTTCTTGTTGAATAGCTTTACCTGATTTAAATAAAACACATTCTTTATGATCATTACCATTAGAATCAATAGTACCATCATCTAAAATATTATGAGTAGTAATATTATATTTTAATAAACCAATATTTTTACCTTCCTCTGCTTTATTTTTAACTAAAGTATATGTATAACCTTTTTTAGATTTTAACCATGTAACTTTTTTTCCTTTAGGTAAAATATAACCTTCTTCTTCTGGATCTAATAGTTTATTTAATTCTGGAGTATATTCCCAAAAACCATTACTAGAAGGATTTTGTTTCCAAGTTACTAATGAAGGAGCTAAATTAATCATTTTTGGCATTTCTTGTTCTTCTTTAAAAAGAAGTTTATCAGAAGTAGAACTATTAACCCATTCATCTTTTAATTCTCATAAATTTGAACCTTCTCATCTAGATCTATCTATAAAACATTGGTCAGTAGCACTACATGAATTAGCAGCAAATATAGGGTCTGAGCTACATTTTACTTCTGTATATGCACTAACAGATAAAGTAGAAAGAGCTAAAACAGTCAATGTAGTTAATATACTTGTAACTTTCATATGTATTAATTATTTAATAATAAACTTTATAACTAAGTAATAGTATATAAATTTTAAGATATAGTCAAAAAAAAATCACTGTTAACAGTGATTTTTAACGGACAATATCTAATATTTTAATTATAATATATATTAATTTTTCTTTAATATTTTATTAACAACTAATTGTTGAACTATCATAAAAGAAGTTGAAATTCACCAATAGATACCTAACCCTGCAATAAATGTAAAAGTAAAAACTGTTACCATAAGAGGCATACCATAAAGCATAAATTTATTCATAACTTCAGGATCTGGCATCATAGAAGCTAATCAGTCTTGTCATTTCTTTTTTTCTAAAACAGCTCATTTTTGAGTTTGTTTAGCTTTATCTGCTAGTGATAATTTGATTTGTACAAATTGTAAACCTCAAACAATTAAAGCTAAAATTGCTCATTGTATAGGTAATTCCATTCAAGTTTTAAATAAATCAATTCAGTAAAATATATGATTAATTTTATGAAAATCAAAATCTGATAAAAAAGAATATAAATAATAAGCATTAGAAGGATCTCTAATTTCAAGTATAACATTATATAATACAAATAATATTGGCATTTGTATTAACATAAAACCACAAGATCACATTGGATTAACTTTTTCTTCTTTATAAAGTGCCATTAATTTTTGTCCTAAAATTGCTTGTTGACCTTTATATTTTGTTTGAATTTCTTTAATTTTTGGTTGAATAGCTTGAAGTTTCTTTTGGCTAATCATCATTTTATGTTGTGGCCATAATATTAATAATCTAACTATAATTGTTATTATAATTATCCCCCAACCCAAAGAATATCATGTAATTAATATTAACCAATCAATTAAATTCATAATTGGTTGATAAACAAAAGCTATAAATATTTTTGAAATTGTTCATCTATTATCTAATTCAAATTTAGCAATTGGCTCTTTTCAAGCAATGTTTGCTTCAAAAAAATAATCTCATGCTGTTTCTAATTTTGAATAAACTGTTGAATAATCAATAGTATATGTTTCAGTTGATTTTAGAACTACATCTTTACAAATATCAGTTTCAGTAAAATCTATAACTCAAGCATTTGATTTTAAAGTAATATCTTCACAAGTATTAAATTTAACTTCATCTGGAGTTAAATTTTTAACATCTAACTTAACACTTGCAGGAATTGAATAACTACTAGATTGAGTTGATATCAAAACTCATGCATTTACAATCTTTGTTTCTTCAGGTTTATCTTTAAATAAGCCAATAATCAAGAATACTAACAAAAATATTATTAAAAAATCTATAATTTTCTTCATTTTTTTATTTTAAAAATTAATTGCCAACTACTTTACCTTCTTTATTAAAAAATTCAAATCATTTTCAAAGCTTTTTATTGTTTCAATTTTTTTTCTATCAAGCTTAGTTTGTTTTTTAACTACAAATACAAAATCATAAAATTTATTATCCTTATAATTATCTAAATATAAGTTTGATTCTCTTATTTTATCAAAAAAAATTCTTCTAAAAAAAACTCTTGTTACATTTGTGTTTACTGATTTTGTTCAAATAACAATAGAAAATCTATTAAAAGATTTTTTATTTTCTTTTTTATTTAAAACAATTCAACTAGAAAAGAAAGGTTTTGTTTTTCATAAAACCTTTTTTACCTCCCTTTCTTTTAATCTAAAAATTTTCTTTATCATTTTTTTTTATAAAGACACAAAAAGAGATGTTTCAGAGAAACATCTCTTAATATAGTATAAATACTATTTTCTTTTAGTATAATTTCCTTTACCATCAAAAGAAGTTTTTCTAGCAGTACCACCAGCAATAATATGCATTTTTGGTTTACCATTAATTTCTTGATATCTTTTAGGATAAGAAACTGTTAATTGATGTCTACCTCTTCTTCTTCTATTTTTAAGAATTTTTCTACCTGAAGCAGAAGCACTTCTTTTTAAGAATCCATGAACTCTTAATCTTTTTCTTTTCTTTAATTTACCTAACATTTTATTATTTTTAATTAATATTTAATTTTTACTGGCATATCATATTAAATAATCCTAAAATGTCAAAAACTTTTTTGAGTTTTTTTTTATTTGCAAAAAATACTCTTTCAAATAATATGAATATATATATTATTACTTATTTATAGGACAAATGCTAAAAAAAATAAACAATAAAATTTTATTATCAATAATCATTTTTTTATCAACTATTATCATAGCAATCTGATGATATTTCTGAGTTACAAAATACCTAGATTATAAAGCTAAAATTGCTGTTTGAGAAATTAATAAAGTAGTTGAAAAAGATTTTTCTAAAGAAAATTGTGAAAAAATTCTTGATTTTGATATTAAAGATGCTGAATGAAATAAAAATTTTAAACTAAAAAAATATATTAATTATAAAAATATATGTAATAAAAAATACAATATTTCTAATATTTCAAGAAATTTAGAAAATTGTAAAAATATAATTAAATATGATAAAGATTATTTTGAAAAAAATTATATAATCCTAGATTCTTTTAGTGACATACAAAAAGAATGTAGTGAAAAATATTTAACAGCAAAACTAAAGATTAATAAATTTTTTGATGTAGCTAATGATTTCAAATCAAGTATTTCTCTAGATCTTTCTCTACCTTTTTATGAAGATAAAGGTGAAGTTGCAAGTTCTGAATATATAGAGAATAGAACAAATGCTAAAAAAAGATTAATAAAATTAATTTCCATTTCTCCAGAAGTAAAATTAAATGTTAATGATATTACATTATATCCAAAAAAATGAATAATTAGTTTAGATTTAAAGCCAGAAACTGAGTATAAAATAACTCTAAATTCATTTGAAAATAAAAATATTGAAACAAAAACAAAACAAGAAATTTTAACATTTAAAACACCTAAAAATAAATTCCTAGGAATAATATTAAAAAATCCTGTGAGTTTATATATGGATAAAAATCCTCCAATATTCAATTTAATTAAATATAATTTAGAAAATAAAAAAGAAACAAGTTTAAAAATATGTAGAATAAGTAATGAAAATTATTCTAAAATAGAAATTTTAAGATGAAGAGAAAAAAATTTTGAAGAAAAAAAAGAATTTTTTATTAATTGAATAGATAAAATTAAAACATTTGAATGTTTTACTAAAAAAATAGATTTAGAATGAAAAGATTTACTAATAAATAAACAAATAGATTTTTCTAAAGAACTATGAAAACCAGCTAGAAGTTGATTATATTATATAACTTTTGAAAACAAAGAAGATAGATATGTAAATAATAATCTTCAATATCCAATATTTTTTGGAATAATAGATTCTCATATTACTATGAAAATCTCTAAAAATTGAAAATGATTCTTTTTTGTAAATGATTTTAAATGAAAACCTCTAGCAAATCAAGAAATAAGAATTTATCTTAATAAATTTCAGGATCATAAAAAAAATTGGGATTATAAAACAAATAAAGAAACAATTAAATATTTTTCTCCTCTTGATAAATTAGTATTATGAAAAGAAATCTTTTTATGAAAAACTAATTGGCAATGAATATTAGAAGTAGATTTAAAAGAAAAAGTAGAATGAGCATTTGATAAAACATTTCAAAGCTGGGATTATGATTATAATGGAATAAATGATTCATTTTTTGTAACAAGTGCATCAAAAGATTATTTAACTTATAATCACTCACAATGGAATGCAGGAATTGCACCTTGGAATTTTGGTTATGATTTTAGTCCTGATAGATGGTGAAGAGAAGAACCAAAATTTTATACTCATATTTTTACTGATAGAAAATTATACCTTCCATGAGAAGAAGTAAATTTAAAAGCAATTATTAGAAATAGTAATAATTTAGAAATACCTAAAAATAAAGAATTTAATTTAATAGTTAAAGATTCAAATAATAAAGAAATTTTTAATAAAAAATTAAAATCTTCAGAATTTGGTAGTATTTCTGATAAAATTAAATTAACTAAAAATTCTCCTCTTTGAAACTATTTTATAACATTAAAAGATGATAATTGAGAATATTGATACTCTAATTTCTCTGTAGAAGTTTTTAAAAATCCAACATTTAAAACAGAAATTAATTTAAAGACTATTTGATTGAATTGATGAGAAGTTTCAGTAGTAGAAGATAAAAATAATAATAACAAATATTATAAAAATTATTCTTGAAAATTTACTATAAAAGCAATAATTGATTCTAAATATTATAATTGAGCAAAATTAAAAAATGCTAAATTTACTTATAAAGTTTATAAACAAAGATATTTCTGAGAAAATTATTGGAATGAATGTTATTGGGGATGTTATTGGGAGCCAAGAAAAAAATTTTATACAGAAGGAAAATGAATTCTTGACTCTGAATGAAAAGCAATTTTTGATATAAATATTGATTTTAAATCTAATTATGATGATTATAAATATATTGTTGAAATAACTATAAAAGATGATCTTTGAGAAACTATAAGCTCTTCTAATTCTATTGTAGCAAAATTACCTTCTCATTTTAAAAGACGGAATTATAATGCATGAATTAAATTTGAAACTAAAAATAATTTTTATAAAGTTTGAGAAAAATTTACTATAAATGGTTGATTATCTAATTGAAAATGGACTGATGATTATAATAATAAATACGTATTTATAATCAAAAAGAAAAATTATATAACAAAATATATTAATGATATTAGAGGTTATAAAAGACCAATAAATACTATAGAAGAAAAAATTAAAAAAGTTTTATTAGTTAATAATACTAATTTTAAAGTAGATAAAGAAGGAAAATTAAAATTAGATTTTATTGCAAAAGAATCTTGAGAGTATGTTTTTGAATACTGAAAAATTGATTTTGATTATTTAAAAAATGAAAAATTAGATTTAGAAAAACTTTTAAAACAAAATTATGTTTCTGATTTTATAAATAATAAAGAATTTTTTACTATTCTTGCTTATTGAAAAAATAATGCAAAAAATCCAATTGCATCAGATAATAAAATAAGAGTTTTGTCTGAAAAAGTAAGTTATCATTTATGAGAAAAAGCTAAAGTATTAATTAGATTACCTTTTTCTAAATGAAAAATTCTTTGGACAGTTGAAAAGCAATGAGTTATAAAAAAAGAATTAATTAATGTAAATAGTAATATTTTCTTTAAAGAAATATTAGTAGATAATACTTTTATTCCAAATGCCTTTATTTGAGTAGTTGCAATAGAAGTTGATGATAAAAAAATTCCTGAATATAAGCTATGATATACTGAAATTGTAGTAGATAAAACTGATAAAAAATCATTTGTAGAAATAAAAACAAATAAAAAAATCTACAAACCTAAAGAAAAAGTTGTATTAAATATTAAAAATAAATTAAAAAACTGATACTGAAAAAAAGCTGAATTAACAGTTATGGTAGTTGATGATAGTTTAATTAGTTTAATGTGAAATGTAGATTTAAATACTTTAGAAAAGTTTTATAAAAAATTACCTTTTCAAATTCAGACAAGTCTTACAAATCTAGCAATGCTAAAAAATTACTATTTTTCTAGACCTTGAATTGTTGGTTGAAGTTGATTTGGAAACTTTAAAGGTTGAGACTCTGCAATTAGTTCTAGAACAATCTTTAAAAATACTGCTTATTATAATCCCTCTGTTATTACTGATTATTATTGAAATGCCAGAGTTGAATTTGAATTGCCTGACAATTTAACTAATTTTAGAATAATGGTTATAGCTAATTCTTCTGATAATTTCTTTTGATATTCTAGTTCAAATATTCAAGTTAGAAAAAATGTAATAATTGAAGATAAAACTCCACTTATATATAGATCTGGAGATGAAATTGAAATTGCTGCTAAAATTTTTAATAATACTGAAAAAGAAATATGATTCAAAGTTCAATTTGAAAGTAGTGATATTGAAGTTGAAGATTCAAGTAAAAAAGTAATTATAAAATGAAACTCAAGTGAGTTAATTAAATTTTGGACAAAATGACACCTTGATAAATCAAGAGATGTTAAATATACTATTTCTGCTCTTGGTGATAGTCCAGATAATTCTGATAAATTTGAAAAAATTATTGAAAATAAAGAATTTCCATCAATTAATACTATTATAGTTAAATGATGATTAGCAGAAAAATGAGTTAAACAACATTTTAAAATAAAGATTCCAGAAAATACTGATATCAAGAAATCAAAAGTAAGAATCAGCTTTTCTAATAATTTATTAGAATGAATTGAAAAGACAGCTAAATCATTACTTGTTTATCCTTATGGTTGTATTGAACAAACAACATCTACAACTTATCCAAATGCTATAATTCTTAATTTTTCTTATCTTTTTCCAGATATAATACCAGAAAAAGAAGCAAGAAAAAATCTAGAAGCTGGTATTGAAAGAATTAAATCTATGCAAACAACATCTGGTGGTTTTGGTTACTGGATATGAGATACAAATCCAAATTTACATATAACACCATATGTTCTTAGAAGACTTGTTGATATGAAAACTTTTGGAGCAAGTATTCCTGATGATATAATAAAAAAAGCTACAAAATATTTAGAAAATAATTTTAGTAATATTTCTCAAAATATTGATAAAACTGAAACATTCTATACTTTTGCAAAATTATGAAAAGCAGAATTAGCTTATAATAATTTGTTAAAAAATATTGATGATAATAAGTTTACAAGGCATGAATTAATTACTTATACTTATTGATTAATAACATGGGATAAAATAAAGAATAAAGAAACTATTGATAAAAATATTAAAAAAATAATTGAAAAATTAGACAACAATGAAAAACAAGCTCGGTATTGGTCAAAAAAAAGTGATAAAGCATTATTTACATCAATGCTAATTGATTACTGATATGATCAAAAAATTATTACTAAATATATAAAAGAACTTTATAGTATTGATTGGTCTAATTATTATTATTCTACGACTGCTAAAAATAATGCATTCATAGCATTTGCTAAATATATGAAAAAATATTGAAATAATTCTTATTCAAATTTTGCTTTTTCTATAGGTTATATACAAAATAGAGATAAAAGATTTTGGCTATGAGAAGAACAACCAAATACAGTAAAAAGAGATTTTATTTTAGATGATGTAATTCAATATAAAGAAAATTTTATAGAATTAACAACTTATGTAATTTCTTGAAAAAATATATTTACAAATTTAACTCTTGAATCTGTACCAAAAGATAAATTAAAAATAAAAGAAACTTCAAATAATATGAAAGTTTCTAGAAAAATATTTAAAATATCTGATTGAAAAGAGGTAACTAATTGAGTATTTAAAAAATGAGAATTATATAAAATTAAAATAGATATAAGTTTTGATAAAGAAAAAGAGAGAAGGAATTTAGCACTAGAAGATTATATTCCATCAACATTTAAAATAATTAATACAAAGTTTAAAACTGAAGAAACTATATCTTGAGAAAGTAATATTAATAATTGGGATTGGAATCATATTGAATATTTAAAGGATAGAATTTTTGCTAATACAAATAATGTTTGGTGAAAAAATATAAAATTTGAATATACAGTTAGACCAGAATTTAGATGAAAATTTGTTTATCCTCCAGTAAATGCATATATGATGTATGATTCAGAAACAAATGCACATTCTATTTTTCAATTAATTAAAGTAAAATAAGAAGCAAGGCTTGTTCTTGCTTTTTTTTTATTTTTATTATAATAAAGCTATTAATTATAAATTTAAAAAATATGAAAAATAAAGGAAAAATATACTTTATACTTTGAACATCTTGAGCATGAAAATGAACACTAAGAAAAAAATTAGAGAAAGCTAATATTAAAGATTTAGAATTCATAAAATCATATGTTACAAGACCTATGAGAGAATGAGAAATTAATTGAGATATATATCATTTTATCACAAAAGAAGATTTTGAAAAAATGATAAAAAATAATGAATTCTTGGAATATGAATTAGTCCATAAAAAGGCATATTATGGTACTAGGTTGAAAGATGCAGTTCAAAATGGTATAGATGGAGGTAAAAAAGTTATGAAAGAAATAGACATGGAATGACTAAAAAATATCTATAAAAATAATCCTCAATTAAAAGATTATATAACTACAATTTTTTTAAACCTAAATCAAGAAAAATTTGCAGAAAGAATAAAAGCAAGATGAGATATAATGAGTGATGAAGAATTTAAAAACAGAGAAGAAAGTCTTAAAAAAGAAGTAAAAGAAGCTAAAATTTATTGTGATTATATAATAGATACAAGTAATAAAAATCCAGATGAAGTATTTAGTGAAGTATTAAATATATTAGAAAAATAAAAAACAGTAATAATTAATTACTGTTTTTTTAAATTTATGTAATGGTGGGTAATGTAGGATTCGAACCTACGACCCCCTGCTTGTAAGGCAGATGCTCTCGCCAACTGAGCTAATCACCCATTAATGGTGCTCGAAGCAGGGATCGAACCTACGACCTTTG